>SDBV01011336.1_pt1 | contig 11568 bp, 15 predicted proteins | sample 2277081 | NCBI WGS metagenome assembly SDBV01 (sample SAMN10402039, study PRJNA504765) | marine sediment metagenome | isolation source: marine sediment core GS10_PC15, 223 cmbsf | place: Arctic Ocean: Southern Knipovich Ridge | collected 2010
GCAAGTTTAAAAGGATTAACAGCTGAACAAATTATATTATCTGATTTTAAAGTATATGAATTTGGAAAAATTAAAATAGGAGGAGGCCAGGTTGAAGTGACTGAATTAGATGAAGTCAATGAAAAAAAGCAAGAACTTCTTGAAAAATTAAAAGAATTAGCACAAAAAGAAAATTATGATCTGGTAATGCTACTTGCAACAAACATTATTAAACAAGATTCATTGCTTTTATTCTGGGAAAAAGAAAATTATATTGAAAAAGCTTTCAATAAAAAACCTGAAAACAATACTTTATACCTTGAAAGTGTGATGTCTCGAAAAAAACAGATTATACCTCCTTTGGCAAAACTTTTTTCGGAAAGATAGAAATAAACTTAATCAGCTTTTGTGTTATTCTTAAAGCTGATTTTTTAGTAAATATACTAATACAAAAGTCCCCTTTCAGGGGACTAATGGTAATAAGAAATAAACCTGTTAAGTTTAATTACCCACTTTTTAGTCGCAAAGAATTAAGAATTACTGAAATAGAGGAAAAAGCCATGGCAGCAGCAGCAAAAATAGGATTAAGCAGGATTCCAAAAGAAGGATATAAAACTCCGGCTGCTACTGGTACAAGAATGCTGTTGTAAAAAAATGCCCAAAAAAGATTTTGTTTAACAATTTTCATTATTCGACGAGAAAACCTTATTATTTCAGGTATTAACATTAAATCCCCTCTCATTAAAGTAATATTAGCTGATTCCATTGCCACATCTGTTCCTTCGCCCATAGCAATTCCCAAATCAGATTGAGCTAAAGCTGGAGCATCATTAATACCATCACCCACCATAGCCACTTTCTTCCCTTGCTTCTGAAGTTCTTGAATTTTAGCCACTTTATTTTGAGGCAGTACTTGAGCCATTACGTTTTCTATGCCAACTTGTCTAGCAATAGCCCTTGCAGTTTTTTGATTGTCACCAGTAATCATCCATATTTCAAGACCTGACTTTTTCAAAATTTTTATGGTTTTCTCCGACTCCTTTTTTAAAATATCAGCAACAGCAATCAAACCAACAGCTTCCCACTGCTGTTGAATTTTTCGGGCTAAAATCATCACTGTTTTTCCTTCACTCTCTAATTTTTCCATTGTTTGTTCTATATTTGAAATATTTATTTGCAAAAATTTCATTAATTCTCGATTACCTAAAGCTACGCTAACTTTTTCATTCTTGATCTCAAGATTCCCCTTTATCCCTTTGCCAGGAATCGCTTGAAAATCAGAAACTGCAAACAAGTCAAGTTTACCAGAAATCGCCTCTTGTTTTATGGCTGTATCTAAAGAATGGCTTGAGCGCTGACCCAAACTGGCAGCTTTCTGAACTATTGCTCTCCCTAAAACATGTTCTGATCTTTGCTCAATACTGGCAGCTATTTTTAAAACTTTATTTTCCAAAGCTTGAAGCTCTACAACATCTGTAACAACTGGCTTTCCTTGAGTTAAAGTTCCAGTTTTATCTAAAACAATAGTGTCAATTTTATGAGCAATTTCTAAAGATGCTGCATCTCTTACTAAAATACCTTTTTCAGCAGACTTGCCCATTCCAACCATCATTGCCATTGGCGTAGCCAAACCTAAAGCGCAAGGACAAGCAATAATTAAAACTGCTACAAAATTAACTAGAGCAAAAGTAAAGGCTGGATCAGGGCCCCAAATCATCCAAACAGTAAAGGTCAAAATAGCAATGAAAATTATGACTGGCACAAAATAACTTGAAATTAGATCAGCCAAACGTTGGATAGGAGCTTTTGATCCTTGAGCCTGCTCAACCATTTTAATAATCTGAGCCAACATTGTTTCTTTGCCTATTTTTATTGCTTTAAATTTAAAAGAGCCTGTTTGATTAATTGTTGCTCCAATAACTCTGTCGCCTACTTTCTTAGAAACAGGCATGCTTTCGCCAGTGATCATTGATTCATCAATTCCAGAAAAACCATCAATAATTTCTCCGTCAACTGGAATTTTTTCTCCTGGCCTAATAATAATAATCTCTCCAACCTTAACCTCTTCAATAGGAATTTCTTTAACTTCACCCCCTCTTTCAACTCGGGCAATTTTCGGAGACAATTTCATTAGTTTTTTAATGGCTTCTGAAGCCCTGCCTTTTGCTAAAAGCTCCAAATATCTTCCAAATAAAATCAAGGTAATAATAATAGCTGCTGTATCAAAATAAACCTTAGGGACAATTCCCCCTATTTCAAAAAATTGAGGAAAAACAGTAACAGCTGCGCTATAACTAAAAGCAGCCAAAGTGCCAATAGCAATCAAGGTATTCATATCAGCTGTTTTGTATTTAAAAAGAAGTTTTAATCCAGCATAAAACCTTGAGCCAACCCAGAATTGAACCGGTATGGCTAAAATCAAAAGAACCCAATAATTTGACAAACTTTCTACTAAAATCTTTGGCAAAAACGAAAGCCATTCAGGAAAGCTTCCAAAAAAAATAATGAAAGACAAAACTCCTCCCACTAAGAACTTTTTTTTAAGTGAAGAAAGTTCTTTTTCTCTTTCTTGTTTTTCTTTTTCTAAAACATCTCGGGTTTCTGAAGTTTCCCTAACTGCTTCATACCCTGCATCATCAATTACTTTTTCAATCTGTTCATTGCTTACTTTTTTTGAATCAAAAACTACCTTAGCTCGACTATTACTAAAATCAACATCGATTTTTTCAATGCCAGGCAAAGTTTTTATTGCTTTTTCAACAATCATGGCACAATGAGGAGAATCCATGCCAATAACTCTTAGAGCTAAAAATTCCTTACCCTTCATATCCTTGGCAGGAGAAAGTTTATCTATTCTCCCTTCAGGAATCAGTAAACGATAGCCCACTTCTTTAACCGCTTTTTCCAAATCTAAAACACCAACCTTGTGTTCATTAAACTCAACTAACAAGGTTTCAGCTGCAAAATTAATTTGAGCCGAACTTACACCGAGCAATTTTAAAACTGCCCGTTCAATCGTTCTGGCGCAAGAAGCGCAATGCATTCCTTGAATTTTAAAAACTTCTTTTTTCATAATAACTATTTAAAACGTATTTTATTTTTATCTTTTATTTAATTTGTCTACTGAGTATTTTTTAATCTAATTCCCAACTAAAAACTCTTTCTGAAACATCTTCTATGACAAGTTTTATTTCTTTTGTTTGACTATTTAGGGTTGGGAAGGAAAGAATACCTGAACGATGATGACCGCCAGGCGGTGAACCCTCCCAATTCAATGCCTGAAATTTATTACCTTTGCCATCTTTAAGTATTGAAATCTTGGTTATTTCAAAATCCAAAGAGCCAGAATGAGTATCAATTTCTATTTCAAACTCAACAGGATTATTAAAATCAAAATCTAGAGGAGTTATTTTAAAGGAGACTCCGCCTCGACTATCTGTCCTGCTTGGCAAATGAATCGTCTTCAAAGTTTCTAACTGAGAATCTTCTTCTATTGTATCAGAAACACTTGCTTTTAGAGAAATCTCTTTTTCGCCTGACTTCTTTACTGAATTGTTTATTAACAAGAAAGTTACTAAAAACAAAATCAGAGACAGTCCAATGGTTACCTTTTTAGTTCGGGCCATATCTAAAACTAATATTTTCTCTAAAAATTCTCCAGCTAACTTATTCTTCTGAATAACTTCTAACATTATAACAATACCAATTAAATTTGAAAAAATGCCGATGATTATAAAGAATAATTGATATTGGGTTAAAAAAACAGCTGCAGCTGCCAGTCCCATTAAAGGTAAAATATCAGTTAAATGATGCAAACAACAAGCTATCATTGAACCAGCAGAAACACCACCTGAGGCAGCTATAGATATTGTTGGATTTTTTGTCTGTTTTAAACGAATCTTCTCTTTAATAAAAAAATAAAGTCCTGCTTGCAAACCAAAGCCAGCTGCTAAAAGTAAAATCCAATACCCCATCTGGCTAAATTGAAAAAGGGCATGGGAAAAAGAATTAGCCAATGAAAGGACAATAAAATAAAAAGCTAACAAAGCCAAACTGGCTGTCACTCCTATAATGATAAATTTTTTATTTGTTAAATTTGAATTCATGATTTAGTTTGAAGAAATTAAATCTCATTCTCTCTTATGGCAAGAAATTATTAAAAATAAGTAATTGCTACTATATTTGTTTAAATATTGTAAATTGATTTGTTATTATAAATTGGCGAAATTCACATATTTTTTCTCTATATATTTAAAAATTGGTTTTGGATTTATAAATTTAGTAAGACAGACTATCCAGAAATTAGGAGCAGTAACAAATATTTTTTGTAACGCTGAAAAAAAAGTATAATATTTCCTGCGGCGCATCACGAATTCTCTATATTCTCTTAAGCCCCCTTCTAAGGTTTCTTCTCTATCTATGATCTTTTGAATAATCTTTCCACACTTTTCACCAAAATATAATGACTGCCTAATTCCTTCTCCGCTTAAAGCCAAGCACTGCCCAGCCGCATCCCCAACTATGAATATTTTTTCAATCGTTGGTTCTCGAAATTTGTTTGGGAAAAAACCACCATGCAAATCCTCGGTTATTTTCAAATCAAACTTTTTAAGAAAAATCTCTAATCCTTCCTTAAGATTTGTCTTGCCAACATAACTTCCAACACCAAACCTTGAAAATTCATTGCAAGGAAAAATCCAAGCAATTCCCTTTGACATCATTTTTGGATTAACCCAAATTTCAATAGCTTTATTTTTATAAAGAGGCGTGGTCTCCAAACCAAAGCTTTTTCCTTTGTAAAGGATAAAGTCTTTTTTGATAGAATTTGCTAAAACTGCCTGCCAACCTGTAGCATCAACAATACATTCTGATTGAAAATTACCTTTTTCTGTCATTACAATAGTACCACCTTCCAAACCATAAACTTTAGCTTGAAGAAATTGGACATTGCTTTTTTTATATAGAATCTGACAGAGTTTCTTATAATTAAAAGTAGCAAAAGGGTGTTTTAAACGATAAGTAATGTCCTTTGAGCCAATGTGCAAAATCACTGTATTAGTAATTTGAAGTATTGCCTCCTCACAGTCTAATTTCTTTAAAATATGGTAAAAAGTACAGCAAGTTGATTTTTGTTCACCCCCAATTTCTGCTTTCCTATCAATAAGCAAAATATTGCCCTTTAACTCCTTAGCTACAGCCAAACCAGCAAAACTAGCTCCAGTAATGATAGCATCATATTTCATTTATTAATGTTGGATTAATGACAACGCCCTCCTCCTCCTCCTGATTTTGATTGCTCTTTTACCAGTTTCTTCCGATATTCTTCTCGGCAATCCTCGGAGCAGAATTTTTTGTTAAACCCTTTAGGATAATACTCCCCTTCTTTTAACTCCATTTTACAGACAGGACATTTTTTCTTAAAAAAATTAAACATATTTTTATTCGCCTTTTAACTTCTTAATAAGCTTTTCTTTATCTAATCCACCGGTTGAAAACAGCTCTCCATTAATAATGATTCCAGGGGATGACATTATTCCATGCTTTTGAACTATTTCTTGGCCTTTAGCACTCGCTATATCGATTTCTTCCACTTCAACATTAGGAAAATCCGGCATTATTTCGTCAAAAATCTTTTTGACTGCAGCGCAGTTATGACAGCCAACCATTGTTAAGAATTGAATTTTATGTGTCATACTTTTTTAACCTTAATTAAATATAAAATATCTAGTTTCCCGCTAAAAACAAGGTTTTAATTCTTTGATCCACAGAATTTATTATGAAACCAAGCAGTAAGACTGCCACAAACTGCTCCACAAACTAATCCGTAGAGTAAACCGAGGACTGCTCCACCAAACCCAACTACATAACCAGGATAAACTGTACTTAATAATCCAACTAATTCTTTACTTACCCACATAAATTTCATGCCCCAACCGGCTAAGAGTGCTAATAGAAAAAGATATGCGCCAAAGATGATAGCTCCGGCAAGAGCTAAACCCTTTACACTGATATGACAATAATGTTTTTCATTGTTCATAGATTTATGTTTATTATTTAATATTTTTTTCTGACCTTTAGACGTGAAATAACAATTGTAAAACATAGCCGACTATAATCAATAAAATCCCCAAAGATCCTAAGAATTGTTCTCGTTTCATTGAAAGCAGCACATCAGCATCTATTTTATGCTCTTTTATAACATGCTTATGAACTGAAAGCACAGTAAGCCCAAGTAATATTTTACCTAAAGTATCTAATGTTAAACCAATATTAAACCAATTTATAAAGTTCATTGAGTTTCAGGATACATATCATTAATTATTTCTTGCAAGTGAGCTTCGTGTTCTATCCCAACTTTATGGGCAATAGCTTTAGCATAGTAAGGTTTTAATTCAACCAAACCATGACCTTCTAAAATTTCACCAATACATTCGCCACAAGGATGACGTCCTGCTAAAATATCCTGTCTGCAACTACATTCTGCTCCCTCGCCATGTCCGGGTGTCTTTTGAATACAATACCAACAGGGATTTACTAAACAACAATCATATTTTCCTTTCATTGCTAATTTTTTACGAATGTTATCGGCAATAGACATCCAATCTTGCCTTTGTTCAGAGATGCTTTTATTTTTTATTACTGCTAAATAATCCTCTGATGAAACTGATGATTTAATAAAATAACCAAAAAATACCCCAGCAATCATTATTAAAACTAATCCTAAAATTAAATTTGTTTTTGTCATATTTTCAAGTAATATTATTGCATTAATAAAGTGAAAAATCCTACGATTACAACAATAATTATTCCCAAAACAAAAATATTCTTTGGAGCGTTTTCAGAAGTTTCTTTGTTATAATTTTTGGATTTTTTTGAACTTGATCCACAACAATGGCTCATAATTTTTTATGGTTAAAAATCAATTAATGAATTTTAATTTTCGACTTTTGATTTCTTTAATTTTGTATCTATTAAATACCAAGCAATTGGCCCTAAGACTAAACTTCCAAGTAAAATAAAGGCGGGTTTTTGTGTCCTTTGGGCAATATCAAATATTCCCCTCCCTTCAGCAAGTCCCTCTCTGCACTCTGGACAAACTTTATCTAAATGACCTTTTTCCAGATGAATCCGACATTGACAAACTCCTGGACCCCAAATCCAACCTTTTAAACATTGAGTGCAAGCTGGTTCAATACAACATTCATATTCAGCAACTCCAGCACCTATCGTTTTACCAAACCACCTTGTCCAAGTTGCATGGATTGGAGTATTTAAAAACCATAAATGACCATAAATTCCCCAAACAATAATAAAAGCTCCAATAAAGACTAAACTCCAGCCAGTAATTATTTGAATGGCTCCCTTTTTTTTCATAAGCCATATTGAAGCATTTACTCCAATAATTGCCAAAATAGTAATTGCCAAAAGAGGTAAAAATCTTCCAAGGCCATTAACTGCCTGAAGAACTGCTCCATGGGCCACAGAACCTGTGCCAGCGATATAAGTTAAAATCACATACGTTGCTGGATTGGGACAAGCAATGCCAGCATTTCCCAAGAATAAACCCATAAAAAAGCTTTTAAGATAATCCCCTTGTTTTTGAATGAATTGGGGAGTAGTTCCGCCGTAAGAAGGAAGTTTCAGTTTAATTAGTTTAAGCTCTGAAAGGCCAAAAATAAAAGCAGCCAAACCAGCCACTAAATACATGTACATACTAATTTTCGCTAAGCCAAATACCTGTCCACCAATAGCTACTGCCACTCCATATAAACTTAGAGTGATAATAAGCCCTATACCAAAAAGAACGGCCATTATTAATCCTTTCTTAGGATTTTTACCCATTGCCATGGGCACAATAACAAAAACCAATGGAAAAGTGCAAGGTAAAACTATCATTGATAACCCAGCAGCAAAAGACAGCGCTAAACCAATAGTTTGAGTGGGTGTAGAGCTAAGCCAAAAGATACCAATTAAAAATATAGCAGTTATTATGAAAAATACTGTAACAAGATATACCCTTATTTTTTTCTGTATTGGCCTTAATTCATTCATAGTCTGATGAATTTACTTTGAGCTTCCGAGAATTTATTATTTGTAAAACTTATATTTTCCTTATCTTATTGATTTATATCCTTCTAAAACACCTTTCTTGGAAAAGACAATTTGCCACAATTGATTTTTTCGCGCTCGAAATGTTCCAGCGCAGCAAAGCAAATAATATTTCCACATTCTGTAAAACATTTTATCGTAATTTGACTTTATTTTATCCCAATTCTTTTCAAAATTCTTATACCATGCCATTAATGTTTTATCATAGTCAGCGCTAAAATTATGCCAATCCTCCATTACAAACAAGCCTTCAATTGATGCCCCTATCTGTTTAATAGAAGGAAGTATGCCGCCAGGGAAAATGTATTTATTCATCCATGGATCTGTAGTTATTGTAGACTTGTTTCCCCCTATGGTATGGAGCAGGAATAAACCATTACTATTCAAAAGACGGTGCACAACCTCCATATAAGTCCGATAATTCTTATAACCAACATGCTCAAACATTCCTAAAGAAACAATGCGGTCAAACTTTCCATCAAGGTCTCTGTAATCCTGCAATCTAATTTCAACAGGCAGTCCCCTGCACAATTCCTGTCCTAATTCTACTTGTTCATTAGAAACTGTAATGCCAACTCCCTTAATCCCATATTTCTCTGAGGCATACTTTAGAAGTGCTCCCCAACCGCAACCAATATCAAGTATTTTCATTCCTTCTTTAAAATTTAATTTTCTACAGACCAAATCAAGTTTTGCCTTTTGAGCATCATTGAGCGTTTCTGCTTCTTTCCAATATCCACAGCTATAAACCAATCTCTCATCAAGCATATTTTGATAAAGTTCATTTCCAATATCATAGTGATTCTGACCAATATCAAACGATCGTCTCTTGCTTCCTAAATTTAAAATAACTGCTCTTAAGATATTGGGAAAGATTCTCCAGCTTTTAACATTATCTTCAAGATTAAAACGAAGGATTTTATAAAAAAATTCATCAAGATTCTTACAGTCCCACCAACCTTCCATATAAGATTCTCCTAATCCCAAAGAACCTTGACTCAAAACTCTTCTATAAAATCTTTCATCATTAACATAAATATCATAAGGATTGTTTCCGTTAATCTTAATGTCAGATTTTTCCAACAAAGATTTAACAATGCTTTCATGCATCATAGATTGTCTCATTTTTTTCTCTTATTACTTTTTAGAAAGTTGATAAATTTTAAGTAACTCGTCAATGCTTTTTTCTTTTTTACCCTTTCCTTCTTTCATTGCTTCTGCCACGCATTTTCGTAAATGCTGATGTAAAATTAAACTATCAGCTTTTTTTAAAGCATTCTGACAAGCTAAAGACTGATGTAAAATATCAACACAATATTTATCTTCTTCAATCATTTTAATAACTTTTTTGAGATGTCCACTAATGATTTTTAACCTTCTAAGAATCTGTTTTTTTGCGTCTTTGTGCATATTTTTAAAATTCTCTTTTAATTTCATATTAGCCCCACCCCTGGGTATGGGCATATTTAAGAATAACAGATAAATAAAAACAATGCCAATTAAATTATCAACAGATAGTAAAAAATCAGAATTTTTCCTACCTTTATCCCCACTATCAATATATTAATGTGAGGGGTTCAGTTTCTCGCAAGTAACCTTTTAAATGATGGAAAAAACATCGGGACTTGGCTTTTATACGTTCGGTAACTTTCGCCAAACTCTACTTCCATCAGTTTCTCTTCCCTCTTAGCTAAATAATAGTAAGCTAATGTCAAAATGGGCCACAAAAAAAGAGTAATTATAGTAGGCCAATGAATAAGCATACCAGTAATAATTAAAATAATCCCAGTATATTGAGGATGACGCATATAGGCATAAATTCCGTCAGTGACTAATCTATCTTTTGTTTTATAAAAAGCTTTTTCCTTCAGCTTAAGAACCTCGCTTTCAGCGAGAACCTTGAACTCTTCGTATTTAAGAGCTTGATTCTTCTTTGAATAATAAATCTCCTGCCATCCAGCAATCACTAAAACACCACCAATTATTATCACTAAATAACCAATCATCATTTCAGCCATTGCTCCATCCCTACCCAAACCTAGTAATGAAGACCAGAGATGACCTTCAAGGTGAGTAAAAGGAATATCAATACCAAACACTGAAGAAAGAATATAAATCGTCAGAGGAAAACCATACATTTCAGCATAAAGAGCAATTATAAATGCTCCTAGAATTCCACTATTTTGCCATTCTTTTTTTCTTTGCGGTTTTAAAAATTTAAAAATTAACCATAAAAATATAGTGGCCATTATCAATACCATCCCCCATTGGCCATACCATTGTTCTTGTTCCATTTTTAAATCTCTCTAATTATTAATTCTAAATTCAATTAGGTTGCGGAGTAACACTTGCCGTAAGTCTTGCTTCAGCTTTATTATTTTGAGGATCATTGGTTGAGATATAAATAATCCTTGTTATATCTCCTGTTCCTTTAAAGCCATGATATGCTGGATCAAAAGCAACATCTAAATAACCAATCTGACCAGGAGTAATTATTTGAGACCAAAATAATTGATTATTATGCATACCAAATTCTGGACTAGACTGACCGTCTACTGTTAAAACAGCTGTTGTACACATACAGGAAGTTGTAATGCCTCCGATTTCCAAATCACCAGTGCCATTATTTTTTATTTCAAAAGTTTTTTTCACTAAACCACCTACTATAGAAACAGTTCCAGCATCATATTGCAAGGGACTTATTTCCATTTTTGGAAGATTTTGATTTTGTCCAGATGGACGGCTTAAGCCATAACCAATTCCTATTATAATCAACCCTAAAACAATAAAGGTTTTTATCATTGTTTTGTTTTTTTTAGCACGCACTTTTTCTAATTTTTCTTTATTCTTTTGTTCTTTTTTCAACAAATATTGCTGTTTTTTAGTAAGCTCTTGATTGTCCATAAATTTAATTATTTTCTTTATCTTTTTTATCTTTGCCTGCTTGTTTTAATATTTCTAAAGTTTCATCTGAAACTGTACAGTGAGGACATTTTTTACCTTCATTTTTGTTTTCATTTTTCTTTTGATGGTTTTTTTCTTTTTCCATGTTATTGATTAAATTAAAAATACTAATATGAAAATTCCTAAAATTACCATTAAAATTCCCATGACAAGCTTTTCTAATCTTTCGTTCTTTTTCCTGAATTCAGAAATCTTTGCCAAAGTAAATGGATTTACTGACAACCCCTGAGGTCCTAATACTGGTAGGGTAGCTAGAGGTGGTGAATGAGTTGCCGTACCGCTTTGATGTGATATATCATTATCCCAAGCGCATGCATCAGTTCCTACACCTGATCCAAAAGAGCCATCATGAAGTTGTCCTCCATCTATTGGTCCAGCAGAACTGTAATCTTGATGTGTGTTTGTTGCAACATCAGCTGCTCCAACACAATAGCTTCCACTGGCTGCACATAAGTCAGTCATACTTCCTGGCTGGAGAACGTTACTTGTTGCAACTCCACCTACCCATTTCCCGGA
>SDBV01011337.1_pt1 | contig 11567 bp, 8 predicted proteins | sample 2277081 | NCBI WGS metagenome assembly SDBV01 (sample SAMN10402039, study PRJNA504765) | marine sediment metagenome | isolation source: marine sediment core GS10_PC15, 223 cmbsf | place: Arctic Ocean: Southern Knipovich Ridge | collected 2010
GTAACGCCCGCCTCATAAGGCAGGCCCAGGTGGGCCAGAAATCCACCAACGCCCGAAGAGAAAATACCTATCGGCCCGCCTCCCTCACTTGTTACCAGGCGGCGATAATCTCCCTGTAAGATGGTTACCGCGGTGATCAACGCCACGACGGCCAGCAGTCCCTCCAGGAGCATGCTCCCATAGCCGATTGGCCTGGCATCTTTTTCATTACTCAGTTGTTTCGAGGTCGTCCCCGAAGAAATCAGGGAATGAAACCCGGAAATAGCGCCACAGGCCACCGTAACAAAAAGGATCGGAAAGAGGTAGCCCAGGTCCGTATGAAACTGCGTTACCGCAGGGAATTCAACTTTTGGATTGACCACAACTATCCCGATAACACTCCCCAGAAGCGCCGAAAACAACAGAAAGGAGTTCAGATAATCCCTGGGCTGGAGCAGAATCCACACCGGTGTAACCGCCGCCACAAATACATAGCCGAACAGGATGCATATCCAGAAATTATACGATTGCTGAATCGGGAAATGAATCCCCAGAACCACACAGCCAATAAGGAATACAACACCTACGACCGATGCCAGCCATAGAGGAGCTTTGAAACGATAGATTGTAGCTCCGAAAACCACGGCTAGCAGAATAAAGAGGAAAGAAGACGTAACCGTCGCAGGTTCTTTTACGAAGATACTGGCAACCGCCTTGCAGAAAACCGCGATAATCAGTACCAGCATGAACCAGGTGAAAATCAGAAAGAGTTGCTTGCCCGACCTGCCGATGTGGTCCTCGATCACCTCTCCGATGGACTTGCCGCCATGCCGTATCGAAGCAACCAGCGCAGAGAAATCATGCACTCCACCCATCAGCACACTGCCGATGAGGATCCAGAGCAGGACCGGAACCCACCCGAACACGGCGGCATAGATCGGCCCGAGAATGGGAGCCGCACCGGCAATGGAGGCGAAGTGATGCCCGAAAAGCACCGGTGCCTTGGCCGGCAGGTAGTCAACGCCATCACGCTTCGTATGCGCAGGAGTAGCCCGTTGGGGATCAATATCATACTTCCGGACCAGGTACCGCCCATAAAAGACATAACCGGCTATGAATATAGTGATTGAAACAATAAGTAACCAGGCAGCTCCCATTAACTCTGCTTTCCCTGTTCTATACTGTCATTGCTTTATTATTGCCCTGGACCGACTGTGAAACTTATGAATAATATTCAAGCCGGATTACTGTTCTTTCAAACCTGAAAGTTAAGGACACAAGTTGCAAACAATGGACGCCGGGCGAAAGAGTATTGTCATGAATGAGAGCATTTCCGATAGTAATATTTGCCTTAACCGTGAACAGCCACCTCAGGTAATATCCAAAGTAAGTCTTTTATGAACATCCAGTCAATTCACCCCAGGGACATGGATACCACCAGTCAACCTGCCACCAGACCCTTCCACGTGTTGGCCAAACCCATCGGCCCCATCTGCAACCTGGCCTGCGAACACTGTTTCTACCTCGAAAAGGAGCAGCTTTATCCTGACACCAGATCCTTCCGCATGAGCGAGGCAACATTGGAACAATTTACCCGCCAGTATATTGAGGGACAGCCTGAACACGCCCCGGAGGTCAACTTCGCCTGGCAGGGCGGGGAGCCGACCCTCCTGGGGGTGAAGTTCTTCCAGCGGGCCATGGAGCTGCAGGAGCAATACCGGCGCCCGGACCTGCGCATCTCCAACTCGCTTCAAACCAACGGCGTCCTGCTCGATGACCAGTGGGGTGCCTTCCTTCACGAACACAATTTCCTGGTGGGGATAAGTATTGACGGCCCCGAGAAGCTCCATGACCGCTACCGGCGGGACCGCAAGGGCCGGGGCTCCTTTAAAAGCGTCATGGCCGGCCTGGAGGTGCTAAAAAAACACGAGGTGGAGTATAATACCCTGACCGTGGTGCAGAACGACAACGGGGATCACCCCGAAGCGGTCTACGATTTCCTGAAAGAGATCGGCTCCCGGTTCTTCCAGTTAATCCCCATCGTGGAGCCCGAAGGTGACGGCAAAGTCTCCTGCCGCAGCGTGGGGCCGGAGCAGTACGGCGGCTTCCTCAACCGGATGTTCGACCATTGGCTGGAGCAGGAAGACGTGGGGACCGTTTTCGTGCGGGACTTCGACATGCTGCTCGGGCTGGTCATGGGACAGCCATCTTCCGTGTGCGTTAACGCGGAGACCTGCGGGCTGGCGGTGGCTATCGAGCACAATGGCGACCTGTACAGCTGCGATCATTTCGTCAATCCGCAGGATCTGCTGGGGAACGTGGCCCGGCAGACCCTCAGCGAGATGATAGATGGCCCGAAGCAGACCAAATTCGGCCGGGACAAACGGGACTCCCTGCCGCGCTGCTGCCGGGAGTGCCAGTTCCTGACATACTGCAACGGCGGCTGCCCCAAGGACCGCCTCGTCCCCGCCCCCGACGGCGAGCCGGGGCTGAATTACCTCTGCGCCGGGTATAAGCTATTCTACAGCCACACACTGCCGCTCTTTGAGAAGATGGCCAAGTGCCTGCGGGTGCAGCGCCCGGCCAGCGATTATAAGAATATCGAAGCCATTATCCGTGATATGGTAACGGCCCAGGGCCTGGCTATCGGACGCAACGACCCCTGCCCCTGCGGCAGCGGCCTGAAGTTCAAGAAATGCTGCGGGGAAGCGGGATGAGTGGTAATGAAAATTGCAAATTGAAAAATGAAAAATGAATATTGAAAATTGATCCGTCAGCCGACGGATTGAAAATTGAAGAATGGGAAAGGATGGAATGAACCGCAAAGACGCAAAGGCATGCCCTGAGCGTTCGCCTGAGCTCACGCCGAAGGCTTGCCGAAGGGGCGCAGAGAACGCCAAGAGTTTTTTGCCACGAATTAACACGAATTTTCACGAATCGGAACCAGGCAATGGGGTTCATAGGAAGAGCGAAGAGCGTGGAGCGATGGGAGCTAGTGGCAGTGGCAATTGGGAGAGAAAAGAGAGTAAACCTCAACGGCGCAAAGATGTAAAGTGGAGAGTTGGAGATAGGGAGAGCGGGGGAGCGAGTTACTGCTGAAGATAAATCGACAATCGTCAATCTTACTTTGCGTCTTGGCGGTTATCTCTTTTCTCTTCCCTGCCTACTGTCCCTGCCAACTGCCACTTCCCCCTCTTCCCCCTGCCACTGCCAGGCTCTCAGCGATGATGCCTTCGCCGGGTGACGCCGAAGAGGCCGGCAGCGGCCATCAGCGCTCCGGTCCCCACAGCCCCGACGATAATCGGATCGAGGTGGCACTGAGCCCACTGCCACGTGGTGGGCAGGTTGCGGGCGAAGGTCCCCCAACTGATAACGGCAATGCTGATCCCGATGGACACCAGCCCCTGCCACATTTTCAGGCGCACCCGCAGCCAGGAGAGCAGGAACAGGCCCAGGATCCCACCACCGAAAATGCCCGAGATCTGCCACCAGACGTCCAGGGCGCTCCCGGCCCGGATCATCAGCAGGGCGAAACCCGTGCCAATCACTCCCCAGGCAACCGTAGCCAGGCGGAGAAACAACAAGCCGGTCTTCTCACCCGTTTCCGGTTTGATATACCGCTTGTAAAAATCCAGCAGCAGAACGGTGGCCGAACAGTTGAGGGCCGAATCCACCGTACTCATGGCGGCGGCGAGAATCGCGGCTACAATCAGCCCCTTCAGACCCGCCGGCAGCTGGGTGGCGATGAAGTAGGGAAAGACCTGGTCTCCCTTGGTGATCCCCGGCCCGAGGGCGTGGCCTCCCGGGGAGTAGAAGGCGAAGAGGGTGGTCCCGATGTAAAGGAAGACCGCCGTCAGGGGGATATAGATGAGCATGGCGATCCAGATGGAGCGCCTGGCTTCCCGCTCGGTGGGCACCGACGAATACTTCTGCACGTAGTTCTGGTCGGTCATCAGGTTCCGCAGGTTCTCGGTGATCCCGTAGATGATCATCACCCATATAGTCCTGGATGAAAGGGACAGATTCCAGCTGCCGAAGCTGAACTTCTGTCCTTCCCAGGCGGCCTGGATCAGGGGCTGAGGTCCTGAGAACACCTCCAGGGTCAGGCTCACCGCACAGAAGAGGATGCCGGCGATCATGATGGCCGATTGCATCACATCCGTCCAGATCACCGCCTCCATACCGCCCAGCAGGGTATATACGATGGTGATCAGGCCGATGGCGATGATCACCAGGCCGATATTCCAGGGTACAAAGGTGCTGAGCAGCAGGCTGGCCAGGTACAGGATGACGGCGACCCGCCCGATCATATAGAGCAGAAAGGACAGCGCCGCGTACAGCCGCCCCCAGAGACCGAGCCGCTCTTCCAGAAACGAGTAAACGGATATAAGGCGCTGTTTGCGATAATAGGGAACGATGTACTTTACCACCATCCAGGCTACAGGTACGATGCAGAGGGAGAAGATGAAAGGATGCCAGTTGGCGTCGAAGGCCTTGCCCGGCGTAGCGATATAGGAGATGCTGCTGGTATAGGCGCTCATGACGGCCAGGCCCGCGGCCCACGCCGGTATGGTCCGGTCGGCCACCATGAATTGCTCCGCCGTGCGGTTTTTACGGCTGTAGTGCACCCCCATCGCGATCAGGACCAGGGCATAGAGCAGCAAGATGCTGATGTCGAGTCCGCTCAGGCTACCCTGCACATCTCTTCCCTGGTGTTGGCTGCGATGAACCCGGTTGCTGGGAGCTGCCTGGAGCGGTTATCGGGGCCATTGGCCCTGGGGCATGTCCTTAAGAACCACCCTGGCCGGGTTCAGGACTACGTGCCTCACCCGCTTCTGTTGCCAGGTATAGGTGATATGGACCAACCCGTCGGTGCTCTGAATCACGGCGGGGTAGGAGAACTCCCCCGGTTCGTTTTCCAGCACCAGTGCCGCTTGCCAGGCCTTGCCGTCCTGACTGATCGCAACGTTCAGCATCTCGCGACCTCGTGGCTTTGGGCCACCTCGAACCGTGTGGTTGTAGACCAGCAGCTGGCGGCCGTCGGCCAGGGTAACGCCGTCGATTCCCGAATTCGGGTTGGGCAGCGCCGTGACCTCCAGACGGCTCCAGGTGCGGCCGCCATCGGCAGACCAGCACTGGACAATGCGGTCCTGCCTGCTGCGGCAGAGGGCCTGGATGCGGCCGTCAGGATAGGTGAGCAGCGTCGGTTGGATAACACTGAAATCCTTGCCGTTGTTGATCGGGCCAATCAGTTCCCAGGTTTTACCCAGGTCAGGGGTGTGCTCGAAATGAACGCGCCAGCCGTCGTGCTCAGTACTGGAGGGACACAGGATGGTGCCGACAGCCAGCTGGATCGGCTTGTTTTTAATCGGCCCCAGGATTTCATCGGGCAGGCGGCGGGGCTGGGACCAGGTCAGGCCTCCATCGGTGGAGAACATGACCATACCCCACCAACTGCGCGGGTCAGGCCCTACCTTGTAGAATAACATCAACGGCCCGGTCTTCGGCTGGAACAGCACGGGGTTCCAGCAGGGGAAGCGGAGGGTGTCCGATGCCACCCCGTTGGCAACCTCCACCGGCGGAGACCATCCCTGGCCTTCATTGCGGGAGACCCAGATACCCACGTCGGGGTGTTTCTCGTGGGTGCCGCCGAACCAGGCCGCTACCAAGCCGCTTTCCGTCTCGGTGATGGTGGAGGCGTGGCACTGCTCGAATGGGGCCCGGGTAAAGATAAACTCCTTACTGACCACTCCGGGCCGGGTGGTAATAATCTCGGACGTACAGCCAATAAAGATGGCTCCCAGAGACAACAGGATATGGAGATTCTTCAGCATGGCGTATTCCTTATTTCGTAACTGTAATACCTGGCACAATGACCGCTGCCCGTTTGCTGATTCGCGATTCTTCAGGCAATACAGGTATCCATCTTCTGCGCCTGCCAGCGGATCGGGCACACCGTCCCGGTCCCAGTCCCCTGCTGGTGTCAGGCTGCTTTCTCCGTTTAAAACCTCAGGATGGCAGGCCAAGGGCCTCCAGGTGGCGTTGGACGATCTCACGTTCCTCCGTGCGGAAGCGGTGGAATGGCTCGGCCATGAAGTCGTTGCAGATGCCGAGGCAGGAGAGGGAGCACTTTAGTCCTTTCAGATAGCTGGACCGGTAGCGGCCTACGCTGTAGATAGTGGAACTGATCTGCATCACCTTTTCATGGAGTCCGGCGACAGCTGGCAGGTCTTTGGCCCGGGCCGCATCGTACAGGTCCACGTATAACCTCGGCCAGAGATTGGCCCCGCCGTTGATCCCCCCATGACCACCTAACAGGATGGTCTCGCCCAGCAGCTCTTCCGGCCCTACCAGCAGCGAGAAATCGGGCCGGTCCTTGAAAAGGGTCTGCAGCTGATGGAAGTATATCATGTTGGCCGAGCTGTCCTTGAGTCCCACGATGCCGGGTATGTCGGCGATAGACCGCACCGTTTCGGGTTCAAAGAACAGCTTGGTATGACTGGGCATGTTGTACAGGAAAAGGGGCAAGGGCAGCTCCGGCGTGAGATGATGGAGGTATTCCAGCAGTTCGGGCTGGCCGGCGGGGAAGTAATACGGAGGTGCCAGTACCACCGCCTGCGCACCGGCGTCCCTGGCCTTACGCGCGATGTTGACCGACTCCACAAACGCCGTATCGGTGATGCCGACCAGCACCGGGATCCGCCCGGCCACCTGGGTGCAGGTTCGCTCGATGAGTTCGTTGCGCAGCCGGTAGCCCAGACTCGGCGCCTCGCCGGTCGTCCCCAGGATAAACAGCCCATGCACCTCCCCGGCAAGAATATGCTCAATGAGCCGCTCCAGACCGGCCACGTCCAATGTGTCCCGTTCCAGCAGCGGGGTGATCATGGGAACGATAATTCCGCGCATAGGCGCAGGCAATGTCTGCTGGTTCATTCGCTCTGCCTCACTGACTGGCGGCGGCCCGGCCGGCAGCCGATATAGTATTTTCGATCCGGCGCCACGTCCTTGCCTTGTCCTGCACCGGTATAAAAGTTAATGATATATTACTCTCATTGAGATGCCAATATCCAGGCCTCATTGAAATGGGCGTGCTTAATTGCTTTCCGATGCTACTAATTATCCTTGCATAATTACCATGAAAAAGAGTAACATGCACGCTTAGGATAATAACAAAGATTTAAATTAATGCTCATAACAATCCATCCCAGCCCTTATTTGTTCATCGAGATCATGTGTATGATGATGTATTGCCCGAGTCCAGCGGGCGTGGAGTGGGAATCGTAGTCTTAGCGTAGCAGTCAGATTTATTCACCCCCTCTACCCCGCCGGTAGAGGGATTTTTTTATTGGGGAGTGGTTGAGAGAAAGCCAATTAATCAAAGGGAGGAGAACAATGACCAGAATAGCTAGCGACATCACCGAGCTCATTGGAAGGACCCCGCTGGTCAAGCTAAGCCGGATCGGCCATGACCTGCGGGGTATCCTGGTAGCCAAGCTCGAGTCATTCAACCCGTGCTCCAGCGTCAAGGATCGGATCGGCCTGAGCATGATCGAGGCGGCCGAGCAGGAAGGCCGCATTGACGAGCAGACCGTCATCCTCGAGCCCACCAGCGGTAATACGGGGATCTCGCTGGCCTTCATCTGCGCGGCCAGGGGCTATAAGCTGACGCTGACCATGCCCGATACCATGAGCGTCGAGCGTCGCCAGCTGCTCAAGATCTTCGGTGCGGAGCTGGTGCTGACACCAGGTTCCGAGGGGATGCCGGGCGCGGTCCGCAAGGCCGAGGAACTTGCCGCCGCCGACCCGAAGTACTTAATCCCGCAGCAGTTCAACAACCCGGCCAACCCGGCGATCCACCGGGAAACGACTGCGCTGGAAATCTGGGATGACACCGGCGGCCAGGTTGATATCCTCGTCTCCGGCGTGGGGACCGGTGGTACCATCAGCGGTGTGGCCGAAGTGATCAAGCAGCGCAAGCCGACCTTCAAGGCCATAGCTGTTGAGCCGGTGGACTCGCCGGTGCTCTCGGGCGGCCAGCCCGGGGCGCATAAGATCCAGGGCATCGGTGCCGGGTTCGTTCCCGAAGTACTCCGCCGGGACCTGGTGGACGAGATTATCCAGGTAAGGAACGAGGATTCCGGCACAGTAGCCCGCAGGCTCGCCCGGGAGGAAGGCATCCTGGCCGGGATCTCTTCCGGAGCGGCCCTCTGGGCGGCTATTGAAGTGGCCGGCAGGCCGGAAAATGAGGGCAAACTGATCGTGGTCGTGCTTCCTGACACCGGCGAGCGCTACTTGAGTACCTGGCTGTTCGAAGTGGAGGATTAACAACATCATGAAACCTGGCTATCACCAACCCGAAAGCGGTATCCTTCCCGACGAAGAGCAAGCGAGCATGCTGGCACGGGTAGTGGATGAGCTGTGCGCTGTCAGTGACGAATCGACAGGGTCCGGGAAGAGGGGATTTCATATCCAGTCGCATCCCTCACGCAACGTTGTTATCGAGGTAGTCGAGGCGCTCAGGTCGGTGCTCTTCCCGGGCTACTTCGGTCGCTCGGAGCTTAACAGCGAGAGCATCCGCTATCACGTCGGCTTCACGCTGGACCACGTTCTGCGCACCCTGCAGGAGCAGGTGCAGCGCGGTCTGTGCTTTGTCTGCGAGGAGGATCCGGATTGCTGCCCCACCTGCAACAGCCACGCCCTGGAGATAACCAGGAAGTTCCTGGCCAGGCTCCTTACCGTCCGGCGGCTGCTGGCCACTGACGTACAGGCAGTCTACGAGGGGGATCCCGCCGCCACCAGCCCGGGTGAGGCCATCTTCTGCTACCCGGGCGTGCGGGCAATTACCGACTACCGACTGGCCCACGAACTCCATGTGCTCGACGTACCCCTCATTCCGAGAATAATCACCGAACACGCCCACAGCATCACGGGTATCGATATCCACCCTGGAGCCTCCATTGGTGAAAGCTTTTTCATCGATCACGGCACCGGGGTGGTTGTCGGAGAGACATGCATCATCGGCAAGCGAGTGCGGATCTATCAGGGAGTAACCCTGGGGGCCAGAAGCTTCCCGCTTGACGAGGAAGGGAAACCTATCAAAGGCATTGAGAGACATCCCATCGTGGAGGACGACGTTGTAATCTATTCCGGGGCAACGATACTTGGTCGGGTGGTGGTCGGGCACGGGTCGGTCATAGGCGGTAACGTCTGGCTTACCCGCAATGTGCCGCCCTTCAGCCGCATTACGCAGGCCCAGACCCGCCGGGAAATCTTTGAAAACGGAGCCGGAATATGAGCAGAATTTTTCTGGACTACAATGCTACTACTCCGGTTCATCCGGCGGTGCTGGAAGAGATGCTTCCCTATCTCCGTGATATATTCGGCAATCCTTCCAGCATTCACTGGTTCGGCCAGGAGGCGCGCCAGGCCGTTGACCGCGCCAGGCAGCGGGTGGCGGACCTGATCGGAGCCGAGCCGAACGAGATCGTTTTTACGAGCGGCGGCACCGAGGCGATCAATCACGCTATACGGGGCACGGTTGATAAGGAGGCGGGGGACTCCCGGCATATCATAACCTCACCTATCGAGCACCAGGCCGTGCTCAACACCTGCACCTACCTGGAGGGTAAGGGTTTTCAGGTTGCCTACCTCCCCGTCGATGAAAACGGTGTTGTTGATCCAGGGTCGGCGGGGGCCGCCATCACCGATGACACCGTACTTATCACGGTTATGCTGGCCAACAACGAAGTGGGGACCATCCAGCCCCTTCAACAGATCGCCGAAGTCGCGAACAAACGGGGCATTCTGGTGCACACCGACGCGGTGCAGGCTATGGGGAAGATACCAGTAAACGTGCAGCAGCTCGGCGTGGACCTGCTCTCCCTATCCGGGCACAAGTTCTACGGCCCCAAGGGGATCGGTGCCCTGTACATCAGGCGCGGGGTAAAGGTTGCCCCGCTGATCTATGGCGGGCATCACGAGAGGAACCGGCGCGCAGGGACCGAGAATGTGCCGGCGATCGTGGGGCTTGGCAAGGCCTGCGAGTTGGCCCGGGAGGATCTTGACCGCAGTGCCGTCCGACTGGCCGCGCTCCGCAATCGGCTGGAGGAAGGAATCCTTTCACAGATACCCCACGTGCAACTCAACGGGCACCCGGAGTTGCGCCTGCCTAACACGCTGAACGTGAGTTTCTCCTTTGTTGAGGGCGAGTCCCTGCTGATGAACTTGGACCTGCTGGGCATCGCCGTTTCCGCCGGGTCGGCCTGTACCTCCGGTGCCACGGAGCCTTCGCACGTGCTGACCGCTATGGGCCGCAACCCCGAGCAGTTACAGGGCTCGATCAGGTTCTCGCTGGGCAGAGGAACCACGGATGAAGAGGTGGATGATACCGTAAAAGCCCTCATTGAAATAATAGGCAGACTACGCGAGATGTCGCCATCATATGCGGACTTCAGGTCCAGGCAGCAATCGTCATGAGGGTAGTAATATATTGCGAAACTCCCAGGCTCATTAATAAGGCTGAGGCCGGGGCGTCTGGCGGACTTTCACCATCTCGTGTGGCTCGGGTGGTTTGATGCAAGTAAATACTCGTCTGGAGCTGTGCGATAGGATCTATGAGCTGCGGACCCGGCGGGGGGCCGTGATTCTCGCGCACAACTATCAACTCGGAGAGGTGCAGGATATCGCTGACTATGTCGGTGGCTCGCTGGACCTGGCCAGGAAAGCAGCAGCAACCCCGGCCGAAGTGATCGTTTTCTGCGGTGTGCACTTCATGGCTGAGACCGCTGCCATTCTTTCGCCAGACAAAATCGTGCTGCTTCCGGCAAAGGAAGCCGGCTGCCCCCTGGCCGATATGGTGGACGCCGAAAGGCTGCGTCGGATGAAAACGGAGCATCCGGGAGCGGCGGTGGTATGCTACGTGAACAGCTCAGCGGAGGTCAAAGCGGAGAGCGACATCTGCTGCACCTCGGCCAACGCCGCCAATGTGGTAGCGCAGATAGAGCCGGATCGGGAGATCATCTTTCTGCCCGATCAGTATCTGGGGGCCTACGTGCAAAAGGTGACGGGCAGGCAGCTGATCCTGTGGCCGGGATTCTGCCCCACGCACATGCGGATACTTCCCGAACATATCGCCCTGAAGATGAAGCAGTACCCGGACGCCAGGGTCATAGTGCACCCGGAATGCCGGCGTGAAGTTGCGCTTGAGGCGGACGAAGTACTCAGTACCGGCGGGATGTGTCGCTATGCCCGGGAGAGTGACGCTCCCACCATCATTGTAGGGACCGAACTGGGCATTATCCACCGGCTTCAAAAAGAGAATCCCAAGAAGCATTTTGTACCGGCAACCGAACAGGCCATCTGCCCCAACATGAAGCTGATCACTCTGGAGCACATCCTGTGGGCCTTGGAGGAGCTGCAGCATCGGATCGAGGTTCCCCTTGAGGTGCGCTCCAGGGCTGAAGCGGCAGTGCAACGCATGATCGCTTCAGGCTGATAGGAAATAATAGGAGAAAGACCGTTAGAACATTCACTTGGTTCACCATCCACCATATAAATACAAAGAACGGCTAAATAGTAAGCATTAAGAA
>SDBV01011338.1_pt1 | contig 11567 bp, 6 predicted proteins | sample 2277081 | NCBI WGS metagenome assembly SDBV01 (sample SAMN10402039, study PRJNA504765) | marine sediment metagenome | isolation source: marine sediment core GS10_PC15, 223 cmbsf | place: Arctic Ocean: Southern Knipovich Ridge | collected 2010
GCAAGATTGAAATTTGAAGAAGAAACACGCCAGAAGTTCAGGCGTGAACATCAAATCAAAATCGACCGCGCCACTATTATAGCGGAGTCCGAAGTGCTTAAAATCAAGATAGATTTGCCTGAAAATCCGACAGAACTGGACTTGGCGAGAGCGAGAAAGGAACTCGGTATCCAAAAGAAAGAGGTGAAACCATCACCTGAGACTATTGGTATCGAAAAAAGCAAACGTGGATATTACAGATTTACGAATCTTTTGCAGGATGACGCGATGCACACCGTTAATCCCGGTGGTAAGTATCTTATACATCTTATCCCCGACCAGGTTCACGTTCTCTCGGAGTATCATATCAAGTTCTTCAGGCGAAAAGCTGTCAGGCCTGTTTATACCCGCGTTCCTGTAGTTGGTCCTCTTATTGAAGGCCAGATGGCCGAGGAATGTAAAAGAACCGGCGACAAGCAGAGATTCTCATTCGATTATCTCGGCGAAGCTCCGCAAGACGCTCCGTTTGGAATGGTTACAGATACGAAAATCCTTGATGAGTTAATATAAGGAGTACAATTATGGAACACGTAAATTTTAACGAGTTTGATACTGACGACGACAAACTGAAAGTGGTTAATCGGGTTATCGACAATTTGAATTTAGTCGAAGGAAAACTTTTGACAATGATAACTGCCAATGACACTTACAACGCCGAAGTTGACAAATACAACGAAAGTATCAAATCTCCAAAGAAGAAGCCCAAGAAGAAAGGATTTACAATGATTAAAACAATGTTCGTAATCGCAATGCTGACTATCTTCGCGGTAGTCTGTCAAGGCCAGTTTATTACTACTGACATCAACTACGACATCGCATCAAACCCTGAAAGTCTTCAAAAGTATCTAAGGGACGTGTTTGCCAATCAAACGTCCAATACGTTCAGGTTCGTACCGACAGACACCGAACCGACCTGTAACGAAGGTACTGTTTACTACAGGGATTCGAGTAACCAGCTACAACTCTGCACAGGTTCGACTTTTATCCCCATAGATACAGCAGGGGGTAATACTCTCGATGGTGCTTATAACTCAGGTGGCGCAGGTAGTGGAAAAGCTGTTACTATTGATAGTGGCGCTATTGCTTTTACAGCAACAAACGCCGCTGATGATACCGTTTTTCAGATTGTTCAGGATGATACCGGAACATCTCTTGGTATTGATATTAACAATGCGGGCACTGGAAACTCTATTGATATTCAAGGACAAGGTGCAGCAAATGATATCGAAGGAACGGACGATAGCTGGAAAGTTACTACGGCAGGTATAGGAACATTCGTTGGAGTTATCATAGGTGGTACAGATATTGTGCTCGAAAACTCAGGCGTGATAAACAATACCACCAACAACGAGATTGAGTTTATTGAAAATGGCGAGGAATTCAGCTTTGCTTTCAATGGCAATACTTTGACTTACGCTACCGATACCGGTATCGACACGATTTCATTCGGCGTTCTTGACGAACTCGAAGCGTTAGAGTCGATCACGTTTAACGCAGGTTCTACCGGGTTGATTACATTAGTTGCAAATGGTTCAGGCGATGATTTAACGATTAGCCAAACCGGAAGTGCTGATGGAAGTGTTGTTATAACATCTGCTGGTACTGCTGCGAACGCGATTGATATTAACGCGACGGCAGGTGGTATCGACATCGACATATCAGGTGCAGCTAATGGTGAGGATTTTGCTGTCGATACAGACAGTTCAGTTCAACTTACTGCTTCACAAGCAGTCTCAGATGCTATTAAGCTAAACGCAAGCGCAGGTGGTTTTGATATTGACGGTACTGCTATTGCAAGTACGATAACCGAACTTTCGACCGGCACAGACGACAATCTGACGATAGAAGTAACTGGCGCTACAGCGTCAAGTTTAATTCTATCATCTGCCGGTACTGGAACTGATGCGGTTGATATTAATGCAAGTGCAGGCGGAGTGGATATAGACTCCGTTACAGGTATCACGATGGATATTTCGGGTGCTTCTGCCGGTGAAGACTTCGCAATAACGACTGACAGTTCGATTGTATTAACGTCAACAGAGGCTGCGGCGGATTCTATCGTCTTAAATGCTTCCGGTACAGCCGGTGGTATTGATATTACATCTTTAGCGGACATTGATATTACGACTACAGGCGCTTCCGGTGAAGACATCACTTTGGATAATCAGGGCGGTTCTGTAAATATCATAGCCACGCAATCGGTTGATGATTCTGTGAATATTGATTCTGTTGGTTTCGACCTCGATGCTTCCGGTAGTATTGTTATTACCTCTACCGAAAACGCAGTGGATTCTATCGTATTACAATCGACCGTAGGCGGTATTGATATTCTATGTGATGCTTCAACTAACGAGGATATTGACATAATCAACACCGGTGGCGCAGTAAACATCAAATCTACCGAAGCTACTGATTTGGCTATTCATATCGAAACTACCAATGCGGCAGGTCAAATTCAGATTACATCTACTGATACAACGGCAGATGGTATCGAGATAGACTCGTCCGGTGGTATTGACATAGATGCTGTAGACGATATTGCTATTGATCTTAGTGGTGCTGGTAAGAATTTTGATATTGACAGCGCATTAGGTTCTATTTTCCTTGATGCAGGCGAAGCGGATATTGCTGCTATTACAATCATAGCCTCTGCGACAGCGGGTGGGATTGATGTTGATTCCGGTACAGCCGGTATCGCTGTTGATTCTACAGGTATAGTCAGTATTGGCGGTGCTGACGATATGGACTTTACCTTGACTTCAAGTACCGATGGCGAAGATATGAGTATTACGCTTGGCGGTACTGGAAATTCAAGTATCTTAGTAAGTTCTATCGGCACTGCAACAGACGCCCTAAGTCTACAGGTAACAGGCGCATCAGGCGGTATTGACGTAGACACCACTAATGGTGGTATTATCAGTGTTGTTTCCACTAATGATTTGATTCTTGAAGTAACTGCTGGTAGTGCTGATGAAGATATTATCATTCAGACAACCGGGGCAACTGATAACCATATCCTGTTGGATTCCGAAGGAACATCTGTAAACACCATTGCGTTGCAATCGCTTGCCGGTGGCTTAGATATAGACGCTAAGGATGATATTATCATCACAGTAGCTTCTTCGGCCACCGCTGACGATTTAGCTTTGGTTCAAACCGGTGCTTTTAATGCAAGCATAACCTTGACGGCTGCTGGAAACGGTGTTGATGCTATTCTTCTCAACGCAACTGCTGGTGGTGTGGACATTAACGCTAAAGATGATTTTATCTTAACGCTTACTACTACTACGGCAGATGATAACTTGGTTATCCAGACCACAGGTAGCGATGATAGTCATATAAATATCCTTGCAGATGGTACTTCCGTCAATGCTTTGGGTTTACAGTCAAGTGCCGGTGGAATTGATATTGATGCTTTTGACGACATCGATATCTTATTGACTGCCGGTGGTGCGAATGTAGAGATTATCATAGCCACAGGCGGTACGCAAGACAGTCATATCAGTATTGACGCAGACGGCTCAAGCGTAAACGCTTTAGGGCTTGTCGCTTCTGTTGGTGGTCTTGTTATGAGTTCTGCTACGACAATGGATATAGACGCTACTGGAGTTTTCACGCTTAATCAAGCTGGTGATACGATTTTAATCCAAGCTGATGGCGATGGTGCAGGTGATAATATCACTCTCAATGTCGATGGCGATGATGATTCTCATATCATTCTATCAAGTGATGGCACTTCTATCGACACTATCTATCTGCATGAGGACGGAACCGGTACTGGCGGTGGTATTAAAATTCACGCTGATACCGGTAATGCTACGACTGACGGTGCGGCTTCTGTTCAATTACTTAGTGATGTTGGTGGAATTGGTATAGTGGCAACTGCTAATGTATCTGTGACCGAAAAAGCGTCTGCGATTCAATTAACAGCCTTGCTTGGCGGTATCGAATTGTATTCCGCATTAAACGCAACTGATGCTATTAAGTTGACAGCGGACGGTGGTACAAGTTCTGATATAGACATCTTTAATGATACCGGCGATACTGCTGATTCGATTCATCTCTTGACCGACTTAGGCGGTGTTACTATTGATGTGGCGAAACTTCTTACTATGGGTGGTGGTACTGTTCATTCAAGCATTCAGGACGTACCACAGAATGGCACGACTACCCCTCTGGTCTTAACCAATACGGTATTTACCGTTGGTTCAGATGCAGGTGGTGACATATTTACCATAGTAGACGGAACTGCCGGGCAAATCATCTATATTATCTGTGAGGACGCAACCGGTACATCGACGATTACACCTGATAACTTCAGTGGTGGTACAAGTATCACTTTTGATGCTCTTGGAGATACTGTGATTCTTTTATTTACCACTGATGGTAAATGGAATGCTATGGGCGGTAATTCGTTTAGTTTGATTTAGTTTTAACGGGAGTTAAGGCGTAGAACCGCCTTGCTCCCTTATTTTGAGGTTATTATGGCGGCAGATGTTTTTATATGGAATATTGCGCAGTTAGTGGCGCGGTGGCGTAAAGATACCGGCAGGGGCCAGACTGCTGATATATCGGACGCGGATGTAAGAAAACTCCTTAACGATTACTATATGAATCGTTTCCCGTCTGCCGCGCAGGTCGATAAGTTCAATATCTTCTTCACACAAGCCCTAAGCGCTACCGACGATGGGGTTTACGCGATTGACCAGAGTGTTGACAGGTTAGACGACCCTGTAACTATAAACGGCAACCAGATTATGTTCTACAGGGACAGGGAGGCTTTCTTCTTCGGCAATCACCTTCACGGCCATCATCATCACTTTCTTCATTTTAACGTTCTGCATACTACGCATTTCCATAAGTTCGAGGACGAGCAATGGATAACCGACCCGACACTGGTAATCGGTACAGCCGACACCAAGAAAGTAAGACACAGTGCGTTTGATTATTTGATTAACGATTTTGCTTATTCCAAAGCGGCAAGCGAGGTCGATTTGACAGGCTCTACCATTCCGCAGAATAAATACGGCGCGTGGTCTTTAAAGATAGACACTGCCGGAGATATAACAGTTGCAGCGGCTACCGATAACGCTACGGGTTACGATACTCCGCGTAAGGCATTAGAGGGACTTGGAACGTCTGACAGTTCTTCGGCTTATATGGGTTATGTAACGGCAAAAAGCACAGACGCAGGTGGTTTCGTACCTGCTACGACAGCATTAGACGATTCCGCTGTTACAGATACTTTCACGGACGGTAGATTCGAGAACAGAACTACGCCTATATCGGCGCTTCTTTACGGCCAGAATCTTTATGTTCATCCCAAACCGAATGATATTTACGAATTCAAGGCATTGCAGATAGCCGACCGCCCTTCTTCGCTCGACACCAACGATGTATTGGCAGATCCTAAACACGGCCCTGCCATAGCGCGCGGAGCGGCGATAATCTACCTCGAACCCAGAGGCGGAGCGGAAAGAATAAAAGATTTAGCGATAAGTACGAAAGGTATATTCGATTCGATACGTTCGGATGCAGTTAAACGTCAATTAGGACAAGTAATAGAACGAAATTATTAAGGAGTTAAATCATGGATAGAAGAGAATTAGGTTTACGACCTTCATACCCAGTGGCAAGCACTGCTTTTGCGCAATTAACTTATGCAAATGGTGCAAGCGGAGCAGGTTTAATAGACACGGCAACGCTTAACATCAATGGTGTGGTTGAACAGATAGAGATCGAGATAAGCACGTTTACCGATGGCGCTAAGACAATGACAATTAATATTGCCTCCGCTCAAAACGCCAATCTTTTCAATGAAGCAACCCTTGCTGATGCAACGACACATCTAAAACAAGCGTTGAGCAATAAAAATTCACAGGATGCAGACTTTAACCCCGCACTTGTTGATGGGACATTAACTTTAACGGGCACTATATCTGGTGACCCTGGTGCAGATGGCGGAACGGTGGATGTAACAATCTTTTATAGATAGGAGATAACATGAAAAAACTAACATTATGTCTGGTTATGATTTTCCTAATCTCATACTGTTATGGCGCGTGGGACAATGACCTTCCAGCCGATTCAAGTACATGGAACAACGCCGCTGCGGAGATAAGAGCTAATTGGGACGCTATCGAAGTGATTCATGGTGTTGACCTTGTTAAGTCGGGAAATTTCTTTAACGTAATCCAGTACGGCGCGGATAATACAGGCGCTACGGATTCGACCACGGCAGTTGACGCCGCTATAGCCGCCGCCGCCAGCGCAGGAAGTGGAACCATCTTTTTCCCAGCAGGTGATTATAAATTCGAGGTTACTGACAGTTCCGTTAATGCTGTTATTCATTACGTCGGTGACGGACTCGATACGATAATAAAACCCCTGACGGCGGGTAATTATGCACTTACTTTTACAGGACTTGGCAACTGGAACAGAAAAGTCGTTAAAAATCTTAAATTTTCCGGCAATATATCTGCGGCAAGACAGGGAAACGGGATACATCTTAACTCAGGAAATATCACTGTTGAGATTACAAAATGCTGGTTCGAGGAATGTGATTTTGCGATTACCCAAGTCAAAGGGCCAGGTGGAAACCATATCTGGAACAATAAATTCGCAAGCAATAATTATGGTTATCACGTCTCAAACGGAAGTGATAGTGCTCATGTAGGAAATCAGTTATTCGAGTTTAATTATTGGGCTGGTAATAAATTTGCGGCCATATTCATTGATGGATTCGGCGCGAGCCAGATACTTGGTGGTCAATATGTTATAAAGCAGGATATTTTCGAGGATAACAACTTTGCTATTTACGCCCAACGATTCGGATCAAGCGAAACGACTATTCCATTTACAATAGATATAATCTGGCTTGAAGGAAGCAATGGTGTCGCAGCGGGAGACAATAATAATATAACTAATGGAGATTCCGAAGTTATAACGCCTATAGCGACTTACTTCAAGTCTATTGGTAATCTTGTAATTAACAGCACTCGTTTCGAGGCATACACTTTCGACACCTGTAACGTAAGGACTTTTAACTGCATAGTCAACCAGGCCAGCAATATTCAGACCGAAACTGATAGTATAATACATCATTTCGGAACGAATGCCGTAGGTTCAGGTGGAGTTCACTTCGACCAGATTTCTCAATTACCGAATATCTCGACAACTTCCAATCACGGTTTTTCAAGCATAGTCCCTGAAAGAGACGGCTTAACTCAGACGCAGACTAATCTAATTACGACAAACGCTTCGGGAGTTGGTGCATTCACGGTAAACGCCACACCTGATTCAGATGAGACATTCGAAGTCATTGACGGGCAGTTTGGCGAATGTGTTGAAGTTCTCTTCGGAGCTACACAAACAATAAACGATGCACTTCAACTATGGCCGTGGGCTGTTACGAGCGGAAAATATTATATCTTTTCCTATAACGTCAAGGGGAATGGCTCTGATTTCGACCTTACTACGCTACTTACAGGCTCAGACCAGGTACATGGCAAGAATAATGATATAAGTGTAAAAGATGGTATCTGGCAAACTGTAGCGGGTATATGTCGTGCGGACGCTTCGGGAACAAATAGATTCTACTTTTGGCAGACTGGCGCAACTACGCCTACGATAAGAATATGCGCTGCACAAATAGTAGAATTTACTAACAAAGCTGATGCACTTGCTTACCTTGCCGGCAACAGCTACGCAATGCCAACCGAAATGCGAAAGATGCAGACTCGGACAGTTGACCTTACAGCCGCCCAAATCAAAGCCCTTGCCGACCCTGCGATAGAAATAGTCCCCGCCCAAGGTGCAAATACATTGGTGGAGTTCGTAAGCGCTGTCTTGGTACTTGATAACGCAACAAACTACAGCGATGCGTCGGGAAATGGCAATTTAATAATCAATTATACAGACAAGGACGGAGTAGCTGTATCTGCAAGCATTGAAGCTGACGGTTTCATAGACGCTACCGCAGATACTATCACTCATGGGATTGCTATAACAGACGGTATCGTAGCAGCTTCCGCTTCTGTCAATAAGGCACTTGTAATATGGAATAACGGAACTAATTACACCACCGGAACGGGCGTAATAAGAGTTGTCGTAAACTATAACATACATACAGATTTAGGATTGTAATGTATCGACCTTTTTTAATAGCTGATTTCAAAACGGGCAAGTCGATAGGCAAAGAACCCTGGCTCAGTCCACAGGACGCTTTCCCTGTACTTATAAATTGGAATGTAAACAAAGGTGTCTTAGAAAAGAGACTGGGATTCAGTCAATTAGCGCAAATGAAGCACGGCTCAACTCTTCAGACTGCAACAAGTATCACAGGGATACATTCTTACGTTAAAGACGGTTTGCCTAACCTTTTAATTATGGACAGTAAAGGCGCAGCCGGAAACAGGACGGGAAGATGTAACCTGTATGACCCTGTAGATAGTTCGATGACCGATATATCAAGCGACCTTACAACCCCTGCGGATATATTTACAGGCGCGCCTTCTGATTACTTTCATTTTCTTAACGCGCGGGGCGTAGGGTATATGGTTAATAACGTTGACCAGATACACAAATGGACTGGGCGTGGAAGCGCTGTAACTCCATTTAATATTAAAATTTCTGATGATACCAAGGCTAATCATATAAATACATGCAGGTTTATCTTCTTAAAAGATGACAGGATAGTTCTTTTAGAGACTGTAGAGTTCGGGGGCTGGCTTTCCAACAGGTGTCGTTTCTCACGCGTTCCTACAGTCGCTACAGCAGCGTTTGACGGTGATACGGATTTCCTACCAGCCAATGGTGGAGGGTTTGTAGATGCTCCTACCCAGGAAAGAATCTGCGCGGCAGGGGTGGTCGGTAAGAACATAGCTGTATATACTCAAGGCCCCAATAGCGGGACGTTCTGGTTAATTAAGTCCACGGGCAATTCTGACATTCCTTTGCGATGGGATAAATTAAGCGTAACAGAGAACTGCCGTTCACCGTATAGTGGTATTCCCTTTAAAGACGGGCTTATATCGGTGGGAACATCGACGATACTTTTCTACGATGGATATAATATAGCATTGAAAGATGTGAATCTTCCACACCTAAGAGACATTCTAAAAGAGTTCAATGATACATTCATAAGGTCGGTATTTGCATATAATACACAACATAATAATATAGAAGAAAGACATCTTTTATTTACGTTCGCAGATTCGAGTTCATCGGTTATGGACAGAATCCTGGATTATAATGTTCAGGAGAACAACTTTACTGTTCATAAATCGAATCAATCATTTTTCGTTAATGTCATCGGGGGATTTAATAATCAGAAAGTACCTGCGTTTATCGACCTTGACGCTGTAGTAGCGTCTGATGGTGCTTTGGTAAGTGCTATTACAGTTGATTCGAGGGCCGTACTCGGTTCACCATCTCCTGTAACTTTAATAGGTGGAAGGAATTCACGAGTTTATACTTGGGATACAGGTAATTTCGACGGCACAGATGACGCCAATGGAGTGATAGAGATAGACGCACAATCAGCGAGGTTTAATCCGTTTGCTGAATTTGGGCGCAAGGTGGCTTGTGAAAAAATAGGATACCTTGTAGATAATGACGCCAATGCTTCTTTTCTTAGTTCTGTGTTTAAGACTACAAGGTCTTCTGCATATACAACGAAAACAATCTCGTGTGACAGCGATGATGATACAGTTGACAAGTTCTGGGTATGGCATTTCTGCGATGGTCAGATAGGTGATTTTCACAGACTTAAACTTTCTCATACACAGAGGGGTAATCGTCCGAGGATTCACGCTATTATGCCATACTTTCAGGCAGCGGGGAGGTTGGATTTATGACCTCTACAATTACTCGCGTAGATACTGACATCAGGATACCCTTTGACAGAGATGCTTTGAGCAGTAGCGACCCTACCGAACAGGCAAGGGCGATATTGGACATTATAAAAGTCTTGCAGGGCTTACTCGAACAATTAGTAACTGTAACGAATCTTAACGTAGATGGTTTTGATGGTGAGGCTCTTTACTTAGGCTTGAAAGACGAGACGGGTGATTATCCCAATGGAACATGGAGGTTGATAATTATAAGCGAAGCGTTAGAGATACAAAAGAAAATTTCAGGAACATGGACTAAAATTGCGAAACATAATAATTAAAATCTTATTCTTACTGCTTGCCAGTAATTGTTTTGGTGTGTTTGAGTACACAAGCCCCCTTACTGATTTGAGTAGCGACTTCTTAGTTGACCAGGGAGCAATAACTGGTTTAGTTTCAGCTACTGATGGTACAGCTTCATGGTCATCAAGTTCACTTTCAGGTTTCACTTTAATATCCGGTACGACTCTAACTGATACAGTATTAAGTATAAACGCAGGTTCGATTGTCTCTGCGATAAACGGTATTTTTTCAGGAACACTAACAGCAGAACAACTAACGAGTACGGACGATGCTACTATAAGTGATTTACTTACCGTAGGTGGTGATGGTACTTTTGGCGGTGATGTTACTATATCGGGTGATGACCTGTTTATGGCTACTAATACGAATAGACTTTTCTTAATCGCCGATGGTACGAATTTCAATCCCGAAGTACTCGATTTAGGCACTGATACAACAGGAGACTATGTTGCAAGTATTACCGATGCGGATAACGGTATTGACGGCGGCGACGGCGGTTCTGAAGCGGCGGCATTAACTCTGTCTTTCGATTCTACCGAACTCGATGCTTTAACTTGGAGCGATGGTGCAAACGCCTCGAATATCTGGACATTCGATGTATCAGGCACAGACCATACAATGACGGCTGGAAGTGGAGTAATGACATTTTCTGCCTCATTGCAGGCAATCACCCTTACTGATGGCACGGCAACATTAACAAGTGGTGATTTAACTGGATTGACAAGTCTGGTTGTTGACAATATCACGATTGATGCAGCGACTATTACCTCTAATACAGGGGCAGTTTCGTTCGGGAACGGACTTATAGTTACAGCTGGACCATTACAAGTGGGAAGTGGCGGTTTTGATGTTGATTCTTCTGGTAACATTATAGATGTAGGAAGTATAACGGGTGATGAGGATTTTCAAATAATCGGCAACAAAGATGGTACATTACTACTTAAAGTTGATAACTCAAGCACAAACTTATCGGCCACAGCAGAGATAGTGGCCGAAGCTGATGTTGCAAAAGCACTAATACAATCTCATAATTCTAACAGAACACTTACAAGATGGGGAGTAACTCTTGCAAGTTGGACTGAATTTAGACTTGGTGTGGGTTCTGGTATGGCTGTTGGCCCAACAGCGGCTAACGCTCCTTTAATTATAGGTACAGAAGGAATTGCAGCCATCAAGATTGATGGGTCTGACCAGAGTATAAAATTATTGAAAGATACAACCATAAGCGGCAGTTTAGTAGTTGATACTACTACTCTGGTGGTGGACGCTGTGAATAATAAGGTTGGGATAGGGACGGCTACTCCAAACGCTCCATTAGAAGTTAAAGGTGTT
>SDBV01011339.1_pt1 | contig 11566 bp, 8 predicted proteins | sample 2277081 | NCBI WGS metagenome assembly SDBV01 (sample SAMN10402039, study PRJNA504765) | marine sediment metagenome | isolation source: marine sediment core GS10_PC15, 223 cmbsf | place: Arctic Ocean: Southern Knipovich Ridge | collected 2010
ACTATTCTTTAAACTTTAAAATAAAATTTACCTTTTTTTTCTTTGTATTATTAATCTAAGTTCTGAAAGTATAGGGGGTCCTATAACTAAGCAGAAAGGGGGTAATTTAAAGTAGCGCTATAGGAACTGGTTTATTTAAGAAATTATATACTTATGTTCCAAATTTCAAGATACCACAATCAGTAATAAATATGCTTATTGATATTACTGATAAATTTAATCATACAAATGGAAAAATAGGAAATATTAATTACATACAAGGAAAGATATTTCTTTCATCAAATAATAAGGAAGAAAATGATTTAATTAAAGCTAACTTTATTGAAACTATTAAAATACTCGAATCACAAATTGAAAATATTAGTTCTATTTCCTTAGCAAACAAAGTGAATTGCCCTTCAGAACAAAAAATACATGCCGAGTTAACTGATGCTTGTATATTATCACAGATGGAAAATATACCAATCATAACTGAGGATTACCTTTATTTAAAGATGAATGAGTTAGAAACAAAAAAAGAAGCACCAGAATACTGCTCTTCTTTATCATTGTTGAAAGTACTTTATGAAGAAGGTAAACTTGATTTTAACACTTATCTAGATTTTTTTGGTTATTTATCTACTTACCGTTTCAGATTTTTATCATTAAACTCGGATGATATAGAAAAAGCCGTATTTGGTGATAAAAGAGTTAAAATTATTTGTCCAAAAAATATTAGAAAATTAAACTTTTCAATTACTTTATCAGAAGAATATGGTGTTTCATTTAAAGATGCTCTTATTGTAGTTGCAAGATTTTTGTTAAAAGTATTGTTAGATAACACTCTTACAAAAAACATTATTAAAAATATATTCATAGAAATCATTGAGACATTACCAGTCGAGATAAATAAAAAAGATTTTGGGGAGGTTTTATTAGGGACTTGCCTAAGTGCTGCTTTAATCTATAAGTCTAATTTAATTCTATATCCTGGAAATAAGTTGTTATATGAAAGAGTCGATACGTTATTACAATTACTAAGTATTTATAATACAGGAATAAATCTATAATAGAAAATAAATGAAACAGATTGAAAAAAATAAACAATTTTTACTCAAATATGGTATTTCGGAGGAAGATACAGAGTTGCTTGTAGCAAACGGATATACGAAAACTAAAATTGAGAGCGTAAAAATCAAAGAATTAGAAATTTTATTTCCTTCAGAAAAAGCCAAGGAAATTAAAATAAAACTTACTAGACAACCTATCCAAGAAGAAGTTTTCATGAGGTTAATTAAAGAAACAGAATTACATTGTCCTTTTTGTTGGAATATACTTGAAGAAAAGCCAATAATCATACACCATATTGATCCATATAATGAAACTCAAGATAATAGTTATAATAATTTAATAGTTCTTTGTCTTAATCATCATGCAGATGTTCATACTAAAAGAGAAATCTCTAAAAATAATTATCCAAAAAAGAAATTACTTTATAGAAAAGAAGAATGGATTGAAGAATTAAAGGAATATAAAGCTGGTAATAGACCAGCACCAGGAAGTGAAACAACGTCAAATAGTAAAACTGCTAAAATTAGTATCCTTCAGAATTGGAATGGTAGTTTAATTACTGAATATAAAAAACTGTACTTTTTAGATCATTCTGAATACATTATCGAAGAATTTAAAAAATCAATTGATAAGATAACAAATGATATTTGTAACCATAGTGTAAATAGGGATTATAATAGTAATTTACGTTCTAGACTCGATAATTTATTAGCAAGGAATATGGGCATAACTTATCTAAGTGCAAAAATAGAAAAAGATATAAAAGATAAAATAACCATCTATATTAAAACTAACAAGATAAAAATCAATAATTCATTTTTTAAACTTGGTCAATTAGAAATAATAGATAGCATGACACCTTCCATAGATAATGATCCATATTGCGGAAGCAAAGTTGAAAAGGAAAAATATCTTTTAATACATGAATTATATGATTCAATTACCTTGTTAGAGGAATTTAAGAACTACATTAATTTGTTTAAAGATTATATTTTACTTTTTTTTGTATTGGGTAATAATGGAAGTAATTACGATGAAAACATAAAAGTAAAATTATTTTGCGAAAAAGGATCTGTATTAGTAACACAAAATTTCCCAATCCCTGAAAAAAACCTAATAAAAGATTCTGATTCAATGATTAGTAATTTATATCATGGCCAAACCACGCATGAAATAGGAAATTACCCTGATTATATTTTAAGCCATACTAAAAACTATATCCCAGATATTGAATTTTTTGGTAAAAAGAAAAGTGAAAATGAAATATATAAAGAGAATATCAAGGATTATAAAGAGAATATTAAAGGTACATTTAATTCATATGAGTTTTATGATGATAGTGATTTTGATATAATTACATTATATCAAAACTATTTACAACATCATACATCAAACAATTTTCCTTCAGCAATAATCTGCCGTTCAAATATTAATAAAATACAATACGAAATAACCACAAAAAATATACCAGATAAAATAACTGGTATAATAGGTTTTAAGAAATAATTTAATTGTATTGCTTTACTAAAAATCTTACTAAAAAATACAGGATAAAAACTGCTAAAAATACCTTAAAATCGCTAAGCCTTATTAGATTAGACAGATTATTACATCATGCAAAATTATTTACCCTTGATGGTGAATCATATAGAATAAAAAAACAAAAGGAGGATAATCCATCATAATTAACAGCCTAACAAATTAATGGGTGGGGAATCTTATTTACCCTGTGGTGGGGAATTCTGTTTACCGTGCTATGGGGAAAAATATTTACCGAAAGGTGGGAAAAAGTGCTTGCCATTTACACTTGTTGCAATCTTTCAAAAGTACATGGATATACTTTTGAACTGCTTTGATTACAATTCATGCTCCCATTCTCTTTGTTTTGATTTTAAGTTTTTTGCATATTCTGACCTGTACCATAAAGCAAGAGAAGTTAAAATAACAGAGTTAACAAATAAACCCCTATATTCTTTTTTTCCTTTCAAATCTCCAGGCGTATCAGCTTGAAGATTCAAACAATAACTGGATATGGGCTTGGATGAATATTTTATATTTTCTAGTGAATGAGCGAATTCATTTCTTATCTTTCTAATATAGTTAATTTCCCTTTTTTCTTTTTCAGTAATCAATCCTAAAGCATGACAAATTTTTGTCTTAGAACTAAAAGTGCTAATTGGAGAATTTGGACTAACAAATAAATCATCAAAGGAACATGAATCAATAAAATGTGATTTTAGAATTCTTTCCAAACGAGATTCAATCATTGCAGCACCGACAAGTGCAGCTCCGCGATCTGTTTCCGCTTGAAAGTCTTTTAAAAACTGAGAAACTATTTTTAAATCTTTTTCTCTCATTTATGCCTTCTTCAATAATTATTTTAAATCCGAGCCAAGGATGGCGAGGAATAAAAAATGCTAAAATTGGGTATTACATCTATCTCATAATCTCACATACTCCATTTATTTATTCAAAATTAATAATCATACTAAGTACCTATACTTTTACTTTAGATTAACCCATATAGAGTGTCAATTATATTTTTATGTTTTTAAGTGAAATTATTTTGTATTAGATATTTGTTTTTTATTAGAACACCGAACGCACTTAATACACCGAAATTTATTTTCATGAGTCCCCTATGTGTCAGTTTGTCTTCAATATTTAAGTTAAATAATTTTATTCTTCCGGTAGAATAGTACCATATATAATTTTAATCATCAGCATTTTTTAACTTCTCTAAATATTCATCAAGTACATCTATTCTTACACCATCATTAATTAGTTGAACAACAACTTCTTTTAACGACATTGAAGTTTTATGGGTTTTTATTTCACTATATATTTTATCAATATCTTTACTTATAGTTTCATATATTTTTTTGTTGTCAACTTTTTGAATAACAATGAACATCCTTCCACCACCAGTGTCGTTTGTAAACCAACGGGGGGTAATAGTGATAAGACCATTGTCACTATCATAATCTCTAGCAAAACATGTGAGTGATAAAGCACCACTCAAACAGTAAATTGAAAGTCTTTTCTTTTGTTCATCACTAAGTATTGATCCATATTTTAAATTAATAAATTGCGGAATTGATGTATTTATAAGGTCATTATATCCTAATTCATGGGCATTATTTAAAATATTTGGTGGCGCGAAAACAATTAAAAATTCTAATTCTTGATTATCATCTAGTGAATTTTTAATAACATCAATAAGTACTGCTCCTTTTTCAGGTTTTAGTTGATCCGCAAAATTATGTCCAGTCATGATAATTCTTTTACATTTATCATTAATTACATTTTTAAATTTATATGGACTATCTTTGATTCTTACTCCGGCAGGAATCCCGCGTTCAACTTCTACATTACTTTTTTTTTGATGAGCAAATGACTTTTCAAAATCGTCTTTACCAGCTTTTCCAAGCCAATCTGTTCCATTTTTATTAATCTCACACCCAGCCTTTTCCAATGCATCAGCAAGAGCCTTTCGGCATTCTTGAGTTCCATCAAATCTATCAATGTGTAAGCCTAACAAGTCGCTTGGAATTCGAGAATCACCCATTGAAACAATAACAGTGTGATAGGGATTTGCCCCCAGAGCCAAACCAGCCTCGAATAAAACATTCGGTCGGGACTGAACAACTGGCTCACTATCTTTTTTATCGGAATATAACCATTTTCTTAAAAAAGTAACTTCATCTGGTGTTAGGAGTACTAAGACAGCCTTGTTCTTAATTGCTTCTTTAACGATCTCTATAACAGGTGGATTTGTTCCTTTAGTATCTTTTTTAGCTTCTGACCATTCAATAACTTTTAAGTTTAATGACCTTAAAAAGTCTGTCATCCCTTTGTTTGCATCATTGTCTCTACCATGCACTAAAAATATTTCTTTAATTTTTTTTATATTATTTGAATTGGTCATTGTTTTATCCTTTAGCTAATTGTGAAGCCTTTCGCCCAACTTTTGAAATAACTCAATGCGTATAATACTTGAAATTAGAAGATTACACACATTACCTATAATCTCCATATGAATGCTATCCTAAACTACAAAAATTATCAAGATGATAGAGTAATGCTTTTATATGTGCTAATTTCTTTTTTATACGTTGCCCGTTTTTATGATCGAAGCGACGATAGTGCTAGTAGATTTTACACCGCAAATACTGTCATGCTGTAATAACGTTATAGTATTATTTGGTTTTGTTTCTATTATCCAATTTAAGTAATTTCACAATTAAACTATTAGGGTATTCATTAGAAAGCTTTTTTATATAATTCGTTGCTTTTGTAAATCTGCTTTTATCAACACTGTTAAGATAAGAAATCCAGCCTTTAACTTCGTTTAGTAACTTTTTGTTTTCTGTAGACAGGGTTAAGTGATGAATCTTGGATCGCAATAATTTGTATTTCTGTTTACCAATACCTACCTTTTCATCTGTAACAACCAAACCAGTAACAACTTTTCTTCTTGTAATACCTGCAACTCTTGTTTTTAAATTATTAATTCTGAAACCTTCACTTTCAATTATACTTTTTATTGTTGGGATTATTTTAACAACTTTTGTAGGATGTAAACCTGAAAATGTTAGATCATCTGCATAACGTGTATATGTTAGTCCTCTTTTGCCAATGTAACCTTGTATTCTTTTATCGAGATTCCAAGTAGCTAAATTTGCAAGTTTTGGTGAGCATGGGCTTCCCTGTGGTAATTCACTTTTATATGTACAAATATTTGTGAAAACAGTCGATATAAGTGAATTATACCCAATTGTTTTAAAAATATTATAAACATATTTGCTTGAAATAGAAGGGAAAAAATCCATTAAATCAATTGTTAATATAGTGCTCGCTCCAATATGCGGTGTCGCATTATCAAAAGTAGAGCGCTTTTTCTCAAAACCTTTACAAGAATTGGATACTTTAATTAAGTCCAAAATATTCCTAAGTATCCATGATTGAAGTCCTTTAAGTTTTTTACTTGGTTGCGAAATAGTCCTTAATTTACCAGATTTTTTAGGGATTTGATAAATTTTATAATAATAATCAGAACGAATTGAGAGTTGATAGATAGTTCGTTTTGAAATATGAGAGTATATTGAAAAATCATATAAGGATTGAATAACCGGCAAGCCAAGCATATCGAGTTTTATACTATCACTTTTTGTCATAAGCTTATTCTATCCTAAATGGTATAATGCAGTTCTTTTTACTTCAAAAATATTGCGTGAATTAGATGATAAAAATCTCCGATTATTATTATCTAATTTGCAAAAATAAAGATAAGTTTAGAACTAGGATGCCGAAACAACATCCATTTGCCAGATGGCGACTAAAAAGAACTGCATTATACCATAATGGTTTTTCCTCTATAACGTAAATTAAAAATTTCTAGTCTTAAATTGTCCATCTTTAATATTTCACTATGCCTTTTTTCTCTGCTTTTTGTCTTTTGAAAAGACAAGAATATGTTAAAACCCTTTATCGTAAGTTTATAACCCTTCGTGGTCCTTTCACATAACTTCTTTTTAACCAAACTAGTTAAAGCAGTTGTTGTGGTCTGGAATGCATTTTTATTATCTTTAGTTGCATGTTCAACCATATTTATTAATGTTTGTTTTTTTACAGGCTGTAGTAGATATATTGAGGGCAGAATAAAATTGTCAAGTTGAAGTAATGATATTTTATCACCTTTTTTTGTGCTTTTCTTTTTTAATCTTTTTAGTGCAGAAATTAACTTATCTACTTCATTTTTTATATTGTTTGGGTCAATATATAAAATTCCATATTTATTCTCTTTTTTAACTAATTTTAGTGGTCCTTTATTAATAAAACTTTTATCTTTCTTAAATTTTTTATCAATAACACATATTAATTTTTGTCTCAACTCAAAGTTATTAGCAAATGCTCCTAATTCTGCAAAAGAACCTGGACTTTCAGGAATCAATATGATTGCATCAACACTATCAGCTAATAATCCCTCTAATGAAAGCAGATCACCTGAATTTAAACTGAAAAGTAATTCATCAAAAATATCTTCTGGGTAAATAATATCAAAATACCAGTATTGCCAATTCTTTTTTAAAGCCTCCGCTATTTTATATCTTATTTTATCAGTTTCTAATCTAGAAGCACCGCATAGAAAAACCGTAGTTTTAAAACTGTACGCCGGCTTATAAATGTCATCTCGAATTTTTGTTGCCAGTTTTTTACAGTCAGCTTTAGAAATATCTTTATTCTTTATCATAACTAAAATATTACCATTTATATACTAACAATTCCTTGGTTTGGCGAAATAAATAATGCTATCAACTAATTTAATAAGTAAATCAGATTTCAAATCATTCTCCCAAGTGTATTTTAAAGTACGCGCAATTACAAGAGGATTTTTCTTTAATCCACCGGGAGTTCCATAATAATTAAATGCTAAATCCTTGTAAGTTTTCCATTCTTCACCAAATTCATTTTCAATTATTTTAGTGAGATTTGTTTTCCACATATATAAATCCTTTTTAATAATTGAATCTGCTGGCCATTCACTTAAATCTTTATAGTCTAAAAGATTTAATATTGATCTATTATCTTTTTTATGCTTTTCTACTTCAGATTTTCTTCTATTATTATCTTCAATTTGTTCTTTATCAGTATCAGCATCGCAAATAACAAAAACCGGTATATTTAATAGTTTAGCCATAGCTAAAGGCTTTATAATTGAGCTTTTCCCTCCTACGGGGACAATATGGCATCCATATTTTCTGAAATCCATGATGTTTCTTGTAAGCATTAAATATGTTGAGATAAAAGCAACATCTTCAATGCCTTCAGTTAAAATTAAATTATTACAAAAAAACATTTCATTAATTATTGGATTTAAAGACGGATATAATTTTGCCAACATTCCTTCTTCTTTTAGCGCCTTTTGACCAGATAATTCAAGCAATTTAGATAAGTCAATATATGAAAGCTGTGAGGTATATGATGTGCTGGGATCATCCTTTTCCCTAACAACTCTTACCGTCTCAAAATTATAACCAGGAATAAATAATGGATTATGTGAACAAATTAAAACTTGTGAGTCTTTTCCAGAGAGTTCATGTAAAGTTTCTGCTAGATGTTTAGCTTGGGGAGGGTGCTGATAAATTTCTGGTTCTTCTATACCCATTACTAATGTTGGAGCAGTTTCATCTGAAATTTTTGTTAATTCTTGAAGTAAAGCAAGCATATATGACCTTTGCAAACCATGACCAAATCTTGCCAAATCACCCTCAAATCCCCGTTCACCAATTTTTATATACGCCCAAGGTTCTTCAACTTTTACTGATTTGTCAGAATCTTGCTTCCACAAAATTTGAGCGGTAATACCTGGATGCGCCCAAGACTCTAAACTATCCTGCAATGTAGAGGAAATTGAATCTAATGCTGATTGCTCTTCCTCTAACATATTTTGATATAATTCTTGTGTATCCTTCTTTAATTTACCAACTTTATCTGAAAAATTTACTTTTGATCTAACAGTTCTTGCTAATAATTTTCTTAAGGCCGAGTTCTTTGCTTCTTCGCTTTCTTCTGTTACATCTTTTGATGCAGGAATAAATACCCATTGAACATAATGAGCTAGCTTATTGGCTCCTTTACTTACGCCATAAAATTGATCTTCACTTTGAATTAAATCGCAATCATCCGGATGATCTGCTTCATATTTTCTGAGGGCAGCAACCATTGCAGCTTTTGTTCTTGCATTGCTCAATTCAGTATAGGTTTTTTGAAGATCTTGATAAATCAGTATTAATTCAGAAACTTTTTCGCCATTCTTTTCTGCTTCAAAATATTTTCGGAAATTCTGTAAGCCCAAACGATTTCCATATTGTTTAACTTCAGCACTGTCTGTTGTGAAATCATATTTTGCGATAGAAGAAATGATCAACTTATCTTGTCTTACATAGTCAGACAGTTCATCTTTTGCATCATCTGAAAGTTCAGTGAATGTAACCGTGATCTTTACTGGTTCATCTGTTTTTTTATGATGGAAATCTTCATCAATAAGTTTGCTTAAGTCTGTATTGCTATCTTTATACTGTCTGAAAAATACATTTAAAGCATTTAAAATAGTTGATTTACCAGAACCATTTGCACCGACAAAGCAAGTATAGTTATCAAATATAATTGTCTCATCCTTGAAACTTCTAAAGTTTTCTATCCTTACAGATTCGATTTTCATGATAATTTCCTTTAATTAACAGCTAAAAATTTACTCATTATTGTTGTATAAGCACTAAGATATTTTCAATACATTATAGCTTTTATTCTGTCCATTTACCACCAAACATTTATATCTTTGCGCTACACACTCCCCTCAACAATATTTATTTCTTCCGGTGTAAGCTCATAGCTTTCATAAAAAAGATTATTGATTTTATTCTCAATCAAAACTATTTTTTTTCTTAAAAAGCTTTTATCATTATCAGATTTTATATTCACATATTCATTTTGGACTTCAAGCCTTTGATTAACAAGCATAATAATATTATTTTTCATGCTCTTCTCAATTAAATTATTGATTGGTATTTCTTTTAAATAATTCCAGATCAACTGAAAACCATTTTGTATTTTTGTGCAATATTTCGAAATCAAGTACCAACCAATTGACGAATTGAGAAAAGCTAATAAATATTTATCCTGACTTGGAATATTAAATACAGCACTATTTGTATACAATCCTTTTGTATCAATCATAAAAGCTGGTTTGACTTGAAACTTTAAATAACAAATTTTAGGTTGTTCAAAAACATTATAGTAATTACATGTTCTTAATTCCCACCAAAAATCTCCTTTATCATATCGCTTTTCTGCGGCTTTCTTAAAAGGGAACAGATGATTTGCAACTTCAGGATATTCAGTCTTGAACCAATTCCATTCATCTTTTCTGCCAGTTATATTTTCTTTTGTCCAACCTTTTGGCATAAATATTACATATTTATTTAAATCAATAATTGAATACCGCTTAACATCTTTTCCACTTGCATAAGGTTTAATTAAATTATTACATTTTTTATTGCTGCTTACTAATTTTTCTTTTGTCGGAAAATCAATTATAAAAGCTGTATCCATACCTGTTAGTATCCCTCTATATATTTCTGAATTTATATATTTAGCTAAAGAAATACCGTGATCTACAATCTTTTCTAATAGCTTCATTTCATTTTCCGGTATTAATTTCCAGCTATCTTTAGATAAAGTATTTTGCTGTATAAAAAAGCTATTATTTTTTATATAATTATTTAAATCATTGAAATTAAGTGATTTTATTCTAGAAACTAATATTTTCGAATGTTTAATATTCTTACTGATATTGATAATACATGGATATGCGGTAGCATTTGAAAATACTGGTAAATCACCAAAATCAATTATCTGGTTGATTTTGATTTCATTCAATATATTTCTTAATTTTTTTCCATATACTGCTATGAACCATTTATTTGGAATTATGAATGAAAAACTACCATTATTGATTAATAAATTTAAACTTTTTTCAAAAAACAAAATATATAAATCAGTTGATTTTCCATATGTGAGATAATGCTCAACAAAATAATCTTTCTCAAGAAGCAATTCCTGTCTAACATAAGGCGGATTCCCCACAACACAATCAAATCCACCTCTGCCAAATACTTCCGGAAACTCCTTATCCCAATCAAAAACATTAACCTTCCGCATTTCTTCTTTATCAAATAAAGATAAATTCTTATCATCATAAAAGTCGCTGCCAATTAAAGAGTTTCCGCATTTAATATTATTCGATAAATCCGGAAGCATTTTTAAATCGCTGTGTTTAAAAAGCAATCCCTTGCTTTCAACATATTCATTCTCCATAAGTTTTAGCAATAAAGATAATTTTGTAACTTCAACGGCCTGCTCATCAATATCAACACCAAAAATATTGTTTAAAAGAATATTCTGCTTTTCAGAGGTAGATAGATAATAAGTGCTTTCATCAACCTGATATATTTTCCCTTTTTTCAAAGCCGTCTCTATTTTTGATTTTTGGCAATAATATTTAATATGATGTTTTAAAAGGAAACTATAAGCCCGTACTAAAAAAGAACCGGAACCACAGGCCGGATCTAATATTGTTAAGCCTTCCATATCTTCCGGTTTTTTTCTTTTTATTTTTTCACCAACTGTATTTTCTACAATATAATCCACTATATACTGAGGAGTATAATAAACACCCCCTGCTTTTCTAACCTCCGGTTTTTCTTCAATTTTTGCCTGATGAGTTTCTGTTAACCGTATCTTTTTTCCTAAGAACTGCTCATAAGTGTTTCCTAATATCTCTATTGGCAGTATAGACAACTCATAAGGACATTCCGGATAATAAAAGCTTTTTATCATCGAACTTATTACTTTGTCATCTATCAATAAATCATTCAGCCAATTTTCACCTGCAAATAAACCGCTGTCATATTTATTCTCTGCTTTTATAAAGATTGATATTAATTTTTTATAA
>SDBV01011340.1_pt1 | contig 11565 bp, 11 predicted proteins | sample 2277081 | NCBI WGS metagenome assembly SDBV01 (sample SAMN10402039, study PRJNA504765) | marine sediment metagenome | isolation source: marine sediment core GS10_PC15, 223 cmbsf | place: Arctic Ocean: Southern Knipovich Ridge | collected 2010
CTCATGGAGAAGGACGCATAGGTGTAATAATAAAATTCAAGCTCAGCGACAGCTCACTCTCGAGCAATCCTGCTCTCAAGCAAACCGCCTTCGATTTCGCCCTGCATGTCGCCGCATTTGCGCCTCTCTACGTTACGCGTGAGAGCGTCGATGAGCATTACATAACTGAGCAGAGAGAGCTTTTCAGAAAGCAAACCGAAAACGATGAAAAGACTCGAGAGAAACCTGCTAAAGTCATCGAATCCATCGTCAAAGGCAAAACCAACAAACACCTCGCAAGCATATGTCTGATGGAACAGGATTTTATCCGGGATGAGAAAATCAAGTGCGCTAAAATCCTGACCGATCTCAGCCGGCAGATAGGCGGGTCGGTCGAAATCGCCGATTTTCTCTATTACAGGGTAGGAGGCGAGGCGTAATGGAAAAAATCAACAAGGACGCGGAATCCAAGATGAAGAAAACTCTCGCAGCCCTGCAGGATGACTTCAACACCATCAGGACCGGCCGGGCCTCGCCGACTCTATTCGAAAAAATCAAGGTCGATTACTACGGTCAGCAGACTGCGCTCAATCAAATGGCGACCATCTCGATTCCCGAAGCCCGTCTCGTCGTAATTCAGCCGTGGGATCGCTCCGTTTTGTCCGACATCGAAAAAGCGATTCAGAAATCCGAGCTGTCGGTTAATCCGAATAACGACGGCAAGGTAATTCGTATCAACATCCCACCGCTCACGGAAGAACGCCGCCTGGAGCTGGTGAAAGTCGCCAAAAACAAGGGCGAGCAGTGCCGCGTGGCAATCAGAAACATTCGGCGCGAGGCCAACGAAGGACTGAAGAACCTGCAAAAGTCATCTGACATCAGCGAAGACGATTGCAAACGCGGAATGGAAGAAGTCCAAAAGCTCACAGACAGGTACATAGAGCAGGCCAACAAGCTCCTGGAGCAAAAGGAAGAGGAAATCCTCGAGATCTGATGCTCGAAAACGATCTCACCTCGGAATCAGGCCCGACTTCAGTTGATCCTGCGAAACTTCCGATACACATCGGCCTTATTATGGACGGCAACGGAAGATGGGCCCAAAAACGGAAAAAACCTCGCAGGTCAGGACACAGAGAAGGGTTGAACGCCGCGAAGCGAATAGTTAAAGCCGCCTCTGACACCGGCATCCGCTATCTTACTCTTTACATCTTTTCCACGGAAAACTGGTCCCGCACGGAAGGCGAAGTTTCGTTTCTGATGTTTCTTATCAGATCTCATCTCAAGAAAGAGCTGGATTTCTACAGGGAAAACAACATAAGGGTCATTCACAGCGGAGACACGCGAAAATTGCCTGCGGGAGTGGTTCAGGAAATCCGGAAGGTTGTCAGAGACACGGCGGGCTACGGGGGCTTGACGGTAAACCTGGCTATCAACTACGGCGGGCGGGACGAGGTTATCCGTGCCGTTAAACGCTGGGTAGAGCAGCCCAAGGCCGACCCGCTTGCGATAAACGAAAAGACCCTTGCCGCATGCCTCGACCACCCGGAGCTGCCCGATCCTGACCTCATAATTCGCACTGGCGACGAAAAAAGAATCAGTAATTTCCTGCTGTGGGAAAGCGCCTATGCCGAGTTTTTATTCAGCCCCAAACTGTGGCCGGACTGGGACGAAAGGGATCTGCTGGAGGCGATCGGAGATTTTCAACGGCGCCGCAGGAGATTTGGAAAGGCCGGATAGCGTGACCAAGCTGCTGCTCCGCATCGCTCTCCTGGGCATCACGCTCCCTCTGCTTTACGTGCTCATATTCCTGCTGCCCCACTTTCACCATCTGGCTTTCAACGCGACTGTTGTCGGCGTGTCCCTGATCGGCGCTCTTGAAGTCAGAGGCCTGCTCAGAGAAAAAGCGAAGCACAGCGTATCAGCGCCGGTCATCATCCTGGGCGCTAGCCTACCCGCCCTGGCGTACCTCATAACATCCGCACTACTCGGGCTCGAGCTCCTCCTGGCCTGGCTGGCAGTTTGCTTTTCGGCTGTGCTGATTTCCGCAATCAGTGTGTCGCGCAAGGCCGAATTGGCCGGTGTTCTGCAGAAAGTTGCAGCGTCGATGCTCACGGTGGTGTATCCCGGCTTCTACCTCTCTTTCATCGTGCTCATGACGGGCTGGGACAACGCGCCGCTCAAGCTCGTTTTCTTCCTGTCCGCGGTTTTCCTCAATGACAGCATGGCCTATGTGTTCGGCAAGATCTTCGGCCGGAGTCTGAACATGCTCGTGAGCCCACGCAAAACCCTGGTGGGATTCATCGCCGGGCTCATGGCTTCCATGGGCGTCGCCGCGCTTTTTTTCCGCCTGGCCCCCGGGTTGTTCAGCTGCTCGCTGCCCGTGCTGCTCCTGTTCGCCGCAGGCATCGGCGTAACGACGATCCTGGGTGACCTGGTGGAATCTGCTCTGAAACGGTCAGCGGGAGTCAAAGATTCCGGTACCATAATGATAGGAAGAGGCGGCGTGCTCGATTCGCTGGACTCTCTGATGATAACAGCCCCATACGTTTTTTTCCTGCTTCCACTGCTCAGCCTATGAGCAGCGACAAGGCGGTCATGGCGGCATTCGAGCGCAGGAGCGTCATCGTGCTGGGAAGCACGGGCTCCATTGGCACGAACACCCTCGACGTAATCAGGCGTCATCCGGATCTCTACGAAGTGGCGGCGCTTTCAGCCCATACCCGGGTTGAGAAAATTGCAGAGCAAGTCTCTGAATTCAAGCCCAAAGCAGCGGCTATTACTGGAATGACGACCGTGCAGTCGATAGCCCCACCTACGCGCACGTACACGGGAATGGACGGATTGCTGCAGATGCTGGATAGCGTGGAGGCCGATATCGTCGTTAACGGAATAGCCGGCTCTCGAGGCTTGATGCCCTCTTTCAAGGCAGTCGAAACAGGCCGCATTCTGGCACTTGCCAATAAAGAGACAATGGTAATGGCAGGTACGCTCATCCTCGAAGTGGCGCGGTCGAACGGCGCGCGAATCATTCCTGTCGACTCCGAGCATTCCGCTCTGTTCCATATCTTGCGCGGTATCGATCGCGATGCGATCGACGAGCTCATACTCACGGCTTCGGGAGGGGCCTTTCGTGACTGGCCGATCGACGATCTGGCCCACGCCCGGCCCGAGGACGCCCTCGATCACCCCACCTGGCGGATGGGGCCCAAAATTACGATTGACAGCGCGACAATGGCCAATAAGGGCCTGGAAGTCATGGAGGCTATGTACCTGTTCGGCGTGGGGGTGGATAAGATCAAAGTCCTAATACACCCCCAGAGCTATGTGCACTCCCTGGTCAGGACCAAAGACGGTTCACTCTATGCTCAGATCGGCAAGCCCGATATGCGGTTGCCGATCCAGAACGCTTTGAGTTTTCCGCACGCGATCGACAGCGATACAGCCCGGCTGGATCTGGCGCATCAACAGCTTACCTTTGCACCATGGGATGCGGAAAAATACCCCTTGCTGAGGCTGGCATACCACGCCGCCAAGCAGGCGGGAACCTATCCGATAACGTACAACGCGGCCAACGAGGTAGCCGTGGCCGCGTTCATTGAAAAAAAGCTACCTTACACCAAAATCAGCCGCGCCGTTGAAGACGCCCTTGAACGAGCAGAGACAAATACGCTAAGCTCACTGGAGGATATTCTGGCCTCCGATCGTCAGGCGCGAGAGCAGGCGGCGCGAATTATCAGGAAGGTCATCTAATGGCGCTACTCACCGTACTGTTTGGACTGATTGGACTGGGCATAATCATATTCGTGCACGAGTTCGGTCATTTTATAGCCGCTAAGATCAGCGGCATCGAAGTGGAGATCTTTTCCCTGGGGTGGGGCAAGAAACTGGTAGGCTTCACTCGCGGGAAAACGACATACCAGATCTCCTGGTTTCTCATCGGTGGTTTCTGCAAGATGAAAGGTGAGATGCTGAAGGGAAAACTGGATGAAACGGAGATGGAGCGCATGCGCTCGGAAAAAGGCTCTTTTCTGGCCGCTTCACCGTGGCAAAGAGCATTTGTCAGTTTTTCCGGACCTCTGGCCAATGTAATCTTCGCCATCACGGTCCTGACCTTCATCTGGTGGGTCGGTTTCAACGTCCACTCATCCGGCAACAGGATTATCCTGGCTACCGATTACTCCATGAATCCATTTGCGGGTGAAATGCCGGCCGATAAAGCCGGTTTGATGACGGGCGATCGTATCGTAGCAATAGACGATCGAAGAACAGAGAGCTTTTGGGATATTTCCGAGGTTGTCCGAAGAAGTCCCAACAAAAGTCTCACGTTGACAGTAACACGGGACGAAGGCAGCTTGGGAACATCGCGGACGCTGGAGCTGCCAATCGTGCCGGAGGCCGTTCCTCAAACCGGCCAGGGGCGGATCGGAATCTACGCCTGGATCGAACCGTTTTTGGCCAGTATCGAGGCTTCGAAACCGGGCGGCCTCGCCGGCCTCGCGACCGGCGACCGGATCATCGCTGTGAACGGAGTTTCGATCCAGCACGATATCGATTTTTACCAGGCCTTACCGAAGGATACCGAGGTTGTGAATCTGACGGTCCAACGCGGAAATGAGCTGATAAGCAGGACCCTGCAGATCGAATTCGACAAGTCCGGCAATCTCGACCTGGGCCTTGTGTTTCAGCACGGAGTTTTCCGATCGCCGCAGTTGAACCTGTGGCAGGCATTTCAAACAGGTTTCAGAAAAACGGCCGAAATACTGACTTTCACAGTCAAGGGTATCGGCCAACTGGTTCGCCTCCAGGTGTCGAAGCTGCAGGATGTGGTGGCAGGTCCGGCCAGAATAACCAAGATGGTAGGAGAGGCGGCGACGGGCGGATTCAGCCTGGGGCTTGGAGAGGCGCTGAGCTCGTATTTTCAGTTTCTCTGCCTGTTGAGCGTAGCCATTGCCTTTATCAACTTGTTGCCCCTTCCGGCACTCGATGGGGGCACCATCGTAATCAGCATATTCGAAGGCCTGCGGCAACGGCCCTTGAAGTTAAAACTGATCTACCGTTACCAGATCATTGGCTTCGCCATTATCTTTCTGATTTTTTTTACGGCAATTCTCAGCGATATACTTTTCTTCGTCGGTTGAGGAGCTCTATGGGCAAGATTGTCTGCCAGTGCGGCAAACACATAGACGTCGATTTTCCTGATTTCATCGACCTCGACAAAGAACAGGGCAAGTTGGAATCCATTCTCTCCGGCAATTTTATGACCGCGGAGTGTCCCGAATGCCAGAATCTGCTGAAGCCAGAGCTCCCAGTTCACTTAGCCTGCGGGAGTCGGCATTTGGACCTTTTTTTAGTACCGGAGACGGAAAGAAAAAAAGCGTTGGGCGGCGAGCTTCCCTACCCCATACCTCAGGGAGCGCAGATTGTTATAGGCTACGCGGAACTGGTGGAAGGGCTAGCGCTTGCAGGCGAAAATCTCGATGCCCGTGCAGTTGAAATACTAAAATACTTCCTGCTGAAGCAGGCCATTGAAAGCGCGGAGAGCGGCGGGCAGATTCGCATTCGATTCGAAAAAATCGAGGAGGACAAGCTTGTCTTCCACATTCACGGCATGCGGCAAGATGAAGTGGGAATCTTCAAAGTGCCTGTGGCTACGTACGAGAAAGCCCTGTCCGGGATGAGCGAGCACCTCGAGCAGGAACCGCTCGCTGATGTCCTCAAACCGCCTTACATCTCCGTCAACAAGATTTTTCAGGAACATTAGTCATGGCAACTCGCTTTGCCTCCGCACTATTGCTTGTGCTCGCCTGTATTCCGGCGGCCTATTCTCAATCCAGCGGTATACGAATAAATACCGGGCACCGAGATGCCATTGTTAGCCTGCAGTACGATGAAAAGAGAGATCTGCTTTTTTCAGCCGGCAAAGACGGTACCGTCAAGATCTGGAATGCTCAAACCGGAGAATTACGCCACTCGTTGCTCGCATCTCACTTGCCGATAAGGAAAATTGCTTACCACCCGGCCAAGCCGCAGATAGCGATCCTGGAAGTTTTCGGACCGGAGTCGTCCCGGATCAGTGTTTGGGACTGGAATAAGGAAAAACGTCTTTACGACCTGGATCTGAACGAAGTCCCGCTGTACCTTACCTATTCGCCCAAGGGCAGCTACCTCGTCTACTCTCGAGCCGATTGGAAGAGCCTGAGCATTCACAGAGCCGGCAACGGCCGGCTCTTGCCCCTCATGCGTGAAGGCTTCGGCATCGTATCCTTCATCGCTCTGTCTCAGAGCGAGAAGAACATCATGACGTATCAACCTTCCGGGCGCATCGTCTACAAGGAGCTCAAAACCGGCAAAGAGCTAAAAACGGTGAGCTCGCTGCCGAACTTGTCCCAGATGCATATTTCCCAAAACGGACGCTACATGATAGCCCAGTCCGCCGATGACCTGGTAGTTGTCGACCTGCTGAACGGCCGTACCGTAGCCGGCTCTGCTCTGCCGGAAATCCAGTCGATCTCGCTCTCCTCGCGGGGGGAACGAATCTACTGCCTCTCCAGAGACGACGAGGGTATCAAGCTGTCACGCTGGATGTTTACCGGCGGTTTCTTGTACACCACGGGCAGTCCGGCAGGATTGGACCGTAAATTCACCAATCGTCTGGGCAGCCTGGTCATGCGAGGCAGCGACCTGTTCATGGGCGATGAAACCGGTAAGATTTGGCTCAAGGAGTTGGGCCGCGAGGCGGCGGGATTCTCAGAAAACAACCTGCTGGACATCTCCGGCTACGCGATCACGCCCGATACTGTCGTTCTGGCCAGCGCCAAAGGCATTCTCAAATTCGACCTCGAGGGGCAGCATGAAGCGCGCTACACCACCGATTTGATAACGGACTTCGACTACGATGTCCTGGCGAATCCGTTCTCGTCGCCGGTGGGGATCGAGTTCACAGACGACAATGAGCTGCTCATCTGGGACAAGTCGGAAAAGCTGCTGGGCATGACCGTAATCGACAGGTATTTCGGCTTCCCGGCTCGGATTTACACGGATATATCGTCGAGTCAACTGCAGGTCGATTACCTTGGCGACAGGTTGCTCTGCCTGGAAAAAAACGGCCGCATCACATTGCTGGATTCCAACAATTATGACACTCTCTATGAAAAGTTATCACCTGGCATGAACAAGGTTTTGGCAATCCATGACGGCCGTCTGCTTGGTGCGCAGAGCAGAGCCGCCCAGCTTTCGGGTTCGCTGCTACTCATCGACACAAATACTGGAGAAACCGTTCCGCTGCCTGGCACGAGCTTACTGGCGTACGACCTGGCTTTCGATCCCGTGCAAAACACTATTTTTTCCCTGGGCCTGGAGCGTGAGAGCCAGGAGATGACGACTTCCATCATACTGCATTACGGGGAAAATTTTGAGCAGACACGGGTCCTTTTGACTTACGAGGGAGAAGACCTGTCGGCCGCCTTGGAGTTCGACCCCATCAGCAACGAGCTGTTTACGACGCTGGGATATGGCGGCTTGCGGGCCATTCGCGGCGAGACGGTGCGACCGTTCCAGAACAGCGGTCACATGCCGAGAGAGGTAAAAACAGCAGGGCGCCTCGTTCTGTCTTTGAATCAAGATTCAACGTTGACCCTGTGGGACAGGAAGAGCGGCCGGATAATCGTCAATCTCTATGTTTTTAAAGACTTCAGCTGGATTGCCGTTTTTCCCAACGACAACGCTTATATCTCGAAAGGGGCCGATCGGTTCCTCGTACCGCAGGGGTGAGCCAAGCCTGTTCGGCTATCCCCACAGACCCAGCCGGACGGGCTCTCACGATGCCACACAGCCAGGCGCCCGGCCGAGGTCGATACACGGAAGGCTCTTCCGGCTTTTAATGGGAGGGATTGCCCCGGATCTTACCGATGGCCGTCGATACGGCTATCTTGACTTTTTGCCCGTAATCTGCGTCCTCGCCGGCATGCGCGTAGAGCGCCCCCATCAAGGACACGCGATAACGGGGTTTCAAGCGGTTCAGAGCGAAAGTGGCGATGTCGAGGATGCAGTCCTCGCACTGGCATACGTTGCTATCCGCCAACTGCTCTTCCATCTCCTGGATCACCATTTGCTCGGCTTCGTTTTGCATCGCGGAAAAATCGCAATCTTCCTTCAATCCCATTGCAGGTGCCCTCCATAAATCAAGGTCCTCCGCGCGACAGACTTTCGAAACGCGTGTATTTGGGAATAAACGCCAGCTTGACGCTGCCGACCGGCCCGTTTCTCTGCTTGGCCACTATGACATCGGTTACGACTTCGGAAGAATCCTCTTCCGCATCGCGGTCTATCTGCCGTTCCCGGTGGAGAAAAATGACCACATCGGCATCTTGCTCGATGGACCCTGATTCTCGGATATTGGCCAACGTAGGTTTCTTACCTTCCGTCTCCCTGGTGAGCTGCGAGAGGGCTACGACAGGAATGTCCAGCTCCCTGGACAATGCTTTCAACGACCGGCTGATCTCGGCCACCTGTTCGTACCGGGGCAGCCCTCTGTTCTCGGAAGAAATCAGTGTCAGATAGTCGACAAAGACGATGGCTACACCATTTTTCGATTTCATTCTGCGCGACATCGCCCTGAGATCGAGCAGGGCAAGATTAGGGGTGTCCTCTATATACAGGGGAGCCTCGTAGATGGTTCCGGCGGCCTCGGTCAGGTTGTGAAAGTCCGAAGGCTTGAGCAAACCGGTCCGTATGGAATGCGAGTTCAAACGAGCTTCGCTGCTTACCAGCCTCTGAACCAGCGCTTTACTCGACATCTCGAGCGTGAAAAACCCAACGGGAATCTTGTTCCGAATTGCCATGTTGGCAGCCATACTGAGAGCCAGGGCTGTTTTGCCGACAGAGGGCCGGGCGCCTATGACTATGAACTCCGAGGGTTGAAACCCACTGGTGAGATCGTCCAGATCCGGGAACCCTGCCGCCAACCCGGTGTAGCTGCCCTTGGAGTGGTAGAGGTTCTCGATGGCCGTAATTGTAGCCGGTAGAATTTCTTTGACGGGTTGATAAGAACCGGATTGCCGGGCGTCGGTAATTTCGAAGATCTGCCTCTCGGCCTCTTCGATCGCCAGCCGGGAGCTGATGGACTCGTCAAAAGAGCGGGCTATTATCTCGGAAGCAATGCGCGTGAGCGTTCGCCTGATGCTGCAGTCGCGAACGATGCGGGCGTAATACTCGACGTTCGCGCTGGTCGGCACGCCCGAGGTCAAGCTGCTTACGTATACCGCTCCCCCAACGGATTGCAGCCACCCCTGAGCCCTGAGCTCGTCGGCAATGGTGATAATGTCGGCGGTTTGGCCGCGATCGGTAAGATTGATTGTGGCTTGGAAAATTTTCTTGTGGGTTTCCCTGTAAAAATCTTCCTGCCTCAGATAACGGAGTACTATAGAGGCAGCTTCCCCGTCGAGCAACATCGCGCCGAGGACAGCTACTTCTGCCTCCTCATTGTGCGGGGGCACCCTGTCTTTTAGCGGTGCGTACGCCACTTGAGCCACAAGCGGTTCCTCCCTCAAACTCGCTAAGACTTTTTGCGGGCGTCAGCCTTCCTGCGCTCTTTCGACGACAACCTGTATCCGGGCCACTTCCTGTCCGTAAAGCTTGACTCGCACGGAATGCTCGCCTACCTGCCGGATATGGTTGTCCGGAATTTCGATCCGTCGCCGTTCGATGCTGTGGCCTAGCTTTTCGAGCTCATCGGCAATGAGAGCCGAGGTTACCGAGCCGAAGAGCCTCCCGTTTTCTCCCGCCGACATGGTGAATTGCACCTTCAGCTCCTCGAGCTGTTCCTTGAGCCCAAGAGCGGCTGTTCGTTTTTCCCCCTTGCGATTCTCGATAGCTTCCCGCCTGGACCCGAGCATTATCAGAGTGCTGCTGTTGTAAGGATAAGCCAGCTTTTTCGGAACAAGATAATTTCTAGCGTAGCCGGCCGCCACGTCCCGGATATCGCCTTCTTCACCCAGATTGATAACGTCTTGATTGAGAATAACCTTCATTCCTCTTCCCCTTTCTCATCACGAGTCAGCCTGTATTTTATCCAGATTTCGGATACGCCCAGCCCGGGCACCAACACCAAAAAAACAACGGTCAACGGCGGGACCAACAGCACCAGGGCCAATAGAGCTATCCAGATCGGACTGATACGTCTCGCGATTTGATAGCGGGTCAAGAGCGCCCTGAGAATGCTTAATCCCTGAATGCCGAAAAGAAACAGAAAAACCAGTCCCACGTTCCGAGCTATTATTTCAATGCCGCCCAGGCTGAAAGATTGCTTCAGCAACTGGCCCATCAGTATGACTCCCCATGAGACGAGCAATGGCCACACAAAGGCATCGGGAACACAAAACTCGACAAGACGAATCATCTTGCCGTGACGACCCCTGAACCGGTTGCCCCACAACGTGCCGCCATACCAGGCAGCGGACAGATTGATGAAGTACCCGAAAATCAGGCCGCCTAAAACATAGTCCCAGAACCTGTTCAGTACTGCCTTGGGCCCCAGGTTGTCCAACATTTGGCCCACATCCTGATTTTCGTTGCCCTGCGCGACGATTAAATTTTTGATATACTCCGCTATTTCCGCAAAGAGCCTCTCCATAGCTCCTGTGAATTCGCGGTTGCTGTTCAGTATGAGGACCATTATCACACCCACCACGGCTGCGCCGGCCGCGGCAGCGAGCAGTTTGTAGAGCAGGCGCCACCCTTGGATGTCATAGAGGTTTATCACCGCCAGGCCGACCATGAGACACGCGAGGGTAACCATCTCTATAGCTAACAACGGCGAAACAACAGCCCTGAATTCAACGAATATAACGGTATCCCTGGCCTGCAGGGCTGCCTCGCTGAGGCTGCGCAGCAGCGACGAAGTCATGTAGAGACGAAACAAGAGAAGAATGATAAAAGACATGACCATGATTATAAGAAAGGCCTGCTTTCCTTTTCTTATATAGGTTATCTGCAGAGGTATCAGGATGAAAAGAAAATACACGGGCACCTGAATGATGCTGTTCCTATACAGCAGCATCAGAAAGAGAGTAATAAAGATGCCCACATGGTACAATACTACCTGCATTATCGATGAGACGGTCAGTTTTACCAGATATCGTACCGTATCAGCTTGGATCATAAGGCAATCTACTGGAGCAGCCGGTTATTTCCTGACATACGGCAGCAATGCCAGGGCTCGCGCTCTCTTGATGGCCCTTGCCAGCTCCCGCTGATGCTTGGCGCAGTTGCCGGTAATGCGGCTGGGAAGGATTTTCCCTCTTTCAGTGGTAAATCTTCTCAAAGCTTCCGGAACAAGATAGTTGATCGTAGCTCTTTTTGCGCAAAACTTGCAGATCTTCTTCCTGAAATATGCCCTGTATCTCGGATTGCCTCCGGAAGGTCTGCCTCGGTACTGCCCGCCCGGTCTGGGTCCGCGTTGGTCGCCGCCCGGTCTGGGTCCGCGTTGGTCGCCGCCCGGTCTGGGTCCGCGTTGGTCGCCGGCCGGCCTGGGTCCGCGCTGCTCGCCTGCCGGTGCGGGGCCGCGCTGCTCGCCTGCCGGTGCGGGGC
>SDBV01011341.1_pt1 | contig 11564 bp, 7 predicted proteins | sample 2277081 | NCBI WGS metagenome assembly SDBV01 (sample SAMN10402039, study PRJNA504765) | marine sediment metagenome | isolation source: marine sediment core GS10_PC15, 223 cmbsf | place: Arctic Ocean: Southern Knipovich Ridge | collected 2010
AAGCCTGAGCATCCACACCATCCGGGCGAAGGATTAGAGGATAACTGGCGAATTGGTAGAGCATCACATGAGGTCGCCAGCCCAGAAAGCCTTTGTACAGGCCGCCGACAAAACCCTTGGCCAACTCCTTCCCGGGGCCGAAGATCACGCGCGGGTCCTCCAAGAGCCTGAGCGCCTCATTCATCACATCCAGTTCGTCCGCGCCGTAAAGAGACTTCACGGCCCTCACGAAGTCAGGCGCCGTGACCATCATCCGGGCACTACGCAGTGGGCCGAGCCATGCCTGATACTTTGACACGCCGGCCAAATGCGACATAAAGAACGAGAAAGCATCATCGACCATAATCGGTCGGTTTGTTCCACCTGTACGCTGTTGGAGCCAGGCCTGCTCCTCAAGCATCTGTTCCTGAAAAGCCCGAAGTACAGGCGATCCCGTCTTGTATTCGTCGGCCAGTGAGCGCTGACGCGTCCACCAATCCTCGACCTTGGCCAATTCGACGCCGTTATATTCCATCGACGTCTCATTGATCGCATCCTTCATCGGACCATTCGCGGCCTCGAACATATACTCTGCGATGCCCAGTTCAATATCGTCGGCCGATTCGATGATGGCCTGAATATCTGCACGGGTCAGCATGATCGGCCGAGAGTTGGCACCCAGCCAAGCCAATCGCACCGGGGTTCCCTGGAGGATCATAGAGAGATTGGCCGGCGCACGGAAATGGTTCAACAGGAATATCTTCTGTCCGCGAGTCAGAGATATCTCGGGAGCGCGTTCACCGCCGACCCATGCACCTTTCGTACCCGTTCGTGTCGCATACCGAGCGGTCGGCAAGGCCACGACCTCAGACTTCAACTTCCTTTCGGCTTTGCGGCCCTGTTCACGGGCGATTGCATGGCTGTTTTCCCCAAGCCATTCGTTGGATACTTCAATGCCAAGCCCTTCCATTGTTTCGAGAAGCCCATCGACAATGCTGGTCGAGAACGCAATTTCATCCCGGGGTGCCTCCAGCCGTAGGTCAACACCCATCGCCTCATAGAGTGGGGATGTCGTGCTGGTAACGCCCGCGGCCAGAACATCGGTCCGCCGAAGTCGCAGCTTCGTGCGCCTCAACCATCGGCGTAACCAGAATCGTGAAGCTCTCTTTTCGATGGTCTCCTGTATCCCAACATCGGCAAGAGGAATTGGTCGACCACGCATCGCGGCCTCTGTATTTTGTGCCGTAGCCTCCTCGATCTCCTGCCATTTGCCTTTGACTAGGATTCTGCTCTTGACCTTGGCCATGTGTACTACAGCGGCAACCATATCCGCCAGATTCTCAATCTCCTCAGCCGTGAGATCAGCAACCGGCACATTCCCTTGATCGGAAAGCAATGTCGTCGCCCGGTCGATCAACCGTTGAGGAATCGTGGCGATGCTCTGGCCTTCACCGATCTGTATCTCTGTTCCTTCCACGGCATTAAGTAGAGATTGGGCATCGTCCAACACCTTGCGGGTTCGCGCCGACACCGGCTTGACACCCGCTTCCGTAGTCCGCCGGAAGGTCAGGCCCTCAAGAAGATCATCGACCTTCTGCTGATACTTCGGTGGAATCGGAGGCTTCGCTGTCCCGGCCTGTTTGACCGCTTTCTGAAGATTGTCGATCGCCTTGTTGTGCCGGATCTTCTCGGTGATGATCCGCATACGCTCGGCCACCTGCTGCTCAAAGTCCTCCAGCATCTGGGAGCCACGGATGACCTTTCTGAGTCCGGCCAAGGCCGTATGTCTCTGGGCCGGCGGCAACTGCTTCTGAATGGCCGTAACCGCGCGTTCCATCGCCCGCACCTGGATTCGCCGGCCAAACTCGGCCAGCCGCACCTCCCGCCTCGTTTCGATTTCACCTTCGGCCAGAGCTGCCTTCGTCCCAGCCAGTAGTTCACGCCGCATGTCCCGCAGGGCCTTCAACGCCTTGTGGATTTCCTTACGGGTCGGCACCTGAACCTGAGATTCCAGGTTGGACAGATCATCTAGGGCCTTGTCGATGGACGACTCGCTCGTGGTCCTGACCTTTGACAGAATCGACAGGGCCCGGTTCGCCTTGACTCCAGGAAGTTCACTGGCGACCTCTATCAGATCGCTCAGAGTCGCAGCCTGCGCCATGGCGCCGAGCCGAAACAGCTTGCGCTTCTGCGCCTCTGTCGCAGGCTTCTCGCTCTCGATCAACACCTCAGCCATTTCTTGTGGGCTCAGGGCCTCTGGGGCCGCCGTGTCCTCCAGCAGTTCGGCAGAGATCGAGATTTCCCGGGATTCCATTTCCTCGCCAACAGTGCGCGGCGGTGCCTCGACTGGCGGGATTTCCACACCTTCTTCAGCGGCCTCGACCTCAAGGGCCTCTTGGATGTCCTCGGAGACCGGGGCCTCCACAGGCGGGGCTTCAGCAGGTACAGTTGGTTCTACTGGGGGAGCTTCTACTGGCGGGACCTCAACAGGGACTTCTGGGGCGACCTCGGCCGGCGGAGCCTCGGGCAAGACCTCTGGAGGTTGCACAGCCTCAACCGCCTCTGTGGGGGCTTCTACGGGCGCAGGAGCGACTTCTGGCTCCGCAGGCACCTCGGGGAGTACTTCGGGCAGTTGGACCTCCTCAGGGGCCGCTTCCGGCTCTGTGGGCGGTTTCTCAGGCGCTGGGGGTACTTCAACCCCAACCTCCGGTTCCGCGACAATGAAGTTCGCCGCAGAAGCAGCACCGCCAAATGCCAGGCCGGCAGCACCTCCGATGATCGCCTCAGCCGCACGCTGCGCCATAAACTGTTCCCATTCAATAGGCTTATCGGCAGCAATGGAGACACCAATATCTGTGACAGCTCCTTGGGCAGCTTCTTGAAAACTCTCGGTAAACGCGATACCAACCACTTTGCCCGCCAGGAGTTTCGTCTTGACCAGTCGCGTCATATTCTGGCGGAATGCGAGTTCCGAAGTCTCCGACCCGAATCTGAGTATCTTCGTGATCTGCGCGTATTCCAACAATGCGTTGATCGTCCCGACGATAAGTGCAGCATTTTCAGAATCTTCTATGCTGGCACCAGCGCCCCGGGCCGCTTGATACGCGCCTTCCGATTCTGCGGCGTAGGCGACAAGACCGCCCAAAGATATACCACCAGTTATCACGCCGGCGGTAGTTGTGGCCATAAACGGAAAGCTGTCAATAACATGACTCGCCAACTTCACTGGATTTTTCACCAAATCAAGGGCCATTGCCTTTGCCGTTCGGCCCTCAATCGGCTTGGGCCGACGTTCAGGGTGCGCCAATGGGATCTGATCGGCCCAGGCCGAAAACTGTTCAAGGGAAGTCTCCTGGGCCTGCAATTCAAGTAGGTCCAATTGTGCGACCATCAATTGAACTTCAAGTGCAGCGTCGTATGTCTCTTCACTCCCGTATCGTTCGATCGCCTCTTTTCGCAAACGTTCATATTCCTCTTTCTCGGTGGGAAAGCCACGGCCAACCGACAGTATGAAATCAAGGCCCGCTTCAAGCACGGGGATGTTTCGCAGAAACGACCTCTCCGCACCCAGCGCTTCCATCCCACGACGACGGGGACGTGATACATCACCTCCGAGCAATCCCGACAAGTCCGTAGCCGACACCAATGCCTCTTGTTTTTTCTCTTCTTCAGTCCTTGGCCGTCGAGTCTCACGAATTTCCTCAAGCCGCTCGACCTCCCGCGCCCGCATCTGCTGGGTCCCCGTAGTTCTTTCCAGGAACGCGGCCAGTCGACCGAAGAAGATCGGCACCGATGTTGTGGCCACGCCCAACGTCGCCTCTAAGACGGTCTGCTCCTCCTGCCCGGCCCGCAACAACATGGCCTCCTCTTCTGGTGTGCCACGAACAAACGGAGTCTGCTCAATCGTCAAACCCTCAACTTTGGGCTGTCGGGCTCCCAGAGGAATCGGTTCGACATCGAACGCAGAAGGTCCCCGCCGGCGACCGGATGTGAGTTTGGGTAGAAAGGCGCCATCCGTCAGTTCCGGCGGGGCAATGGTTTCGGTGGGTTGAACATCGGGCTCATCCAGAAATCGGTCGAGCGTCGGGCGGTCCAAGAACTCATCGAGTGCGGAGGTCATTTCCCGACCCTCGATTTGCGCCTACGTCCGAATATGGATTTTTTTGTGTGCTTCTTGCGTAAGGACTTAAGTTCGGCTTGTTCCTGGACACTTAGTTTCGTGAAACTTTCCGGCGGGATGCTGGAAGAGACCACTTCCCATGTTTCACCGGCCTTAAGCCGCTGACGGATTGTGTCGACCAAGCTGACCGCCGCTGGAGGTGTCACAGGGCCTGCTGGCGGTCGCTTCGGCTTCGGGACAGGCTTGGCCGGGGGTACAGGTGGTGAAACTGGCGTCGCATCGGCTGGTGGTAGACCAGCATCTCTAGATCGTATTGAGTCCCAGATCTTTTTCGCTGCTCGATCTCGCGTAAACTGGTGTTCCAGGATCATCTCAATCTGTTCGTCCGGCTGACCGGCGGCCTTCATTTCGCGCCGGAACTGATCGACACGCCTCAACAGGGATTGTTCGACCGTGATGCCCTTTTCGGTCAAGACTTCAGGATCATCAAATCGCACAAGCCCCGGCTGCCCGAAATTGCTCAAGTTCTTTCCAACACCTTCGACCGATGACAGCAAGTGCGAAGGAATGCCGAAGAGTTCGCCCACGCGCTTGATCGCCTGCGCCTGACCGATCAGAGGCTTCTCCTCGTCGACCTTCGGAGGCTTTGCAAACATTCTGGAGTTGATAAGTTCCTGGCCCTCTCCCGGCGGAAGTTCCCCGCGCTCAACCCGGTCCTTGATGTCCTGAACGAAATCCTCGGTCTCCCGAGTCGCACCGGCCGGCAGCGTGATCGCGGCCACAGCTTTTCGGGCCTGAACATCGGCCGTCAGGTCGCTGCTGATCCAAGGCCGCACATTCTGGTCGAAGATGGCCAACGCCTGCTCCGGTCGAATCGTCTTGTTCGCCACGGCAATCCGCAGGTCCTCAAGGGTCTTAAGCACTTGTCTGGGCAAAGTCTTCAACTGGGCAGCGGAAAACAGTTTCGCGGGATCGGCCATGGCGATGATCGCACTGGTCGGGTCCTCACCCCGGCGAACGAGTCGCCTGATCGACCGTATGCCCTGGTTGAAGACCGCCAGATGCGAACCTTCGGGACCCACGGGCTGGCCCTCATCAAAACCAGCGGCATCGAAGGTCGCATCATCAGGGGGTATCAAATCGGGGAAGGGAAGCGTACCTCCCCGTTGGCGCGCGGCCTCGTTCATGCGCCTGTGTCGCTCGAACTCCCGTATCTCTTTCCGTGCAGCCGTCTTGGACCGTCCAGCCTCGATCTTCTCCGTGCGCTTCGCCTGGAAGGCGTCGACCTTCTTCGCGTGCCCCTGGAACTCGTCGGCAATCTTCCGATAATCGTCGGCGAACAATTCACTCACGGTATTCCGTCGTTCAAGAAGTTCCGCACTTCTCGCCGTCGCCTGGGCTGCCGCATCGCCAGTAAGTCCCTTCTCTCGGGCCACGGATGCTTCCCATTGGGAGTGCAGTTCTCGAACCTGCTTGGCAACCTTCTCATCAATTTCCGAGACCTTGCGATTGAACAGGTTGGCAAGGTTCGGCGTCAAGTTCATCTGCTTCGTGGCTTTGCCCTTATCATCCAAGAAACCGAAACGGGCATCGACCTTCACCCTATTCCTGCCCGGTGCATGGCGCCGTCCCTCAGTATCGGTGACAATCTTTCCCTGTATGTCAGCCTGTGTTCCGAAAATCTGGTCGTCCATGCGGCGCATGAACCTATCAACGGTCATAATCCGTTCGTCGGATTGCGGGTCCTTGGGGTTGAATATCCCTAGCTTCTTGGCTTCCTTGACGCTGATGGCGATGTATTCTCTTCCTGTTCTCTCAGCGCGGTCAAAGGCTTTGCGTCGCAGATCATCTTCTTTGACTAACTCCTCCTCCTCAGTCAGCGCGATCATCTCATCACTGATCTCGGCTCGGCGCGGGTCGGATTCACTCAGTCCCCCTAACTCCTGTTCCAGCCGAGTCGCATCGGCTTGAACCGCCTTGATTCCACGCGCCCGCGCCTGAAACGGCGGGGTGCGCGTGATGTCCTTAAACCGCTCCTCCTGAAGCTCGAACCAGGCGTCCAGGGCTTTGCGATGGGCCTGGACATCGGACAACCCCGGGTTCGCCGCTCTCAGGGCATTCTCCGTGTCCACAATCCATCCCGTGGCCCGTGCGTCAGGTGGATACAGCGGCTGGTTCTTGGCCGGGTGCGGGTCTCTGCCAGGCCCCTCAACGGCAAGCCCGATCTCCTGGGCGCTGCGCCATCCGGCATCGACCTGATGGATCCATTTCTTGGGATATTGACGTGCAACATCGGCGGCGGTCGCCAAGTCCGATTGCTCACGGGCCCGACGAATGATCCCCCAGTAGCGCTGGGTCTTGTTCTCAAAGTCGTGCTTGCTGATCCAGACGCCCTGGCCGGGCCCCGTCTGGGTGAAAAACATCCGTTCGTCCACAGGAACATCGACGAAGATCGACGCATCATGTCTGGGATCGGCCAAGAGAGGATTGGCCCGCATCAGCTTGTCCAACGCCTGCTTGGCCGCATCCAGTTGCGCTTCGTCCCCGGACGTCCGCTTGGCCTCGGGTATCTCTTCCAGGGTCGTTATCATGCCCCGGAAGCTCTCGGCCTCACCAGAAGCCCGCAGTTCGGCCTTACGCTGCTCCTCCGTACCCTCGGTTCCACGAATACGGGGATCTACTCCGCGATCGATTCTTGGTGCCACAGGTGCAACCGCTGGGGTCTCTACAGCAGGGGCCACTTCAGGAGCGACTTCAGCAGGTTCGATGGGTCCGGCCGGTGCGGCGGTGTCGACCGGCACAACAGGCTCCACGCCCGGTGCCGGGGGGACAGGGGGCGGTGCAGGAGATTCGATTCGCTCTGTCTCAACAACAGGTGTGTCCTCAAGAGGGACTACAGCAATAGGTTCGGGGACCCGGTTCTTCTTTCTTTTCGCCATACTCGACTTCCTATGAAATCGCAGCCACCGTGAACTGTCTGTTCTTCGGGAATGTAATCAGGCCATCCCCAGGCTGAGAGTCGTAGAACTCCCACTCAGCCACAATTCCCCACGGGTCCCGTATGATCCATTGAGCGCCAACGACCTTCACGTTGACGATGTTGCCCTGGGTCTTCGCGCAGTGGGGCCCGATGTTCAACTGAACAAAGGCATTGATCGTGATCTCCCCCGTCTGCAAGGTCAGATCTTCGCTGAGTAACGTCGCTATACCCCCTTGAAGGTCGATGGTCCCGGAATCCCCATTGTAATGGGTCCATGTCCCATCACTGATCACGTTCCCCAATGTGCAATACGTGTTCAGGATACCACTCACGATTGTTGGAACCGGAGACCCGGTACAGCCAGATCCGATAAAGACCGTGCCCGTTCCCTCCAGATTGACGACATTGACCTTCATCGCCTCGCCGGCGAGAGCGGCAAGCCCGACACTTCCACCGACAGGAAGACGGATATAGACAGACCAATCCACCGTGGCGCTTGTTGAGGATAGGGATGTCCCTGGGGCCTCGCCGCTCGACGGAGCGGACTCGTTGATGAAGATGTCCGTCGCGTTTCCAGCAATGGTATCCTCAAGTTCAAGGAACTTCTGACCCGTGCCGGAAAGCCAGATTTCATTGCCCTCTCCATCACCGTCCAGGGCGATCATCAGGGGTTGGCGACTGTTCCCAATGGTGACGGAGTTCCCGGTCTCAGCGACAATTCCACCAAGCTTCGGGATCGATCCAGCGGTCCAGTCGATAAACTCATCGTTCGAGCGAAGCCCATAGGTGATCGCCTCGGTCCCCCATGATGGAATGCGTATCGTGTCGTTTTCTACCGGCACCTGTTCGGGGTCAAAGTTCGCGTCCACCATCCAATCGTTCGGACCCCGTGACCATGTGAGCGTCGTGTAGCTCGCATCCCCGGGATTGCGCTTCACCCATGCACTCGCAGCACCCCCAGACACACTGACCTCCAGATAGAAGGGTACACCAGCGCTATCGGCGGTGACCTGGAAGTTGTTATCCGCGGCAACGATCAGAACGGCGGTAGTCACTTCGGTCCAGGGCTGATTACCTTCCGTTTTCGCAACACCAGCCGCCGTCACCAACGCAGCGGCAACAGTAGCGTCATCAGCCCCGCCTGTTGTAGTGATCGAAAAGGAATTACCTACGTCGTCTTTTAGGGTGACGACCCAGACGTCACTTCCATCGCCATCGGAGTTCGGATGCGCCGCCGTGATCTGAGCCACGGTTGCGTCGCACGCTCCGGTCCATACTAGCTCTGCCATCGGTGTTCTCCGTCAGTTAATTCTGTGTAGCACTATATAATATGAACCATAAACGTTGCGTAAGTCGAAGGCCGTACCGTTGGGCGTAATTTCCGACCAGTACGTTGCAACATCCACCGCTCCTATGCTGCGGAAAATAGGATATTCATCCGCTTCATCTTCGGGCCAATCCTGATCGCCCGAGGCGACCAGGATGCTCTGTCGCACATCTTTATTCGTAATCTCGGCCCCAAGGGCTGTCACACTTGTATTGGGCATATTGTTCGTATCGGTGTCACCTAACGTAATCCACCCTTCCGGCGGATCCGCGGCAACTACATTGAAATCAAATATCATCTTAACATCCCCAATCGGCCTATCCAGGTATCCAATCCCCATAGCAATCCCACCAACTCGAATGAAGGGAACAAGATCACCGCCGCGCACATTCGGTTCCATAGGTCGGGCAAACCCCGCGCCCCAGAATGTCACCTTCACCAACCCTTTCTGACCCTCTTCGGAAACCGTAGGCAAAGTAGGAAAGTCCCATAAACTTGAAGTTGGCGGGTCGGTCTGTTCGACATAGCAATAGCCGTAACTGCCATCCACCGCCGGCCGCATCCAGGCGCAGGTATCCCCGTCAGGCCGGTTCGTCGGCAGGGCGGCGATGCCCCATTCGATCTCTCCCGCACCTATAGGCATTCCCGCAACAAACGGCTGGTTTGTTGAAAACGATCCGCCAGACGGCATCATTATCGAGTCAATCCCATCACCAGGCCGCAACTGAACAGGACCAGCAATTTCATTCGGGCCAGCAGGCGGTTCGCTCTGGGCGAAGAAATTGTCAGGAGCAGCAACGGGCATGTTCGCCACGACCTCGGCTAGTTCCTGCTCTAACGCACGAACCCGACGCTCATGCTCTTCCACGACTTCAATGAGTTGCGGAGCAGGTTCATCATCGTCCGGCAGATCAATAGGTTCGGGCTCCTTGTCCTCTGGGACTTCAATCGCTTCCGAGTCCTCATCCGGGACCTCAATGGGTTCCAGATCCTCCTCCGGCATCCCTTCCGGGACTTCGATTGGCTCCGGGTCGTCAAGAGGCGGATCGGGCAACGGTTGCTCGACTGGCCCATCGGCCGGGATCGGAGCCTCGTTAGGTCCGGTTTCAGGTACGTCTCGTTGGTCGTCGTGAGGCATATTAGTCTCGCTCGACCCATGAATCATGGAGCATGAAATCGAGATTAAAGAAGTTGAACGGTTCCAACAGTTGCAAGCTTTTGGTGTTTCCCGTGGCTACTTGCTGGAGCACGGCGCGGGTTCCCGTCTCAGTGTTCTCATCATCATATACCGGGACCTCCTTGTAGGCCCATGTGAACTCCGCGGAGACCACAGGCTGGTCCCAACCCTTCTCGTTGAAGATCAGATCGTATTCAGCGCGGCGAAGTTTCCCGATGCCCGGCATCGGCTGCATCCGAACCTCTAGGAGTAACCACGAGGCTTCCCGCTGCGCCTCCGGCCAGAGTGGAAGATGCATCATCAGATTGCTGTTCCAGTGTCCGACCTTGCTAACGAACGGGTAGAAGAAGTGATTCGGATTGTCGATGATCGCATAGATCGTGTAGACCGCCCGGGGGTTGAATACCGTGTTACTCCCGGAAACCACATGCCAGGTCGTTCCGTTGACTGGATCGGGCCCCTCAATCACGTCATAAGGTACGTTGGCTCCGACGAAGGCGTTTCCCGTCAAGAAGTTCGGCTGGCCCGTGTCGTAGTTGAAGGCGTTGAGCAGCCCGCCCCAAATCTCCGCACCGGCAGTACGTGCCCCAGCCTTCGGAATGCCCGTAATCCGCTGGCTCTGCGCCGCCGATCGACAGAGTAGCACAGCCTTGTTCGGGTGCGCAATCAGCCATTCCTCCCATGTCCGCGGGCGATAGGACAGCGTCACCTTGGAATAGTTGGGCTTGCCCGCACGCAGCAGAGCGTCGAACTCAATGTCACTGTCCACGAGGACCGCGCCATCAACTCCAGACTCTCCGGGCCAGAACGCACTTTCAGGGGGAACGAGCGTCATCGCCTGAGTCGAGGGAACTCCGTGGAAGATCGCGCGCCGGGTCCAGCCGCGCCCGTAAGTACGTCGGGCGCGTCGAGACACCGTGCTCTCATATTTGTCCAAGCCGCCAAACGCCATGGGTCACCTATAAGGGAAACTCTGCTTTGGTCAGAGGCACCTCAAAGGCGGCAACGAACAGGAACCGACCCGGATACCGCACCTCGTCAATCTGCACGTTCACGCACGTCCCTGTCAGGGTCTCGCTGAACTCTTGAGATGCCAGATCGCTACCGACAACAGGAGCATCCGTGAGTGTTGCACTAATCAGACGCAGAAGATAAATAATCCGCGTTGGTTCTTTTCTGTGTTGGCGACCGGCCAACTCTGTCGAAGCCATTGCAAACTCCTTCTATGTTGCCAAAGTCAGATACCGAATCCGCACCTGCTGCTGTGCGCCTTGGCTCTGCTGACCAAAAGTGATTCCGTTGCGCACGATGAACGGGCCCAAGACAGCGAAGCTCGCACTGTCCAGCATGTCACCCTCAGACGGCAACTGATCGATGTCATTCGGGTCCAAGTTGTACGTCCGCTCCTGGAACGTGCCCTCTTGGGTCGTCCAGAACCGGCGCAGCTCTTCCTGCTCGTTATCCTGCCAACGCATCGCACTTACTCAACAACGGCAGGCTCGCCCATCTCGACGAACTTGTCCCATAGGCCGATCTGCGTTTCCGTGAGCTTTGATTCCGAGTCCAGCTTTTGCAGCACATCGGTAACGATCTTGTAGATCGCCGGCGGGACATCGAACGGCTTGATGTAGTCCTCTTCCCAATTCAGCCGCTTCTCATTCTCAATCACGCCGCCTTCGTCGATGTCCGGTTCCATACTGATCGCTTCACGAAAGCATCGAACAGCCTTGATCGTTACGATGTTGCCCTGCTTCGGTAAAAGGTCCCAGAGCGCGAGTCGTTCGGAGATTTTCAGGTCAATGACCATTGTGATACCTCATTGCTGGTTAGGGTTTACGCTTCATACAACTGAAGGTAATACTGCGTGGCGTCATACCACACCTTGATACGGGCGGATTGGCTTCCACCCACCGATGCCGTTTCAACGCACGTTCCAGCACCGCTATCGAACGTGGTGTCGAAGTAGAACAATTGGTTGTAG
>SDBV01011342.1_pt1 | contig 11564 bp, 10 predicted proteins | sample 2277081 | NCBI WGS metagenome assembly SDBV01 (sample SAMN10402039, study PRJNA504765) | marine sediment metagenome | isolation source: marine sediment core GS10_PC15, 223 cmbsf | place: Arctic Ocean: Southern Knipovich Ridge | collected 2010
CATAAGACTCGAGTGCAAGAAGCATAATATCTCCCCTATCCGACAAGGAAATACTGATATCCTCTGACTTGTTATAAAAATACTTTATATCCACCCTGGCGGGCGTTGACCACGTAGATCCATTCAACATTGAGACGGAAATCCCCTGCGTCCTTGGAGGTCCGCCTCCAGGTTGGTAGTGTTCGTATAAATACACTTTCTTACCTCCGTCAACGAATCCAATTACACCATTAAATTGTTTATTGTTAACTAGCGCAGATATATACTCGGCCGATATTTTAGCGGTATCCATCGTACTTTTCCAAATATCTCCGGGATCACGCATTCCCCCCTTATTTCCGGGGTGAAATCTACGGATAAAATATATTGAATTACCATCCTTTGAAATGATGGGATTCAGCTCGTCTGCAGAAGAATTTAAACGTGAAAATTGATTTTCCTGTGCAAGAACAGTGATATTACAAACCAAAAAAAATAAAATGGATATTAATTTTGACATAAACTATACTTTCAATTATAACGTATGCAAAATTATAGCCAAATATGCCAAAATGATTATTAACCGGTTAATTTCTTAAAACCAAAAGTGGAAAATTCGTCATGTACGACATTCTTTTCGTCAGGCTCTTATGAAAAAGGCTGTCTGGAAAATTCCGGCTTTTATGTACAAGGATCAAAAGATCGGCATTGTGCTCATTAAGGACATGCTCCAATGCGATTGCCTTATCCATGTCGGTAATAAATTGTTCAAAACTCAGCTTTTCATAAACAAAATAAGAGCGCACATCATCTATATATTCACTGTATTTTGTACTATCGATGGCATTGTTTTCAGAGGTAATGTGTACCACATAAATACGGGAATCAAAGGCGGTAGCGAAATTAAGGATGGGTTGTAAATAAGACCGGTCTTCTTCCTCAAATTCCGAACCATAGATAATGTTTGAAATCACTGAATAGGAAGCTGTTTTAGGGACACTTAATACGGGTACATTGGTACTTTCAATTACCTTTGCTGTATTACTACCTACTCTTGCTTCACGAATATCCCCTACACCACTTGTTCCCATAGCAACCATAGAAATCTTGAATTTTTCTATGAACTCATTTATTCTGGAAACCAGATCACCGTTAACAATTTCGTAGCTGCTGAGTTCATAATTTGTTTTTTGATCCTTGTTTATTTCCTCAGTAATCTTCTTGAGTTTCTGCTCATATTTATCCTCGAAATTTTCAAATGCATTTGAGTCTTTGAATTTTAATTCACCGGCGTATTCTTCTTCAGTAAGTACATGTAAGAGTTTTACAGTTGAAGAGTGTACTTCAGCTATTTTGACGGCAAATTCCAGTGCATTAATACTTGCATCTGAAAAATCTATGGGACATAAAATATTGTTCATTTTCTGATTATAAAATACTGTAGAATAATCCAGTCAGATACTTACCCATTTATTATTTTCTAAATAAAACCTCCAGGGTAAATTGGCATCCGGACCAGCATAGTCCACGCCAATTCTTTTCGAAACTATAATCTTTGAATTAAGTTCCCTTATCTCCTTTTCAATCCACAAGCCACTGGTTTTTGATGTCAGGTCTACTCCATCATGGTTTCTATTAATTTTCAGTGCTTTTGTTAATTTCCCCGGCCCTGATGTTAAATTTATTGAATTACTATTAATATTCCTCCTTATTTTAATAGTTTCAAGGCCAACTACCGGCTCAACAGCACGAATTAGTACTGCATCTGCCATTCCGCTTATATTAGTAACTATATTGAATAATTCATGTATTCCATAACAAAGGTAAATGTAAGCGGTCCCCGGTTTTCCAAACATTGTACTTGTACGCGGAGTTAATTTGTTTTTATAAGCATGGCTGGCCCGATCAGTTTGGCCACAGTATGCTTCTGTTTCTACTATTTTCCCCCCTGTTAGTTCATTTTCGAAATAAGTAAAGAGGACTTTTCCAATCAGGTTTCTGGCAATTTCTGTCACATGTCCTGTTGAATAAAATTTTTTCGGTAAAATCATTTAATATATTGAAACTCGTTTTAACATGTATCAGCAATTTTATAATTTCGTACCCTAATCATATATATACTACTAACTATGAAAAAGATTACCTTTACTATTATCAGCCTGTTATTAATATTCGTGACCGCGACATCACAGGCACAAATCACATTACCTGCTCCGAGTCCGGCTGGTAGTGTGTACTCAAAAGTAGGACTTACAGATGTGGAAATCACCTATTCACGGCCTAAAATGAAAGGCAGAAAAATTTTTGGTGAAGGAAGTGATTACCTGCTTCCCTATGGCCAGTTATGGCGTGCGGGAGCCAATGCAGGTACTACTATGACCATCAGCACTGATATCACCATTCAAGGTGACACTTTACCAAAAGGCGAATATCTGATCCTTGCCACACCCGGGGCTGATCAATGGACAGTGGTATTTTATGGTGATATATCACTGGGTGGAAATATAAACGACTATAAAGATGAAGATGCTGTAATGAAAGTAAATGTAAAGCCTGCCAAATTAACTGAAACAGTTCAGGTGCTGACATTCAATATTTCTGATATCCATCCTGACAATACCGGGGCTGCGATAGAACTGGCATGGGAGAATACAAGTGTGAAGGTACCATTTGAAGCAAGCTTTGATGCCATAATTATGGAGCAAATCGAGGCTAGCACCAAAGTAAGACCGCAAAATTATGTTGCTGCAGCAAATTACTATTTCAATAATGGCAAGGATGTGAACAAAGCATTGGAATGGATTACAATGTATTTCGCATCCGATGCATCATATGAGAGTCAGTTCTGGAATCTTCATTTGATGGCGCAGATCCAGCAAGCTACAGGAGATATCAAAGGGGCCAGGGCCACCGCTGAAAAATCACTGGAAAAAGCTAAAAATAATGAAGGTGGAGATTTTGGCTATATTAAACTGAATGAAGAGTTACTTGCAAATCTTAAGTAATAATGGAAAAAATAATTCTATTTATATTATCATTTCTGATATCTGTAGCAGGCTTTTCTCAATCAAACCCCCAACCTAGTCCTGAGAGTACGGTGCAGCAAAAGGTTGGCTTGACGGATATTAAAATAAATTACTATCGTCCGGGATTGAAAGGAAGAAGTATGTTTGAAAAGCTTACTCCGGTTGATAAAATTTGGAGAACCGGAGCTAATTCAGGAACCAAGATTTCCTTTAGTACCGATGTTACCGTTGAAGGGGAAGAAGTCCCTGCGGGTGAATATTTGATTTATTCAATACCAGGTTTAGAAAAATGGACAGTGATGCTTTATACCGATACCTCTTTGGGTGGAAGTGTTTCCAATTATGATGAAGATAAAGAATTGGTTCGTTTCGAAACCGCATCTATAAATGTAAGTCCAAAAGTTGAAACATTGACTTTTCAAATTGGGGACCTGGGAGCTGAAAGTACATCAGCTAATATTATGTTTTTATGGGAAAACACATGCTGGAAACTTCATGTGGAAGTTCCAAAGACCTGGGAATAGTCAAATTACCAGCCATAAAATGAAAGGTGTCATCCTGATAAGTGACACCTTTTTTATTTCCCCCTTTTAATGTGGGCAGATTTCCTAATGGAAAATCTGGGTTTAAAGAACATACGGTTTATCTTTAATACCATGAAAACAATATTTATATGCATTGTCGCTATTGCAATTGTAATGAATTCAGCAGCGCAGGAGAATCAGGACAAAAAGGAATGGAAACAACTTTTTAATGGTGTAAATCTTGATGGTTGGGATTTAAAAATCAGGGGATCGGCAATCAAGGAAAACTATAATAATACCTTTACCATCAGGGATGGCTACCTCACCGTCAACTACGATGAATACACAGATTTTCATAATGAGTTTGGCCATATCTTTTATAACACACCTTACTCCTATTATCGGATTGCCGTAGAGTACCGGTTTATTGGTGACCAGGTACCCAACGGTCCGGGGTGGGCCTATCGAAACAACGGGATAATGGTTCATAGCCAATCTGCAGCCAGTATGGGTCTGGACCAGGATTTCCCTTACTCTATTGAGGTGCAGCTTCTGGGTGGCAATGGAAAAGACAACCGGACAAATGCAAATCTGTGTACCCCCGGCACCAATGTGGTTATGGATGGAAAACTATTTACACCTCATTGCGTCAATTCTACGTCGAAAACATACCATGGTGACCAATGGGTTCGGGTTGAGGTTCTTGTACTGGGTGACTCACTTATTCGTCATACTATTGATGGAGAAACTGTAATTGAATATACACAACCGCAAATTGGAGGAGGAAATGTGAGTGGATATAAAGGGAGTGAGATGCACGACGGCACGTTGCTTACTTCGGGTTATATAGCATTACAAGCTGAGAGCCACCCTACTCAATTCCGAAAAATAGAAATACTTGACCTTGCCGGTTGTACTGATCCGAAAGCTTTGAACTACAAATCGTACTTCATTAAATCAAAAAACTCGCTGTGTAAATACTAACAGCGAGTTTTAATTACTGTGTGCCGGATTATAGGTTACTCACCTCCTGATCCTCCCAATCTGAAAACCAGACCACCGGTAAAATCGCCCTGAACAATTGGTATAGTAGAAGTTGCTCCGAGAGAGGCTCCACCGGTACCAACTCCCAGGAACAGGCCGTTGAAATACATCGGCATTAATAATCTTCCTTGCAGGCGAATTCCTACTTTTTCCGAAAACATTATTTTTACTCCTCCTCCAAGTGTAATTGAGAACAACGTATTGTCAACTCCCTGTGCCGGTTTATCCGATTCATAAGAATGAAACCACGTGGCACCAAGTGTAAATGCTCCAAACGGCTGAATGTTGCCCTTATCGACATACTTTAATCCACCTAACTGAAAATAATGAACATCGGTTTTAAAATTACGAGGCAATAAATTATCATATCGTGGAGCAGCAGGCCGCCATTCAGCATCCGTATTCATTTGTGTGTAATATAACTCAATCATAATTCCGGGCATGAGTTCGTGATCAAGGGTAATACCATAATTCATAGCGTTTTGCAATTTTATATCCCCTTCATAAAAACGGTACCTTCCACCAAATTGATAACCAACTGTTGGTTGCAAATCTGTTTGAGCCCATACTTCACCTGTAACCAATGTTACAAGGATCCCGCAAATCATTATTATTTTTTTCATATATCGCTGTAATTCAAATTGATAAAGTGCAAAAGTAATACATTAAGCTATTTTTATGAAAAATACATTAACCTATTTTAATGAACCGATTCTGAAATAATTGAATGGTATATGCAAGGAAAATAACCAAAAGGCATCCAATAATATTGTAGAGCAGAAAGGCAATATCCGTAAAAAAATATAAATAGAGAACCACAATCTGGGCAATGATAGCTGCCCAGAAAACCGCCATACCTTTGATTTTCTTGATGTAAAAAGCTATAAGAAATATTCCTAAAATTGTACCATAAAAAATGGACCCCACAATATTGACAAACTGGATCAGATTTTCTGCTTTTGAGGCAAATGTGGCAAAAAGAATTGCAAAAAAGCCCCACAATAAGGTAATCAGTTTGGAGGCTTTAAGATAATGAAGGTCCGAACGGTCCCTGGAAATGGATCGCTTATAAATATCCACAGTAGTTGTGGATGCCAGTGCGTTTAACTCCGATGATGATGACGACATGGCAGCAGAGAAAATTACCGCCAGAAGTAACCCAATTAATCCATGAGGGAGATGGTTCATAATAAACGTAATAAAAACATAATCCGTATCCCTTGCAGAAGCATCCGGGTTCACTTTTTGAATCAGTTCAACAGCATCTTCCTTCAAGGACTTTCGGGCTTCATCTGTTAGTGCAATTTCATTTTTCAGATTTTCAACAGCTCCCTGATCATCGAGTTCTATAGCCTCAACAAGATCATATGTTTGTTGCTTTTTTGTTTCAAATAATTGGGCATGATGCAGTTCAAGGTTTTCGAACTGCTCCTTGTATTCTGAAGATCTCACATTATCGGTTTCCGCTGAATTGAAATACAAGGGGGGCATTACAAACAGATAAAATACAAAAACCATCACACCCACAAAAAGTATAATAAACTGCATCGGAATTTTAAGTAATGCATTAAACATCAATCCAAGTCGGCTTTCAGTGACGGATTTTCCAGACAAATACCTTGCTACCTGTGACTGGTCTGTACCAAAATAGGATAATGAGAGAAACAGTCCTCCGATCAAACCCGACCAGATATTATACCGGTCGGTAATGTCAAATTCCAGATTTATAAGATTCAATTTTCCAAGTTTTCCAGCTACGCCGATAGCATTGCCAAGAGAAATGTCAGAAGGAAGCATAGAGATTACAACGATTCCGGCAATGATCATCCCCCCCATCATTACAGCCATTTGTTGTTTTTGGGTTTGGCTTACAGCTTTTGTTCCACCTGAAGCTGTATAAATTATTACCAGAACACCAATAACTATAGTTGTAATGAACAGGTCCCAGCCTAAAATTGTTGAAAGAATGATCGAGGGTGCATAAATGGTTATGCCTGCACCCATACCCCGCTGGATGAGAAACAAAAATGATGTCAATGTCCGGGTTTTTAAATCGAACCGGTTTTCAAGAAATTCATAAGCTGTATATACTTTCAATCGATAATAGATAGGAATAAATGTGATGGATATAATGACCATTGCGATCGGTAATCCAAAGTAGATCTGAATAAACCGCATACCGTCGTCATATGCCTGGCCTGGAGTGGAAAGGAAGGTAATTGCACTTGCCTGTGTGGCCATTACCGATAGGCCAATACCCCACCACTTCAAACTTTTATCCCCTAAAAGGTAGGAGTCTATATTCTTACTTCCCCGTGATTTGTAAACGCCATAAACAACGATGAAAGTAAGTGTACCGAAAAGTATGATCCAGTCAATACTACTCATGAAAGGAACGTTGTTAGAAGATAAAAAATCATTATCAATGTGGCCAGGGCTACAAGAACGAAAGTATATATATTATTCCAGGATTTAAGTATCGGCGGGTCTTCTTCTTTATATTCCTTTTCGTTTTGACCGTTATTCATTTAAGATTAAAGTAGCGATTCTGAATTAATTGTCTGTGTTCAATTTTACTGCAGCCGGTTGCTTTTCTTTACCTAATGATACAATGTTGGCAAACAGTCTATATGCACCAGGTACACCGGCAGGCAACTCCCTGAACCATGAGTACCCGGTATAAACGTAATATCCTTTCCCGTACTTTGCAATCAGAAGCCCACCATCTTTCGGATCTTCTCCCGGATCATTACTTGATAATATGGCCTCATATTCATTTGACCATTTGCTGGGGAAGTACAATCCCCTTTCCTGTACCCATCCATCAAAATCTTTGCCTGTGATTTTATTGGGCGAATTTAACACCATATGGTCAGGTCTTAAAATCCTGATTTCTGCTTCTTCAACCGATACCCTGCTATCGGACGAACGCCCTGTAAATCCTAACTCATAAGGTGCAAAATCCTCCCATGAAATTCTACGTGTGGTGTTGTACTGGTATATCAGGTTACCTCCATTATAAACAAAATCTAATAGCACATCTTTGTAGTTTTTTAAATCGGGATGGGTATTTGCAGCACGTACACCCATTATTACAGCATCCAGGGTACCTAGGTTTTCTTTTGTAAGGTCCTCCAGTTTCATTTCCCAGACAGTGTAGCCAATGGCTTCCAGGCTTTGGGGAACTGCATCACCGGCGCCTTGTACATAACCTATTACTGTGCCTTCTTTTTCAATATTCAGTCGTACAAGTTTTGAATTTGCTTCAGGAAATAATGTCTGAATGGGTATATGATCGTATGAAATTAACTTTCTACCGGAAGAGTACGTTTTGCCATCAACCTTTGCCTCAACAACGATAGTTCCTTCTTCGGGGTTTTGAGGTGGATAAACCTTAAATGACACAATTTTTTCATCCCCTTTTGCCACCATAGATACTGATTGCTCCTCCGGTTCAACCCTCCATGTATCAGGAACACGAAGGGACACGGAAGAAACAAGGTTATTAATACCCGCTAAAATTTTAACATCAACATCTTTTGGGCTGTTATCAGGAAAAATTAAAACAGGATCGTTCATCGATACCATTACCGGAGGGGTCACCTCTACCCTTCTTCTTTGTTCTCCTTTTACGCGGTCATTCCACTTAAAAATTACAGGAATTTCATAACTGATGTTGCTGTTATTTATTGAAAAATGTAATGTCACATTAAATGCGGGGTCATTTTCAGGTTTCCCTATCATTTGTTGGTCATCTACAGCATACATTCCTAAAGATCCTTTCTTATTAAGCCAGTACGGATTGGATATGGGTTGGGAATCGCTAACAATAAATTCTGAATCGATGTTCTCAGGTTTATTTGCATTTATTGTAATCTCCTTAATCTGTGGTGCGGATGAGGCAGAAAATTGAAAACTATCCAGGGTAACGATAGCTTCCGAACGGTTCGTAATTTCTAACCGTACTTTTACTGTTTGACCTGGTACAACATTATATTCCTCTGCTACTGCTTCCAGGTATAAACCCGCACATGCTTTTACCAATTCATCGATTTCGCCAAGTTTTTTCTTTCGCCAAAAGTCATTGTCTATGTTATTTACATCTTTTTTAAGCGCAATCAAAAGCGGAATACTACGTGCCGGGGCATTTATATCAAAAGCATTAATGATATCAGAAACTTTCTTTTCGACCATTTTTCCTCCCTGTACTCTATTCCAACTCATATCGATACCTTCAAAAATTTCATCATTATCTATCCCGGACATATATTCCAAATATTCAATCTGTTCTCCCCTTGAACCGGTAGCCCCGAAGCCCTGGCTTTTATGCTGACTTCTGCTGATTGCGGCCATCTCAGATAAGGAAATCCCTAAAGGGGCACTATACTCACCCACGTCAACCACAACAACTCCTTCATCATCAGCGCTGATGGAAGTATTCCACCATCGTCCTGTGTTCATAAATATTTTTTTCGGTTGCCAGGGTTCTACATACTTCAATTGATCAGGATAGGCATCCCGGTCTCCTGCCAGCTTGAATGCCTCTTCAGCCAGAATAGCAGAAGTAGTATGATGCCCATGGCCGGCCCTTTCATCTGGTGGGAATCGCAAGATCACTATATCCGGACGAAATTTCCGGAATGTCCATACTACATCACCAAGCACTTTTGACCGTTGCCATATTCTTTGTGTTTCTTCTGCATTTTTTGAGTACCCAAAATCATTTGCCCGGGTAAAAAATTGCTGCCCTCCATCAATCCTTCTTGCAGCGAGTAACTCCTGGGTCCTGACTATTCCTAACTGCTCCCTGATTTCAGGTCCGATAAGGTTCTGACCTCCATCTCCGCGCGTCATTGATAAATAAGCTGCATTTACCAATGCGCCATTACTCATATAAGCAATCACTCTTGTATTTTCATCGTCGGGATGGGCAGCCACGTACAATACATTCCCCAAAACATTTAGTTTTTTCAGCTTGAGATAAATATCTGATGAAGAATATTGTTTGGGCGATTGTGCAATTACAGCATGGAAGCCTGACAACAGCAGGAGAAAAAGGAAAATTTTATTATTTTTCAAAGGTTTAGTGGTTTGGCCAAATTAATATCAATGATCAAACATAAAAAATCTTTCGATCACAAATACAATATATGTGATATCGCTGTAATATTTTAGTTCAAATGGTCTCTGTATCATGTAATCTGTAGTCATCAAAAGATTTAATATTGATATTTCCAGCCTGTGGCACTCAGAAAGTCCACAAAATAATCATGAGAATTTTTATCATGCACAGTATAAATTAGTGATAATTCACCAGATCCATAGAGTGTTCCTGCTCCCTCAAATTCAAGACCATGAATTAGTTGCCTTGGAATTTTTATTTTTCCGCCATTATCATAAATATCGGCAATCACTTCTGAACCCGAATCGTATAAATTGTAAATTATTACCGATTTGTGATATCGAACCGACTTGTAGATATCCAGATCATAGTTAAAACTTAACCCCTCCGTTTCACTGTATTCATCTATATCATATGTTCCGGTGACCAAATCCCTTTGATCAAATGCAATGGTTTCTTCAAATACTATTTCACAGCTTTCAAACATTCCAGCCAATAGTACAAACAGAAGTAAAATATACCTTTGTAGAACTGTGTTTTTCATAGTAGTAATCTTTTACCACTATGTCACTCAAATTTGATACCAAAAATCTAATTTGCAGTTTGCAGTCCTCAGTCCTCAGTAATTTTCTTGTAGTTGGCAATTACCTCGCGGCCTTCGCAATTTTTCATATTGAGAACGTACAATGAATCCGAAGAAGAAAAGGTTACCGAAACTCCCTGCAGGTCTGAATTATTTGGACAAGAATCAGTGCCGACAATTACGTTTTCTCTACCTGATGTCATTCCCATAAATTTATCATCAAAAATGAATTTATATGCGGTCACTCTTTCGCCGGATGCCGGATCAAGGAAATCACTTTTTGTAATATCATACACCGCCGGAGCAGTAAAACTCTTTGATTGGGAATCGGTTGATCTGTGCTCTTCGATCACTTCAACAAGTTCGTAACTACCTGCAAAAAGATCAACAGGAACCGGATCGTCTTTTGAGCAACTCCCCATTACCAAAATCAAAACCGATGAATACCAGGTTTTCATTTTATAGTATCTCCAACTCGTCATTTTATATTGTTATAGATTGCCTTCATGTCAAACGAATGAAACTAGATTAAAGTTTTTCCGGGATATTCACGAGGAATGTAGATCCTATTCTTTCTGTGGAATTAACACTTATGGATCCATGCAATTTTTCTACCATTTCCTTAACTATATACAATCCAAGTCCTGAACCACTGTTATTTTCTGTCGCCCTGAAAAACATATCAAATATTGTATCTTGATATGTTTCGGAGATCCCAATTCCATTATCCTTTATCGATAAAGAACAAACATTTTTTATGGACTTTGCTGAAATAACTATTTTGGGTTGTTTCCTTAAGTCCCTATACTTTACAGCATTGGATATTATATTTTTAAATATTGTGATAAATCTTAACTTATCCGTTATCACCATGTATGTTGGAGATACATCAATTTCAAACAAAATTTCTTTCCCTTCTCCCATTAGCTTACATTCATCTACTATATATTCTATTTCATCCTTTACACATATCTCGCTAGGATTCAAATCGAGCCGGGTATTTCTTGAATATTGAAGGATTTCAGTAATAAATTCATCCTGTCTATAAACACTTTTTTCAATGTGATCCAGGTATTCCACTTTCTTCTTGTTGCTCTCTTCCGTTTTTATCAAATTTAAAAGTCCCTTTATTGACAATAACGGGGAGCGTAGATCATGGCTTGTACTATATACAAACCTGTCAAGTTCAGCATTGGCTTTTTCCAATTCCTTGTTTTTACTATTCCACTCTTTGATCAGTCTTTCAAGTATCTGTTGTGATTGCTGATTCATTCTGATTAAAAACC
>SDBV01011343.1_pt1 | contig 11564 bp, 26 predicted proteins | sample 2277081 | NCBI WGS metagenome assembly SDBV01 (sample SAMN10402039, study PRJNA504765) | marine sediment metagenome | isolation source: marine sediment core GS10_PC15, 223 cmbsf | place: Arctic Ocean: Southern Knipovich Ridge | collected 2010
GCATATGCCCCTGCGCCATAAAGGGAGCCTGATATGGTTGAGCCAAGGATAACTACATACCCAGCGGTCAACAGCCAAGACGTTCCCAGCCTGGTAATGGAAGACGGCCTGGAAATGGTGCCCGTCAGATGTCCAACATGCGGCCACTTCCTCTTCTACCAGGCTATCGTCATTGGTGCAGCCAGGGCGAAATGCAAGAAATGCAAGCAGTGGGTGACACTAGATATTATTCCGCCCCCTGAGATAATCGAAGAAGAAGTAGAAGAGGCTTGACAAACATTAAAAAGCCGTTTCATAATAAGGCACAAGGTTGAAGAGGCTGGTTGGCTCAAAGGCGAAGCGTAAGATAGCCGTGATAGACTTTAAGAAATAGATTTTAAGGTCTGGGTTCATGTAAAAGGAGAATACTGTGGCCGTATTTAAGTCACTCTCCGGTTATTACATCAAGGGTCGCCCGAAGGCCCACCGCCTGGAAGGTATTACCACCAGGCAACACGCTGGGTTCGTCCTGTCAAGGCTTCCCAAGAATTACCCTTTAACTTCTCAACAGAGAAGGGTTAAGGATGCCGCCAAGGCATGTGGAATTCACACCGGAATTTCCAGGAGCGCGCTCGTGACGGCGATGAAGGACTGCATTCCCGGCAAGTTCTAGCTTGACGGGTAACACATCTTGATACATCGAGCCCCCCGGAATCCGGGGGGCTCTTTTCTCAATATCTAGCTTGAGGTGAGCAATGGCCGGAGGTAAACCGGGTTTCGTATTAAGTCTCCGCCCGAGGAGATACAAGACGACAAAGCAGCAGAATACCATGAGAGAAGCTGCTAAATCGTGTGGTATTGAAAAAGGAATAACCCGGCGAGAATTAGTGGACAAGATGGTTCACTGCCTGCCTGAATACTACAGGAAGCTGCGGGAGGGGCAGGATAAATAATGCCGAAGAAGAAAGCGAAAGTAAAAGTATTTATCGCAGCGGGGTGCGGTCCCTGCCAGGAACTTAAAGAAGCAATCGAGGCCGGGCGTTTCAATGTTGAAGGCGTCGACCTGATAGATGTTGAGACCGAAGAAGGTTTCCCCTACATTAAAAAGCTCGGGCTGACCAAAGCGCCGGCAGCCTATCTCGGCAAGAAAGAGTGTGAATTATTCATCAATCGGGAAGATAATTCCATCTTTATCGAATGTCCCGATAACGGTAAATCCCCCAAACTGCCCCAGAGAGTCACTGAACCCTCTTGACAAAGTGTAAAGCTCGTTGTATATTAAGGTTATGTCTGAAATAACCTTAGAAGTAGCAAATCTTTTCAATTTCTCACAAGCGGCTACCCTACTCGGTGTCTCACGCCCTACTATCTATGAACTCATAAAAAAACAAAAGTTACATCCTATTTCCATTGGACGTAACCGCGATTTGTTTAGAGATGCAGTAGAGAGGCTAGGTCAAGAGCGTAATGCCTAATTCAACAGTAATCAGAGCTAAGGCAAATAGTAATTATACTTGCCAGGAATGTGGTGCCACCGAGTTTATTCAAGCCCATCACGAAATAAGGGGGGATGATAGTAGTTTAGTCATTCTATGTGCCGACTGCCATAGCCGAAGGCACCCCAAATTACCAAAAGGCATATTTTCCGCAAGGCAACTCCAACCTTACTGGTATAATAAATCAGCATCAACTATAGCAAAGCAATTAAATGTGCACTCAAGGACTATAATACGAGCTGCCGTTAGGTTAGGAATCAAGCGCGGAGAATTGACCCCTTTCGATGAGGAGTTAATCAAAAACAATATTCCCAAATTAAAAATAAAACAAGTAAAGCCGGGAAGAGTAAAGGAGGTCGTTGTGGAAGAAAGACAGGTCAAAGGAAACCTTATCGCTTATGAAGTCCCTTACAGCCTACGAAGGGCTGTCCCTAAAAAGAAATCACTCGAGGTAACATTCCCCTGGGTTGTTGCAGAGAAAGAGGCTAAAATCCTCGGCCTGACAGTTGACCAGTTCATTAAGAAATATCAGGTAGTAGCTCAATTCAACGGATTCGGGGGAGTCCACTATATATTTAGGAAATATGACGATGGCAAGAAATAGCCATCGTTTTTTTATGCAATAAAAAGGAGGAGCAAAATAGTGCAACCACAGCCAAAAACACAAGTAGTAGTCAGGAAAACGGGGGAGATAATAGAAGCCCCGCTGGTAACCCTCTCCGAAGTGAGCATCGCGAATATAGCCCATAATGTGGCTATGTCGGAGAAGCTGGTTACCACCCTTCTCGAGAGAGAAATCGATTACGGTCGAACCCCGGGGACACCGACAGACGGTTTGTGGGACGCCGGCGCCGCCAAGATTATGGCCGGCTTCAACTGCTACGTTGACCACCAGGTATTATTCCACACCGATGAAGAGAAGCTAATTTCATGGTGCATCCAGGCTAATATCATCTCAAGGGAAACCCAGACCATCGTAGGAACCGGCGTTGGCGCCGCCTCTACTAGGGAAACCAAGTATAAATACCGCTGGGTTCCAGACCCGCAGAACTATGGTTACGGCGCTGATGAAATAGCCAAAATGAAGACAAGGGACGAGGGAAGGAAACACCGGATTCCAAACCCTGAATACGGGGAGCTCGTAAATACCCTGTTCTTGATGGCCGCCAAGCGAGCCGAGGTTGATGGAGCCCGCAGTATGCCGGGAGTCGGCGGGGCTCTCAAGAAGCTATTTGAGAACAAGATTAAGCACCAGCCTGGAGGCGCCGTAAAGAAAGAGAACCCCTGGTCACAATTCTGGGGTCAGGTAGCCCAGCTCGGTCTGACTCAGGACCAAGCCCGAGACAAACTCGGAGTGAAGTCCATGAAAGAATGGACGGATAAAGGTGGGACAAGAGAATCTGCAATTGCCGAACTAGCAGCAGTCCTCGCCCGGGATAAGACAGGGGAAACACAGCAACGAGTAGAGTCAAAAGACATACCAGAAAGAACCGAAGATGAGTTTCGAGGAGGCACGCAGGACCTGCTCCGCATTTGCCACGAAGACTTTAACCTACAACCAGGCGGGGTATTCGAGCTACTGGGCTACCCGAACCAGAAAACTTACGATGAGGCCGGGGTTGATTTACCTTACGATTCATACTTAAAAATAAAGCATTTACAGGAGCAGCAGCAAAATGAAGCACCACAGGAGGAGCAACCAGAAGATTTTCCCTTCTAACGGGCTGTTACTACCACTCGATTAAGCATAATATGAGGAGCAGTCCGTGCAAAACCCATATAAGAGCAAATCTGTCGCCAACCCCCAGCTAGAAAATGGCTATACACCGATAGCTAATGAAATCCTTGAGAAGTTAGCTCGGTTATCGCTGTCCTCTAACCAGTGGCAAGTCCTCTTGGTTATCATCAGAAAGACCTACGGCTTCCATAAGAAAGTTGACTATATTGCTAACTTTCAGATAGGAACAGCTACTGGTTTAGGTAAGACTGTTGTGTCTCGAATACTCCGTAATCTCAACGATAGACATATTATAACCAGCAAGGGAAAGGTTGTCGGTCTTCAAAAGGACTGGGGTAAATGGCAGGGGTTATCTTTTCAACCACCATTAGACTCAAAGTTAGCAGGACAGCTAACTCCTCAAGAAGTTAGCAGTATTGCTAACCAAAGTAAGCAAAGCAGTCAACCGGAGTTAGCAAAACAGTCAACAAAAGTTAGCAGCTCAGAAGACACACAAAAGATAAAAGATACTTTAACAAAAGAAACTATACAAAAGAAAGATGCATCTAATAAAAAATATGGAGAATTTAACAATGTCTCTTTATCAGATAATGAATATGAAAAGTTAAAGGACAAGTTCAGCGAAGCTGGTGCTAATGAAAGAATAGAGACTCTTTCCGCTGCTATAGCTAGTAAGGGTTATAAATATAAAAGTCATTACGCAACAATATTATCCTGGGATAGACGGGACTTAAAGAAAAAGGGTGCCAGTGGTGAGCTGCCGTCAACTAAAAAATTAAAAGAGGAGTGGGAGACATGACTACAGAAGAAGAAGCGAAAGAGCAAAACGAGAAATTTGACAGGCTGGTGCGCTACAGCGGTATGCCATTGATAACGGCTAAAACGCACCTACTCATGAAGTTTTTGCCCGGTAAAGGCAATAAAAAGGCGTATCAGACTGCTCTTGATTATGTAGCGGCGGACGATGAAGGAAAGCCGAAGCGCGAGCACCACTTTATTACCTTTGTGGGTGAGACAGGTCGCGGTAAAACACACTTGGCTCTAGCTATAGGCTGGCAATGGTTAGGGCCGGAATTAGAGACTGTTAAATACTGGCAGGTTAGCGAGCTCCTGGATGCGATGCGAGCTGAGTATGATAGCCCCCCCAAGAATGATTATGGCTTTCCTTTACCTGGGGAGTTTGATAAGTGCAAGGGGGTGAGCCTGCTTATACTTGACGACTTGGGTGTGGAGCAATCTACACCATGGGCTCGAGAGAAACTTGATACCTTGATTAACCACCGCTGGCTTGAGCAAAAGCCTACGGTGTTTACTACTAATATGGCACCAAGTCAACTCCAGCCGAGGTTACGCAGCCGCATTAAGGAAGGTGTGGTGGTAACCCTAGAGGGAATTGATTATCGTGAGTTTAAGGCCAAGATGCGAAAGGAGAAAAAAGATGATTGAGTTAATGCACTCCTCAGTGGTTTGTCCCAATTATACTGTGGACGGGAAAGAGGTGGAGAAGACGGTGATTGTCGGACCGATAAGGATATTCGAATCCTCAAAGGAAGACGGGCAGAAGTCATTTGACCTGGTCATTGGATGTAGTCTGTTCCGTTTCTGCGAGAACAAGGGTTGCGCTTACTCGTGGGTGTCGAGGATGGAGCGAAAAAAAATGTTAGCGCAGGTGCAATCAGAAACATAGGAGGTGAACACATGAAAATAATACTATTGGGACATGAAGCGGAAGTGAAGTGGATTTCATCCAGGCAGGCAACGTCTCTCGTTTCCAGCCATACGATTGATAGCATCTGTGTATTTTTTGAGATTAAAGAAAGTATCGATGGCCTCTCGGGATTCGGAATTGAAATCCCCCCTAAAGAATACACTGTGAACGAGTTTGTAAAAGTTGCGGTCGTTGAGGGAGAGAAAGCCCTGCAGATTATAATTAGTTCACATGAGAAAGAAAAGGCAGCGAGGGATAAGAGGAACGAGAAAAGGAAGAAGCTAAACAGGCTGGTAGGGGAGCTGGGGGAACGTATCGACGTTGAATTCCACCCGGATATTAAGTAAGGAGGCAATACTATGGGTGAGCCGCAATTCATAGAAGGTAAAGTAGTAGGAGATTTAGACCTGGGCGTCTTCACTCAGCGGATATTCACCCGGCACATTTACCGACTGTTAAATGCAAAAGGCATGGATGTTCGGCTGCACCGGGCTTTGAGAGGTAAGTGTAGATTGTGGCGCCTCATCTTCGGTGATACCAACCAGATTATCAATATTCCTTATTCCAGGATAGAGTTATCAGGAACCCGGAAGACACCTAAAGGGCTAGTGGAACAGATATTTGTGCCGCTACAGTATTTCGATGAGGAGAGAGCGGCAACTCAAAAAAGGATGCTATAAAAATAATACACATTATGTTTCGGAGGTTAAGATGAATTGGGAAGAAGGAAGACCTGAAGGCTTTAATAGTGAGGAAATTGTAGACAGGATTCTTGTTGGGCGTTTTAATACTGGTAAGACTGCCTCACAGGCATTGGTTGAAGCTGGGGCAGATGCTATGCACAAAGCTGACCTCGAGTTCTTACGGGAATTCCCTGATGTGATTCAGAGAATGCAGGCCAGTATGACCAAGCAACAATGGTTTGACTTTGTAGCTAAAGAGAAATAACAGCTATTATTTGAAATATATTACTTCAAGTATATTACTAGGGAGGTAAGATTATATGAGCATTGGTGATAATGATAGTTTGAGGGAACTTGCAAGGACGACTAACCCGCTACTTCGGAAACAATATGGCTACGTTTTACCGAGGCTTAAAGAGGCTATAGAGGCCGAGATAAAACGCGGAATAGAGAAATGGGGCGAGGTTGATAAAACCCCGGGCTTATTGTTGAATGCAGCGCTCGAGGAGTTGGGAGAGGCGGCTCATGCTATAAATCATAGTGAGGGTAGAGAGCGAACACAGCATGAGGTTGTAGAGGCCATTGGTGTGCTCGCCCGCCTGTTCTGGATGATTGAGGATATTGCCTTGGAGGAGATAAGTTAAGATGGGTTCAGCATTAAGAAGAGGAAGAACACTAGACCCGAAGGCCGTAGCTATGGCGGTCAAGAAGAGGAAAGACAGAATTAGCTACCTGGAGTCCCAGGTTACCAAAGGTGAAGCGACGTTCAAGGAGCGTAAAGAGCTAATCTTTAAGTGGGGCTACAAGCTGGAAAACGATAGGATTGCAGTAAAGGGGGGATAGGATGCCGGTATATGAATTTCAATGTAAACGGTGTAATCTAAAGTTTGAGAAGAAGCAGAGTTATAGCGAGGAGCTGGTGAGGGTGTGTCCAAACCCGGATTGTGGTGGCGAGGTCCATGTGGTTCTTCAGCCAACGCCCTTCTTCTTTAAGGAAAAGAACTGGAAACCGGAAAAGCAAGGTGATGGAAGCAAAATCTACACTCAGTGAGGCAGGTGCCGAACAGTTATCCCTACCCGGGGTTGACGAGCTCTTCCTGGCCGAGCGCCTGGTGGAGAGCCGGCAGGTCGTCAAGGAAATTGCTAATAAGAGCGAGCTCCCGCTGTTTATACAATTCTCAGGGGGTAGGGATTCGATGGCTATGGTGGGTCTGGTTCAAGAGGTCACAGATGACTTTATCTGCTGTTATATGGCCACAGGATTGGAGTTTAAGGGTTATATACCTTTTATCAAAGAAACGTGTCAAAAACTCGGTGTGAGGCTGCTGATAAGCAATCCTGGAATGCACAAGGGGAATCTTTTTAAGCGTGTGAGGCAGTTCAAGAGTTTCCCTGGGTTGATAGCGACCTGGTGTTGCCGAGATTTGAAGCTCCGGCCGCAGAAAAAGATGCTGATTAAGGAATTCGGCAAGGGGACTTTCTATAAGCTCGAGGGAATCAGGCTGCACGAGAGCACCAGGCGCCGGTCTATATACGCGGAATACACGGGGACTCCGTATAGAGAAGATGGGGAATTCCGGGGGAGTTACGAGGTGTTCCCGATAATAAACTGGACCGATAGGGACGTCCTGAATTATCTTGAGATGAAGGGACTGCCCACGAGCGGGCTCTATAAGGAGTTCGGGGTGACTGGTTGCTCCTGGTGCCCGTTCTACCAGCCAGATATATACAGGAGAATACTGCAGAAGATGCCAAATCACTTTGATAGATTCATTGAGCTCGAAAATGAGCTCAATCTACCCAGTGTATCTGGATACTATTTCCTGAGGGACTTGAAAGAGGAGGTTCTCTCGGGTGTTCGAGCAGAGCCTGTAGAGCCTATATCTGAAGCTAAAAGCCCATGTATGATGATGTTTGAGGGGGCGATGGTTCCTACTTGTAGTGTCTACGGGCATACGTATATAAATGGAGAATGTTTGCGGTGTGAGGAGCCAGAACCTGTTAGTTAACAGGGAAGGATATAGGTTAGCATACTATGAGAGTCGTTAAAAATGTGTTGTTGGACATATTTGCCGTGTTTGCAATAGTCATATTGGTGGTGATACTGTCGCTTATAGAGGTTTTCCTCAACCTGCAGCAGCGGTGCTTGACAAACCTCAAACAAAAGGGGCAGAATGGAAAAGATGCCAACCATTGAAGAGACAATTGCAGAGTTCGAGGCTAAAATGAAGCTGGTGTCGCCTGAGGACATTCAGATGGCTAAAGGGAAGACGCCGGCAGCGGAAACTATAGCCGAGCCCACAGGTGAACAGCCAGCCTGTGTAAATAAGGAATTTAAGGCATTAGTGGGGGTTCTACCCAACTTATATGTTGGCATGAATCTAAAAGATATGTTAATCGATTTTTTGGCTGCAGTGCCGGAATGTGAGGTTTCGATATGACAAAAGGTAAAGAATTATTGCGCGGCGTGGGAGCATCCAAGGGTGAGATAGTTGCCACTGTCAGAGTTGTGGATGATGATAAAGAGAAGAAGGCAAAGATAGCCCCGGGTGAGATTATGGTCACCGACCGGACAACCCCGGATGACATAGTATATATGAAGAAGGCCGCTGCCTTTATTACGAATACAGGCGGTAAATTATCTCACACTGCTATTATAGCGAGGGAGCTGGGACTCCCAGCGGTAACCGGCACGGTCGAGGCGACGTCGGTTCTCAAGGATGGTCAAAAGGTCGTTGTCGACGGTGACCAGGGTATCGTTTACGAATATGTCCCTGGGGATGAAGTGGAAGAGAAACCGAAACCAAAGCCGGCTGCCGGTCCCTCCCTTGCCGAGAAGATGGCGACAGTAGCAGCGAAGAGGGGTATAAAACTGCCACCGGGTTTTACAGAGAAGCAGAAGGAGAAGGAGTAGCACTATGGTTATGGATACAGTCCGGTCTGAGAAACCTTCTCTCAATGCCCTGGACCAGACACTGGAGGCAATTAGAAAGACAACGGATGGGGAAGAGTTACCTACTCTCCTCTTTATGGTTATGGAGTTGTATGCCGATGGTCAGTGCCGGTGCGAAGAGAAGGCAGCTACATATGGTGAGGGCACCGCGGAAGCTGAAGCGTGTTACTGGGATGTAAACCGCAAAAGGGAAAAGATGGTAGATGCGTTTGAGAATCTTGTCCGCGAGCTAAAAGGGAAGTAGGTTATGGCTAGAACTCTGACCAGGAAGGATTATATCATATCGATAGTTACCGGTGTGGCGATTGCCGTTGCCTCACTGTTTATAAGATATGCAAGTCACAGGATTGAGAATAAGCAGGAAGTAAGATTGCTTGGGAAATCCTAGTTAATTCCCAGGCGGTAATTCCCCCCTTATTTACTCTGTCATCGTGGAGGGCTCGACGGTTAAGCTCGGTTTTACTAGGAAATCGAGCTTTTTTTATTTATAATGGCGACGGCACTTGACAAATCGTTTAATATGTAGTAACATTACTACAAGGACTAAAAAAGGGGGAAGCATGGCTGATAATGAACAGGAACTAGAGGAGATAATCGGGGGGACTGAAAAGGAATTAAAAGCGGATGATGACTTGTTACTGCGAGTTGGTAGAGGGCATTGGGAAGATGTTGTGCCAATAATACTAGCCAAACTCAAGGCTATGGGCTATAAATCACCAGAGGAAGTCAAAGGGCTGGTAAAGGGTATTATGGATGTCTACGAGGAAGATGGGGCATTAGTGAAATGGGATAGGGAGAAGGTGGCAGAACTATGCTTTAGTTGTAATTACTTAACTTCTTCTACATCGTGGAGTGAGGCAAAGAAAGCTGAAACAGAAAGAGCTTATGAGCAAGCCGACCAACTCCACAAGGAACTAACAGGGGGTAACTAATGGTAGATAATAAGAAGCTAACATTCAAAATCCATAAAGAGGGCACTACAGACTTAATAGACCCGAAGTGGCGGAAGGCTGATGTTGAGAACGCAGAATGCCCGGGTTGCAAGCAGACGATGATTGTTGTCTTCGGGCATAAACAGATGCTTTACGCCTACTGCGCAAGATGTGCTCAATATTTTGTAGGAGAAGAATAATGAAAGAGAGTTTATTCCACATAAACTGGGGAGATGGAGACAACTGTTTTATTATCGCTGCTGATGAGAATACTGCCAGAGGTGGAATGTCTGATGGTCGGGATATGGTGAATTTCATAGTAAGGCTGGACGCTGTCTATAAAATGATATTCGAGGCAGGTCAGAAGCAGGAGCGGGAGAGGATAATCCAGTGGGGGATTGAACCTTGTCCTCATTGGGCAGAGGGTTCAACTAAAGAAGTGGGGATTATTAAGCGGGATTGTAGTTTATGCTGGAGAGCCTTGGGGGAGGAAGAATAATGGAACCAAAAGCAGAGGTAAAAGAGCTAATCTTGGATTTCGTTCTTATTATGTATGATATACCAGCCGTCGAGAAGAAGTTAAGGCGCCAGTTCATCAGGGATGCCTTAGAAATGGGAGCAGAGCAATACACCGAGAGTGTATATCTGCTTCCTTTTAGTGAGAAAGCCCTTGAGATGGCTAACCAGCTCGAGTCCGCCGGCCATGCGGTGGTGTTTTCAGCTCACCAGCACGATATGGCTAAAGCGGTTGAAATCAATGTCAAGTATGCGGAAGGGATTAAAAACCGCTGTAACGTGATTTCGCAGCGCCTGGTGATAGTCCAGGAATATATCAAGAAGGGAAGCCTGCTGAGAGCCCAAGGAATGGGGAAAAAGACGGGAAAGCTGTTGAAAGAGCTCGTTAAGATAAATGAGAATTATCAACCCGGGTGGCTGAAACCTAAAATCGAGGAACTGTTGAGTAAGTGGAAGGAAGTGCATGAATAGTCCATCAGTAGGAACTTATCCCGATAATTGGGATGAGATTGCCCTTGAGGTCAAGAATGAGGCCGGCTGGAAGTGCGTGAGGTGTGAGCACCCGCATGACCCGAGCAACGGCTACACCTTGACGGTCCACCACCTGGATGGGAATAAGAGCAACTGCGAGAAGTGGAACCTAGCAGCGCTTTGCCAGCGATGCCATCTTCATATTCAGGGTATAGTGAATATGTTTCAGGCGTATATGTTTGAGCACACGGCTTGGATGGAGCCATTTGTTAAGGGGATGGAGGTTTGGAGACGAGCCAACTTCCCCCATTTATATGGATAGCGGAGACGCGGAGTGGAGCAGTGGTCAGCTCGCCAGGCCCATTACCTGGAGGTCGTCGGTTCGAATCCGACCTCCGCAACCAACAATAAAGGAGTTTTGTTGAGATGAAAAGACCAACACTGAAGGTATTTCTAAAGTCTAGGAAATTACTCCTCGCGGTAGTGCCTGTAGGGATAGTTTTAATAATATGGGTTAGTTGGATAACAGGACTTATTCTTCTGGCTATGGCTATATTATTCGGATATAACAATTGGCAAATTGCCCGAGTCTGTTGTGTCTGCGACCAAGAAATTCCGTATGGTTCAAGATATTGTTTGGCCTGTGGTGCTAAATTCAGCGATGATTAGTTCAACAGAACTGATGAATTGTTGAGACAGAAATATGGTAAGGAGTTAAGACTTGGAAAAGATAGAATATCCTACTTATGAAGCTATGGCCGAGGCTAGAGAACAGTTTGAGAAAGAAGGTAAAGACCTCCGGAGTTACTGCGACCACAAGAGAAAGGAATACTGGCTGGAGGTAGCAGGGAAAAAAGAAATAGTGAGTAGAAATAAGATACTCCAAGAGCTTGATTTCGAGACTGAGCATTACTCTCCCCATACCCGTTCGCAGTATTTCTCCCACGTTCAGGATTACCTGGACTATGTTGACTCAGATGACTGGCGAGACCGCGATGTTCTTCGTAGATACCTCCAGAAGCTGAAGACCAAAGGAAAGAGTCAGTCTCATATTAACTACATTGTAAGGGGTCCCATCGGTGCTATCT
>SDBV01011344.1_pt1 | contig 11563 bp, 12 predicted proteins | sample 2277081 | NCBI WGS metagenome assembly SDBV01 (sample SAMN10402039, study PRJNA504765) | marine sediment metagenome | isolation source: marine sediment core GS10_PC15, 223 cmbsf | place: Arctic Ocean: Southern Knipovich Ridge | collected 2010
ACTGACGGTAATATATGGTCAGCCGTTAATTCCGTAAGATTCCCGCACTCGGAACAGAAGTAACCGCCGCACATTAATACGCCATCCCGCCATCTCCTGTATTTAGAACCACGGTGTGCTTGCTTGCTGTGCTTACCTTTTGCCATCTAAACCTCCACCGTTTTCTTGCCACCAGAACCGTACACTCCTCCACCGTACATGAATTTCCTGTTGATAATCTGCATCTGCTCTACCCAGAATCTATCCTTCGTAAAATGGACTAATGAAAACCCTTGTTGCCAGTTCGGGTTGCGTATCCAATCAGGGTTTAAGTCGCATAGGCAGAAATTCTCCCACCATCCGTATACCCCCGACCTATCTCGCCGTAGGTGACTCCCGCCTCTATGGGTATGACCATGTATGCCACTGCCGCCATGCTTTTCATACATTCCTTTGGCGGTATAGCCTGAGTGCGGTCTGATTAAATCACCATGCAGTACAGTGAATATTCCATTTATAGTCACACCCTCTTCATAGCCAACGTGTTCTATGTCATTGTCCGATAAACCATATAGGCCATCTATAGTAAGGCAATCCAACGATGCTAATGCGGGGGCTTTCGACCACAAGTATCTCCTGAGTCGGTCTTCATGGTTGCCCTCAAGTTCTATTTTCCGAGAATTCGGCAGTATCTTGCTCTGCCTTTTGTGCATCCTCTTGACAGAGTTCAGGTCTTCCTGCATGTGGTTCGCCCTGTCAGGGTTCTTGTCAAAGTGTGATATGGGGTAGAAGTCACCCATATCACCAGCGTTAATCAGTAATCCAGGCTGATATTTTTCAAGGAATGCTTTGCCTTCCGTGGACAGTTTTGAGCCGGAACTCCTGTCCGTATGCACGACGGTGAACCCGAGATGTTTTTCAGTTGATTTGATTTTGCTCCAAACGCCTTTGTAAGACATTTTCATGAGCTTGGCCGTCTGGTTAATGGAGCCGGTTTTTTCAATATTTTCTAAAATATCCATCCGGCCTTTTCCAAAAATAATCCGATTGCTTTCATCTACGATCCAGTGGCTCGATTTTAGCTTCACTTGCATGGCTTCTAGTTCCATTTCGAAATATGCAAACATCACATTTTCGTGAAAAAAATGAGCGTTAGCCGGCTCGAAATTCAATCATTGAAAGATTTTCTCAATTGCGTGTAAAAAAAATGAACCACATGAAAGGAGTTTGTTATCATTGGCATTTTCCAACATCTTATGCAATGAGTTTTTAACCCGTTTAGAATTGGACCCCTGCTTTTATTTATCTTAAAGTCGTGGATGGCCACTATTTATAAATTCGGGACTGGGAATAAAAAAAGGGCTTCAACAGCTTTAAACCGATAACAGATGCCAAGGGTTTTATGAGCCATGCCCCCAACCCGGTACTCCCCAGGCATTTTTTGCAATAGGGGTGCTCCAGGCGATACCGTTTAAACCCCTTTATGATCTTCGCCAGTTCGTCAGATGCAAGAATTTCTTCCAGTGACGCATCGGCCAGATTTCCGATAGCTGTTTTCCCATCATAATCCATACAGCAAAGAGTGACATCTCCGTTGTATAAAATGGCAAAGTGATCCCGCATCCCAAAACAGTATCCCGCCCAGGCATCACGGATCTCACCACCCCCAAAGGTGTGCCCCCAGTCATTGAGCACATAGGTTTCGAAAAAAACATTTGGATAAATTTCGACCACATGCCACTTATAGGAGACCAGTTTTCCGATCTGTTTCATCGCATTGGCTCTGATACTTTTATCCACGTCAAAGCCGTCGTAAATGCGGTCTGCCAAATCCCGAAACGTCCGCTGCAAATCTGTGGTTGAGGAAATCACGTTGAGCGAACCGATGGTTTTCTCCATCTGCTTTTTTTTAAAACAGGTGTTCAAGAAACGAAATTTGAAAATAGTTTCGGGATGGATTTTTTTATATGCAAAAAAGAAATTGAAAATTCCGGAAAGATATTCTTCAAAAGTAATGGATTGGGCTCTTCTCAGAGCAAAGGAGGATTCGTCAGGGGTTTGGAGAGAAACATCGATCTGGTGGAGTTTATAATTCACAAGATGTTTGCCAAACTTTTTAGAAAAATTTCTACCGTTTGTCGTCAAACCGATATTGACACCTTCCCTTTCGGCATGCTCCAAAATTTTAAAAAAATGACGATGAAGCGTCGGTTCTCCCATAACGTGCAGGGTAACTTTATCACAGATTCCTTTTTGGCCCATTTCTGAAATCGCCTTTTTTGCCATATCGGTTTCCATAAAACCGGGAGATCTTGTCATTTTAGACTTGGGGCAAAAGAGGCAGTCGAACTCACACACATTGGTCAGTTCCAGATGGACCCGTTTAAGGGGGATTTCAACATGTCCGATAGTTTGTTTTTTCATATGAAGTTTTCCGTCTCCGTCAGTGTACCATCAATCAAGACCTGGCTGTCAACACTTTAGCCCACAACCCTTTAAAGAGACCTCAGGTGAACATCGCTTGAATGATTCCGCTGTATAACAGTGCGGGAAAAATAATTTTTTCTAAAAAATAAGACCCATTTTTAGATTTTCAAATCAATAGAGGTGTTTTTGAGCAGTACACGTTCATCTTGTCGCTCATGCGCTGCTTGTCAATTGATGTAATATGCTGTATGTTAAAGACGTTGGTATATTGGATCTTTTTTTATCTTACCTATTTATAACCAAATGAAAAAAACGGAGGTGCAAACATGATAACGGAAGAAATCTGCTGCGGACTGAAGGTTGGGCAACAGGTACCGGACTTTGAAATGGACATCTATGATCCAGTTGAATATATTTTTGGAAAAATTTCACTAAAACAACTTAAAAAAGATGGGAAATGGACGGTTCTCTTTTTCTATCCCGCTGATTTTACTTTTGTCTGAGCCACCGAGTTTGCTGCTCTGGCAGAGCAGTATGAAAAATTTAAGGAATTGGGTGCCGAGGTGATAACCGTCAGCACCGATACCCAGTTTGTACATCTAGCCTGGCGACGTGAAGAAAAATCACTGCAGAATGCTAAATTCCCCATGGCCGCCGATCCCACAGGGCATGTGTCCCGACTTTTTGGTATTTTTGATGATCAAAGCGGGCTGGACTTGAGAGGCACATTCATCATCAATCCGGAGGGCGTACTTTTAAATGCGGAAGTGAATTATTTTAATCTGGGAAGAAACGTAGAAGAAACGCTTAGAAAACTGAAAGCCAATATCTATCTTTCAAAACACAAAGATGAAGGATGCCCCGCAAAGTGGAGACAAGAAGGCGACAAGACCCTTAAACCGTCTGAAGCGTTGGTTGGGAAAGTCTTCGAAGCCCTGGAGTAATAAAGTAAAAAAAAACCGGCCCTGAGGACACCGGCTTTAGGTTACCGCTGAGAAGGGCTGGTTTTATAAAATTGATGGAATTTTTTAACTTTAGATCACTTCAAATTTTAGGCACCTTAAAGAATTTCGGCAGAGCCGGATAGGTCGGTCCCCGTCCAAAGGGCGAAGTTTCCCAGGATCAAATGAATTTTCTTTCTGTATTGAAGGAGGAACAGTTCTAAAAATGAATTCCGACAAAAAAAAACAAGAGGCCACCTGCGAAATTAAAATCGACCCTCTAACCGGATATAGACATAAACTTCCCGAACTGGTGGAAAATATCATTGATCACTGTTCGGATCAGGAGTGTTATACCCATATTGATTTTGAACCGATTCCCTCCCGGGAGTCGGTCATTGATATCATCGATCGGTTTAAAGAGATTCTTTTTCCAGGATACTTCAATCGCGAAAAAATAGATCCCGCCAACTTGAAATATAATCTGGGCCAATCAGTCTCTATACTTTTCGACTTGGTTTCCGAGCAGATATGCCGCAGCATTCGGCATGAATGCTTACGATATAATCAGCCATGTTCCGACTGCGCTGACCAGGGGAATCAAATTACACTTGAGATGATCGAATCGATTCCCGATATTCGAAAAATTATTTCAACCGATGTTCGTGCCACTTATGACGGTGATCCGGCTTCTAAAAGTTATGATGAAATTATTTTCAGCTATCCGGGAATATTCGCTACCCTGGTCTACCGGCTGGCGCATCAACTTTTTATTTCCGCGGTTCCCCTCCTGCCCAGAATTATGACGGAATACGCCCACAGCCTGACCGGTATCGACATTCACCCCGGAGCTGAAATCGGAAACCGTTTTGTGATTGATCACGGAACCGGTGTGGTGGTGGGAGAGACCACAAGGATCGGAAACAACGTTCGCATTTACCAAGGGGTCACCCTCGGCGCCCTTTCCCTGCCAAAGGAAGCGGGAAATCGACTCCGGGGAAAAAAGCGACACCCAACCATTGAAGACGATGTGATTATCTACTCCGGAGCAACCATATTGGGCGGGGACACTGTGATCGGCACCAAATCGATCATCGGCGGAAACGTTTGGATGACACAATCGGTTCCACCGGATACCAAGGTCGTGATGGAGGAACCCCGTCTGGTTTACCGGTCAAACGGCAAATCATTAAAACAGACCGCCTGAAGTTGTCCTTCCGGTCAATCAGAAAATGAATCCGTAATCTTGGATTGCGAATAATGGATTCTAAAATGGTGAAATCGCTTCTCTCTTTTTTTGTTATCAAATGGAAAGCATTCATTTAATTCAAATTCCGAAATAAAAATCGGGATCATAAAAACGAGTACATCTTTATTAGTCAACTGAAAATCACTTTAGAATGACAACCATTTATGGAAAGGAATTGACTATGAAACTATTCAACACCATCGGCAATACCATCGGTCGGACACCTTTGGTTCGGCTCAACCGGCTTTCCAAAGACATTGACGCAGAAATTTTTGCCAAACTGGAGTTTTTTAATCCTCTGGGCAGCGTGAAGGACCGTATTGCCGTATCCATGATTGAAGCCGGTGAAAAACAAGGTTTGATCACACCTGAAACCCTGATTGTGGAGCCCACCAGTGGAAATACCGGAATCTCACTGGCTTTTGTTTGTGCTGCCAAGGGGTATTCTCTTTGTCTGACCATGCCGGAAACCATGAGTATTGAAAGAAGAAAACTGTTGACGCACCTCGGCGCAGAACTCGTGCTGACCCCCGGGGCAAAGGGAATGAAAGGAGCGATCGAAAAGGCTGAAGAAATTGTAAATACCCGGGATAAGGCCTATATGCCCGACCAGTTTTCCAATCCCGCCAACCCTCAAATTCACCGGGAAACTACAGCAAAAGAAATCTGGGAAGATACCGATGGTACCGTGGACATCCTGGTGTCGGGCGTGGGAACCGGTGGCACCATAACCGGTGTCTCCCAAGTCATCAAGAAGCGAAAATCTTCTTTTAGAGCCGTTGCCGTAGAACCCTCCAACTCTCCAATTCTGTCCGGCGGCAAGCCCGGACCCCATAAGATTCAGGGTATCGGCGCGGGCTTTGTACCCGAGGTCCTCGACCAATCCCTTATTGATGATATCGTAACCGTCGACAATGACGATGCCTTTGAAACAGCAAGGATTCTGGCCAAAAAAGAGGGTATTTTATGCGGCATCTCTTCGGGAGCCGCTGTATGGGCCGCAGTGGAGGTGGCAAAACAGTCAAATTCGGCAGGAAAGCGGATTGTTGTCATTCTGCCTAGTACTGGAGAAAGGTACCTTAGCACCGATCTGTTTAAGAATTCAGATGGCTGATCCGACTCAGGTTTGGTTAAGGGTGTTTCTCAAATATTCTTGGTAGGACGGCCGGGTTTTGTCCTGAAAAAAAATTCCCAGAATTGACTGAAAGTCCTGGGCAAGACGCAACGCTGCTGAATGGTCTGTCGGATCATGCGTGGGGGGAACCTCGATAAAGGTATCTCGCTTCCCCTTCCATGTTAGGTTTACTTTGTCAAACGTCACGCAAGGGGAAAGAATATGAAGAAAACTGAAGCCTTTATGTGAGATGGCTTGGGTAAAAACATGTTTCATCCCTTCAACATCGCCGGCGTACACTCGGGCAACAAAGGTCGCCCCGTACGACAATGCCAGGGTCACGGGTCTTAAGGGAAAGTCCGGATTTCCGGCCGGATGAGATCCGGTCAACTGCCCCTGGGGTGTTGTTGGAGAGCTCTGACCTTTGGTCAATCCGTATATCTCGTTGTCAAAAAGAAACATGGTGATGTCGATATTTTTTCGGGCGGCGTGGGGCAGGTGCCCGCCCCCGATTCCCAAAGCATCCCCATCTCCTGAAATGGTAAACACGGTAAGGTCTTCTCTTGCCAGTTTGATCCCGGTGGACACGGGAAGTGCTCTTCCGTGGAGGGTATGAAACCCGTAAGCGTTCATAAAGATGGGGTACCGTCCGGCACACCCAATCCCACTGACCACACATATATCTTCATATTTCAAATCGAGTGTTTGGCAGGTTTGGACGATGGCATGCATGATTCCGAAATATCCACACCCGGGACACCAGGTGGGGAGTTCCGACGTTCGGTATTGCATGAATCCCTGTTCTTTGGTTTCACTTAACTGCTGATCTATATAAGTAAAGGTCTCCTTCATATAAAGCTCCAAATCATGGGGCACTTTCCTTGATCCGATCAAATATGTCCTCTGCCGGAAAGGGGAGCCCGGTAACCCTGTTGAATCGTTCCACACGACAATTAAGATGTGGCGCCACCAGATTGGCAAACTGGCCGGAAAAATTGAGTTCCGGAATGATAATGTGCCGGCAGGCCTCACCAAACCGTTTAAGGTGGTCCGCAAAAAGGGGATACATCAAAACACTTTTCAGCATCGCCACCCGGATTCCTGTTTTTTGCGCCCGGATGACGGCCTCTCTGGCCGGGCCGGCTGTGGATCCCCACGCTAATATCCCCACGCTGATGTCTTTTTTCTCGCCATACCAGATGGGTTTGGGTACATCTGTTAAACATCTTTGCAATTTTCTGTACCGCTTTTCGGTCATATCCGTGTGATTTTTGCTTTCGTAAGCCGGTCTGCCCCATTCATCGTGCTCCAAACCGGTAGAAACAAACATACCGTTGGGTGTACCGGGAATGGTTCGGGGTGAAATACCGCTTTTGGTAATTTTATACCGTTTGTAATCTTTCATTTCCGATGCGGACGGGGTGATGTTGGCATTTTGCTTTCGATTTTCCACCGCTTTGGGCATATGGATATTTTTGATGCTGTTGGACAAGAAAAAATCCAGCAAAACGATTACCGGACCCTGATATTTTTCAGCCAGATAAAATGCCAACGAGGCACACTGGTAGCACTCTTCAACGTTGGTCGGCGCCAAAACAATTCTAGGTGAGTCCCCACTGCCGCCATAAACTGCTATTTCAAGATCGCTTTGTTCGGTTTTTGTGGGAAGACCGGTGCTGGGGCCGCCTCGCTGGGAGTTAATAATCACTGCGGGAACCTCAGCCATGACCGATAGACTGATCAACTCGGTCATGAGACAAAAACCCGGTCCGGATGTGGCGGTCATGGCTCTTTTACCGGCAAACCCCGCCCCGATGACATTACCCAGCGCCGACATCTCATCTTCTGTCTGAATCATGACGCCGCCGCGCTTGGGGAGTTCCTTGCTCAAAATTTCCATAATTTTGGTGGCCGGCGTGATGGGATAACCGGCATACAGCTTCAAATCGCAGTCGATGGCCGCCATGGCAACGGCTTGATTTCCGCTTAGAATATGCTTTTGGTTGCCGGATTTCTTGTTTTTGGCTTTTTTAAATCGATATTTATCTATTTTGGTCACATTTGACAGCGTCCACCGGTATCCTTCCACAAAGGAATTAATATTGGCGGTTATGATGGACTTCTTTTTTAGGGCATACCGTTGTCGAATTGTGGCTTTGACCGCTTCGGGGTCAATATCAAACAGAGCGGAAATTGCTCCCAGTGCCACCATATTTCTGCCGCGAGAGCTGCCCGCCGCCTTCTGGGCCAGTTCCAGAAGCGGTACCCCGTAGGATATCATTCCCGGCTCGATCCATCCGGCAATGCTCTTATCTTCCTCCAGGTAATGGGGTGGCTTGTTGTCAAAAATGACAATCCCCGTCTCTCTGAGCGATGGCAGCTGGGATATGGAATGGGCATCATTTAGAGAAACCAGGATATCGGTATATTTTCCGGGCGACAGGATTTTTTTATTGCTGATCCGGGAATGGGCAAAACACTTCCCAAACCCCCGTATTTCCGCCGGGTAGCTGTCAAACGACATGATCTCAAAACCCTGATCGCTCATGCATCGCGTCAGAATTTCACCTGCCGAAATAGTCCCTTCGCCTGCGGTACCACAAATTTCAACCACGATATTCACATCTGCCATATCCGAACCTTGTTTGTCTGCTTAACCGTTGTGCTTCAGGGGTTAAAAATCCTTCCACCAGGATGTATTGACCTTTATTCCTTCAAACTCGAAGACCTTTTTTGGAGCCGGCTTGATCACCTTATGATCCCCAAGCATATTAAGGACCGCGATCTCTCCCTGCAGTTCCGCATTGGACCATCCAATGGAAACCCAGTAATTTTTCAATTCCGGATTGTAAATTTGGGCACAATCACCGCATGCATAAATATTTCGATAGTTCGTCCGCAAGTGACTGTCCACCAGCACGCCCCGTTCGGTGTCGATACCACTGCCCACAATAAACCGGATATTGGGCTCCGATCCCATAAAAGCAACCACCATATCACTTTTGAAAAATTGTCCGCTTTCCGTTTTCAAGACATATTCGGATCCCTTTCGGGCAATCGCCTCCACCGGCTCGTCCACAACCGTTTGGATCTTTTTCTTTTTCAAATTAGAACAAATGCGCCCCGTCATGTCACTCGTCAGATCAAAGGGCCAAAATGTCTCTCTACAAAGAAAAAAAATGATCTGCTTATTCAAATCCGTCAACTCCTTGATGAAACTGAGACTGACCAAGTCTCCTCCGAACACAATGATTTTTTTTGCTTTTTTAAGCTGTGGCCGCAGTTTGATAGCATCGGTATATGTTGAAAGAAAAACCAGATGTTCCTGAAATCTTGAAACGGAAGGTGGCACACGCGGTGATCCCCCCACTGCGAGGATCAATTGGGTATAGCCGATTTTTTCCATATGCTTCAGATAGAGGATCCGGTTATCCGGATCGATGCGTTCAACCTGCTGTCCCAGGCGCACCCGGATGGATTTATCTTTGTAATCCTGGTAAGGCCGAACCACCAGACGATTTTCATCCACATCTTTTGCGACAAATTCGGGCAGTTTATGGCGATAATAAAAACTAAACGCTTCTTCAGAGATGATCGTGACGCGAGCAAGCTTGTCTTTTTCCCGCAGCACATCCGCCGCCCGGTTTCCCGCCGGGCCGTTTCCAATGATCACATAATGGTCTTTTTTCGGCATTACATCTCCATGTCCTGTTCAATGAGTTCCACTTTGGAAATACTGATGCACTCCATGGGACATACTTCGTAACATTTGCCGCAGCGGATACACCGTTTGTTGTCGATGGCGATGGCTGCAATTTGCTTCCAATCGCGGGTTTCGATGTAATCCCCAAAGCTGCCGTCTGAATTCATTTCAACATCACTGATCATCTTGATGCAATCCCTCGGTGCGACCTCGATGCAGGCAAAACAGTATATACATCTGTTGATATCGATGTCATATTTCAAATGGCAGAGATAACACCGTTTGGCTTCCTCTGAAGCGCTATCGGCATCGTATCCCAGTTCCACCTCGTTCTCAAATGCCTTCAACCGCGTCTTTTGTTCCAGAGTCGGCATTTTTACAGGAGGGATAAAATCGTAATTCCGTTTTCGGTCGGTCTGATTCGCCGGTTCAAAACGGACCAGAACAGCCTTTCGTTTCCGGCCTACAAATGTTTCGTCCAGTTCATGGGCAGCCTTTCGGCCATTGGAAATAGCGGTTATCACGTCGCTGGCACCTGAAGCGCAATCTCCCGCGGCGTACAACCTATTGATATTGGTGCGATATGATCCTTTACGGGTCCATATTCGAGAACCGTCAAGGCGGATTTTCGGATGGATCTCCCGCACCATGGACTGCTGCCCGATGGCGGAAATCACGGTGTCTACAGGCACTGTAAATGCGGAATTGGGAATCGGAACCGGTTTTCTCCCAGGTGGGGAAGAATCATATTCGAGCCGCGCGCGTTCAAACTCAATGGCTTCCACCTTGTCGTTTTTTCCGATGATCCGCTTGGTCAGAACCAGACCGTTGATCTTGATTTTTTCATATTTGACCTCGAATTTTTCATGTTCATCAATATTCATGAACTCTTCGGTCATTCGGATATTGGCGGATACGGCTGTCGCCCCGAGACGGACGGCCGTTCGTGAACAATCCATGGCGGTAAATCCGTCACCGATGACCACTACCCGCTCACCCACCGATAGGGGTTTGCCGGCATTGGCGCGCATCATAAAATCAAGCCCGCTGTAGACGCCCTCGAAGTCTTCACCGGGAACATTCAATCGGTTGGGTTTCATGCACCCGGCGGTCAGAAGCACCGAGTCATACCCATTGAGCAAATCTTTCAGCATCACATCAGACCCAACATGCGTGCCGCATTGCAAATCCACACCCAAACGCAAAATATTATCAATTTCGACTTCGAGTATCTCCCTTGGCAGCCGAAACTCGGGAATACCGCACATGAGCATGCCCCCCGGACGTTCCAGTGATTCAAAAACCGTCACTTTGTGCCCCAGAGTGGTCAACTCATGAGCTGCCCCAAGACCGGCGGGTCCTGCGCCGATAACCGCCACGCTCTTACCCGATGGAGCAAAAAATCCTCCCGGATACGATGCCCCGGCAACTTCAGATCAGCCGCCGCCCGTTTGAGGTAACAGATATTTACCGGCTCACCGAGATCCGATTCACCATGCCTGCAAGCGGTCTCACATGGACGACTGCAGATTCTGCCTAAAACCCCCGGAAGAATATTGTACGTCCGGTTCAACTCATATGATCGGCCGTACCTCCCCTCATACACACACCGGATATAACCCGGAATATTGGTATATACCGGGCAAGCATCCTGGCACGGCACATTTTCCATCATATAACCGATATCACGCGGATCTTGTGAAAAGCGAACCTCGGTCACCGTTTCCCATGCCCGAAGCGGTACAGGTAGGGGTTCATGACCATGATTGGTGTATAAGCGTTTCTTCTTCAAATGCGGCCTCGATTTAAACGGTCCATCATATGGCCCCCATTGTTGCATCAAAAATATACCAAGAACAATTTAAAGAACAACAGCTAACAATTAGAAATTATTGGGTTAAGTCTCTGGGAGCAACTAGTGGTGTTATATATAAACAGTATACAAAATCCTGATCCGGAGGGCGATATTTTCCAAGGCCAAATATAATTTGTCTCATTTTCTGCCCTTTTGGCTTCGCTCTAGGCTACGACCCAACCGATCTCGAGAGCTGAGAATAGCATCTCCAGAGTTTATCCGCCCAGGATCCCGTTACCAGGGCATCTGTCTTATGAAATTTATAAAACAAGGAGAGAGGCGTATTTCACCGGAA
>SDBV01011345.1_pt1 | contig 11563 bp, 7 predicted proteins | sample 2277081 | NCBI WGS metagenome assembly SDBV01 (sample SAMN10402039, study PRJNA504765) | marine sediment metagenome | isolation source: marine sediment core GS10_PC15, 223 cmbsf | place: Arctic Ocean: Southern Knipovich Ridge | collected 2010
GCCGTCTCGCCCTCAACGAGCGCCGACCCGTCAGGCCGGCCGCCGGTACGGATGGCCGCGAGCGCCTGATAGATCGGTTGGGAGAAGACGCGTGCGGACACCTCTGCCTCGACGGCCGTGCGCTCGGACCGAAGTTCGCGCGCATGCTCCCGGAGCAACCGCGCCTGCAGCTCCTCTTGTGCCTTGAGCGACGCCTCCTGCACCGTCTCCTTGTAGTCAGCAAACTGCTCATCGGTCATGCCCGCGGCATCGGCCGATCGGAACAATGGCGTGACGTCGCCTTCAACGGCGGCCGCGGCAATGGCCTCATCGGTGGCCACCAACCGATCGAAGATCCCGCGCACGTCATCAGTGAGCGCGACGTCGAGCTGGGTCAGTGATTGATAGATACTGACCAACCACGCCCGGAAGCGAGCGAACGCCGCGCGCAGCTCCGCACTGGGCGCGCGTCCTTCACGTAGATAGGCTTCAAAGCCTCGAGCAAATTGCTCGTGCTGCGCTTTGCCGATCTCGGTCGGGCTCCCCACCTCAAGCCACGCCAGCATGGTGGCCAGATCGTTTTGCAACCCCTGTTGCCCAGCGGTCAGATCATCGGTCGGCAACGTTTCCACAAGGTCGGTCAGGACCCGCAGGTAGAAATGCCCGAGCTCGTGGAGGAACGTCGACGCGTCAGCGCGTTCAAGGAGGTCGATCTGCACCTGGTGATCGCCGAACCGGATACGTCCGCGATTATCGACGCCGACCACCGGCTGAAAGAACACCTGATCGGCGCCGGCGGCCGCCTCGGCTTGCACGAATTCATCCACGGGCATCCCGCGACGAATCAGCACGATCTGTTCGTCGGTGAAACCCGCTCGTCGAAGCTCGTCGTCGGTGAACGAAATACCGCGGTCCATCAACGAAGCCACACGAGCCTTCCCAGTCAGCGTCGGCGCCGGGAATTGGAGAATCGCTGCTTGCGCGAACTCATCAGGCCGTGGCAAGGGGATAGCCTGCAGCTCTTCGAGCCGGCGCACGTTCTCCGTCGCGTCACGCGCGGCGTCCCCGGCTGCGAGCGTCGAGAGGAACGTCGTATCGCCCTCGAGCTCGCGAATGCGGTCGATGTCTCGCTCGTTGAAGCCTTGGCGCCGCAGCTCGACATCGGCAGTCGGGCGCCGCGGTCCCTGCTCGAACGTCGATGGCTCGAACGAGGCGTCCCCCTCGTCAGTCCACCACGCGGCGCCGGGCTGGATACCGACGCTGGCGAGCTCCTCCGTGCCAGGCAAGACGACTCCACCGGAGACCGATTCGGCCCGAGAGATATCGTCCAAGATCTCGACGAGTTCGTTCGGCGTGTCGATGTGCGCGAACCGCGGGTCCTGACGCAACATCTCCAACATCCGATCGATCGAGTGCCCCTGCGTGGTGCCTGTGACCCCCGCCTGCCGGCGCCGGAAGACACGGGGCACCCCGCCGAAGTTACCGCCGGGCTTCAAAGCGGGCGAGTCACGGATAATCTTCAGCTCCCCGGACAAGCCACCGCGGACTTCCGACGCGATACTGATCCCACCTTGCGCGGCGATCGCCTCGAGCAACGCGCGCCGGCCTTCGCTCGGATCGTCTGCCTGGAGTTCTTCAAACAAGAAAACCCGGTCGTCGAACTCGGCGCGTAACGCGTCTGGGTCGACGGCCGGGTCTAGCGCTTGAGCGCTGGTGAGGATGGCTGTGAAGACGTCACCGAAGTGTTCGGTGCGGCGGGCTGTGAAGCGGGCGTCGGATTCGTTCGTCGGGCCATAGCTTTCCGTAACGCGCTCGGGACTGACATCCCCAGTCGTCGGAACTTCTTCGCGTCGGCCCGGACTTGGGGAGAGAGCGGCATCGGCCTCAGTTATACCAGTTCGACCGACCTGAAGTCTATAGGTGTCCGCCAGCGCCACCGGGTCTAGTCCGGCGCGCTGGCCCAAGGTGCGGAAGGTGCTCTCATACAACGTGCCGATCCGCGCGGCCGCGGTTGGCTCGAATCCGGCCGCCTCCAGCTTCGCCGTGATGTCCTCACGGATGACGGCCGTCTCGGGACCTGTCGGTCCGATCGCCTCGGTCGCGGCATCCATCTCGGCCGTGAACTCCTCGGCCTCTCGCGCGTTCATCTGGTCGGGCGCCAGGCGCAGCTCACGCGCGAGCGCCGCGTTGTGCTCGGTGCCCGCCAGACGCACGGCATAGGCGCTCGTGGGAATGGCCAGATCCTCACCGGTCCGCGTGGCGTCGGCATAGGCCTCGACGTCGCCGGTGACCTCGGCGGCCACCTCAGCCGGGTCTAGACCCTTGCTCTGCCAATAGCTCGTCCACTCCTCGATCGGCGCGTAGACAGTCGGCACCGCGCCATCCTTGGTTGCCTCTTCGAGGAACGCCCGCGCGGCCGCCGGCATTCGCTCGACCGTCTTCGACTGCGCGATGCCTTCCCCGAGCGCGGTGAAGTAGGCTTCGTTTTGAGATGCCTGACGCGCCCGCCTGACGTCGAGTGCCGCCCGAGCCATGGGACCGGGCAGAGAGATCAACGCGAACGCCTCCAGGGCGCCTGTGGCCTCCTGGCCCAGGTCTGCCAGCACGTCTGACGGCGTCCGGGGCGCGATCGTCTGCTCGTCGGCCACGACCGCCTTGGCCAGCTCGCCCGACATAATCGTAATCGCCCGCTGTCCGACCTCTACGGCTGTCTCCTGCGTCAACGTTTTCCCGAACGTGCCACCGGCCTCCAGGAGGGCTGCGCGCACCGTGGGCGAGCGGAGAGCCTGTTTGACAGCCGATCTCGTGAGCGCGCCCCGGAGCTGCTGCACCCCAGGGAACGAGCGGAAGAGGATCCCGACCCCCAGAGACTCCAGGCCGGCGTTCAACGTGCCGGTCGCCAGCGCCGCCACCCGTGCCACCTCCGGGTCGAGCGGCTGGCCCAGCTCGTCTTTGATGCCAAGGAACTCGTCGTAGGCAAGCCCCGCCTCGAGGCGGAACCCGAATTGCGCCCCGCCAACCATGGTGCCCGCGGTCAGCCCGGCCGCGAACGCGGTCGGCACGGTCACGAGCTCCTCGGGCGCGAACGCCTGAGGGCCAGCCTGACCCACGAGCGCAGCACCTGTGCCGGCGGTCACGGCCGCCGGGATCCCGAGCGCCAAGCCTTCGCGCGTCGCCGCGTAGATCGTCGGCAAGAGACGCATTGAGCCGGTGACCGCCGACTTGAACCAGCCGTCCTCCGCGCGTGCCGGCGTCATCTCTTCGCGCAACGCCGCCAACGTCGTGCGCTCCTCGGCCGTGAGCTCACGAAACAGACTCTCGGCCCGCAGATCCGCGAACCGCACAAGTGCCTGCCCTTCCGCGAGTGCGCGTCGCGGCGATCGCGCCCACCATTCGAGCGCGCCGAGCTGCTCGAGGTCATCCTGCACGAGGGCCGCTTGCTCAGGGTCACTGACCAGGCTGGCCAGCGCCGGCGACTCGCGTTGCATGCTGCCGATCGGCCGCGCGACCGCGGCGGAGTTCTTCTTGATGGCGTCGAAGTTGCGGCGGACGATGGCCGGCGGTAGTCCGGTCTCCTGGCTCAAGCTGAGGATCTCGGCCTGATGCTCGGGCGCGATCTCCTCAGCCGCCCCGAGGGTCTGCCTGAGTCGTCCTGTCTGGTCATCACGCTGATCGCGAATGACCTGGTCGAGCGCAGACAGCGTCGGCGACGTCGCCGGCGCCGTCGATTGTGCCGTGAGCTCTTCGACCACCTGGTCGAGCGGATGGATACCCACTGTGGATTACCGTGGCGCCTGGATCGATCGCTGCCAGTTGATGAAGGCGTTCATCACACTGTCGTCGGTCACGGCGACGCCGTTCGCGCGCAGACGATCCTCAACGAGCGTGCGGTTGGCGGCCGAGATGTCCCCGATCTCGATGGCGAACGCCGTCGTGGTCAGATCGCGCACCGGCCCCGGACGGAAGAATCCGCCGAACGATCCTTCGATGGTGATCGGCGTCATGAGGATGTCATCGGAGATGGCGCGCACCTCGAGCGGGGTCGGGGACTTTCCGGTCAGTTGCTTGAGGAGCTCGACCTGGTCAGTCACGCGGCGATAGAACCGTGCGACCTTGTCGCGCTCCTTGTTCGACGACGACATGGACGTGTCGATTCCCATCACCCCGAGCGACCGGTCCGCCTCGAGCTTGATCGTCGAGAAGCTCGCGAGCTCCTTGGTTGCCGTATTCCGCTCGCCGTCCCTGACGGACCTCTGAATCCCGAGCAATTGCTTGAACTCGGCGTCGGCCAACAGGTGCCGGTATTTGTGCAGGTTGACCTCTGCAAACGCCAGATGGTCAGTCCCGGCCTGGTTCATGAGCTGCGCGTAGGTCGCCCAGTTCGTGCCCGCCTTCTCCACTGGCCCCGGATCCGCGTACCGCTTCAGGCTCTGCCGTTCCGCCGGCATCAGCCGAGACAAGGTGCCCGGTGGAACGCTATCGAGCCCTCCGGCGTCGATCTGATTCGCCGCTTCAATCATCAACGCCTCACGATCCTCCAGCGACTGTTGCTTCAGCCGCGCGAAGCGCTGCCTGACGCGATCGACCGTCGCGTCGCGGACCGCCGGGTCCGTAATCTCCCGCGCGCGAGCGAGCGCCTCGGTCTGCGTCTCGGTCTCCAGCATAATCTGGTCGGTCTGACGCTGCGATTCCCCGCGGACACTTCCGATCTCCATCGCCCGTTCGAGTTGCGCCTGCTGGCTCCCGCTGATCTGGTCACGTGTCTCATCGAAATAGGCGCGCGCCTTGAGATCCTGTCGCTGCGCGAGGAGACGTTCAATCACTCCCGTGTGCACGGCGCTCCGAGCCGTGGCACGTCGCTGGTCAGTCGCCTCGGTGCTGATACCCTGACGTCGGCTATGGTCCGTGATGACCAGGTCGATGCGCGCGAGCGCTTCAGAGATGTGTTCCGCGTCGCCGGCGTGCGCAATGGCGTCATTGACATCGTTCGCAATAGAGGCGTTTGTCTCCTGTTCATCGAAGACCTGCATCTCCGTAAAGACGTGCCGACGAAGCTGAAGATCGAGCCGTTGCTTGCGCACGCTCCGTGCACGCTCGAACGCCTCCCGCTGGCGGTCGGTGCTGAGCCCGTCCGCGATCTCGCCGGCGACCTGGTCGAACTCGCCACCCACCAGCTCGGGCAACTCAAAGCTGTTCTCGCCCTTGATAGTCAGGGCGCCCGTGTCCGGGTCAAGAAGGCGCTTGGCTTCCCAGCTCGCAAGCTTGTTGTTAGCCTGCAGCAACGCGAGCTCGTCGGCCTTCTGTCGCTCTTGTTTGATGACTTGCTCGAACCCGGCCGTGCCGATCGCCGACAGGGTCGCGCCGAGTTGGGCACCAAAGACCTCTGGCCCCGGCGCGTTGGTGGCGCGCGCGCTGGGCCGGACCTGTGTCACGACCTTCCGCTGACCGAACTTGCGCACTACCGGCATCTATCCCCCTCCGTATCGCGCCGCAAGCAACGTTGCGCCGGTGCCGAGCAATGTTGACGCCATGCTGAACTTTGCCGCTGTCTGAAGATTCGTTCCTCCGCGCCGAAAGTTCTCCGCCTGCACCCGGAACCCCCACGCCTGACGCGCCGCGTTCGTCGTGATCGTCAAGGCATCCAACTCACCGAGAAAAGCGGCATCCGCCACGACGTCGACCGGCGAGCCAATCCCGATGTCCACGTTCTGTCCGGCGAACCCGGCCCGTTGCGAGCCAATGAGCCCGCGCACAGACAAGCGAAAGCGCTCGGCCTCTTCCTTGCCAAGGGCCAGCGCTTCGCGTGCCTGCTGTTCGGCAACCTTCGCGTTAAACTCAGCGAGCTTCTTGCCTTCATCCGCGGCGCGCTTCTGCCCGAACGCATTAAGGATCGCCCCCCCAATGCTGAGCCCCGCGAAAATCGCCGTCAGGGTGCCAATCGCCATGGGCTACGCCTTCTTGCTTCCGTAGAGCGGGCTGGAGTCGCTGTCGCCAAGCTGCAGCGCCGTAATCTGCAGCGTCACGCTCCGACGCTGCTCGCTTCTTTCCGACGCGCTCTCACTCACACTGGTGACCTTGACCGATGCCTGCAACGTGTCGGTCGCGCCAATGTCAGGAAGATCCGAGATCCCGAGCTTGTCGAGTATCACGTCGTCAAGATGAAGGGCGATCCCGTAGGGAAACTTGTCACCCTCGTCTCCCATAGCACAGGGAGCCGAGTCGGCTTTCCGCTCCGCCTTGGTCAGTTGCATCGACACGAGTTCCTTCGGCATAGATCTAGCCTCCTCCCAGCTCCAAATGTGGTAACACCCCCAGCACCGTAAACGGCAATGGGTCAGTATGACGGATGATAACCCGACCGTCAGGCACAAACGACGCGGTCAAGCTGAGCTCCAGTTGGCCTGTCACGAGCGCCCCAGGATCTGGCTCCCAGTATTCCTCTTTCTGCTCGAGCAAATTCGACGCGTCGGGACCGGCCAGGAACCCACGCCCGGACGCCTCGACCAGCACCGTGAGGCTCTGTAGCCGTTTCTTCTTGTCACGGATCGCCGTGCCGGAGACGTCGAGACTCAGCGTCTCGATCTCCGCGAACCGAATCGGGAGTCCGATGTGCACCTCTGTTGCTGCCATCGGCAACGTGATGGCGCCACCCGTCACGCGATAATCCTCCGCGTCACTCGCGTCCGGATCGCCGTCGAAGACAACTTGCCCATCAGCGAGCACCGCCACGATTTCCGCCTCCAGGTGCTCGAGCCCGGAAAACACCGTTGCCGGCGCACCGGTATACGACAGCCCGGAATCGACGAAGAACGCGTCCGTATCGAGCGACGCCACATTACGCGACGCAAAGTGCTCGATGTAGCGCACAGTCGCACCATTCACCGTGCGCTGCACGACGAAGTACGGGACGTCCTCACCGATCGACGTGTCGGGAATGACCTGAACGTCCTCGAATTTTCCACTCGCGCCAGTGTCGTGCCGATGCCAGCCCAACACATCGTGGTCGCGGAGATACGTCACGCCGAGCAACACGCCATCCGATCGACAGGCCCAGACGATGGACAACGGCTCTTGCGCGTAGGCAAGCCCCACGATCTTGAGCGGGGCCTTAAAGAGATGGTCAGCGAAAACCGTCAGGTCGCGACCCTCCTGTTCCTGGTCCGCCGTGCGAAAGTCGCGGAGCCGCGTGCCCCGTGCTTGGACGTAGAGCATCGAGCTCCCGACAACCACCGGCCGGAGGTTCGCCAGCGCACCAACAAATCCCTTCTGAATGGCGTTGATGCGCGTGGGCAAGAGCGTCCCTGTATCGTCCCCGAGCACCAGCCACTCGCCGGCATCGGTCAGCACCACGAGCGGCGCCAGTGGCACGAGGTGCGCCACCGGGTTGAGCTGCATACTCGCGAGCACCCAGGTAACGGCGTCATCATCCTGGAGCGGCGTCGACACTGAGAAGTTACGAAACGACCCGATCGCACTCGCCCAGACCTTCTCAGGCTCATCGATCGAGTTGGCGAAGAGAAGCCGCTGCTGGTAATAGCTCGCGACACGCGGGAATTCGCCGGCATTCACGAAGAGCGCCCGCGGGACTGGCGGGGTCACGGTGTAGTCGGGACTGAACCCAATGTCCTTAAATGCGTTGCTGGTAGAGGTGCCGATGTAGCCGTAGATCCCGTTGCCGAATGAATCCTTGTGCACGTAGAACTCTTCAGCATCTGCGTGCGCGTCCCAGGTCAGGAGGTTCGGTGCTTCCTCGGTCGGCTCGGCCGCCGCCGTCACCCCCGCCGATGCCGACGCGTAGGACTCCTCAAACGTCTCCTTCTTCGCGGCCGAGATGACGTAGTTCTGCGTGAGCGTGCCGGACGCGCCCTTCGCAACGGCAAGCCCGGTCGGCACGGCGACGCTCGGCTGGGTGACCACGGTCTCAAGCACCCACGTCGTGTGCCCCTGTCGCTGGAGGTCTTGTGGCGCATGAGACGCATGCGTCAAGGTCAACACGTCGGTCGACTGCACGAAGCGCACGTCCTTCACCTGCGCGGCCGTGTAGGGCGTCGGCACCTCGTAGATATCCCCGGTGAGCGGATACCAGAACGTCGCGTTGGGCGGGCTGTTGCCGGTGTTGAGCAAGATGCAGTAATAGTTGACGCCTCCTTGAACAACCAGGTCACCGACAACGTAGTCTGTGCCGCCATTCCACGCAGCAACACCCGCGACAACGACCGGCGCACCATGGAAGAACCACCGAAAATACAGCTCTCCCATCTCGATCATGTAGGTCTGATCGTCACCTTCAAAGATAAACGGCATCAGCCGCGTCGCGGTCGTCAGCTTCGCCGTGGCGACATAGCGCGTGCCTGGCCGATTCGCCACGCCGCCATGGCGCAGCACGAGGAAGTTCCGACAGGTCCGCAACCCGGAGGTGTACTTGGTCTGGTCGGCACGTGCGCCCATCGCCGGCGAGATCTCGCCGGCAACAAACGACCGTTGGATGACGCTCTCAGTGGGCATTGTCGTTCACGGGCACCAATAGTCTACGCGCGATCGCGAATCCACGCCGCATCGCCTTCGAGCTCTTGCTGCTGTTCGTTCATCGCCGTCACGCCAGCCGTCTCCAGGGTGTGAAGATACATGAACCAGGCCAGATCGCGCATCTTCGGAATCTTGCTGAGCGAGGGCGCAGCGGCCGCCGCCAAGCGCCACGCCAGCGCATCGATAAAGAGATCGTCCGCATAGAACTCGGGAGGGTCAAACGCCTGGGTGTATTCGAGACAGGCCACCGGAGGATCCGTCGATTGGTCTTCGTTCGTATAGATGACCTTGGCCGTCGTCGGCACGATCTCCCTTCCCACCCGGAAGGGAATCGGAGTCGCGTCGAACTTGCGAGCCGTCGCGCTCGACACGATGCGCCGTGCCATCACGCAGTCGTCCGGATAGACGTAGGCGAACAACCAGTCGGGCTGCGCCGGCGACGTGAGGGTTCCCGTGTGCAGCGTGAGCTCCGCGTATTTGGTCGCGAAGGGCCAGGGATGGGTGCGCAGGAGCGCCTCGAAATTCTGCGTGTATTGCAGCGTGGCGGTCAGCCCTTCCCGGCTCAGATCGGCCAGGCTGGTAATCGTGCGCGACACGCCGATGTTGAGGAGGGCCAGGTTGACCGCCCGGACCGACAACGTGGTGAACGCAGGGTGTGCCATCGGTCTATCCTACGCACGATCGCGAATCCACGCGGCGTCGCCTTCCAGTTCTTGCTGTCCTTCATTCATCGTCACGGCGCCGGCAGTCGCCAACGTATGAAGATACATTATCCACGCGGTCTCGTGACGCTTGCGGATCTGGCTCAGCGCCGGCGCTAGCGCTGCAGTGAGCCGCCACACGAGCGCATCCATAAACAGCTCATCATCGAGCGCCAACGGGCACGACGCCCTGGTCGTGTACTCGAGACAGGCGACGGCCGGGACGGTCGATTGATCCTCGTTGGTGTAAATGACCTTCGTGGTCTCCTCACGCCCCACCCGGAAGGGAATCGGCGTGGCGTCGAACGTGCGGCCCGTCGCGCTCGACACGATGCGCCGCGCGAAGACGCAGTCCGAGGGATATTCGTAGGCGAACAGCCAGTCCGGCTGAACCGGATCCGCGAGCTCGCCATCGTGCAACACGAGCGTCGCATACTTCGTCGCGAACGGCCAGGGATGCGTGCGCAGCACGGCACGGAGTTGGTGGTCGAATTGCAGATGCCCAGCGAACGCCTCACGGTTGAGATCTGCCAAGGTCTCGATGGTCCGCGAGATGCCGAGATTGAGCAGGGCCAGGTTGATGGCCACTAGCGCGACATCGTCACAGTCGGTGACCACAGGCCCCGGGGGCTCACCACCGCCGATCCCGAAGAAGTTGTGCGTAAAGTAGTTCAACTCTGCAGAGTTGGTGCCGTTCGCTTTCCGCCGAATGTCGATCAAGTCGGTCGGCGTGACTGCGATCGAAGCTCCGACCGATTCAAAGGTGCCCGTCAGGAACGCCGGTACCGTGACGACAAGCGTGCTGTCCGCACCATTGAGACGGGAGATCCATTCACAACTTCCGTTCTGCCCGTTCTGTGGCACCACGACGATGATGCCCTCCCACGTATCCGTCACGAGCACTTCGGCCTGCACCTCCGCCTCGTCGGCAAGGGTAACCTGGTTGTGCCACCCGCTCTGCGGTCCAGCACCATCCTTCCGTGAATCCCCCGCCGAGCCGACCAGCGTGATGCCAGCGCTTGTGCGAGACCCGCCGCCGAAGAACACCGTTGTGACCAAATCCACAAGCCCGGCAAAGTTCACGAAATACAGCCCACTCGCTCCACCAAGGCGGAAGCGCCACGCCAGCCGATCGCGATCGACAACTGAGACGGTGTGCGTGAGATCCTCAAAGATGCCGGTGAGTCCCGCAGGAATATCGACAACCAGGTCCGTGTCAACTTCATTGAGCCGCAGCACTAATTGCGACGTCCCGGTGCGCGTATTGATAATTACCTCATGCGCTGCATTGCGCAGAGTGCCCGCCGGCACGTGAATCTGTAGGGGCCACTCCAAGACATCACACGGAAAGCCACCCATGCAGGAGCCAAACCCCGTCGACAGAGCAGTGTTCGACGTCCCACTCGTCAATCGATACACACGTTCGTCGGCCGTCGCCGTGAACAGCGACTGAAAAATGGAGCATTGGAACCCTGTCGCGGAGGGCGCACTGTGCCCACAAAACACGCGATAGTCAACAAGGTCGCCCGCGGCGATCGCATCCGTATTCACCGCGTCGTGGAAGATCCCGGTGAGCCCCGCGCCGATCGCCACCGTCTGATTGCCGTCAGCCCCGTTCACCCGGCTGAAGACATTGCTCGTCAGATCGAAAGTGTTTTGCGTGACTCGGACCCAGAGATCGGACCAGACCCCTGGCGTGCGCCAGATGGCGTCAGATTGCCACTCATAGGCATTCGCCGTGAAGAAGGCGCCCGCGCCGGCGCGCGAGTAACGGCTCGTGTTGGCGGGAAACGTAATCCCGCCCGCACCCGTGGTTGCCGACTGGTACAGAGCAGCAGTGCCCATTGAACTACTTGGGCCTGGGAACGACGACGATGTTGTCGGCAAACGCGGACGGGTATTTCCACTGCGCGAGCTTCTCGACCACCGCCCCGGCCGACACCGGCGAGACGCCGGCCGGGACAGACACCGTGCACGCACGCTTCCCGCGACCACGCGCATCAAACCGCACCGCGATGGCCGCGTGGTCTACGCCGGCGTCCACCAAGAGCGACAGCACGGCGTTCTTGCCCGCCACCTCAGCAACGACAGTCTGTGCGGATTCATCGCGATGGGTCGGACAACGCGTGATGAACGTCGGGAGCCGATTGGGACCCTCGTTGAAAACGAGTTCACAGCCACACGTGTCTGGCCGCCATCTTGTAGGCATCCGCACTCTCCTGTCATGCTCACCTGACCGACGAGCTGCTAGTCCGGTCAGAGAACGTCTTGGCCTCCGGTCGGTTCCACCCGCTTGACGGCGGACAACGTCTCGTCGTGTTCCTTGCGAATGGCCTGCTGCCCCGTCGTCACGCGCT
>SDBV01011346.1_pt1 | contig 11562 bp, 9 predicted proteins | sample 2277081 | NCBI WGS metagenome assembly SDBV01 (sample SAMN10402039, study PRJNA504765) | marine sediment metagenome | isolation source: marine sediment core GS10_PC15, 223 cmbsf | place: Arctic Ocean: Southern Knipovich Ridge | collected 2010
CTAGGTGTCAAGTTTGATTCTGGTTATGATCAAGATGATTTTGAAGATGATATAGATGATATGATTGATCTTAAGTTAATTGATGTAGTCGATGTATACAGTAAAGAGGAACTTATTTATAATACACATGATATGATTACTAACGAAGGAGGATTAGGTGGAGCCATCTATATTATGGTTGGGATGGGTTTTTTCGTGGCAATAATTATTTTAGCGGTAGTTACTTACCAAAGTGTCCAAGAGAAGGTGCCAATGTTCGGAACGCTCAAGGCCTATGGCGCTAGTAAAGGATTTATAAATAAGATGATGATAGGACAAGTGTTAGTATATATTATAGCGAGTTTCCTTTTAGGCACGATATTAACAATTATGCTTAGTATGATGGGAACAAGTATGCCCATCTTAGTTGACCTCCTTACATCAGTATATTTGTTCCTGATATATTTGAGTGTAGGTCTTGTAACTTCAATATTTACGATACAAAAGGTACATAGAATAGATCCTGCTATAGTTTTTAAAGAATAAACAAATTAAATGAAAAAAGAAAAGAAGTGAATAAAAAAAATGAGTAAAAATGGAGTGTTAATAAAATTAGAAGAGATCTCTAAATTTTATGGAAGTGGTGATGTATTAGTTAAGGCGCTAAGAAAGTCTGATCTTAAAATGGTCGAAGGAGAAGTTGCCCTTTTAATGGGACCAAGTGGAGCCGGTAAAACTACACTTTTATCTGTAATGGGTCTTCTTCTTCATCCAACTACGGGTAAAATTTATTTTGGTGATAAAGTTTATGATAGCAAAACGAGACAAAAAATTTTGACGGAAACTCGACGAAAGTCAATTGGATTTATTTTTCAGTCATTTAATTTAGTCAAGTCGTTAACTGTATTAGAGAATGTTGAAATTATGTATAAGATTGGCCAATTCAAGTCTGACAAGAAGGATTTCAAGAAAAAAAGTAAGGAGATCTTAGAAATGCTAAAAATGGGACATAGATTCAAGCATATGCCAAAAAATTTAAGTGGTGGTGAAAGACAACGAGTTGCAATTGCGAGGGCACTCATAAACGATCCTAGCTTAATCATGGCCGATGAGCCCACTGGTAATCTTGACTCTGAAAATGGAAGAGTAATTGGCGAATACTTCCAGAAAATCGCAAAGGAAAGAGGCACAACAGTATTAATTGCCACCCATGATGATAGACTCAAATTTTGCGCCGATAGAATAATTCTTATGGAAGACGGAGCGATAATTAAACAATAAATATAAAATTTTTTTTTAATCTTAAAATATGTTTTAAATTGAGGGAAAATAATGAGTGAAATCTTAGAATCTTATTTTGAAAGGATTGACGAGAAGCAAAAATCTAGAAATTTCTTGTTGAGATTTTTAACAAACCGGATTGTTTATAGTTTACATTTATTCTTCTATTTAAGTGTTAATGGCTTACTAATAATGCTTTGGTTGCTTTCCTGGCAATATACTGGATTAACATTCTTCTGGCCATTCTATCCATTATTCGGATGGGGTTTTGGTCTTGGATTTCATATTGTAACTTACACGATGTATAACGACAGATCTGAATACCTTACATATATTAAAGAACAATCGAAATATATTACGACATTCATTTATCATGCGTTTTTTTACATATCAATTAATTTGTTCTTGTTCTTAATAAATCTCATCGATTTAACTTTTATCTGGTTTACTTGGTCTTTAGGAATGTGGGGGATTGTTTTTGGATTTCATGCTGTTGGCTTTTTTACTTGGAATAAGATTTTCGATAAACAATGGAAAAAACTCCGCCCAAAATATCAAGAACTTTCAAAGAAAAGACTAAAAAGCAAGATAAAATATAAAATAGGCAATTTCTGGCTGTTATTACTTCATTTAACATATTATGTTGTAACTTTCATAATAGTAAATGTATATGTATTCGTGGGAACTGGCTTTGGAGAAGTAGGACTACTACTTGTACTGGATGTTTTTGGATTTTGGGTGCTTTATCTCGCTTGGCAGGCGGTGAGTTATTTCTTATTCTATCACGTGGAATCTATAAAATCAACACTCAAGGGATTAATAATCCATATAGGATTAATCGCTATAGTGAATGTGCAGTTTGGTTATGAGTTTACTCAAATTTCACAATTCTTGTACCCGACTTTTGCTGTATTTTTTATGCTAATATCTGCTATTGGGCTTATCATTCATGCTGTCATTGTTTATAGATGGGATAAAATGATAGAAGATGCTCAGGCTAAAGTTCGAGGAAAATATGAAACGAGTGAAACCAAAAAAATAGAAAAATTTTGGGGAGGGTTTTCAACTGAAGAACCACCTCGCGAAGAGATTAAACAAAGAATAGGTGTAATCCTTGACGAAGACGATGTTCGCTCAATGGCAAAGGGCTTGTTATTCTGGAAATGGTCATTTATAGCTCATTTCTTTATTTACATTAGCACTTTGATTTTCATTGGCATAAACCTTGCGACTCAAGGAGGAGATCTCTCACTATTAATACATCCGACCATGGGTTGGCTGATTGGGGTGTTTTTTCATGGAGCTATTTATATTATCGTCCTGCAACGGATTAAAGGCTTTTTAAACATAACAGCATTGCTTCATTTGACCGTTTATATTGTAACATGCATATATTTAGTAATCCTTAACGTGTTATTCGTTCCTGGCGTTCCATGGTCAGTTTATGCAATATTAGGATGGGGGATAGGCATTGGATTCCATCTTTTACTTGCGTACTCGACGAGAATGAGAGAAGGAATTAGTAAAGAAGCTTTTTCCACTAAGGAAATGGCTTGGAAATGGTCATTTATAATCCACATGTTCATATATCTCATTTGTTTGGTTATTATCGGGATATCTCTAGCATTTCAAGGAGAGTTCTATTTAATCATCCATCCGGCGCTTGGCTGGGGGATTGCGATAGCGTTTCACGGAGCAATTTACATTATAGTTAAGAAGTCTATTAAGGGCTTTTTAAACATAACAGCCTTTCTTCATTTGACAGTATACATTGTCATTGGCATATATTTAGTGATTCTAAACGTGTTTTTCGCTCCTGGATTCATCTGGAGTGCAATTGCGCTCGCGGGATGGGGTATAGGTTTAGGATTCCATATATTACTAGCACGCTTGACAAAGAAATAAGCTTTATAAATTTTTAATAATTTTTTTTTTATTTTATTTTGAACATTAATTACCCATTCAGTTTTTGCATAATCTATTATTAGGATGGCTAATAATGTGTTGGATTATAAATTTGCTTAAAATTAAAGACAAGTATAACTAAAAAGAGTTATATTTCATAGAATTTCTTGAAACACTATTTAAGTGAGGTTATCCTAAAGTTTTTCAAAAATATTCCAACATTTATTATTTAATCTTTTTTCATTTTATTTTTCCAAGCATTTGATATTACTGCTTGTTTTTCATATGCATTATTTAGCCTGACGCGAACATTCTTGGTTTTAGGTCTAATTTCTAAGATTGCTTCATACCGTTTAATTGCCTCCGGGTAATTTTCAAGTATTTCATATATAATTCCTTTTTCTAGATGTGCCGATAATTTCATTATATCGATTTTAGTAACTTCATCAAAAGCCTCCATTGCTTCATCATATTTTTTAAGATCCTTGAGTGCTAATCCTTTATTATACCAAGCTGTAGTTCTATTTGGAATCAATTTTATTGCTTGCTCATAAACTTTTATTGCATCTTCATGTTTCTGGAGTTTATCTAGAGCTACTCCTTTTTGATTCCAAACCTCATAAATATTTGGTTCCATCGCGAGTGCTTCATTAAAAAACTTTATTGCTTCCTCATGGTGACCATATTTGTAATGTTTTAGACCTATTTTATACAATTTTTTCGCTGGATTCATATTTTAACGCCTTACTTGTAGATTTATTAATTAGACTTATTATTTTAAAATAAAGTATGTTAATTGAAAAAAATATATACTCATTAATATTCTCTTAGAATTTTCTATAAATCATAAATTATAAATAGATTAAGATTTAAAATGAAATTGAAGCTTATTGTGAGAATTAAATAAATAAAAATAAATAATTGGAACTAAAAAAATGGAAGATAATAAGAATAAATCGGTTAAAATAAAGGAAGCTTGGTCGGGACCAGGTCGACGAGACGGAGTTATAACTGAATTTAAACCAGAATACGATGCATTGCATATTGATATGAAAAAGAAGGGGAACTTCGAGTGGTGGTACTTCGACGCCCGTCTTGACAACGGATATACGGCTGTTGGATTCTTTCGCGCAAAACACGAGAGGACAAGTAAAACAGGTGTAGAAATTACATTTTATAAGCCCAGCGGTGAAAAATTACAAAATTTATACAACTACTCCCGTTCTGATCTGACTGTTTCAAAAGAGCGAGCAGATGTAAATATAGGTAATAATTACATTAAAGTTGATTATTCTAACGAAAAATTGCCCACCTACGAGGTTTTTTTAGATGAAGGAGAATTTGGTTTTCATCTTAAATACACTGCTAAAGTTCATGGATGGATGCCTGGAAGTGGTTATACTCAATTTGGTAAGATGGGGTATTTTGGGTGGTGTATACCGCTCCCTCGAGCAGATGTGGAAGGTACTATCAAAGTGCATGGTGAGACAATTCAAGTGAAAGGGATTGGTTATCATGATCATAACTGGTTAAATTTTGCCCTTCCTAGAATTGTAAATTATTGGTATTGGGGGCGTTTATATTCAGAAAGTTTTACAGCGATTTATGCTTATATTCAATGCAATAAAAAGATGGATGATCATGCTATTAAAGTACTCATGATTGCAAAGGATGAAAAAGTTATTCTCAGTACAGGAGAATACGATTTAATTCAAGAAAATTTTCAACAAACAGATAAAATTGAAAATAAATATCCTAAAATTCTGCAATTTAACATTCCAGAACAACAGCAGATTATTCTGGAAGTACAAGAAGTCCTCGATGCTGATAATTTATTATTTGAATTAGGCCCTCTTTTACGCTTTGTTGTGAAGAACCTCTTGCGACTAAAGCCAGGTTATTTTAGATTCAGTTCAAAGTTTAGTCTGGATCTTGTATATGAAGGTAAATCATACAAAGAACAAGGAAACATGCTGCACGAGATGGTTATAGTGAAATAATTTATAATATTTATCATATGAAATTAAACTGTTAATTAAGAGGTAATCGTTAAATACCTTTAATTATTCACCTTTTTATAAAAAAAATAAGTAAGATATATCATAAATCATGGATCCAACAGTTATTTTAATTCTGCACCTATTACTCTATGGTCTCCCACCAATTGTATTGGTAAAATTAGTTAAAACCTATAATTCAATGACTTTCTTTTACACTTATTTCGGATTTTTGTTTGTATTCACACAATTATTTGCTGTCCTTTATTCTATCAAGATTTCAGAAAATCTTATAATAACAGGGGGAAATATTGCGTATTCTTCAATTATTTTAATTACATTCACCATAGTTATTGTATCCCAAGACCTCTCTGTTGTACGAAATCTGATAAGTATGCAAATTATTTTAAACATTTTTCTATTTTTCTTGTATTCACTCCTTACAGTAGTATTAAATGATCCAGCAACCATTAATATTTTTGGAATTTCTCCCAAAATATTCAGTACAACAATCATAGTAAATATAGTTAGTTCTATTGTATTTGTGATCGAAGTTCTTATTATGTTTTCTTTACTTGAGAAAGTCAAATACTATACTAAAAACCTATTCTTAGTTATCGTTATATATATTTGGGTTTATATCGGGATATTATGTTTGGATGGGTTTTTATTTCCATTTCTAGTATCCATTTTTGAACCCGAATTTGGGCAATTTATAGTTGGGGGGATATACGGTAAATTTATTTTAGGAATAGGGTTCAGCCCGTTTCTTATAGCTTTCTTAATAATTAATAAGAAAAGTTTAGAAGTATATTTAGAGGAACCTCTCAACCTAATTCACTTAATCATTCCACCACGGAAAGAATTGGTTAAAAAATTGGAGGAAACAGAACATAATTTGAAGGAATCTGAAAAAAAGTATCGTGAAGCATATAATAAAGCTAACTTTTACAAGGACTTGTTTACTCACGATATTAGTAACATCATTCAAAACATTTCAATGTCTTTAGAATTATCACAAAAATATCGAAAAGGCAATACAAGTATAAACACTGAAGAAATAGATAAATTTTACAAAATTGTGGCTAAACAAATTAATAGAGGAGTAGATTTGATTGCAAATATTCGAAAATTATCTGAAATTGATGATGGAGAAATTGGATTAAACCGTATAAATCTCACAGAATATTTAAATAATGCAATTAAATTTGTTCGAGAAAGTTTTCAAAACAAGAAAATTAAGATAGATATAAAATCAATTAATAATGAGATATATGTCAACGCCAATGAGTTAGTATTGGATGTTTTTGAAAATATCTTATTTAATGCTGTAAGATATAATGAAAGTATGATTCCAGAAATACTTATTAAAATCTCAAGCGTAGTTAAAAACAATATAAATTATATTAAATTGGAATTTTTGGATAATGGAATAGGAATTACAGATTCCCTTAAGGAGAAAATATTTGTTAGAGGTTATAAAGAATTCAAAGGAGAGAAGGGAATGGGGTTAGGTTTATCTCTCGTAGTCAAAATTATGGAACTATATAAAGGGCTTATATGGGTTGAGAATAGAGTTAAAGGAGATTACACTAAAGGAAGTAATTTTATTTTACTACTACCAGAAAGAAAGTGATATATCATTTTGATTTAGCTAATAAAATTTATTTTTTTTTCTCTTCTAATGCTTCTTTCTCAAATAAACGTTGTTTTAATTTCGACAGACTAGTCTCAACATCATATTCTATTAAATCAACATTAGCTAATTCTTGTACTGATCTTAAAACCATAGCTCCTCCAACTCCAGTTGCCATTTTTAATTCTTCCCGGCTCATCTCGTCTTTAGAATGCAAAGACTTTAAGATTCTAAAATGCGCTTGTCCTCCCCAAATCTTTTCTATTAGCACAGCATAAATAGAAAGTAATGCTCTTATTCTCTCAAAATTAAATCCTGCTTCTTGACTTTCTTCAGCTATTTTTGCTAATTTACTTAATTCTACTTTAAGGCTTTCATATTCATCCAATAATCGCATTTGTTCTTCTGACATGGCCCCTATTTTCTCGTCTCTCTCTAGTTTGTCCTTTTCTAATTGTTTAGTTTCGTCTTCCAATTTTTTTTTATCTTGTTCTAACTGCTTTTTTTCGTCTTCTAGTTCTAATTGTTTTGTTTCAAGCTGGTTTTTTTCAATTTCTAATTCAGTCTTTTCTTTATCGGTTATTGCTTTCTCGTTTTCTATTTCTGATTTCTCTTTCAATAAAAGTGTTTTTTCAGATTCTAACTTAATTTTGTCTTGTTCTAGTTGGCCCGCCTCTTTTTCAGATATCGACTTTTCTTTTTCTAATTTTACAGTTTCCTGTTCTAATCGCTCTTTTTCAGTTTCTAAGTTTGATTTTTCACTTTCAAGTCGCTCTTTTTCTTTTTCTAGTGAGGCTTTTTCACTACTTAAAGAAACTTTGTCTTTTTCAAGATTAATTAATTCATTTTTAGCTGTTAACAATACTTCTTTGAATTGTTTTAAATTTTCCTCAACAGCTTTAAGAGTTCCATCAATTATTTCTAATGTACTTTTTTCTTCTGACATCGGAATCAAATTATTAATGCCTTTAATTAATATAAAATTATTTGAGTAATACATATATAACAGCTTCTATATAAAAATATTTTAATTTTTTATTCTATCTGTTTTCCTATAATGAAGATATTAATAAAAAAATCTAAATTAAATCATATAGATATTTTACTATGGTCGATGAGAAGGAATCTAAAGATGAGAAAAAATCTAGCCAAAAACAAAAAATGATTTGCGGTGTAAGCGTGCCGGTCTTTCTCCTAGGTCTGGTTTCTTTTTTTACAGATGTCTCGAGCGAAATGATTCAAAGCATACTACCGCTCTTTATTCTTTCGATTGGTGGCTCGATTTTGATCTTGGGGTTGATTTTTGGCATAACAACTGCATTATCGAACATTTTAAAAGGTGTAACTGGCTGGATGAGTGACAAAGTAAACAAGAGAAAACCATTTGTAGTTGCTGGTTATACCATCTCAAATCTTGCTAAACCATTTATAGGTTTTAGTCCTTCATGGGAATTTGTTCTTGCTTTGAAAGCAACAGATCGTGTTGGTAAAGGACTGAGAACTTCATCGAGAGATACACTTATTTCTTATTATTCTATTGAGAAAGGAAAAGCTTTCGGTTTACATCGTTCAATGGATACATTAGGGGCGGTTACCGGTTCACTGCTAGCATTTATCTTTTTGTATTGGGCATGGAGTTATTCTGAAATAATCTTCTTTTCAATAATTCCTGGTATTTTTGCAATTATATTGATATTAATGGTAAAAGACATTGATCCACTAAAATTAGATGAAACAAAGTTAAGATTCTATGGAGAAACTAAAGTTGATAAAATTGATAAAAATTTTATTAAATTAATCTTAATTCTCGGAGTTATTGAATTTGCCAGCCTGGATATTGCTTTCCTTATTATTAGGTCCACAGATTATGTTGAATTTATATTTTTAATTCCTTTGCTATATTTGATATCAAATATTATTTATGTCATTTTTTCCCCCTTAACTGGCAAAGCTTCTGATAAAGTTGGGCGTAAACCTATAATAGTTATAGGATTATCTGTTTTACTAATTACTTGTATTATTTTAGCGTTTCCAATAGAAATTTCAACGTTTTCGCTATTATTGATTGTACTAATTTTTATCATGTTTGGTTTTTATATGGCATCTGTGGATGGTCCATCCAGGGCTTATATTGCTGATTTAGCAGGGAAAAATAAAAGAGGACGGGCATATGGATATTATTACTTATCTGTAGGGCTTATCTCGTTGGTAGAATCTATCATATTTGCTTTAATATATGAAATATATTCGTTTACTTGGGCTTTTATATACGTTTCAATTATACTGTTTATCTGTATTATTGTATTCATAGCAACAGATTTCTCTAAAATAGTTGGGGGAAAACAATTGGAATAAATATCTTTTTTAGCGTAATTAAAGGATATATTAATTAAAAAAACATTTTTTCTATTATTTTTCTTTAGTCCACAATTCTGCTAAATGAATAATTACTTCTGTGGCTTTCTGCAATGCAAAAGAAGGTATGTATTCTTTTCTCGAATGAAATAATAAACCCCCAGCAAAAATATTCGGAGTAGGAATCCCTTTTTTGCTTAACTGAGCTCCATCGGTTCCACCTCTAATTGAATGTAATATTACTTCTAATCCTGCTAATTTAATTGCTTTTTTAGCTATATCTATAACTTTTTCTTCTTTTTCTAGGTAAGTCAACATATTTTCGTATTGGTGGAGTAAATTTAACTCAATTATTAAACCCGGATAACTATTTTCATATGAAGATTTCAGACTTTTAAGATGTTCAATTCTTCTATTGTTATTTGTTAATTCAAAATCTCTAATAATAAGTGTTGCAGTTGCTTCTTCTTCGTTCCCCTTTAGTTCCATTAAATGATAAAAACCTTCTCTTTCTTCGGTACGCTCTGGAGATTCCGATTCCGGAAGATCGCTTAGGAATCGACAAGCTATGTGAATTGCATTTATCATTAAGTCTTTTGCATATCCCGGGTGAAAATTAAGACCTTTGAATTTAATAGAAGCTCCCCAAGCGTCGAAACACTCGATTTCTAATTCACCAAGTTCAGAACCATCTAAAGTATAGCATATTTTAGGGAGCTTTTTTTTATTAAATTTTCTTGTTCCTCTACCAATTTCTTCGTCTGGAAAAAAACTTACAACTACAGGACCATGCTTTAATTCTGGGTATTTATTCCAAGCAGCACATGCAGTCATAATTTCCGCTATACCTGCTTTATCGTCAGCACCTAATAATGTATCTCCTTGGGATGTTATTAAATCATGCGTGATGTAATTTGTTAATTGACGTGAATCACTGATCTTTAAACATAAATCTTTATTTTTAGCGAATTTAATTTCTGTTCCATCATAATTTTTATGAATTACAGGCTTAACATCTTTTCCGCTTACTGCAGGAGAAGTATCTAAATGTGCTATCAGACCGATTGTTTTAACGTTTTCAAAACCCTTGCTTGGTGGTAAATAAGCATAAACATATCCAAATTTATCTTGAACAATAGTTTCTAAATTTAAGCTTTTCAATTCTTCAACTAATAATTTTCCTAGTATTAATTGATTTTCAGTAGACGGAAAAGTAGATGATTTCGCATCTGAAGTTGTCCATATCTTTACATATCTCAAGAAACGATCTAGCCCATCATTAAGGCAGAATTTTTGAATTTCTACGGAAAGAAACATATTAATCACTCATTACTTACAGTATATCAGAAATTAAATTTTTATCCTTAATATATACTTTTGTTAATTTTAACCCATTAACATTCTAATTCAACTTTAAATACCTATTACGTATGATTTATAGTTCAGTTTGATCACTTAAAATACTCAGTTTGATCACTTAAAATAACATTTATATTGGATAAGAATAATAATCTATTTAAGAAATTTAATTTATAAGGAGACCCTAAAAAATTATGGTAGAATTAGAATTATTTGATTATTATAATGGTACATTGTCTATAATTCAGGTTACGATTAATTTAATTATAGGCTTTACTATGATTTATAAATATTATGAATACAAGAATAAAACGCTGTTGTATATGGGCTTAACAATGATACTTTTAACCTCAGTTTGGTTTACACATTCCCTTGCTTTCATATTAGTTCTTACCACTGGAGTGGGGCTCTCTCCTGAAATATTTTTCATAATGGCATTTCCCATAACCGCAGTGACAACGATTCTCTGGATGGTTGTAATTACAGGCCTTATCTTTAAGGAAAACCAAAAAAAAATCCTAACAATGTATATAATTTATGCAATAATTTTTGAACTACTCTTCTTTTTTTTATTATTTCAAGACACAGAGAGGTACATCGGTGTTCTAGAAAATCCAATTGAACCAGACATCAAACCCTTCATACAACTTCATCTCTTGATTATATTAATAAATTCCCTCGTAACGGGGATTTTATTTTTTAGAGAATCAAAGAAATCACCAGATCCAGAAATAAAATTAAAAGGGACATTGTTTTTAGTAGGAATCACATTATTCGTTATAGGATCAATTATAGACTCTTTTAGTGTAAGCATAACAATGCTATTAATAGTTAGAGTGATGTTGATGGTGGGTGCATTTTTTACATATGGGGCATTTTTATTGCCCGAATGGATGAAAAAGCTCTTGCTGAAGGAAAAATAACATCATTGAGTGTATTTTAAAGTTTAAATAATGAATCAAAAATTAAAAATCTTTCAAATGATAACGACAAAAATTCTATCTATATCACCTCGAAATTTGTCGGAACGTAAAGAATTTGCAAAAATGG
>SDBV01011347.1_pt1 | contig 11562 bp, 15 predicted proteins | sample 2277081 | NCBI WGS metagenome assembly SDBV01 (sample SAMN10402039, study PRJNA504765) | marine sediment metagenome | isolation source: marine sediment core GS10_PC15, 223 cmbsf | place: Arctic Ocean: Southern Knipovich Ridge | collected 2010
TTGAAAGAAGCATTTCTTTCTCTGGAGAAAAAATCATACCAGGTGATTGGATAAATTTGGTTTTATGTCGGATATCCGACCATCGATAAAACAATAAATTAAAATAAAAAGTTGAATACTCTAATATTTTAAAAAAAAATTATAAAATTCTTATTCCACCGGAATAAATTTACTATAATTAGTTTAAAAACTAAATAACATTAAAGGCAGCTATAGAAATTTTATCAATATTCTATATTCATTTCTTTAGCATAATCGAAAGCAGAATAAGCCGCTATGACTCCCTCTGCAACACCGGTTATTGCTTGTTTAAAAGGTGCATCAGCAACATCTCCAGCTGCAAATATACCAGGGATGTTTGTTTCCGATTTGCGATTTATATTTATTTCACCTTTTTCATTAGTTTCAATTCCTAAATTTTTTGCTAAATCAGAATTTGGAATTGAACCAATCTCAATAAACACTCCATCTATCTCAAATTCTTTTCCATTATCAAAAACAACTGATCTGACAGAATTTTCTCCCTTGATTTCAACAATCTGAGTTTTGTAAATAATCTCAATTTTTTCATTTTCATATACACGTTTCTTGTTTATAGGTTCAGCTCTTATTTCCTCCCCTCTGTAAATAATATAAACTTTTTTAGTATTTTGAGCTAAAAACAAAGCTTCTTTTGCGGCAGAATCACTTCCTCCAATTACGCATACCACTTTATCTTTATAAAAGGGTCCATCACAGGTAGCACAATAAGACACACCTTTTCCTACAAATTCTTCTTCGCCGGGAATCCCGAGTTTTTTTCTTTCTGAACCCGTCGCAATACAAATTGTAAGAGCTTTAAAATTTTGAAAGAAGGAATGTAATACAAAATGGTCATTTGCGTGTTCAATGCTACTTATCTCATCAGAAATGTAGGGGATATTTAAAGATTGCATGTGTTCCCTAAACATATCCATTAATCCTTGGCCACTTATAGATGTAATTGCGGGGTAATTCTCAACAATGTGGGTTGTAGCGATTAGACCACCGAAAGTTTTACCAATAACCAAGATATCCATCGCAAATCTTGCAGCATATATAGCACATGCAATTGCTGTAGGACCCCCTCCTAAAACAATCAAATCAAAAGTTTTACTTAAGTCAATATTTTCCAAATCAATATTGAACACTAAAATTCCCCCCTATTAAAGCTCGCAATATCTCATTTGGTCCAACCATTCCAACTAAAGTTTTTTGGTCATTTATAATGGTATAAGGAACACCAGCATCATCATAATACTGACCTATGTCGGGATTTGCCATAATATCAATTATTACAGTTCTAATTTTTCCTTTTGAAGCAATTGCAAATGAGTTGCTAATTGCAGTAACCTGTGGGCAATAAGGGCAAGTCTCTGTCATCATCACCTTAATAGTTGATTGTGGTATCCGATCTAGATTTTGCCTTATTGTAGTTTCATAATAATTGGGCGCTCCAGCAAAAGTAAATATAGTTTGGATAAAAGGTTGAATCTCGCCACCTTTAGGGGCTGCTAAATATCTAATTATTTCTTTCCCATTGTCATCGATAAACAGAATTGTCGGAACACGCGTTATATCGTACTTTTTAGCAAATTCAGGATTATCATCTATTGACAGTTCTTCTATTGTTAGCATTCCATTTGAATTTTCTTCGTAAACTTTCAATAAAGCCATAAATTGTCCACAATCCATACATGCTCTAATTTTGCTTCCATCAGGCTGAATTTTTTGCGATGTGAAAACTTTCAATTTAACGGGCTTGTTTAATTTCGCCATTTCTCTTTTGATTATTTCTTTATATCTATCATCTTGAGACATTTCTTAATATCACCTAAAAAATTATGCATACATCCCTCCAAAGTCTCTTCCTTTTGAGCCAACTAGTTTATCTAGCAAATCTTGAGGTGTAAACATTCCGTGAATAACATCTTTTTCATTTATGACTGTCGTGGGAACACTTTGAACTTGATATTTCCTACCGATGTCTGGATTCAAATTAACATCAATGACTTCTGATGAAATTTTCCCTTTAGAAACTATGGCAAAAAGAGTGAGAACAGGAACAGTTGCTGGACAATATGGGCATGTTGGAGTAATAAAAATCTTCATGTTTGACTTTTTTATTTTTTTAAGATGTGTAATGATTTGATCCGCATAATATGGTCTTACTCCTGAAAAATATTGTATACTATTGAGAAAGGGTACAAATTCAGATCCCGTTGGATGTGCTAAATATCGAATAATTTCTTTACCAGTTTCATCAACAAATAATATCGCCGGAATCCTGGAAATATTATACTTTTCTGCTTCTTCCGTATTTTCTTCAGTTGATAATTCTTCTACTCTAAATTTCCCATTAGAGAACTCTTCTAGTGTTTTTAATAACTCATATGTTCCTTCACAAGCCATACACTTTCTGAGTTTAATTCCGTCTTCTTGAGTTCTGAAATCAGTAAACAACTTCAGAACTACACTGTTTTTTAATTTATTCATTTCTCGTTTTATATTATTAAGTTCATTTTCAGAAAACATTACAATGTCACCTTCGTAAATCGCTCAAATCTAATATGAATATTTGAATTCAAACTTAAAATAATTTTTCATTTAAAATATAAAAAAAATAATAATAATATGGATTTCGAATAAATTCTATTAGAAATGCATTAATAATTTAAAAGATAAGGTTTTAGAAATTGTTTTTTGGCTCTTCAATTTTTTTTCTAAAAATTAAAAACAAAATTAAACCTATTAAGAATCCAACAGCTATATTGAAAAGAAAGCATATAATAGCAGAAATTAAAATTATAGGAAAAAATTTTATCTTAAAGTCTCTAAAAGCGATTTTCCCTAGTAAAAATGCTGTATAGATTAACATTGGACCCAAAATAGCTGCGGGAAACTCATTAAATAGTAAAAAGAGCGTTTCAGAAAAAAATAATCCAAGAACTAACTCTAAAATCCCTTCTAATATCATTGATCCTCCTGTCCTTGCCCCAAAAGCGTATTGAGCCATTAATCCTCCCGAACCATGACATAATGGCATTCCTACTAAGAAGGGATTTATCAGATTCATTGCTCCCATATTTAAAGCCAAAGAATTAGCATCAATCCCTTCTTTCTCAGGGAATAATTCTTTGATTAATACAACAGTAGCAATCATAACATTTGTTAAAGTTAAAAATAACTGAGCTACCCCTGCATATAACATTCCCAATAAAAAATTTTTCAATGTAGGAATTTGTAACTCTAACAATGGTAATCCATACTTTAATTCGGAGATTTGAACTACACCTGTAAAAAAGATAAATAAAATCCCCATACATGTAAGAATGATTGCAGAAGGTATTGGTTTATTTTTTATTAAAAGTAAAATTATCGAAATTGAGATAAAACCAATTAGTAAATTATCTTTGAATAAGAGTATGCCAGTCCATCCTAAAATGAAAGCTAATCCCAGTTGAATTCCACGTACAGCTATGATTGGAACTTTTTTTACGAAAAAATTTAATTTTTTTGAGAAACCAAGTAAGAACCAAATAATTCCTGTCCCAAAACCTGTGGAAATAACCATATTAGGTGTCCATTTATCGGATATTGCAACAGTTCCTATTGTTTTCTGGGGTTGTACTGGAAGTGGAAGGTTATAGCGAATTCCAAGAAAAATATTTGTTAATCCTAGCGTAAGAAAGATTCCTGCTGGATTTAAACCCACAATTGAGACGTATCCAATTATAAATGGAATTAACGTTCCCCAATCCCCAAATGAACCACCAAATTCTTTTAAAGTAAACTTTTTGGGTTTAGTTTCTACGTCTTTTGGTTTTTCATCAGGTAAATTTTGTCGATCATCCAAAATTAATCAAATCTGCATAAAATTTTTAAAAATAATAGTTTTCCATTAATTACATTGTTTTTCCATTAATAATTTTGGTAGAACTTGGGATAAATAACTTTAAAATATAAAAAATATAGTAAATCCTAAAATAAAATTATATCTAGACTTATTTTGATAGCTTAATTTTATTATAGCATGAAAAATATACTGTGTTTTGTTTATGATAGTTTTGTTGATTATGAAATCAGTCTTGTTTGTACAGAAATAAATTTGGATGAGAATTGTCAAGTTATATATATATCATACCAGAATTCATATGTGAAAAGTTCGGCTGGATTAAAATTAAAACCAGATAAAATTATCGCTGAAATAGAGTCTATAAATGATTTTAATGGCTTGATTATAACAGGAGGGTATAATAGAGAATTAAAAACCGAGCTTGAACAATTAATGTTTAAACTGAATAATGAAAAGAAATTAATAGCAGCGATTTGTGGAGGTCCTGAATTTCTAGCAAAAGCAGGCATCCTTAACGGAAGAAATTACACAACCTCAATGCCTCCAAATGAATATGAAGAACAAGGTGAAAAAGATCCATTTCCCAGAGAAACTTTTATTGATAGCAGAATGGTTCGAGATGATAATATAATTACCGCAAAAGGCCATGCTTTTGTTGACTTCACGCTAGAAATATGGGAATGGCTTGATTTATATGAAAATGAAACTGAAAGAGAAGAATGTAAGAGATTATATACACCTAATTAAAATCATGTAAAAGCTCCATCAATAGAAAATATTTATCTTTTTAATTGAATTGTTAATTTAATTTTCTACAATTAGCATTTTAAATCAAATAGGCATTGGAACTATAGCTAGTGAATTAATTAGAATATACAATTAAATTTTTAAAATTATAAAGAATAAAATTTTTAAGGCTACAATTCACATCTTCCTATTAAATCATAAAAAAGAAAATATTTCTTAAAAATTTGAATTTTCGGAAGAAGATATGATAGATGATCTATATATAATTACTGACGCAGGTCAATTATTATACAGTTGGCATCTAAAGAAAAGTGAGGTTCCTAGTGATGATGATCTATTAAGTGGTTTTTTAACAGCTTTAGATAGTTTTGCCAGCGTAGAAAGAGGTGAAGATATCAAATCCTTAAAATTAAAGGAAACCAATATTATTTTTGAAAAAAGTCTTGATTATCAACAGAAGCTCACATTTGTTGTAACAACAAAAAATGACGAATTCATTGAATTGATACATTCCATCCTTCAAGATATAATAGACAATTTTACTGGAATGTTTAAAGATTCTCTTAATAAAGAATTTGATGGTGAAGTTACAAGATTCAAGAGTTTTAGTAAAAATTTAGACATAATTATCTTCTCTCATGGATTAGATACTTTATTAGAGTCAATTACACAAATCAACAAGGGAGGGATTTTTAAATCAATAGTGCTCCTCGAGCCGAAAGGAGGACATATCTTTTATATACACGCAAAACAATTTGTAGATAAAAATAAATTAAGTTACCTTATTCCTTTAATTGTTAATTCAGCCAAATTTCTTTATCAAAATAATCTTAACGAGAAAGCAAATTGGATCTTGTTAACCACGATAAGAAATGAAAATATACTAGTAGAGATAAGAGAAAAAAATCTTATTGTGAAACAATATCAATTACTAGATAATATTGAAGAAGAGTTTTTAGCGTTAGATTTTCTTAAAAGCAAGGATAAATCTATTAAGAAACCAAAAAAAATTGCTGAGAAATTTGAAAAATTAATATGGGATAGTAGAATAAAGCAGATTTTTCTTGTTGATTTAATGGGAAAAATTATTTACTCAAAAAGTTTTGATGAAAATTATAATTATTCTAAATTTGTACCAGAAACTATAAGCGTTTTAACTTCCTCAAAAAAAGTTTGTGAAGAGATCTACAACAGAACTTTATTTAATACATCCATAGGAGGAGATAAATTAACAACCATCAGTATTAATTTTAATAACTTTGTTTTGACAATGATAGGAAAAGTTGAAGATTTTAATATGTTTCAAACGATTCAAGAAATTTGTCTAAATATATTTCTTCAAATTAAGCAGATATATCTTTAATTTTAAAGCATTAGCTTTAAATATGTTTGAATTATATTTGACAATAATTTTTTATTTTAAATTTTTCACAATAAAAAACTTTATTTTAAAAATCTATAGAATGTGAAAAAAGCATGATATTTGAATTAACAATGGGTCAGATGATATTTCTTAATCATCTTATGATGTATCTTTCAACAATTGGCTTTGGAATAGCCCTGGCTAATGCATTCATAGGGATTTCATATATAAGAGATTTAAATGAATTGACTTTATTAGAAATTAAAGCACATAAGAGATTTGGATGGACTGCAGCAACAATTTTTTACTTACTTTCTGTTCTTTGTATTTATTTTGCTGTAATACCAAGGCTCAATCCAAGTAAATTTGACGAGTTTTTCATCGACACAATTTTATGGCATACGTTTCTCGGGGGAATTATAGCATTTATTTTGTTTACATTTAAATTTTTTATTGCTAGATATAAAAAAGACTTTATTTATAAATATGGAAAGATTATAGGCCCTTTAGGATTTAGTGGATGGGCATTGGCTTATTTTACTAGTAATATTGATTTTTATTTTTTTGTGAACCCATCAATGGATATCCCTGTACCATATCTTATGCCAAATTACCTGATATCATTAATTATTTCTATTTTTATTGGTTTTTGTCTTTTTTCATCAGTAAAAGCATTTAAATTTAGAGCCTATGGAAGCACAGAAAAAAGACACCAACTTCATGGAGTTTCAATGATTTTGCATGGGATCACTTTTGGATATGAGGGAAGCGCTAGAGAATTAGTTGGAACACCTGTTTTATACAAATATGTTTTTCCTAAAACTTATGAATTTTTAAAAAGATATGCAAAATATATTGGACTTGATTTAGAAGATTTAAAAAAGCATAATTTAAATGAAGCTTTGGATATAGCTATAAAAGCATTTGAGAAAATTGGTATGGCAGAAAAAATAAATCTTGAATGGATTTCCGAAAAAGAATTAATCGTAGAATCTATTAATTGTTCTACTGCAGTAGTGCGTTCATATATGGAACCAGAAGAATTAACGAATTCAATCTGCCCATGGAGTATTCTAGTGGCAACAATCGTGAATGCTTTAACAGGTAAAGATATTGAACTTAGTCCAAGTGAATTTAATAAAATCGGAGCTAAAAGTAAGTTAACAATTGTTGAAAAAACTATTTAAAATTTTTTTTCTTAAATCATCCAAAGATAATAGAAAATTAATAGAAAGAAAAAAAATATGTTCTAATCATCTTTTTTTATTTTAATTTTTGTTCTTTGGATGCCTACCTCTTTATTAGATGGTATTGGAGTTCCGCAACGGTCCCGTTTAGCTTCATTGGCCTTAAAAGCTTTATCTAATTCATCATCTAATTCATCATCAGTAAATTCATTTCCAGTCATATATATAAAAGAGAATCTGGAAAATAAAAAGTTTATATTTATAGAATAATTATCAGAGGAAATTTTATAAAGAGAAAAAGAAACGAAATTATTTGCTTTGATTGAAATATTCTAGAATTGCACTTTCTTTTTCTACTGGTCTTCTTTCTGGAACCGTTACAAAATCTTTGCTTTTCTCATAGAATTTAGGCTTCAGATAGAGGTTGCAATAACAAGCATTATATTCTTTTATATCTAAAGGTGCATAATCACATGGACATATAAGATCTCTATCTAAATCCCTTTTACCACTCGCAAGTCGACATGGACAGGATTGATAGTCATAAGATTTTTTATTTTCAACTAATCCATCAATTAAGTCACTAAAGGTTTCCTTATCTTTATTTAAAATCCAATTATTTGTTTCAGCAACTTTTTTAACATATCCAATCATTCCTTCCTTCGTTTTCATATCCAATTTAATCTCCTCAACTCTTTAATAAATCATCATATTTATTTGGATTATATCCAACTACATGCCCACTTTTACACACAAGAAAAGGATAAGATACCCTCGATTGATATTTTTCTTTAAGATAATTAATAATTTTTGCTTTATCTTTTGGATCTATTTTATCCAATTCAATGTATCTATATTTCATTTTTCGCTCGTTCAAAAAACTCTTGCATTTTTTGCACCACATACAAGTTGATAGTGTAAATATCAAAATATTTTCTTCAATACCTTTTTCTCCTTCAACTTCTTGACTTAGGTTCTCTATCATTTCTTCAATTGACATAGAAATCATTGTCTTATTATAAATTTAAGCTTTCCTGCATTATTTTAATAATTTATGTGATTCTTTTTATAATTTAGAAGATAAAACTTTTTTATTATTTCAATTTATTGTTATAATATGTCTGAAATGCAATTACCTATTGTAATAACGAAAAATGATTGTCATCGCTGTGTAGAACTCAAAGAATGGATGAAAGAAAAGGATGTGAAATACGTTGAGAAAGATATTGAGGACGAGTTAGTCCAAAGCAAATTGCTGAAAGATAAAAATTTTCTGGGAACATTCTGTGATGCCGATGGATGTATCGTAAACACCCCAGCTGTTTTATATAAAGGAAAATATTTATTTAAAGAACTCTGGGGAATCAGTGGACTTCGTAAAAAAGAAGCAGAAAAGCTATTTTTAAATTAAATTTTATTATTTACCTAAATTTCAGTTCTTTTATTTAAATCAGCAAATCTTTTAATAACTTTTCTAATTGATCGTAACCCTTCTTTATCTTTTGAGACTCCTTCTTTACCTAAATCTCTTGTCCATAGACTTGCACCCAAATTTGCCCCAAAAGCTCCTCCAGAAATAGAATGAACATGATTTTGTTGATAGAAATCTAAGATACTTCTAATCGCAATTTCTTGTCCTCCGCTTCTATCACCTCCAACTGCTAGCGCAGCACCGATTTTATTTTTAAAAACATCGGGAATTTTAGCAATTAGGGCACGACAACGATCTATTACTGTTTTTAGTTGTCCTGATAAATTTCCTTGAAATATTGGCGTTCCAAGAAGAAGAAATCTTGCTTGTTCTAATTTAGGATAAAGTGATTCCATGTCATCCTTATTAACGCACCCTTTTTTCTCTCGAATACAATAATCGCAATGAAGGCAAAAACTAATTTTTTTATTCCTAACTGTCCAATATTCAGTATCAAATCCATATTTTTCAGAAGCATAATTCAATGCATATTGAGTTGCGTATTCTGTTCCCTGTTTTCTGGGACTACCGCATATCCCTAATAGTAGATTTTTATTTTCTACCACATTATTGTTATTTACATACTTGCATTAATAATTATTTATTAGTAATTAAAAAAAAAGTTATAAATTCTTAAACACTAATATTTAAAGATGGATTTAGATAAACCAAGTTTGGCAAGAATAAAGATTAAATTTCCAGATCAGCTCTGGATCTCACAAATTTTTAAAAATTATCCTGACATAAAGTTGGAAATTTCACATTTTCTTCCCTACGATCTTGAAAGATCAATCGGAAATTCAATAATTGAGATAAAACATTACAAAATTGACTCGATTGTAGAAGAAATTAGAAATCATCCTTCTGTTTTTGAACTGAGCGTCATGGAAACTGAAAAAAATAAAGTTAAATTCAATATAAAGACTAAAGATCCCTATTTATTATATGCAATAATTAAATGTGGTGTATTAGTACAATTTCCAGTAAGAGTGGAAAACGGTTATGCTTATTGGAGATTAATTTCAAGTAGAGCTCGGATTGATCAATTATTAACTCTTTTTGAACAGAAAAAAATTGATTTTGAATTACTCAGAATTGGAAAATCTCCTTATAGCATTGAAGATGATAAAAACAAGTTATCGTTAGATGAGGAAAATATTCTAGATAGAGCAATTTCCTTAGGTTTTTTTGAAGTACCAAGAAAAATCTCATTAGAAGAATTAGCTAATGAATTAGGTAAGTCAAAGTCAGGGTTATCGGTTATGTTAAGAAAGATTATTAAAAAAAAAGTTATGTTTGAAATGTAGTTGTAGTAGTTTTAAATCGCAAAAATCACAAACAAAACACTTTTATTAAACTTGTTTTATTCTAAGTTTAATTATATCAAAATAGAAAAAGAATAAAAATGAAGAAAAATTGGATATTTGCTGTTATATATGTCGTGGTTGTTATCCCCCAGGCGATTATTGGTATTTTTACGCTTGGTGAGGAAGGCGTACCAGATCTTACAGGCTTAGTCCCCGTGGAAAGTTTAGTTTTTGATATGATATATTTATATATATTATCTCCTATAATCATGATGATTTTTATTCAATTCTTCATAATCATATTATCTTTAGGATTTTATAAGCTTCATCTTACAGTTAAGTTAAAAAAATATGATTATTTCATCTATGACGATATTGAAAAACAAAAAGAATCTCATTTTTTAGTCATTATAAAAAGAGCAGTTATCTTAGGATTGTTGGCTCTAAGTATTGGGACGTTTATGTATGAAATATTTGATGTAGATCTCCTAGTAAGTTCTGATATAGCTGGTACAAGAACACCTATTCAACAAGTATCAAATTCAGGACTTTTCATTTTAACCTTTTTAATTTTAATAATGGCCCCTATATGGTTATTAAGAGATTCAGGAATTATGTGTAAAAGAAGAAATATTAATAAAGAAAGAAGACAACTTCCGGATATTGAAGGTATTTATAATTATTTTGAAAGTAATATAACTGGATATGTTGGTATTGGTGCTATTATTTCTTAGTCATAATACTATTTGCCAGTGTTAAGGCATTAGATTTTACAACTGATGAAATGTCGGATATTCCCGACATATTTCTTACTCCATTATGGTTCATAATTATGACATTTCCCGCCTTAACTTTTTACGAGTTTAAATTAAGAAGTATGAGAGAGAAATTATTAGTAAGATTAAAAGAGAAAGGATTACAATTAGTTGATAAGATTGATGTGGTTTTAACAAATAATTAGAAAATCTTCTATTTTTAAAAATCGTTCATTAATTTGAAATTTAAATTTTAAAAAAAGTTAAAAAAAAAAAAAAAAATTAAATCCATTCTTCACGTAGGATTTCTCCTTGTAAGCTAACAACGATACTTTTAATTGGAACTTTCCTTGAGGCTTTATCAGCACCTTGTTTGGCGAGATAAACAAGCCCCGAACAACAAGGAACTTGCATTGTAATAACTGTTAGAGTATTAATCTTTGCATCATCTATCCAGCTTCGAATTTTCTCGATGTAAACTTCCTGTCCTTGATCTAATTTTGGGCAGGCAATTCCGATCGATTTACCCTTTAAATATTCTGGATGGAAGCCTCCTATAGAATGGGCAACGCAATCAGCACTTAGTAAAACATCTGCTCCTTGAAAGTAAGGGGCAGTGGGAGAGATTAAATGCATTTGAATTGGCCATTGCCTTAATTGAGAGCTAACTTTATCACTAAGAACCTGAGTAGCTTCTTCTGTACTATCAGTAAAAGTCATTGTACGAGAACCCGGGCAGCCACATTCAACATTACCCGGTTCAAGATTTTCAACTATTTTTTCGTCATGTTTTAGATTCTCTAGGCGTTTTTCAACAGCTTCTTCACTAAATTCTACAGCTTCTCGTTCAATTATTTC
>SDBV01011348.1_pt1 | contig 11562 bp, 7 predicted proteins | sample 2277081 | NCBI WGS metagenome assembly SDBV01 (sample SAMN10402039, study PRJNA504765) | marine sediment metagenome | isolation source: marine sediment core GS10_PC15, 223 cmbsf | place: Arctic Ocean: Southern Knipovich Ridge | collected 2010
TGGGAACCGGTATAGGGCTCCGTTTTTAAGATCGAACATTCTTTGGTCATGAGCTCGTAGTTTATATTGATATTTTAACTCGGTCATGAGAACACATTCAGAGCGAGTCGCATCGTTTTGCCAAAATGTATAATCTGCGGTGAAGCCGCCGCCGATGCCTCCATGGCGAGATCCTACAAGAGGCTGGAACCAGCGGGAATTATCCCGTCTTTCACCGGTCGGAATACTTCCTAAGAGGTATGCTCCTATATGATTAATACCGCAATTGCTATAATCATAGCCGATACGTACCTCAAGATCATCAAGACCGGTCTGCTTTCTATCTTTGGGAAAGATCTTAAGTGCATCAAATGCTTGCTGAACATTTTTTAGACCATTTATTTCGCCCGGTACTGCTACCTTTTCATCCAAGCAGACTTCGTGGCGTGCCTGAACCACGGCACCTGCGAAATCGAGCCAGAGACCGGTACATAGACAATCGAGATTAAAATGAAATTGAGGCATCCAGGCAAACACTTTCCTTTTAGGGCTTAATCGTACGGTGGAGATGAATCCTGCTGGCTGTTTAGAACCAAGACCAAGATGAAGTGCATTCACATCTCCTGCCTGTTCAGCGACTATTAAGGGATTGGAGCCTAAAAATCCGAGTCCAATACAGGTAGCTCTTCTATTAGCCTGATAGAGATAGGTCGAGCTGTAGGTAAAGAATGCATGGGGAGCTGTAGGTAAAGGACATGATGCTTGTGGTAATGCATTAGGGGCTTCATGATATCTTTGGTAAAAAGTACTGGCATTGCGGTAGGTTAAATCGGTGGTAATCGATCGGGGTCTAAAAAATGTTGTAACGGGACCTCGACAGTGGGTGCAGGGATCATCGCAATCATCTGAAATAGAACGGCTCGAGCAATCGTCCGAAGAAAAGCAGCGACTGCTGGCTGTAATTATGGGGTAAAGAGACAAAGCAATGCAGGTGAAAAGTAATATGCGTGTATAGTTGTTCATGAGAGCTCCTTTTTTTGTAATTAACATAATTAAGCATGCGTCCATGCTAAGGCAACGCCTGTGGAGTTTAGTATTATATATTTTTCGATCGTTTGCAATCAGAAGAACGCTCTCGATGAACCTGATTTAGACATTAAATTTGATATGAACCACATCCCCATCAGCAACGAGATAATCCTGTCCTTCTGTGCGGATCTTGCCCGCTTCTTTCAGTTTATTCTCACTGCCGAGGGTAAAGAGATCTTCACAGTTGAATACCTCGGCACATATAAAACCGCGCTCGAGATCTGAATGGATTTCGCCGGCTGCTTGGCGGATGGTCATTCCTTGTGGAATAGGCCAGGCATGAATCTCTTTTGGCCCGCAGGTGAAAAAAGTAATAAGCCCCAGGTGCTTATATGATTGTTCAATAATTGCTGCAAGGCTATCTTCGTGCACATCGAGCATATCCCGCATTTCTTGTTTATCGGCCGCATTGAGCTGTGCAAGCTCATATTCAAGGCGAGCGCTGATCGGAATAACCCGCTCAGCTCCAAAGCGCTCAATTAGTTTTATGTAGGAGGGATTCTTTTTGTACAGTTCCTGAGCCATCTCATCTTCAGCCATATTAGCAATAATGAGGAAGTTTTTTGCGGATAGAAGAGGAATCGTTTGTACCGGGGCTTCTTTCAGTAAGCGCTGGACCTTGGGAACGTCGAGGGCATTGAGCGCCTCCCTTAAATCGGTAAGGAGAGCAAGCTCTGCGGTGAGTTCTTTCGTTTCTTGGGGCTTGTTTTTTGAGGATTTAGCAAGCTGCGTTGCTTTTAGTATTCTTTTTTCGACCGACTCAAGATCCTTGAGTATCAGTTCGGTTACAATAATATCATAATCGACCAAAGGTTCTATTGCTTCGACGCGGGTAATAGCAGGATCTTTAAAGCAACGTAGGACATGTAGGATAAGATGCACTTCCCGAATATGGCTGAGAAATTGATTGCCGAGTCCTTCGCCAGATGCTGCCCCCTTAACAAGGCCTGCAATATCGACAAATTGAACATTTGAGAGAATCATTTTTTGAGAGTTGTAGATCGCTTTAAGCTTTTCCATACGTTCATCAGGAACGATGGTGCATGCGAGGTGCGGATCGATAGTACAAAAGGGGTAATTTTCTGCAGGGATTGATGATTTGGTTAAGGCATTGAAGAGTGTCGATTTTCCCACGTTAGGAAGGCCAACCAGACCGGCGCTAATATTCATATATATCCTTTATTCATTTCTATGCTTCGTGCCACCGTATACCACCATCATGCATCCCATGCACATGCATACTCTGTATGCGATACTATGCCTAGAAGAGTAAAGGGCGGCATAGGCCGCCCATAGTATTATTCCTTTGTTTCGCCGTTTGCGTCTGCTTCAACGTCCTCTTCTTTTTTAACGTCTTCTTGAGCTTCGACATCGATAGGGCCTTCGTCATCCTTAGGTGGCTCTTCTTTACTTTGCTCCTGCTTATACAAATATTCAGCTACCTTATGTGACGCCTGTAAAAGCTCATCCGTTGCCTTTTGAAGCTCTTCAGCATCATTTTCATGCTCTTTAAGGGCGACTTTAGCCTTTTCAAGAGCCAACTCTGCCGTCTGAGCATCTTCTTGAGGGATTTTCTCTTTATTTTCACTCACGGTTTTTTCGATGTCATGAATGAGGCCGTCAAGACGATTTCGTTTTTCGACAACGTTGCGTGCTTTGCGATCTTCCTCTTCATGGGCCGCAGCATCTTTCACCATCTGTTCAACGTCCTCTTTTGAAAGACCGCTGCTGCTCGTGATGGTGATCTTTTGCTCCTTGTCGGTTGCCCGATCTTTGGCAGACACATTGACGATCCCGTTCGCATCGATATCGAACGTTACCTCTACTTGGGGTATACCGCGCGATGCTGGCGGAATTCCTTCAAGCCTAAATTGACCGAGAAGCTTATTGTCCTTTGCAAATTCCCGTTCCCCTTGGACGACACGGATATCGACCGCTGTCTGGTTATCTTCTGCTGTGCTAAAGACCTGTGATTTACGTGTTGGTATGGTCGTATTTCTTTCGATAAGACGAGTTGTTACACCACCCATCGTTTCGATGCCCAATGAAAGGGGAGTGACATCGAGTAAGAGAACATCGGTCACCTCTCCTGCTAGGATAGCCCCCTGTACCGCGGCACCTATTGCTACTACTTCATCAGGGTTTACCGATTTGTTTGGTTCTTTGCCAAAAAAATCTTTTACGAGCTGCTGTACTTTAGGCATACGGGTAGAACCACCGACTAAGAGTATTTCGTCGATTTTATCTTTTTCGATGCCCGCATCCTTCATCGCTCTTTTGCACGGAGCTAAAAGCCGTTCAAAAATGTCTGAGCAGAGAGCTTCTAGTTTTGCGCGGGAAAGCTTCATATTAAAATGCTTAGGTCCCGATGCATCTGCAGTGATATACGGAAGATTGATTTCGGTTTCATGCATACTTGAAAGTTCAACCTTCGCTTTTTCAGCAGCCTCATTAAGGCGCTGAAGGGCCATACGATCATTTTTGAGGTCGATGCCCTGTTCTTTTTTAAATTCATCGATGAGATACTTGATAATTTTTTGATCGATATCATCGCCCCCTAAATGGGTATCGCCATTGGTCGATTTTACTTCGATGATGCCATCATGGATTTCTAAAAGGGAAATATCGAAGGTCCCACCACCAAAGTCGAAAACGGCAATGGTGCCATCTTTCTTTTTATCGAGTCCGTAGGCAAGTGCGGCGGCCGTTGGCTCATTGATAATACGCATAACTTCAAGGCCTGCGATTTTCCCCGCATCTTTTGTTGCTTGTCGCTGCGAATCATTAAAGTATGCGGGTACGGTAATAACCGCCTCTTTAACCGGATGGCCAAGATAACTTTCGGCCGACTGCTTTAGTTTACTTAAGACAGCAGCAGAAATTTCTTGAGGAGTATACTCTTTACCTTGAGCCATAATAGCAATATCCCCATTAGGGCGCTTTACTATTTTATAAGGAACATACTGCATATCGGTAGTAATCTCATCAAATTTATGGCCGATAAAGCGTTTTGCTGAGAAGAGTGTATTTTCAGGATTAGTAACAGCTTGCCTTTTTGCAAGTACACCGACGAGTCGTTTGCCATCTTTTGTAAAAGCTACTACTGACGGGGTCGTATTTTGGCCTTCTTCATTCGGGATAACTTTAGGGCTTCCCGCCTCCATAACGGCAACTACCGAGTTGGTTGTTCCCAAGTCGATGCCTATAACTTTACGCATGCTTGATTCCTTTCTTTTGTTGTTTTTTCTCAAAATTTATATACTATGTTATATCGCTTATTTTAAAATATGTCAAGTTTTTTACTCATATTTTCTTAGTATAAGTCACTCAGGTTTTGGTTTTTCTTCAGGGTAAAAAAAAGTGGTATCGGCACCAGATCGATCTACTTGTCTTTCGTTAGAAAAGAGGAAGAGGGTAATGGTCTGTCCTGGCAGGGTGCCTAAAAGAGCAGATAGAATATCCCCGAGATAAGCAGGGAGAGAGCGATCGTCTTTAATGGTAGTTTAAATGAGGGCCAGATATGCCACCAATAAAAAGAGAACAGTGTTAAGAAAATGAAAGTTGCGATTCGCAGCGTGATAATGAGCAATAACATCGCGATCGGTGAGCGAAGGTAGTTAATTAAAGAGTAGATAAGGCCAATACAGATTCCATTGAAAAGAAAGTAGTAGTGAGCCTTTTCTTCAATGATGTACCATTTTTCATACAGTATAAAAAGGCTTTCAAAAGAGCTAATGATAAGCAAGAAGTAAAGAAGGGACCAGTTTATCGTTGCTTGAGGGGTAATCTGCAAGAGCGCTATTTTTTTCCCATTTATGATGAGGAAAATGAGAAGGAACGAGAGTGCTCTATTGAGAAGAGCAGTCAGATAGCTAAATGCTATGCGCTGCGTTTCTAGAGAGCGGAACTTAAGATGAGCAAGGAGCGCATTGCTGGTGATGCCAAATACTTTATGTGCGATGAGCGTGATCCAGGAGGAAATGCTCGTTATTACCTTCATAAAGCTTGCTTGCTCTATGCCAAAGTAGAGAGCACATATCGGTACTAAGAAATTTCCCGAAAATAGCTGATTCATGCACTGATTTGCCCAGATAAAGATGCGTGATCTGAGCATCCGCGTTATGGGTAAGGTGCTGGGAGAGTCTTCCGGGGGCTCATTTTCGAGCGAATAGTAGAGCATAACGCAGCCGGCGGCAAGTATGAAAAGCTGTAAGCATGATACTATACAGAGGAGCTTCCAGCTCTCTTCGACGATATTGGCTCGATGGGCAACGAAGTAGGTGCTTATAAGCATAATATAGGTCGTAATACCCCCGACTTCAACAAGGGCGGTCATCCGCGTATAAAATGATAGCTGGAGAAAATATTTGAGCGTCTTTCGTACGCTTTCAGTCATGAACGTCAGTGCAAACAGCCCTATGGCAAGGGGAGTTAGATGCGGGCTCAGTGTTTTTACCAGCGGCAGTGTCTGGGCTGCGTAAGGATAAAGCAGGTACAGGCCGGTGCCAACCGTACCGATAAACAGACATTGGGGAATGAAAACGGTGTAGAGAGCTGAGCGCATAGTGCGTCGATTGCGGGTAATAGTTTCCAAAAAGGGGGCAAGGGAAAAATCGAGGCCACCATTAAAGATGATAATAAGCAGATAGAGAAGAGAGAGTAAGCATCCCATGACCCCATGCAAGGGGATACCGAAAAAATGCCTAAAAAGAAGGTGATAAATGATAAGGAGTCCTTGGCTGCCGACCGAATCAAAAAGATTCCAGAACAGCCCTTGCTTAAACTGTTCTAGAAAGGGAATGCGGAAGAATGTACTTGTTCGTAGTTTTGGCATATGTTTCATGATCAAAAGGAAAAATCTGTGTTAAGAACCAGTGAAGCGTCGCCTACGGTGATTACGTGATAATCATTTCAGAATGATTGCTCAATTTTTTTTTGGGTGGATTATTATGCATAACAGTTTGGCGTATTCTCGTTGTGATTGCAAGTATCACCTGATATGCTTCCAAAATACTTCTATGAAGCATCATCTATTTATTGCCTGCAGAACATAGAAAATCGGGCTGGATATAGTAATACAGTGAGTAGAAATAATTGTGGGTAAGATAAAGATGCTTGCTGAAAGTCTGCTGGCAGGGGTTTGATAATATAAGGAGAATTTGGTAGTGTAACCATAAGGCAAGGCCGTAATCTTTAGTTAGTGCTGTATTGTTACTACATGAAAGGAAAAATTATGTGGTTCTTACTATGGATCATTTTGATAATGAGTGAAATGATCTTCGCTGAAGTGATAAAGGTAAATTATAACAACCGGAGTATTTCTGATGATCAGATTGCTGAGTCCATTAGAAACCCGAAGCCAGAATCGGTAAAGGATGCAATAGCTAAGATCGAGCGTGATTATAAGGATAAGCTTTTAAGCATTGAAGTTTTAAATTTGAGAGAGAATAATATTGGTATTATTGGGGCGGCGGAAATATTGAAGTTTGCCGTAAAAAATCTAAAAAATTTAGTCCAGATAGACCTATCATATAATCGGATTCAAGATGTGCGCGGCTATAAGGACTATGAGGAGTTTGAATATTGGCTCCAAAGACTCTTAGAGCAGGACTCTTTACAGAGTATTAATTTAGGTAGGAACTATTTGGACTTAGATTGGTATAGATATATTCGAGCACAATTGCCAGATGAAAGTCTAAAAATAATGTGGCAATGAACAAAATTTGGCTTGTTTATGCCTTATTCTTGCTTCCTTATCTTTGCGGTGTATTGTATGTTGCTTGTCAGGAATTAAAAGACGTATCTGCCTCAAACTTCGTTCTTTTTGATAGCCTCAATGTTTCCATGTCTGGTCCAAATAATGAGAGGGTAATTTCAGGAGCAGATGAAAAGGCTAATATATCATTTTGGGATAACTCTTTTGTCGATAGGGAGAAAAGAGATACTCTGCGAGCTGAGCATAAATTGTACAAGTTTAATATTGACGAGATTAGCAGGTTTTTGGATCATAAGGCTATGTATTCTGGTGGCAAAAACCTTGCTTTAGCTGCGTTAACGGTTGTTTTTCGAATAATAGAGCAATCAAATACTTATAACTACTATTGTACTACTATACTGTTAGAAAGAGCCGTACTCGAAGAGCCTTCGCCAAAAAATTTCAAGAAGGACAAGTCTGCGCAAAATGAGGTGGCGAAGGAACGTTATTGTTTTAAGAGTGGCAAGGATAATGCTGGTAATAACGATTTATCAGAACTATATGCAGAGGCATGTAACAGAAAAAATGCAGGAGTATTTTCTTCTGAACTTAATGATATGTTCCGCAAGATTCTTGTCCTACAGGCAGCAAAGGTAAAAAAGACAAGTGATATTTTTTCACAATCTGCGCATGTATTAGTTCTGGGGAATCAGCTGGAAAACTATAATGAAAACATATTATCACAGTTTAATGAGAGGGAACTTGTCGAACTGGAGAAACAACTTGCATCTTCTCAGGAAATAACGCTTAGAGCAGAAGATAGGCGTACTACTGAATTGAGTTATTTTAATGGATTTGGGCCCATTTTTGATAGCGAGCAACATGTACTTCATTGCTTAAAACATAAGTTTACGCCGAACGAAAAAGATGAAAATCTTATGACAACTGTACTAAAGAATTTTCAAGACGGTCAGCGTGATTATTTGACGAAAAAGTTCGGGATGCCATACTTGCATACGGTTAATGAATTGCGGGAAAATTTTAACAAGGCAATTGCGTTTCGTGAGAATGTTGAAACAGGATTTGCTCCTGTGGGTTGTTTTTTGCATCTTTATTCTACGAACGACGTATGCGAATTTTGTGCCCGTTCTCTACTCTATGAATTTTATTTTGCAGAGGATAATTTTGTAACACAGGTTAAAAAATATTTAAAAGATACTTATTGGGCACAGGCTGATTACACGCCCTTTTTTGCTATTCTTGTTTCTTATAAAGATTACCTTGGGACTGATTCTGGTAAAGCGTTACGGCCCAGGGGAACAATTTCTAAAGCGTTACGGCCCAGGGGAACAATTTCGTCTAAAGATCCTGAACTCCACAGGCTGCCTTCAGATGAAAAATTTAGTGAAGGTGTGATCGATCTTAATGAAATAATTGTTCAGAAAATACTGCCTATTGTCCATATGAAGCGCCCCAAAGATTCGGCTAATAAACTAAGAATTGTACGCGCGGGGCAGTTTTATAAGATATTGCCTGAAGACTATCATTAAATATGTGTAAGAAAATAGGAACCTGCGTATGGGTGATGAGTTTGAGGAGGTTTAGGCAAATCTTTGAGGATCATAAATGGGGCATAGGCTTTCGCGGCTGTCTAATCTATTAATATGACTATTTTATTGATATATCTAGCTAATTACCTCACCGGGTGTTTTTTTATTTGACTCATGAGTTAATTGTGAGTCAATTGAGTTATTTATTGATCTATAATTGACTCGAATGACTCATTTTGGTATGCTTCATGAAACCTGGAGGAGCTATGAAATATCCGGAAATAGAATCTTCAACCTTAGAATTCAAGAGTGATTTTCCAAAAAATGAGCAGATTTTAAAGACGATCATCGGTTTTTGCAATCAAAGTGGGGGAAGGCTGATTATTGGGGTAGCCAATGATGGTACCATTAATGGGTTAACCCAGGACAAGATACAAAAAGCTTTGGAGTATCTTGAAAAATCGATATTCGAAGCTTCATTTCCTCCTATCTTGCCACATATCTACCTACAGACTATTGCCGGTAAAACTATCATAATCATTCAAGTTTCTGAGGGCATGAATAAGCCCTACTTTATAGCAAAGGATGGTCCTGAAAAAGGAACGTATATTAGGCTCGGAAAAAGTACCTTAAAAGCTACGCCAGATGTTATCGAAGAGCTCAAATGGCAATCTCGTGGTAAATCATTTGATACGATGCCCGTATATCAAGCGAAGCTCGATGATCTGAATATGAAAGATATAGAGCATTTTCTTAAAAATAGGAAGCTGGGAAAGGTTAAAGCTCAAGGCTCCTTTCAAGAAATTCTTAAATCGTATCATCTGCTTATAGAGGAGCATAATCATACCTATCCTACCGTTGCAGGGATTTTGCTTTTTGGAAAAGATCCTCAAAAATTCTTTGCTGAGGCGATAATCATGTGTTCACACTTTAAAGGTATCTCCGGCCGCGAGGCCATTGCTTCAAAACTATGTGAAGGAACGTTGGTAAATCAATTTAATGAAGCCCTTACTTTTCTTGAAAGACAGCTGAATCGTTCATTCAAAATTAGGGGAGTGCGACGGCAGGAAGAGCTTGAGATTCCGGAAGTTGCTCTGCGTGAAATACTGATCAATGTTATAGCGCACCGTAACTATCATATCAACGCTCCGAGTAAGGTTGCTATATTTGATAACAGAGTAGAAATATTCAGCCCAGGGGGATTTCCAGGTCCTCTCAAGCTGCAGAATTTAAAAATGAGATTAACCTATATTCGTAATAAGGCTATAACAAGGATTCTCCGTGAAATGCGACTCATAGAAAAGTTGGGTACAGGATTCATTACCTTGTTCGAAAGCTATGAAAAAAGAAAGCTTAAGACTCCGGAAGTTATCGAGCTTGAAAATGCTGTAAAATGTATATTGCCAAGATCTACGCGTGAAGATAAGGTTGTTCTATCGAATCAAGTGCAAGATATTATGCGTCTCTTTGATGTTGCAACTGAGATCACTATTGGTGAAATTATGGAGCAACTTAGTATACCACGTGCGACTGCAGGTAGGCGCATTGCAGCTCTGGTTAAAAAAGACTTATTAAAAAAGATCGGGTCTGGGCGCGGAGCGCGCTACATTCGCAGGTAGCTTCAAGACTCAGTCTCCTCTTCTATATTTCATATCTAGAAGAGTGTGGACCTTAGGGTGGCTGCAGGTGCAAATAGTCTTATGGAATGAGTAATCGGAGAAAATGGCTCAGTTTGTCTGAGCAAAGATTACGTTGTATTAACAGGAATGTTTAAGTGTGAAATTACTCGAAAGCATGATAGAAAAAGAAGAAGCGGATGAACTTTGAGGGTTTTTGTGAAAAAAGAGGGTTCCCGTTTTTGAGGTAATATCTGATCTATATCGTTTACTAGAAGAAGTATTCAGCGAATTAACTCATGAGTCAATTGTGAGTCAATTGAGTTATTTATTGGATATGAAATGGCTCAAATGACTCACTTTGCGTCGTGCAATGGTATGCCCAAAAATTATCGTGAAGAGCAGATAATGGATGATGAATAATCCTCTATTGCCAACAGATTCGAAAGATTCCAACACAGCCCCTTCTTAAACTGTTTTCAAAAAGGAATCTGGAAAAAAGCACATGTTCGTAATTTTGGTATAGCTTAACTATGAAAATGAAAAAACCTGTAGCAAGAACTAGTATAATCTCAAAAGGGATGCTATACTAAGCCTGGTGAAAGTTCTCAGTTGTTTAGTTCTTTCTGCACAGGTATTGATAATGTTTTGCTTACATGAAAAAGTTGTCTATCCTGGGCACGGCGTGGCTCATATCAATCGTATCATAACCAAACTTGTTGGTGGGAACGATGCATCATTTTATGAGCTTGTCTTCATTAATAAAGATATGACTATTTTAGTACCAACCGTAAATGCTGATGCGGTCGGGTTACGTTCCTTAAGTTCTCATGAGCTCGTAAAAGATGTATTTGAAATCTTGACTGAGCCGACAAAACGCATTTCTCATTCTGAATTCTCTGCAAGTAATTGGAATAAACGTAATAAGGAATATCAGCTCAAACTAAAAACGGGTAACTTAAGAGAACTCTCTGAAATTTATAGAGATCTGCATGTTATTGCTCTTCATAAGGAGCTTTCATTTGGCGAAAAGAGCTTACTTCAGCAGATAGAAAATCTTCTTGTCGAAGAGATATCACTCGTCGAGGAGCTTGGCCAAGAAAAAACGATCGAGCATCTTCGCTCACTCTGCGCTATCATGGGGCAGCGAGCATATTCGCTAAAAAATCCACATACACTATGAGCCACGGCTTTTTTATTGTCATTTCCGGTCCCACAGGCGTTGGGAAGACCGATTTTGTCAACGAATTAATAGCGCATCTTCCTTTTACTGCTCAGATAATTAATGCTGATATGGGCCAGATGTATACTCCCCTTTCCATAGGGACGGCAAAGCCCGATTATAGACAGGGGTCCGTGAAACAGCATCTGTTCGATATACTCGATGAGCCACGTGATTATACGGTTGCCGATTTTAGAAAAGAGGTAAAAAATCTGATGAAGCAGCTCTGGGATTCCTTTGTTATTCCTATTATTGTTGGTGGTTCCAGTTTTTATATTCAGTCTCTTTTTTTTCCTCCCTTGGCCGAGGAGGGTAGCGAGGATGCTTTGCCAGGTTCATATAGCATCATGACGAACCAAGAATTATGGCAGGAACTTGCGCGCATCGATCCTGATCGAGCAGCAAGCATCC
>SDBV01011349.1_pt1 | contig 11561 bp, 19 predicted proteins | sample 2277081 | NCBI WGS metagenome assembly SDBV01 (sample SAMN10402039, study PRJNA504765) | marine sediment metagenome | isolation source: marine sediment core GS10_PC15, 223 cmbsf | place: Arctic Ocean: Southern Knipovich Ridge | collected 2010
GGCATGCTCGCTGGCGCGGCGTTCGCTTGGGTGTTGGGCTTCTTCGCGACCCGCGAGCTGAAGACCGCAGCGGCCACGGCCGCGACGGCGGCTCAGACGACGGCGACCACCGGTCTCGGCCATGCCCTACCGGCAGCCCAGACAGCAGCGGCCGCGCTCGGTATGGCGACCGACCGCATGTACCAGGCGCCCTTGTCGCTCGGCGACCTGTCGACGGCGACGGCAACCGACATGCGGGCCTATCCGTTCGGCGACCTCGAGGTAGTGGGCGCACCGGTGCTATCGCCCGGAGTGAACCCGTTGCTCCAGGCCAACCTCGCGGGCGACGACGACGAGTGGGCCGACTACGGCGAAGACCTCGCCGGCCTCGGTGACCTCGAAGTGCTCACGTCTGACGGCTGGCTCTCGGGTCAGTTTGAGGACGTCCCAGCCATCAATTTCTAGAAGGACCTCCCCAACGGAGGCCCTCGAGGGAGGTCCGAAAATGAAGAATGGGTGGATATGGCTCATCGCCGCCGGTGTCGGCGGTTGGTGGCTTGGACAGCAGCAGGGAGCCAAAAAAGGCTACACGGTGGGCTATGCAACCGGAGTCGTCGAAACCACGGCCATGGCTGCAGCAGCAGCCATCCAGCAGGCCACCGGCGCAACCGTGCAGACCATCCCGGGCGTCACGGCGCCGACGACCTAAGGGGCGCAACGATGCCTTGGAACGGATGGCGCCACGTGGCCGAACCAGAGAAAAGCAGTGCTGAGCTCAGCGACCGAGACCGAGCGCATTCTGAGACGCACCATGAGACAAGGCCCCGCAAGCGCAAGCGCAAGAAGAAGGTGGTGTCCACAACGGACCCCATGAGAACGACCAACTCTGAAGCCTGAAAGAAGGCGCAAGGATACGAGACATGAGCAATCACGAAATGGCAGCCAAGCTCGACGCAGCCATGGGCTATGCGGTCCCCCCGGACACCGCTAAGGCCTACCTGTCCAACCTCGTCAACCGCAACAGCGGCCACCGCGCTGGCCTCGACCAGTACTGTCGCCGCATGGGCGTGCAGGGCAATCTCGTGCGCGTGCGCTGGGGCACCCTGTACAGCACCGTGGCGCTGCAGTGGGATGCGGCCGGTCTGGCACCATCGCAGTTCAGCTCGGTGCTCTATGCCCAGGGCCAAAACGACATCGACACGGTTCTGGGCCAGCTCGGGCTCTTCGAGACCAATCTCAGGCAAGGCGCCAAGATGGACTCGAGTCAGCAAATCATCAGCAAAAAGCACGGCTTCGCAGCCGAGATACGCAAGGCGGCGGCCGTCACGGTCGACAACCAGGCCTTGGCGCTGCAGGCGATATGGGGCGCGACGGCTGTGCAGCTCCAGACGGGCGTCCAGACGTTCCAAGACTGGGGCCCGATTCAGCAATTTCCAGGCTTGCAGCGCAGCATCTCCAACGGCGGCGCAGCGCCCAGCGTGTCCGTCAACGCTAGCCCCCAGGGCTGGCAGAGCCTGGCAGTGCTGACGCCCGAGCTGACGTTCGGCGCCGGCCAGACGTTCCGCCTTCCCCTCCTGCTACGCCAGGTCGCTGGCGGCGGGACCGTGCTACCCGAGGGCGTGGGGTTCGAGGACCTCGAGGTCACCGTGCGTCACACCTTCTACGGCCGCTTGGTCACGACCATCACCGGATAACCCCCGTGGGGAGCCGCCAGGCCACGCTAGCGGTGGTCTGGCGGCCTCCCTTCCCTCAGTCCCCCGAAATGGGCAGGAGACCCCCGCATGCCATCGACACTCGCGAACCTTGGAGCCCTCTACGCCGGCGGAGAGATGGGTGACGCGGTCCAGAAAATCCTGGCCATCCCCAAGAAGATTAGCCGCACCGCCAATGCCCTGATGGGCGTTACCCGCGATGCCATCCGGCTCGGCCAGTACCAAGTGGGACCGCCCTACATCTACCAGCAGTCGTTCGTCCTCGCCCCCAACAGTGACACCGAATTCGCGGTCAACATCGACGCGGACGGGACCGTCGCCATGTTCAACGCCATTGTTCAGATAGACGCCACGGCGAACCAGCCCGCCTTCGACGAAGCGTTCATTGAGTCCATCGGCATCGGCAGCCAGCTCTTCTACCAAAACAAGGGCGGCCTTGCGATTTCGGGCCTGACGTTCGGCTCGTTCCCGCAGTTTACCCAGGGCCTGCTGCGCCGCATCAAGGTCAAGCAGGGCGACATCTGGCGCATCAAAGCCGTCAGCACGAGCGCTGACGTCTACCGCGTCAGCTTCTCCGCTGAGCAGTACTTCGCGTCTCGCGGCCAAATCTGATGGGCTCAGCGACTCCACGGCAGGGATTCGGCACCCGCGACGGTCTCAACGCGCGCGACAGTCGGATGCTGTGGAGCCGCTGGCGGGAAGTGGACTTCGCGCTGGCGCAGAAGAACAAGGAGCAGTTCATCGGTCCGTTCCCATACCCCGCCATGGGCCCCCTGAACTCGGGGCAGCCGCAGAGGGCCTTTGGCAACGAGGTCCGGTACAATTGGGCCCTGTCGTCTCGCGGCTCCGACCTCAACGCACCCACCGAAACGTACATCGTCCGTACGTTTCTACACCTGTTGCCCACCAGCATACCGGGCCCCCGTGGCGCCATTGCCGGCCACGGCCAAAGGGAGATAGACACCACGGGCGTCGCGGGCGGAACTGCGGGTTTCAGTCGGGCGGCGCTGCCCCCGGCGATTGGCAGCGGGTTCATTTCCTTTGGGGTCGAGCAGACTAAGGGGAGCTTGGTGACACCGCTCACGCTGTCTTACTCCGTCGCCATCTTGGCGCAGCCGGCCTACGTGTACGGCAAGGCGCTCGGAGGCCAGCAACCACCATACGGACAGGCACCCTTACAGGCGCGCATAGCGGGGTTTGACGATGCCTAGGCGACGAATACCAGTGTGGGGATGGGCGTTGCTCGCTGGCGGCGGCCTGTGGCTCCTGACACGGAAAAAGGGCGCACCTGGACAAGGGGCCCGCCAAGGCGAGTCGACGGCCGGGACGCTCCTGACCAGCGGCTCCAAGTCATGGGATGGCAAGTCGTCGCAGGCGACCTACATCCGGAAGTTGTTCAACCACCAGATGAACTACATCCCTATCGCAAAGAGCCTCTACAACATCGACAGGCTCAGGCGCATCACCCTCGCCGCGTCGAAGTACTTCGGAGTCCCGCCCGAATGGGTCTGGGGGACCATGTGGGGCGAGAGCCGGTGGACGCCAATCGGCTTGTACGGCATCTACTCAGGCACCAAGAACCCGTCGCCAGACAAGGCCATCGCGGCGAGCTCGTCGGCCTTTGGTCTAAGTCAGATGCTCGGGGGACGCTTCCGCAAGTCGGAGACGCCCTTCCTCCGCAAGCACTGGGGCAACAATCCCTGGGTCCACATGGACCTCGTCGACCCCAAAATCGCCATATGGACCCAGGCCGGCACCTACGGCCGTGGACTCGCATCCAGAGGCGGCGGACCGGGCGCTACCAAGGACGCCCAAGCGGCTGCCATCCGCAAGATGAAGGCCGGCAAGGGCGGGCTCCTGTTGGGCCATTGGATGGCCGGTTTCATCGGTGAGCGCGCCAAGCGCGGAGCCGAGAAGAAGATGCGCCACATCGCCACCTACGGACCCGACGTCTGGTCCAAGGGCAAGCCCGCCAAGGGTTCTACGGCGTGGACCTCGAAGCCGGGCCCAACGTACGCCGAAGACGACCTTCCGCCGTGGGGCGGCAAGTCCACGCTGAACCTGACCGCGCACTCCGACACGGCCGCCGAGAGCCAGCCGTCGACCAGCGACAAGGCCGCCGAAGACGCGGCCGTCGCGCTGGCGCTGGCGGAGCTGAACCTGGCCATCGGCGATGCGCTGTTCGCCGCAGGCATGGCGGAGAAGAAAGCCGAAACGGCCGAAACCGAGCTAGCCATCGGTGAGGGTCAAATCGTGGGCTTCCAGGGTCTGGGCGACCATGGTCCGCCGGGAGCTCCCAGCTACTACGCCTCGCACCCTTGCGGGGTACCCTCGGGTTGTCCTCCACGTCTGGACGGGTTCGGCGCCTTCTACGAGGGCGACGACGACCACCAGGAGGAAGACTGAACTATGCGACGAGGAACTCACGTATGAGACGTTCCGCCCCGCATGGCTCGGGTATCCCACGCCGACCTTCCAGGAAGCCCAGCAAGAGGCCATGGCGCGCAGCAAGCGGGCACACAGGGCGGGGGACTACAGTTTGAACAGCACCCGCAACACCATCCTTGGGGTCATGCGCGAGCACAAGATGACCGTGTGGAATCAGTACCTGCGCGAGCTGTGTCCGGACCTCCCGCAGCAGCACCGCGACACGCCGCTCAGGAGGGGGTGACATGAAGTGGTTGCCTTGGGCGTTGCTCGGAGGGGTCGGCCTGCTGGTCGCCTATTCAGCGGGTGCCATCCGTGGCGGGCAGATTATCGTAGACCTGCCCCAGGCGGACCTTGACCGGTTGCGGCGTGAGGCGGGCAAGGCAGACCCCAAGTCCTACATCAAGGACCCGTTGCTGCTGGGGGGCCTGTACTGATGAAGCTATGGCAGGCATTGCTACTCATGGCCGGGGCCGGGCTCATCGGCTACCAGATGGGCCGCCAGGACCCAGTTGTTGTCGCCGCGGAACTCAAGCGGCTTTCGGAGGGTAAGCAGCAGCTGGCTATCCCTCGCATCAAGCTAGAACCGTAACAAACACGGGGCGCCGGGAGTTGAACCCTCCCGACGCCCCCGGATGACCAAGGAGACGTAACCTCCATGCCCACCCAGAAACTAGACTCGTCTGACCCCACGAGCAAGCATAAGTGGTGTCGATGCTGCAGCAAGCCTGTAGCCGATGGAGTGCGCACATCGCCGCACTACTGCGCACTGTGCGGCAGGCATGCACGTATTGCCGCCCGGGCGGACCCGAAGGGGAAGCGAAAGGGAGCGCTAGCGAGCGACACGCCGCGCCGCGTAGGCGCATCCAGCCGGTCCGGTGAGCGCAGCGAGGCTGACGCCCGCCCTTCACCAGCTCGCATCGCTGGCGGTCCGGTTCTCCCGGTCCCGCCGCCCTTACACACAGGAGGCCCCAATGGTGGACATCGACATCACACAGCTACAGAAGAACCTGACAAGAGCTATCGACCTCGCGGACACCGAGGGCCGGGCCGTGCGCGCAGAGCGGGAGCGCGCCAACGCGTGGGAGTCGCTGGCGCCAAAGGCCTATCGCCTCGTGATGCAGGCGCGCTCGACGCACCCCAGCGGCGCGGTCGGTCGGGACCGTCTGAGACAGTGGAACAAGGAGGCCGAAGCGCTGCGGCAGGAGCTTCAGGACATCCTGGTAGCGAGCGCCCGGCCGCCCAGGTAGAGAGCGCAGCGAGCCCGAACGCTCGCCTTGATACAGAGCGAAGAACTGGCGCAGCGGCGCAGCCGTCGCAGCGCAGCGGAGACCAGTTATTTGCTTGCAGGGAAGAAGTGGCGAGACCCTACAGCGGCGGGGGAACCCGCGATGCATGACACAAACCCCCCTCCCGGATACGACGGCCCCCTCGACCCCCACAACTGGATGAAGGCCAACCGGTTGCCCGACGGCTCCTGGCAGCAAACCGCGGCCGGAGAGAAGCAGTGGGTGTGCAACTACTGCGGGGCGGCCGGCTCCTACGACGAGATGAACCTGGGCGGATGCTCTCACCGCTACGAAGACTGCAAGCACTGTGGGTACTCACCCGCATGCGCCCTCGACTGTTCGGGCATGGCCGCTGTGCTGACGTCGCCCGCTGTGTATCTGGCGGGCTGGGGGGACAAGCAATGAAGTCCCCTACCGACATCTGCGCGACAGCAGCCAACGCTCGGGGGCTCCTCGCACAGCAGGCCAACGCCACGGTCATCGACGCCCTGGAGGCCCCTGGCATCGCCCGCTGCGACGCCATGGCAAAGCGCATGACGTCCTGTATGTCCGGTGGCCTGGCGAGCGTTCAGATACTGAAGCCGACGTCTGCCAAGTGGATACCCAACCACTGCGACCAGAGGCTCTGTAGCCACACGAGTTGCCATCGCCACCGCGTCCGGCTCACGTGGGAGCGCCTGACGACCATCCTGTCCACGTATCGCCACGAGGCGGAAGGGTACCTGCCGCCGTCGCAGCGGTTACGGTTCGTGACGCTCACCATGCGCCGCCAGCCGGGTGGGCCCCGAGACGCGTACAACCGGGCGTCCCAGGCGTTGCTGAAGCTCCGCAAGCGCAAGGCCTGGAACTACCACATGGGCCAGCACGAAGGGGGCGCGATGGCCTCCTACGAGGCCGAGTGGGCCGACGGAGGGTACAATCCGCACTGGCACATGGCGCAAGGGGGCGGTCGCTTCTGGACGTCCAATTGCCGCCAGTGCTGGCGTCACCACCGGCCCAACTGCCGCGAGTGTCGCGAGGTCGACCGCAAGTGCAGGGCGCGAGGCGTTACGTCGTCAATCCCTCGCTGGTATCCCACCTGCGGCGCCCTGTACAGCGGCACCAGCCGCTTTGCAACTTGGCCGCGGACCGGACCTTGTGATGGGGGCGCGTACAAGACACGCCCAGCCGACCACGAGCCGGCCTACAACTGCGACCTCTGCCGGTGCCTGTCGTGCGAATGGGCGCAGTGCACCGACGACGGCTCCTACGTCGTGGACATGCGCCGCGTCGATGACCCTGCCGCCGAGCTGGTCAAGTACATCACCAAGGTGGCGTGCCTGCCCGCCGACCAGCTCGTGCTCTGGGCGACGACCATGCGCCGTATCCGGCGCTTTCGCTGGCTGGGCAGCTGGGAAGGTCGTGGGCTACCAGACAAGGTCGCCGCTCCCGTGGTGCAGCTCACCCCGAGCCAGCTGTACGAGCTGGCGACCAGCGAGGCGCAGTTCAAGCAGTTTCACACGCACGCGAGACCGAGCGACTTCACCGAGGTCGAGTCCAAAGCCCTACAGCTGGACTGGTTCGGCGCCGACGTCGCGCCCGACCAGCTGGCGGTCGTGGGTGTAGTGCTCGACAGCTCGTGGGCGCTGGCGGCCTACAAGGCGTTGGAGAGGTCGGTCACAGCATGGTCCGACCACACCAGCAAGCGCGATGCCGACTCAATCGAGCGGCTGGTCCCCTTCTGACGGAGAACCGACGATGAAAATCCTACTCGACGAAGCCGAGATACTGGACCTCGTGCGCGACTTTGCGTCGCGCGCATTCCACCAACGCCAAGCGCCGGCCATGCCCAACTACATGGTCGCGCCGTCGCCGGCACCGGTGTCGCTTCACATCGAGATTGAATGGACCGAAGTCCGGGAGGGGCTGGCGATGGTCGTAGTCATCCGCGAGCAGCCCGCAGAAGGCCTGACGCCGACCGGTCCCCCGCCGCCGGACTGGATGACGGACGTGCTCAAAGCAAGGGTCTAGTCGTCGCCCTGGGTTAGCTCGTGGAGCAGATACAGCGCAGCCATCGTGAGCAGCAGGAGCATCATTTGCTCCGATGCGCCCACGCACAGGCCGCTAGACGTTGCCGCGAACGGTGAACGTGACGGGGGCCACGCCCTTGGCGGTCAACCGCAGCTGATAGTAGCGGTACGTGTTGTCCGGCGACGTCGCGTCAGTCTTGATATCGTACGGGGTGACGATGCCTATCGTGATGAAGGCGTCCGCGGGGTCAAGCTCGTTAATGCGCAGCTCGTGCGGGAGCGCAGGGTCCGCGACGTCGGCGGTTATCTGGAGGAACGACAGCGGCATGCCGCCCTCGATGGCAAGCTCCAGGTCGCCGGTGTCGTCGACCAGGGCCAGCGTGACCGACCCGTTGAAAAATGGCGTTTTCACGGCGCGACCCCCGGCTCGTTGACCTGCCACAGGTTAATGCGGCGCACCCCGGTCATCTCGATGAAACTGGGGTCGAGGCTTTTGAAGATGCCCCCGACATCGTCAGTCGTGACCAATTCGAGTATCGCGGTGACAATAAAGGGGCTGCGACTGTCCCCCCCGACGGGAAAATCGTAAATCCTCTCAGTGGTCAAGCCGTCCTCTGAAAGCAGCGGCACAATCGCACCGTTGAGGCTCAGGGCGACAGCGCCGGTTTCATCGGTGGCCCCAAAGAACCACGTCCCCTCAAAGGTGACGCAGTAGAACCCGTCCACCGGTGGGGCAACGGTCGCCCCGTCCATGCAGTCCTCGTAGGTGCTCGTCCCGTTGTCGTTAACGACCGCGGCAGCGGTGGCAATCGTAGCGGAAGCGGGCAACACGCTAACGGCCCCGCCGGCGGGGACTACATGCGCTCCGAACATTGTGGGCTCCTGCAACGGGTCCAAACATGGCGACAGGCTAGCACGATTGAGCTAGGCTGGCGCCATGCTTGACGACGCTGGAAACGCACCTCTACACATGGCGCCCTATCGCCATGTGTGGCGGTGGTCCAACGGGGCCGCCAAGTGCAAGGTCTGCCATAGGCCTTACGAAAAGCGCTCAGACCTGAAGCGAACCTGTCTGATGCGAGTACAGATAGCCAGCGCCACCGCGCACGCATAATGCGCCAGCGCGCTTGAGCGCGCATGAGGGAGCCACATGGCAGGCAAGCAAGGAACACTCAAGCGGCTGACGGCCCTGGAAGCGCTCATGTCGCGCATCGCCGAGAAGCTGGGCGTCGACGAAGAAGACGAACCGACCCACGACTACCCCGTCTCGTTCTTCTCGCCGTCGTGGCAGCCTGAGCCCGTCCACCAGAACCCAGCAGCCCCGGCGCCGGTGGTCATCCAGGCGCCCAAGCCGCACATCGTTCACGTCCAGCCGCCGCCTCCGGACCCGACCATGGCGGCGTTCATGGGCGCTGTGCTCCCGGCGCTGACCCAGCGCGCACTCGCACCCCCCGCCCCCCTGCCGCCCCAGCCGTCCCCGTTCGGGCAGCTCGGCGACGCGATGCAGGCGCTGCGGGAAATGAACGAGTACATGAACCCGACGCCCGCCGAGCCGTCGATGGCCCAGCAAATCCTGACCGCTCTAGTGCCAACCGTTGGGCCCATGCTGGCGAAAAAATTCGGCATCCCAATCCCGACCATGGGCGCGATGCTCAACGACGCCGACTCAGAGGACTACGCCGATGCACTTACGGAGGGGCTGGCTGCCGTCGCTGGAGAGCAAGCTGGCCCTGATGGCGCGGATGGCTCTGAATGAGGCGGCAAAGCCACTGGCGCTCCAGCTCGGGCGCCTCATCATCTCGCAGATACCGCGGCGCGCCCCGTACGACGCCAACGCGCTCGGTCTCTGCTACTTCGTCCGCGACTGGATTCGGTACACGCACGAGAGCCCAGAGACATTCGCCGACCTCGCCAACCTCGTGCTCTACCCCGCCGGCGACTGCGACGACATGTCAATCGCCCTGGCGGCGTTGCTCGTGCGCATGGGATACCCAGCACGCCACGTCGCATTCCGTGTGGGCTACCGCCGTGGTAGAGGCGTTCACGTGTGGGTCTCCGTATACAGTCCTCGCGTTAGTCGATGGATTGAGCTGGACCCGTCCACATGGAAGCTCGAACCGGGCCAGTCGCCCGCACCGCGCTTCGAGCACACCACCACGCACCCGTTGACCGGAGGGACCCATGTCCACAGTCCGACGAACCGCTGACACATGGGTCATTTCCGGCCTTGGCTCCTACACGACGCCGGTTGTCGGACGGGGTATCCCGGGCCTTGGGGGCCTGTGGGAGGACATCGGGACCGCGGTCGGCGGGGCCGTCAACGCGCCCGACACCGACTGGAGTGGTGTCGACGGGGGCGCGGTCGGGAAGCTCTTCGCGGATGGAGACATCTCACCCGAGGGCGTCATTCAGGCCATCGAGCAGGGCGTCGACGTGACGTCCGACGTCATCGCAGCGGTCGGCGGCGACCCGCGCTGCAAGCCCCCCGGACCCAAGCCCAGGAGCTGGGCAGTATGGGACTGCAAGCTTGGCTGGGTGCACCCGAACCACCAAAAAAACTCAATCAGCGACCCCGGGCGCTGGATACCCGTCTACCGAAGCGGGATGGTTCAGTGGTTCACCGACAACGCGGGCAAGGCCGGCGCGCTTATCGCCGCCAACGAAATCGGGCCCGCCCGAGACCTCATCAAGAAGATGTTTCGCGCGTTCGGCAGCCCGCGCGCGTCGCGCAACTTCCCCGCCGAAGGAACCTGGCCCGGAGGTCCGGCCATCCCTGCAGACACGCGCGCCTTCGTGTTCAAGACGCTGGCGGACCTCAACGGTAAACTACCGGTCGCGAGTCGCATCACCGCCGACGACGTCACTGGTGGGGCCGCCATCGCGCTGCCGGCCACCGACGCCACCAACCAGACGATGAAAGACTTGGCCGCCGCCGGCAAAGTCCAGAGCGCCGTTGCTGCCGCGACGGCCCCCGGCGCAGGGATGCCCAAGTGGGTGCTACCCGTCGCCGTAGCCGGCGCAGCCTGGTTCTTCCTGGCGTAGCAGTGGCCGACCTGTTCACGCTCCTCGGGGAAACCGGGGACTTGCTGAGAGACCAGCTCGAGGCCAAAGCTCGCGACCGCTACGACACGTTGGTGAGGGGTGGCATCGTCCGCACTGAAGCGAACCACCTTCTGTCCAAATCGGCCCATCCAGACCTCTACGCGAGCGTCTACACATTGGGTCCCGTTCGCGGGATGGTGCCGTTCGACCTCAATTGGCTCGCCGAGCACGTGTGGCTGACCCCCGACATCGCTCGAGCGCTCCTGGGGCTGCCAGGGCTGGCGGGTGCGTACGGCGCGCAGTATCAGATGCTACCAGCGCACGACCGCGTCATCCTGACAGGCCTGGTAGACCGCGTGGCCAACTTCCTCCATGCGACCAAGCTCGCCACCCAGACGCCCGGGCAAAAGGCCATGTCCGGAGCGCTCGTCAAGGCCGCCCTCGAGGCGCACCTGGTCAGGCGCCCCGGTGGAGCTGGCAGCACCGTGGGGTTTGCCCCGGCCATCGCCGAGCTGGACGCGCGCAACAAGTGGTGGCAGACGCCGGCGCTCATCGCTGCGGGCGTGTTGGCCCTGGTGTTGGTGGTCAAACGATGAACGCCACCATCAAGTTCAACCTCGACAAGCGCATTCGCGCGTTGCTCGACGAGCTCGCCGGTCGGAAGCTCAGCGGCCCCGAGACGCGCGCAGCGTTCCGGGCCTTCCTGGCAGGCGCCATCGACATGGCGACCGTGAAGGCCAACCCACGCGAGCTGGGCAAGCTCGGACCGCTTCACTCCGTCCGCTATCGGCGGGACGGCGTGCTGTACGAGCACAAGTTCAAGGCGCGGTCGCGGCCCATCCTGGCCTATGACCCCGAGAGCGAACACCTGGCAGTTGTGGGAGGTCGATACCGTGTCGACCGCGCACGAGGAATCATCGACAAATAGCGAGGCTATCCGTGGATATGGAACTGATAGAAGTCGCGGAGAACCCGCGAAAGAAGGCCAAGAAGAAGAAGGCCAAGAAGAAAATCGCCGTGCGGAACGTGAAGGCCGCCGGCAAGGGCAAGCGGCTCGTCATCGTCGAGAACCCCAAGAAGAAGAAGCGCCGGCGGTCCAAGGG
>SDBV01011350.1_pt1 | contig 11561 bp, 10 predicted proteins | sample 2277081 | NCBI WGS metagenome assembly SDBV01 (sample SAMN10402039, study PRJNA504765) | marine sediment metagenome | isolation source: marine sediment core GS10_PC15, 223 cmbsf | place: Arctic Ocean: Southern Knipovich Ridge | collected 2010
GGGTTCGCCTGACGGCCCAGGCTTCGCCTGGCCCCTTGACGCACATGCGTGGGGAGGGCAGAGAACGGTTTAATCAAAAAATAGCCTTTGACAATTTACTGCTCATAGAAGCAGGCTGTTGAATTTGGATCCCGTGTAAACGGGGTTTGAGGGACAGGCGTTATGGATATCGTGTTCATGATCTTTGGCAGCGGATGCGATGCGCGGAATGGATGAGATGCAGGAGCCTCTGCGCGCGTACATGACGGACTGGCGATAGAACGGGATGTGGTACGCGAACTTCGATGTCGTGATGTGGGCGAGCAAAGCCGGACCCGGCAGGCCACGATCGATCGGCCGGCTCGGCGCTGCGGCCTGCACGATACAGTCGCAGCGCGAACAGGCGAAGTTGGGACGGCGATGACGGATGACGCGGAAGTGCGCGCGCACGTATTCAAGCTGTTCGGAAACGTCTTCGCCCAGCGGTTTTAGCGCGCCACCGCATCCCGGGCAGTGTTCCTCGAGGGGGCGATGCACACGCTCTTCGCGTTCGAGGTGATCGGGCAGTGGTTTGCGACAGTCACTCTCGCGGCGTTGCTGCGCCTTCTTTGAGTCAGCCTGGGTGGCCGCACCTTCGTCGGCCTGCAGGTCCTTAAGTCGCAGTTCAAGCTGCTCTATCTGACGCTCCACCTTCTCAGACTTGCGACCAAACTGCATGCGGCGCAGCTTCGCAATCGTCAGTTTCAGATGTGCGATCTCGATTACGCGGGAGCTGAGCTGGTCCTGCAACTCGACGACCCGCTGCGCGTTTGCGTGAGCTGACGCCGCATGCGCGCGCACCAGCGCCTTCAGCGCATCGATGTCGTCGGGCAGCTCGCTATCGGTCAGATCCATTGCGACAGTTTACGACCATCGGCCGCACACAGATCATCGGGTAACAGACGTTTACAAAGCACTGCGCGGGCGTGCCGCTTCGACTGGTTGTCGCCAGCCAAACCCTTCGAGCAGGAGTGAGAGTTGAGCGGTGGTCAACGCCACGACATCGGCGTCGGCGCGGGGCCATGCAAAACGCCCTTTCTCAAGACGCTTCGCAAATAAACATAGGCCGCCATCGCTCCAGTACAACGCCTTCAACAGATCACCACGGCGCCCCCTGAAGATAAAAACATGGCCGCCGAACGGATCCTTCTCAAGCATCATCTGTACCTTCGCCGCAAGGGAATTGAAGCCGGAGCGCATGTCAGTGACGCCGGCAGCGATCCAGATCCGTGTGTTTGGAGGCGGCCCGATCATCACAGAATTCGCTCGAGGACCAGGCGCAATATCGTCGCGTCGGGCACGCCTTCTATCCGGACCGACGTATCGCCATGCTGAAGCTGAATGCTGCCCTTTGCGGTCTCCAGAGGTGCCGGCGCGTTCGTCGCGTCCGGAGCACGGGCCGCCCGTCGATCGGACTGTACATCGACAACGACAGGCAACATGGTCTGCGTCTGCGCATCTTCGATCAACAGACGCTGAGCGTACAGTTTGCGCCAGGCTCACACCTGATTGGCGTTGATGTTGTTGTCGCGAGCGACCCTTGCGACCGACGCGCCGGGTTCAGACGTCTGCTCGACGACCGATCGTTTCCATTCCAATGGATACCGTCGGTTCTGGCGCTTGGCAGGTAACTCGACTGTCTGAGGCACTCTGTCCATTCCCGTTTGTGGACAGAGTCGATTACTCGTGTCCGTCGCAGGCGATGATTGCATCTTCTACGCAAGACGGGGAATGGTACAAATCAGATGCTTACACTTGAAGAGTGGCAGTTCGACTACAACTGGCGCCATCCGCACGGCTCCCTCGGTGGCAAGACACCGGTTGACCGCATTGCAGAAGTCGGCGAAATCACGCCTCTATCGGAGCAGGTGCAAAACGCATACGACGAGCGGAAGGAACGAATCCGGCATCGCGAATGGCGTGTGGACAAGACACTTGCAGAGCATCACCGGCGCGTGCTGGAACTCGCGCCTCCTCCCGGAGCCGCGAGTTCCAGCACGGTAAGAAAACGGCCACCACGAAAGTGAAATGATGTCTGTGAATCGCACACTTTCGTCGAGACCGCAAAGGTGCGGCTGTCAGCGTCAAGCATGACCTGCGCATAAGGAGTTGCGTCTCATCCTTGGGAAGAGGAGCCCGGTCGTCACCGACGACGATGCGACGGACTGCTGATCAGGCAATATCAGATCAGCGGCAATCAAATTCGGGTCACTGCGACCGACCAATTCTATTCTTTCGATGCATTAGCAATTCTGCGCATATCTTAATTCTCTCATCCACCCGTCGCTACCGCCAAAAAACGCAATCGTTTCAATGGGAGTGGATTGGTGAGGGACTCCGAGAGTAGTCACTCCGGAGTCCCCTGCGATCACAGCGATCCTAATCGTGCTGGGCGACAGGACGAGCATCTCGGCTAAGCAGATCCAGGGCAGCATCCACGATCATGTCTTCCTGGCCACCTACCATTTTCCGGCGACCAAGTTCGACGAGGATGTCAACCGTCTTCAGCCCATATTTGGCCGCTGCGAGCTCCGCGTGGCGCAGGAAACTCGAATAGACGCCTGCGTAACCCAGCGCGAGCGTTTCCCTATCCACGCGCACGGGTCGGTCCTGCAACGGTCGGACCAGATCGTCGGCGGCGTCCATGAGCTTGTACAGATCACAACCGTGGTTCCAGCCTTGCTGCTCCACGGCAGCAATGAACACCTCGAGCGGTGCGTTACCCGCACCCGCGCCCATACCGGCAAGGCTTGCGTCGACGCGGTCGCAGCCCTCTTCGACGGCAACGATCGAATTTGCTACGCCGAGACTCAAATTGTGGTGTGCATGCATTCCCGTCTGTGTCTCTTGCTTGAGCACATCCTTAAATGCCCGGAACCGGTCGCGAATATCGTTCATACCGAGTGCGCCGCCCGAGTCCACGACGTAGACGCAGGTTGCGCCATAGCTTTCCATCAGCTTTGCCTGCTCGGCAAGCTTTTGAGGTGTGGTCATGTGGCTCATCATCAGAAAGCCGACTGGATCCATGCCCAGTTCGCGTGCGAATTCAAGGTGCTGGCGCGAGACATCAGCCTCCGTGCAATGCGTGGCGACCCGTACGATGCGGGCGCCCGCATCGTACGCGTTGCGTAGATCGTGCGTGGTGCCGATGCCTGGAATCAGCAGCGTCGCAATCTTCGCAGTCTTCACACTTTCAGCGGCCGCCGAAATCCACTCCACGTCACTATGTGCGCCGAATCCATAGTTGAAGCTTGATCCATCGATGCCATCGCCGTGCGCAACTTCGATGCTGTCGACGCCAGCTGCATCAAGGGCGGCTGCTATTGACTTGACATTGGCAACACTGTATTGATGCCGGATGGCATGACTGCCGTCGCGTAGTGTCACGTCGGAAATGTAGATCTTTTTATTGAGAGTCATTGTGCAGCCTCCTTGATGCCGCGTGTGATGCCTGAAGCCAGTCGACGTTGTGCCACCAGATCGCCGCAGGCGAGGGCGGCGGAGGTCATGATGTCGAGGTTGCCGGCGTACGAAGGCAGATAGTGTGCTGCTCCTTCGACTTCGAGAAACACCGACGTCTTCAAGCCGTGTATCAAACCGACATCGGGTATGTTCAGCGGTTTATCAGCCGGAATCACGTCGAACTGCACCTGCTGTTTAAGTCGATAACCCGGTACGTAGGTCTGCACCTTCGCGATCATCTTCTCTATGCTCTCTTTGATGGCTTGTTGATCGGCCATCTCGGAGAGAACGAATACGGTGTCTCGCATGATGAGTGGCGGCTCGGCCGGATTGAGTACGATGATCGCCTTTCCGCGCGTGGCACCCCCGAGCTTCTCGATCGCACTACGCGTGGTCTCAGTGAATTCGTCGATGTTGGCACGAGTGCCAGGGCCCGCCGATTTGCTTGCAATCGACGCCACGATCTCCGCATAGTGGACCTTTGCAACGCGTGAGACAGCCGCAACGATTGGAATGGTGGCTTGCCCACCGCATGTCACCATATTCATGTTCGTCGCGTCCTCCTCCTCCAGATTGATGGCGGGAATGACATATGGGCCGATAGCGGCAGGAGTTAAGTCAATAACCTGCACACCGTGCGCCTGCAGTACTTCATTGTGGTGCTTATGTGCGCCGGCGGAGGTCGCATCGAAGACAATTTCAATATCCTTAAAGACATCGAGTGCCAGCAAGCCGGCAATACCTTCGGCAGTTGTCGCCACGCCCAGACGGGATGCACGCGCGAGACCGTCTGAGTTGGGATCGACGCCAACCATTGCGCCCATTTCCAGATACTTGCTGTTTCGTATCACCTTAATCATCAGATCGGACCCGATGTTGCCGGACCCGATAATCGCTACTTTCGTCTTGGTCATTGCGTATAACTCCTTGCTAGTGATCAGTTCTGGATGCGCATGCTTGTCCGAGCGGCGGATCGTACGTCTTGAACGAGGTTGGTGAAGGCGAAACCGATGTGTGCTGTGTCGACACCGATTGCTACGAACCTCGCGCCGCAATCAAGCCAGGTTTTCGCCCCAGTTGCCGTGGGTGGGAAGACCCCCGGCGCGATGCTGGTATCAAGGGCACCGGTAATCGTTGTGGCAATTGCAGCACGCACAATTGCATTATTGATTTGCCCGGGCACCCCCCAGTGCATGGGACAGGTCGACCGGACCCGGGAAGAGGCCGTCGAGATCGAGGATTCCCATGATGCTTTCAAGTGCTTCCAGCCCCCGGAGCCTTCAATCATCAGCAGAACGGCGGTTTCGTTGTTTGCCGTCTCAAACCAACGCAGAGAGCAACCGAAGCCGCCGGCTCGCACCCGAGGATCGGCTCCACGCGCAAGTCGCGGCGCGAAGCGCGCAGCCCGTACTGCTTGTGTGGCCTCCTTGATTGCTCCGATCTAGGGGACCACGCTCCAGTTGCACCTGCGTCGAGCGCGGCATCGATGAGAGAGGCATCATTGCATCGCTCGCGGACGATAGGAAAAATGCTATAGGCCTTTGCTGAAAGGATCAGATTGGGTAGCGTTTCGGCTCTATAGCTGCCATGTTCTGTATCGAGAATAGTGCCGTCGAATCCGGACTGGGCTGGGACTTCGACGAGGTTCACCGCTCGGATGATGGGGGAAAGCGCCATGAAAGGTTCGCGTTGGCGAAGATTTGTCTGTCGATACGCTGAAGAAGCCGAATTAGCGCAATTTGGATGGTCCGCTGTCACGACTGCCCTCCAATTTCTTGAGTTTTGGGGGCCGTTTTGAGCGTGAACGGGTAGGCTCTGACCACCGTGTCGCGGATTAGGAGCGACTTGTCCAGCACGCTCACAGCGCCTTTTGACTCGCGTTTATCGATCTGATAGTTGCGCCTGACCAATTCATGCTCGTTGAAAATTCGCGGGTTCCGAGTATCCGAAAACCATGGCACGTTGACCAAACGCAGGACGCGGCGATGAACGTCCGCTACGTCAAATTCAAGCTTCTCCATGTCACGCGTTCTCCTAGCACATCCTGTCTGATTTCGCCCAGCCAAACCTAGGTCAGTGGTCACACCAACTTGCCAATTGGTTCCACCAATGTATAGCTTGATACGTCCGATTGTCAACTGCTTAGTCATCATTCCGTGATGTATGAACCTAAGAAAGACTGTGGCGCTGACCAGCACTTCTACATAGGCGACGGAACGAGGTAGGCGAACGGTTTCGCAACGTACCCGCCCGATCCAATGTGCTACGCGACGGCGATGTTACGGCGGGTCGCCAGTCGGTGCCGCTGAAGGTTCTAGGCAGGTGGGGGCTTGGGTCAAACGGCGATCAATGCTCAGTTATTGCGTGAGGTGCTGTTTTCCGCTTGTATGGATGCTTGGGGCATCCTTTTCTCCTGCGCGCAAATCGGAATTTGGGATCTCAGGGTCGACAGGGAAGTCACACGACTGTTGGCGTTTTTTTGGTTGAACCAGTAAGCATAATGGTGTAACCTTGGTTTTGAGGGCGAGGTGTCGCCATCAACAAACGAACACGGTTACCCCGAGAGCAAAGGATAAGGATGAAAATCGTTAATTTCACAGTCGACGGCTTGCGTCGACTTGGTTTTCTGCTCGATGACGAGATGGTCGATCCATTAGCGACCAGCATCGGAGAAAGACCGGAGAACAGGGCTCTGTTTGCCGATACCGCAAGCTTCATTCGTTCTGGCACGGCCGGCCGGGGCGTGGCGAATGCAATCGTGAACTCCGGCGAGGGCAGACACTCGCTTGGTGACGTGCGATTGACCTCGCCGATTCTCCCTTCGACTATTCTCTGCAGCGGCAGTAACTATCTTGCACATAACGCTGAAAAGGTCGGCGCTCCTATCAGCGGGAAAGAGCCGGAGTTTTTCGTGATGACATCGGACTGTGTGGTGGGGCCCGATGAGCCGATCATTTACGATCCCGAACTTACGCAGAAACTCGATTGCGAAACCGAACTGGCCATTGTCATCGGCCGAGAAGGTAGACACATTCCGGTTGAAAGGGCGCTTGATCACGTTTTCGGCTACACGGTTGCCAACGACGTCACCGCACGGGATCGGCAGGTTCGTCGATCGCCTGAGGGTTTCACATGGTACGAAGTGGGTCGTGGCAAAGCCTTCGACAGCAGTTCGCCGCTTGGACCCTGCATTGTCACCGCCGATGAGATCGGTGATCCGCAGACCTTGACACTGCGTACCCGGATCAATGGAGAGTTGCGTCAATCAAGTCCGACTGCCGACATGATCTGGACGTGCGCGGACCTGATTCATTTCTTCTCGATCAACTTCACCCTACGTCCCGGCATGGTCATCCTGACCGGAACGCCCGCGGGCACGGCTTGGTCGACCGACGCCGAACTCGGTGGAAAGTGGCAAGGTCAGGAAGGATTGGTCGCGGCAACACGCTATTGCTTGCCAGGCGACGTCATCGAAAATGAAATCGATCGTATCGGCATTCTGAGGAATGCGGTCGTTCACATCTAAACACCTTGCGCTGAAATTCGAGAGCAGCCAGATTTTGGCTGTTCGGCGCGTAGGGGCTGTTGCGTTGGAAGGGTGTTGACGGAAGAAGCGCGGCGACAATTTCGGGTATGCAGCAACGGCTACGCTGCGAGGGAAGGAGAGTGCCGCGAGACCGTTTCGTATGCGAGATGCGGGGTCCGGCTGACACCATCAATTATGAAGCGTGGCTACTACTGTGTTCTTCTCACGCCGCACAAGGTGCCGAATATCGTCTCGGCTAGGCCGGCGATGATCGACGGAAGGAAAGCTCTCCATGGAGCTAATTGGAGCCACACGGCGCAGTGTTCGATTTGCCTGCGCAATATCGGCACGACGGGAGGGTGCTCAAGCGGCCATGCGATAACTGCTCAGGGAGCATGGGTGCTCCCAACTGTACTGATCACTGACGACCAAAGGGGTTATGCAATGTAAGGGACCCCAAAGCCTCGTAGAAAGTTCGAGCCGGTCGCCGCGGGTAGGCGAGAAGTGATTCGTTGTTTCTAGTCAATACGTTATGTGCACCGATCGGATGGATACACGACTACGTGGCATATCTGTTCTTGCGCCGCGGCTGTAACGCGAACTTGCAACCGAAGTGTCAGGCTGAACTTCGCGCCATATGAAACAGTCAGAGGCAACGTCATGCTGGAACGACATGCTAGATACATTAGGAATGCAAAAGTAAGCGTCATAAATTGATAGACGTTGAACAATTGTGACATTACTGTAGGAGACGATGATGCCCGAGACATTTTCCATGCACGAAGGAGCATTCGGTCGCATTTCGCTGCTGCCGTTGCGGACGGGCTTAGTTTCCCACGCGCACTCGGAAGCGCATATCGTCTGGTGGCTCGGTGGCGCTGACGCTGAAGCGAGGATAGGCACGCAGGTTTTCCGCTTCAGCGAAACGCATGCTGTTGCAATTAATCCATTCGAACAGCACGACGGGAGGCTCTTGTCGTCAAGTGCGCCAGCCATTTTTCTTTCGGTGTATATCAATAAGGAGTGGTTGGACAAAAGGGCCGCCACGGCAGGTAGGCCGTTCGTGTTTACCTGCCCACGTATTGCCGTCAGTCCCGAGCTGCGGGCCAGTCTTTGGAAGGTTTTGGACCTGATAATGTTCCACCCGGAACTGCAAGAGAAGATTGAGATTGCAGTTGAGGAGCTCATTCGTGGTTCAATTCAGGCGTCGCAGATTACACACTCACCAGGTCAGTGGGCTGCAGGCGCCCCGCTGCTCAGTAGCAAGTTGAGGTTGGCGATAGCGCTCATGCGTGAAAGAGTTGATGTACGCGCCACCATCGACGAGATCGCGAGTGAGGCAGGATTATCAAGGGCACGACTGTTTACGCTATTTCGCGACCAACTAAACACCACGCCGCAGGTGTTTTGGAGTGCAATTCGCCTTGAGGAGGCTATTCGCAGGCTAGTGATCGGAGATGTACCCTTGATAAATGTTGCCGATGAACTGGGATTCTCTGCGGCTAGCAATTTTTCGCGTTTCTTCAAGGAGCATACTGGGGTTTCGCCTTCAGATTACAGGCGCGCAGCGACAGCTCAGCGTGCTGGTATGGCGTGCGACGCCATTGGGAAATTGCTGCATTTCGCGAATAAAACTTTTGCATGACAATACCGTTGCTAACGGTATGGGAACTCTCCGCCTCCTCGGGGACCCGGAGGAAAGAACGTCAGCGTAGCGGTTTGATTCCGGACGCGCAGGGAGGAACGGGAGCGGGCGAAATCGCGGCCTGCTCCCGCCGGACGAAGGTCTATCGCATTTGCGATTGGTGATATGCCGCGACGTTCGAGAGAAGAATGTGGGTATGGACGGCTAATACTAGCTGTTGATATGCCCGGCGGAAGATCATTGAAGGGTAGTCCTTCCAGCTCCGCTGTGGTTTTCAGTCTGCATCGTGAATTGCCCGCCTGATCCACGTCGTAAAGGCATCCATCGTGACCTGTGTTCGCGCTGGCAGATGGCGATCACGCAGGTAGAGAATCGACGCCTCGGGCGCTAGAGTCTCCCATGACGTCAACACACGCTCGAGCTTTCCTTCTCTACCTCTGCGGGCCGCCACCGATGGTCGTTGCTGTGGAGAGCGAGCCAAACCGTGGGAGGCCATTTCCGTCGACTTGACCGCCGTCATAGACGGCGTGACGACGCGGTACCCGATAGGATACGGCGCTTGGAATCTGCGAAGGTTCTAACAGGAAAAGCCCGGCGGGCCCGCCCGGCACCTTCGCTGTATCAGCTACGCTGGCGACGTTGCCAACCGATCGGAGTTCCTATGCGACTGGTCATCGAGGCCCCCAGGAGGGTGGGGGAACGAGTAAGACTGAAGCGACGACCGTTGTTGTTGTGGAACGAAAGAATCGGAGCGTCGCCGACTGGGGACTCACACTTTCCGAAGGCTGCGCCTTGCTCGCTGAGGTTCAATCGATACCGGTGTCGGAGCAGGCTGCCGGGTGGATGGAGAGTCAATTAGCTTGCGACCGTTGTGGCTCGATGCTGGCGCAAGAGGACGCCCGGTCGATTACGCTGCGAACCGTGTTTGGCAAGGTCAACATGCCGAGTCCGAGGCTATGGGGCGTGCAACTGCGCGGCAAAGCAAGGTCAACCGCGCCGCTCAGTGAGTCCGCTGTGTAAGTCCGTTCGCCAGCGTGTGACGCCGGAATTGGAGTGCTCTAGGCCAAGTGGGCCGCCCATCTACCTTACCGTCAGACCACTGAGCTGCTTCGAGAGGTCCTTCCGCTGGACAAAGGGATTTCCTTCGGTAGTACTCGTCGTCGGATCCTCGCCACCGGTAGCGCGCTGGACGCGCAGATCAAGCGCGATATGGCGTCTGGACCAAAAGCGGTCAGCGCAGAACAGGTTCACGGATCGACCACAGTCGGCTGCATGAGCGTTGACTCCGCGTGGCTGAGCTTCAACAGCCCCAAGAGCCGAAAGGCGGCGCGCGACCTTGCGGAGCAGAAATCGCCTTGGGCGCAGAAGTTGACGCGGGATCGACATGTCAACATCATTGCGGGCCGTCCAACTCTTGCTGATCGCACTCCCCGTCTCTACGCGTACGTGCAGAAGCTGGTGCCCACGGCGCCCGCGCGGTTGGATCAATTTCTCTCTGCAAGCGGCGTGGCTCCAATAGAGCGAGTCACCGTGATCAGCGATGACGCTGGCGAATTCGGCAAGGCTGTGGACGGCAGCCAGCTCGCGAGGGGAAGGATCCTGGACGGGTTTCAGATCGCGATGAAGTTCAAGGCTGCCAAGAACTCGGTGTTAGGAAACCACGCGATGGAGCCCCACGAGCGAATTGCTGTAGAGACAGAGATCGATCTCGCCAAGTGGCTGGTTTGGCATGGAAAGGGCCGACAATCGGTGTTCCGCATCAAGGCCTTGGACGCCACGCTGTCGGGGAAGGAAGGCCATGAGCACTCGACGTTGTACTGGAACCAGCGCCGCCTGTACTTCTACACCGAGAACAACGCCGGTACGCTTGTGAACTGTGGTATGCGTTATCACAAGGGGCTGCTGATCAGCAGCAGCTTTGCCGAATCCGCGGTGAACCTGGTGGTCAGCGCTCGCATGGCGAAGAAGCAACAAATGCGATGGACGGACGAGGGAGCGCACTGTTTGGCACAGGTCAGAGTTGCTGTTCGCAACGAAGAATTCTCGGTTGCGAAACTTGCCGTATTGACCAAGACCTCTGTAGCTGCAAACTCGCCGAGTGGACGCCGAGCGGCGTGAATTGACCTCCCATAGTTTGGTTTATTCTCGATGCCATGGACGCCTGACGAAACGCACCTCCCCAACATTTGCAGCACCCCGCAGCAGAATCACATCCACCGGATAGCGCAATCGCTCCAGATCCTTGGTCGTGCCGGCTTTTGCTCACCCGCCCCATGTGAATCAATACATTTTGTATCGTCTGCCGTGACATTAGGCGGGGTTATGTATACAAAAACACAGTACTAAGCTACTAGGTCAAATCCGTGCGCAAAACGATTTAAGGAGATGGTGATGGCGAAGATGAGAGCGGTGGATGCAGCTGTTCTGGTATTGGACAAAGAGGGGATTGACACCGCCTTCGGTGTGCCAGGCGCCGCTATCAACCCGTTCTACTCGGCCATGCGCAAGGCAGGCAACATCAGCCACGTGCTGGCGCGCCACGTCGAAGGCGCTTCGCATATGGCCGAAGGCTATACGCGGGCTCAGCCGGGCAACATCGGCGTGTGTATCGGCACGTCCGGTCCCGCCGGTACCGACATGATCACCGGTTTGTACTCCGCTCAGGCCGACTCGATTCCTATTCTGGCTATCACGGGCCAGGCGCCGCGTGCGCGTCTGTACAAGGAAGACTTCCAGGCCGTCGATATCGAATCGATCGCCAAGCCCGTCACCAAGTGGGCCGTCACCGTGCGCGAACCGGCGCTGGTGCCGCGCGCGTTCCAGCAGGCCTTTCATCTGATGCGCTCGGGCCGCCCGGGTCCGGTGCTGATCGACCTGCCGATCGACGTGCAGCTCGCCGAAATCGAATTC
>SDBV01011351.1_pt1 | contig 11561 bp, 9 predicted proteins | sample 2277081 | NCBI WGS metagenome assembly SDBV01 (sample SAMN10402039, study PRJNA504765) | marine sediment metagenome | isolation source: marine sediment core GS10_PC15, 223 cmbsf | place: Arctic Ocean: Southern Knipovich Ridge | collected 2010
CCAATCTTGCCGAACGACATCTCGATGATAGGCAGCTGCTGGAGTTCCTCGTTGCCGATCACACCTATGTAAAGCTCGCGCCCCTCGATGAATTGCTCAGCGATCGCTGCTTGCTTGAGATTTCGGTGAATGAACTCGACCCGGTCGCTCAACTCCTTCTCATCATTCACAACCGAGGATTGAGCGATGCCTACGGAGGCATCTTCGCGCAGCGGTTTCACGATTATCGGGTAGTCGACCTCCGATGGCGACTGCCCCTTTTCGCCTAATTCGTATACCGCGAACTTCGGGACCCTCATTCCGTGATAGGCGAGGATCTTCTTGCTGGCAGCTTTGTCGCGGGCCATCACGAGCCCCTCGGGAGGCGCCCCTGTGTAGCGGTAAGCGTGTAGCTCGAGTAGCGCCGGAACGCCGTAGTCGTAACGGGCGTTACCCATGAATGATTCACAGCAGTTGAAGACGAGGTCCGGCTTGTACTCTTCGAGTTGATGGAGGGGATGGCGCAGATCGTCGTGGAGCCCGATCATGTAAACGTCGTGACCGTTCTCCATCAGAGCCTCGGCCACTTCGTACTCAGCCTCCGGAACCCCCGCTTCGATTTCCCCTTTGAAATCGACGTCCTCCCAGCCGGGATTCGGGGTATCGAAGATGACAGCGATCTTCATCGGCCTCCTCGCGCTGATGCTTTAGACGCGCAAAGGATAGAGGCTTTTCGGCCGCCGTCGCAACAGGGCCTCTGACTCGACGCGCCTCAGTCTCGGAGACGGCTGCGCCAGAACTCGGCCACACTCGGGAGCGTCTTCTCAACGCTCCCCGGCCGCCGCCGGCGGCGAAGTCGGGGTCGCGCAGATCTGTGCTGATGTTGGACTGTAAACGTAGCTCCGGAGGTTCGGTATAGGGTGGGCTGTCGTCGAAGTCCCGGAAGTGTCAACTGGCGTCTTCGTCGCTCGCCGCTCTCAAGCTGACCCTGAAGGTAGTTCCCTCGCCGTTGGAGCGAAGTGAGATCTTGCCGCCGAAGTCGCTGACGATGCTTTCCACTATCGCCAACCCGAGGCCGGTGCCTACCTCCGGTTGCTTGGTAGTATAGAAGGGCTCGAAGATCCGCTCCTGGATCTCTGCCGGGATGCCCTCCCCGTTGTCGGCGACCTCGAGGTAAACTTCGTCGCCGTCTTCGCCTGTCCGCACGATGATGCGTCCGTCATCTCGATCCGATACAGCATGGCGCGCGTTCTCGATCAGATTGAGCACAACCTGCTGGAGCCTGCCCAACGAACCTACCGCGTGGGGCTCATCGAGCGAGAAATCGGTGACCACCTGGACTGTTGCTCCGTCGTTGCGCAGCTCGCTCAACTTGAGGGCGCGCTCTACTGCATCGTTCACGCAAACCGTACTCTTGCCCGAGTCGCGTCGGACGAAGGCAAGCAGCTCTCGGATGATCTCGTTCGCCCTTCGGGCCTCGCCCAGAACCATCTCCAGTGTTGGGCGCTCGGTCTCGTTTGACGATGCGACCATGTCGTTCACAAGCGTACTGATCCCCGTCAGCGGGCTGGCCAGTTCGTGTATGACGCGAGCAACCAGCTCGCCCACCGTCGCGAGCCGCTCTCTTTGCGCCGCGACCTGTACCATCAGCTGCCTCTCGGACAGGTCTCGAATGACCGCTACGGCTGCCGCAGGCCCTCCTTCGAGCGGCCGGTAGCGGCTCATCGTCAGCTCTACCGGGAATTCTTCACCGTTGACACGAAGTCCGGTCAGCAGCAGAGGGCGGCGCAGGCACGTAGGTGTGGTGGTTCGGATAACGTCGTCTCGGCGGTTCGAGCTGAATCGAATCAGCTCTTTGACTTGCTTGCCCTTGAGAAGCTTAACGTGCATGTCGAATATTTCGGCGGCGGCCGGATTAGCGTTTACAACCGTCCCATCTTCCTTCAGCACCAGAACCGCGTCACGTAGGGATTGAAACTGCTGGCCGACACTTTCGAGGAGGGTCGTTTCGCCGACGGTCGTACGAAAATCTGTCGATAGACGGGCGAGCAGGCCGACGGCCATGAAGAAGACCCCGAAAGTTCCGGTATAGAGTAAAACGCTGAGCCAGTATCCGATGCTGCTGATTGAGAACAAAGCCGGGACCGCAGGAGCCAACATCAACTGGCCAACTCCCACTGCGATCGTCGCGGCGATGCCTGACCAGATGACGCCGGTGCGGCCCGCACTGATCGCGGCCAAGGCGACGAAGATTGCGTAGAAACCATCGTAGTAGAAGCGGTACGAGCTGAAGGATCCGTTCTGCATGTAGAGCAGCGAAGCGCCGATCGAAATCAAGCCGATCTCTACGCAGCGCAGGTAGAGCGCATGCTCGGAGAACCATTCGTGAAAACGTTTGCTGGCGGCTCCCATAAGCCCGGTGTACAGGATCGCCGCGATCGCAAGTACAGAGGCCAGCGGCCATGCCGCGACTCCGTAAACGATGAGCGCGTAAATCGGTAGCGTGAGCAGCAGCCAACGATACTGCTGGAACACGAACCGGGCCGGGCCGGTCACGAACCTGAGCTTGCGCAGGGCGGCCTCTCCCGAAACGCTCATCGGGTCGTTTAGCAGCAGAGCTGCGTCGCCCCGATCGGAACTCGTGATCCAACTCATCTCGTTTTCCGGATCATGGTTTCGACGTCTCGCTTATCCTTCATTCCTGGTCAGAACCTCTTCCAGCTTCGGCCACTACTTCGGGTCCCACCCCGCCGGCCGTTCCGTTCGCCCGTGCCGGTTCGTTGCCATGGCCATTCCCGTTTCCAAGGCCAACGCCATTCTTCTTCGACTCCTCAGCTTCCTCGTCCAGGTGAGCCTCCCGCCACGCGAAAGGAAGCTCGCAGAATGGGCACACCACCCAGTCGCCGAAGAAATCGCTGCGCAGGTGATCGGCGTTGTCGTCGCAGTGTGGACAGCGCAAAAACATGTCTACTCCTCTCGGATGGCTAAAAGACCGTTGATCGCGGCTGGGGCGATCGCGCAAGAGTGAATGCAGGCAGTGTGCCCACATCGGCACCAACGATGCTAATCTCTTGCTGCGTAGTGGGTTATAGCTGCGGATGAAGGGCGGGAGTGCCGGGAGGAATCGGTGGCGGTTACTTTACCGTAACGCGGTCTGTAACGGTTTCGGTACCGAACGTCTCGATGCACCGAAACTCCAGTCAAATCAGTCCGTGCTTCTTGCGTTTCTCCCATAGGTTCTTGCGGGATATGCCAAGGCTTTCCGCCGCACGCTGTACGCTGCCGTCATAGGCATCCATCGTCATCCGGATGTATTCCTTCTCCGCGCCGGCGAGCGTAAGACCCGTGCCCACTCTGAAGGCATCTCCATCGGCGGCGCTGTGCGCGGCGCCGATCTGCAGCGAGCCCAATTCGGGAAGATCTTCGCTGCCGAGGACGTCAGCGTCGGCATAGATCATCGCCCGCTCGATGACATTGCGGAGCTCTCTGACGTTGCCGGGCCAATCGTAGTTCTCGAGAGCTTCCAGTGCCCTGGGGTCGATCGACTCTACACTCTTGCCGAATTCGCCGTTGAATACTTCACGGAAGTGATCGGCGAGCCGGGGTATATCGCCCTTGACATTCCGAAGTGGCGGCAAGGTCTGAGTGGCGACGCTTACTCGGTAGTAGAGGTCGGCGCGGAACTGTCCCGAACGCACCGCGTCCTCCAGGTTACGGTTCGTCGCCGTGATGATCCGCTGGGTGACTTCGATCTCCTCGATGCCACCCAAACGCCTGAACCGTCTGGATTCCAAGAAATTCAAGAGCTTGGCTTGCATCTCCACCGACAGGTCGCCGATCTCATCTAGGAATAGCGTGCCGGCATCGGCGACCTCGATCAGGCCGCGTTTGGATTCACGGGCATCGGTGAAGGCACCTTTCTGATACCCGAACAACTCCGCTTCAAGAAGCTGTGATGGAAGCGCCGAGCAGTTGATCTCGACGAAGCGACCTTGCGAATGAGGACTCGAGTAATGGATCGTCCGCGCCACCAGGTTCTTACCGGTTCCACTCTCACCCAGAAGAAGGATCGTCGGTCGCGGGATTGCGGCTACGCGGCCAACGAAGGCGCGAAGCTCATCGATCTGCGCGTCGCTTCCAAGTATCGCCCTGACCGAGAATTCTTCCAGGCGGACTTTTTGAAGAGTCGCCGCCTCTTCACGCAGCGGACGTTCGTCAAAAGCGCGCTTCAATAGAGTCAGCAGCTCGTCCATGTTGACGGGCTTGGTCAGGTATTCCGAGGCCCCAGCCTTGAGAGCCTCGATCGCCGTCTCCATGTCGGCGTGGGCCGTCAGAACGAAAATGGGTAGGTGCGGGTCCACGCGTCTCAGGCGGCGCGTGACCTCGATGCCGCCGATGCCCGGCATCACCAGATCGGTTATGACGGCGTCCGGAGGTTCCTCGGTCCGGCGGTCCAAGAGGGCCTGTGCGTCGTCGAAAACCTCGGCCTTGAACTGACCGGCCCGCCCGAGGTTGGCGCCCAGGAGCTTGGCGTAAGTGACGTCATCATCGAGGATGTAGACTTTCGGTATCATCAGTGCAATATTTACTTACAGCAGTGGAAGTTACAAGGGCCTTCCCTCCAGTCGTGTCCCTCCCCGCCTACCAGGTACGCATGGTATGGAGCGATCTATGCGCGTCGTCGTCATTGATGACGACCCCGATCTCAGAAACCTCATCAAGCTGACGCTCGAATTCACCGCCGGCTGGCAGGTGACGGCGGCGCCGGATGGGGCATCCGGAATCGAAACGGCCGTGGCGATGCAACCCGATGTAATCGTCGTCGATCTCATGATGCCAGGGATGGACGGCTACGAAGTGTGCCGCCGGCTCAAGGCTCAGGAGAATACTAAGCATATTCCCCTGGTCATGCTGACCGCGCGCAAGGAGCTGAACGAAGGGCAGCTGAAGGAGGCGGGCGCGGCGGGCGTTGTATTCAAGCCGTTCGATCCCGAGCAGCTGGCCGAACGCGTGCTGGAACTCATCGGAGCGAGCGATGCCTGACTTCGATCCAGATACGTCTTTTGATAACGATCCCGAGCTCGCCGAGATCAGGCGCGAATTCTCCCAAGGACTCCCGAAGCGACTGCGTGTGCTGGAGGATTCGCTCGACTCACTGGCTGGGGGCTTCAGCGACGATGTCGCGAACGACTTCTACACGGCGGCGCATTCGCTCAAGGGAACCGGGGCATCCTTCGGAGGACCGGAACTGGCGGAGCGGGCGGCCGAACTGGCCGCGAGGGGCATGGGCTGGATAGACGGACGGGCCCTGCCGGCGGGCGCTATCGCTGCGGCACGGGCGGAGCTCGAGCGTCTGGCTGCCGCTGTCCTACGGTTCAGAACGGCGATCGAAGGTGATGCGGTCTAGCGAAGATCGTAGTCCCGAGGTGGGCCAGAAGCCGGCGACGGCAGCCGAGCGGCTCGAGGTCGTCGGCGAGCTGGCATCGCTAATCAACACGACGTTCGACCTCGACGAAATCTTCCCTAAAGCGATCCTGATAATCAAACGAGTGCTCGAGTTCCGGCGGGCAAGCGTTGTACTCGTGTCCCACGATCGGTCGAGCTACTACCTGCACACGCTCTACGATGAAGAAGGCGGCGGCCTGATTCCGAAGGGCGATGCGCTCTACCCGCTCGACCGGGGCCTCACCGGAAGCGTCATCATGTCGGGTGCAGCGATTCGAATCGATGACTATGGAGGTACCCAAGGCATCAGAACGCAAGGCGAGGGGCGCATCTCAGCCCTCATAGTGCCCCTCAGCGTGAATGACGAAGTGATCGGGACGCTGAACCTGGGAGCGGCCGAGTCCGCGCGCTACACGGATGAGGATCTCGAGCTCGCGGTGCTACTGGGCCGCCAGATCGAGACATCTCTCCACTACTCTAATCTGCTCGCCACTATCCGGCAGCAGCAGGAAGAGCTGGCCGAGGAGCACGCGCAGGTCCGGTCCGAACGGTCGCGGCTCGAGGCTTTGATCGACGCCAGTGATTCCGCCGTCCTCATGGTGAGCGCTGGCCGCATCGCGCATGCGAATCAAGCGATGGCCGAGTTGTTGGTGCTGCCGCGGGAAGTTCTGGTGGGGGCTCCGCTGGAGATGGTCGATCGCGTACTAACGCGGTCACTGAAGAACCCGGGCGATCTGGCGGCGCAGGTCTTGGCGCTTCACAGAGATGGTGCCGAACTGCGTGATCGCGTCGAGTTCAGTTTTCCACGTGAGCTCGTCTGCGAAAGAACCGTGGCTCCTGTCAGCGGCGCCGATGGAGACATCATTGGACACGTGCTGATGTACAGGGATGTAACTCGCGAGGCAGCAGCCGAAGCTGCCAAGTCTGAATTTGTTTCCATCGTCAGCCACGAGCTCCGAACTCCGCTTACCTCGATCAAAACGTCCCTCACCCTTTTTACCAAAGGAGCCGCCGGTCCACTTACCGAGAAGATGGATGGCTTGCTTGGGATCGCTCTTCGCAATCTGGAGCGCCTGATCCGACTGGTCGATGACTTGCTGGATCTGTCACGGATCGAGAGCGGACGGATGCTAGGTACGCTGTCGCCAACCTCGTTGAGCGAAGCTATCGCGGGAGCCGTCGAAGCAGTTCGCGACTTCGCAAGCGATCGTAAGGTCGGGATCAGCTGGACTTCGCCTGAGGACGACACGAACATCATGGCAGATCACGATAGACTACAGCAGGTGATCGTGAATCTATTATCGAACGCTGTGAAGTTCTCGCCGCAGGGTGGGGTGGTGAGCCTGGGCTGGGAAGTCGATGATCACAACGTCGTTCTTGCGATCGAGGATGAAGGTCCCGGTATTCCGGAAGACCAGCTCGGCGCGATCTTCGATAAGTTCCGCCAGCTGGAGCGCTCGAGCACCAGGCAGCACGGCGGCGCAGGACTGGGGTTGGCGATCAGTCGGACCATAGTGGAGGAATTTGGCGGAGAGATGTGGGCCGAAAGCACCGTGGGCGAGGGCTCGGTTTTCTACGCTCGCTTCCGACTGGCACGCAAGGCGTCGGCCGCTGACGTAGGCGGGCAGACCGCGGGGCGCACTCATCGGCTACTCGTCATCGATAAAGATGTGAGCATGCGCGAACTGATAGTCGAGAGCTTCGAGAGGGAGGGGTGGGTCGTAGTTGCCGGCGCCAGCGGATCGGAGGGACTGGAGCGGGCGGCGAGTTGGGCGCCGGATGTGATCGCTGTGAGTATCGAGCTTCAGGACATGCACGGATTAGAGTTCTTGGAACAGCTCAGGAGTGCGCCGGCGACGGTCGATACTCCCGCTCTGCTTTTTGGCGGCGGTGCAGAGGGAGGCCAGGCCATATCTTACGGGGCAGATGGATCGGTGGACGCGGATCCACACGTGCTGCTAGTGGAGGCGAGGCGACTCGCAGCGCTACCAAGGCGCAAGGTGATCCTCCTGGTCGAGGATGATCCGGCGATTCGTGTGGGTCTGGGGCGTAACCTACGCCGCGCCGGCTATGCCTGCCTCGAGGCATCGAGCGGTGAATTGGGATTGCAGCTGGCGCGCCAACGAGCTCCGGATATTCTGGTGACTGACTGGCGTGTACCAGGTAAAGATGGTATGGAGCTTCTGAGCGATATCCGAGCAGAGCCGGCGCTGGCTGGCATGCCTGCCATCGTAGTGACCGGTTACGCCGATACGACGGACGTCACGGCGATACGCGCTTTGGATGCGCACCTGATAGCCAAACCCTTCAGCTCATCGGCCATCATCAAAGAGATCGATCGGCTCATCGGCGCGCAGGTCGAAAAGGATTGAGCCTGGCTACTATGTCGCTGACCGCTGACCTGGTCTATATCGGCGGTCGCTTTCGACGAAATCAAGTGATTCGAATCGATGAGGCGGGGATGATCTCCGCAGTTGATTCGAATGGTGAGGCCGACCTCGTACTCACTGGCCAAGCCGTCATCCCCGGGTTCATCAACGGGCATTCTCACGCCTTTCAAAGAAGTTTGCGCGGAAGGACGGCCACCCACCCGCCCGAACGCGAAGATCACTTCTGGACCTGGCGCGAGGAGATGTATGCTCTGGTGCGGAGTCTCACTCCTGAATCCATCTATGCGCATTCTCTGTCGACGTTCCGCGAGATGGTCGCAGCCGGCTACACCGCGGTGGGCGAGTTTCATTACGTTCACGCCGACGCCTCTGGTGGGCCGTACTCCGATCCCAATAGCCTCGCCAGGCGCGTGGTCGATGCAGCGCGCGTCGCCGGCTTGCGCATCGTATTGCTCAACGTCTTCTATGCGCGGGGTGGGCTCCGCGATGAGCCTTTGTCGCCGGCTCAACAGCGCTTCGCGTGTGGCTCGCTCGACGATTTTCTCGAGCGTAGCGCACAGCTTCAGGCTATCTTCGCCGCCGATGCCGCGGTCTCTGTGGGCCTGGCCGCGCACAGCTTTCGAGCTGTGCCTGCCGCCGATGTCAAGCGCATCCACGATGCAACGGAGACGCATGACTGGCCGTTCCATATCCATCTCAGCGAGCAGATACTCGAGGTTCAGGAATGCGAGGAGGTATATGGCCGCCGGCCAATCGAACTGGCTGCCGAACTGGGAGCCCTCGGGGATCGTACGACCGGCGTCCACTGCACCCACGCAACCGATCGAGAGATCGACAGCCTGGCCGATTCCGGCGCTACCGTGTGCGCCTGTCCTACGACCGAAGCCGACTTAGGTGACGGTTTCTTGCGCGGTGAAGAGATGCACGATCAAGGTATCCCCATCTCTCTTGGCAGTGATAGTCAGGTCAGGATCGATCCATTTGAGGAGATGCGGGCCGTGGAGTATCACGAGCGACTTCGCCACCGGCGGCGCAACGTTCTGGCTGCCCCCGGCGCGGCTCCGGGCGATCACCTCGATGTGGCTAGCGAGCTGCTCGGCATGGCCACGCTTCGCGGCGCACATTCCCTCCGAATTGAAGCGGGGGAATTAGCCGCGGGACGATGGGCCGATATGGTGGCCATCGATCTTGGTCATCCGCTCCTCGCTGGATATGACGAGGAGACGCTCGCCGCTCGGCTGGCTCTATCGTCGGATCCCCGAGTTGTGGCGGCTACCTACGTGGCTGGGCGGCGAATCTATGAGTCGGGGGCGCTCGTCTAGCTGGCTGATGGCGAGGCTGAGGAGATTGCGGCTTCTAACCGGTGTCCTGGGGCATTCTGGCGTTTTTATCGAATTTTGTCTAGCTTTAGCCAGAACTCGGCCGGCAGCGGCTCGACCCCGCCAATAGCTGCCAAGTTGCTCAAGCGAAGTGAACTACCAGGGAAACTCTAAGGCGGAGGCGCCAATGGCAGCTCCTCGCCCGTATTTGGAATCAGTTGTTCTGATCACGGCGCTGATAGCAGACATCTTCGTACTTTATTTTCTGGAGGATCCGGCGGCCAGGTTGAGTCTCGGCTTGTTGTTGCTGGCGCCAATCGTCTGGGCATCCGCGCGCGTCGGGGTTGTGGAGCTGCTGACGGAAACCCAACCAGACCAGGTTCACAAACGGCGCTTCACGCGCCTTCGCAACCAGGTGGGGCAGTTGTTAGATGAGATCCGGCGTCTGAACTGGATGGCGGTGGATGCCGAACGGGGATTCAGAAGTCGCGAGACGGCTATTCAGGAGATGGACGCGATCGAAGGCCGACTCAAGGCAATCATCGAGCACATCCGGAACACCGCCGGTCAAATGACGCCTGAAAGCCAGAAGGCGGCCGCGGGGGACGGGGGCGCGCAAGAGACGGAATCGCGGCAGGGCTGAGGGTCAGTCCCGCTACCAGGCGCCAGGCGCCGAGGTCCTATCCCGATGAATCCCAGCATCAACGAAATCTTCTTAGGTGACGCCCGCAAGTATATCGGGCGTCTACGCGACGCTCTCGATGCGTCTGCCACCCAGCCGGACGCCGAAGCGATCCGCCGCTCGACCAGGCGCCTGAACCACGCCGCCACACTCGCTCATCAACAAGCCGTCGCGGACGCGACGGCGGCGCTGCAGAAGATGGCAGTGAAGGCCATATCCGGCAAACTGCGTTGGACCGGCGACTTGACTAACACGTTCCGCACCGTGTTGGTGGCGATGGAGGGCGTGGTGGATGCGCTACCGGAAGGAGATGCCGACGCCGAAGCACTGCTGCGGGGAACGCTCGTGTCGTTAGGAGCCGAAGCGGGCGGTATCTCGAAGCCGCAGCCAGAGTTGGTGGATGCCGCGGAAACGGAAGTGGACGAAGCCGAGTCCGTTCTGGCAGCGCTGATCGAAGAGCTGGCCGATGCGGTCGAGCGACTGGAGAATGACCCGCGGGACCGTGAGCCTCTCAAGTTGATGCTGCGTAGGATTCGCCGGCTGCGGGAGCTGGGCAAGATTGAACCGGTATCGGCGGCTGACAAGGCGCTGACCGCCGTCGAGGAGCTCATCCTGCAAATTGCGGATCTGAACGCGACGGTCGGGCCTGGTTACCTGACGGTGTTCCGTCACGCGCGGCAGGTGATGGAGCGACTCCAGGCAGGCGAACAGGAGGGCGACCCGACACCTGTGCGGCGGGCTGGCGTCGCTGTCGATGAGTTGAAAGACAAGGTGATGGAGACCGCGCGGCGCGCGCGCATGGTCGTTTGGGTCAGTGATCTCTTCTATGAAAACGGGGCACCCATCGTCGAGTGTCCCGTTGCCGAGCAGCAAGCCGGGTCACACGAGCGTTACTTCCTCACCGAGGCCACCCAGAGACTCGACCGCAGCGATGCGCTGCGCAACGAGATGTTGGAGTCCGATGCCGAAAAGATGCGGCTGGCCGGGGAATCACTCGCGCATACACTACGCCACTTGCGGGAGCGAGCCGTCGCTTTCAACCACCCGGGCTTTGGACGGGTGACGCGACGGGCGGCGGCAGCGCTCCGCGCCCAGCTTGTCCGGCCGCCTGCCCGCGTCCGCTCAATGGCGGCCGGGTTAGGCAGCGTCTTCAGTTCGCTGCGCGAGTATCTGGAGACGACCGATCTTGGTGCCCGCGCTCGGGTGGTCGAAGCGGCGGAGGCGTCATTGCATGTGGCAATTCTCGGTGATGCCCCGGAAGTTCAGGCCCAGGAGGAAGGCTTCGATCCCGATCGAGCCCTGCAACAGGCGTTGGCCCTCAGAACCAGTATCGATGAGCGTTTGCAGCAGTTGAGTGGTCCCGAGGTTCGGGGCCTAAGGAAGGATCTAGAGGAACTGTTCGATCTGATCGCCTACTACGTCTCGGAGCACGGCGGTATCCACTAACCTTCCCCTCTTTCACTCCTCGTCTTCATCCTCATCCTCCTCTTCGTCTTCCTCTTCCTCTTCATCCCCATCCCCATCGATGCCGCCGCCGGAAACCCGCGTGGTTTTCTTGTCTGACTCCTCTTCTCTCCGCTCTTCTTCTACCTCTGCTTCCTCTTCTACTTCTACTTCTACTTCCTCTTCAACCCCCTCTTCAACCCCCTCTTCTGCTTCACCTTCCTCCTCCTCCTCCTCCTTTTCTTCTTCTCCTTGCCCCTCAATCTCGGACTCCGCTTCTTCAGTCTCCTCTACGACTTCCTC
>SDBV01011352.1_pt1 | contig 11560 bp, 6 predicted proteins | sample 2277081 | NCBI WGS metagenome assembly SDBV01 (sample SAMN10402039, study PRJNA504765) | marine sediment metagenome | isolation source: marine sediment core GS10_PC15, 223 cmbsf | place: Arctic Ocean: Southern Knipovich Ridge | collected 2010
CTGGTGGCATGCTTCCGGAAGTCCTGACGGACGCTGGGTGGCAGCTGATAACTGGCATGGTATCATTGCGATATTTGATGCAAAAACCACCCGGAAGAGAATTCTTACTACCGGTCACCGGACGTATGGCAGCGGTGCGCATCCACATGTGGGTTGGGACCTGCACAGTGAAAGTGTTGAATTTACCTCAAACAAATTGGGCAATCCTGATGTTTGTATAGGAGCGTTGCCTGAAAACTGGTTAAAATAAATATTTTTTAGATTTGCTGATAATTAAGGGAATCTTAATCATTTAATAGAATATGCGGACTTTTTTGAAAATTTCTGGAGCAGTGATCGCGGTACTTTTCATTGTTCTCCTCTGGGCACTGAAGAAGGTGGATTACTCCCCTTATTTTGACAGTAATTATTATCAGGGAACCATTTCACAGCTTGACAGCATTTCGAGTCAGTTATCACTGGCAAATGGAGAAGTACAGGTCGGATTTGGCAAGGCAAGTATAACTCCCGGGTTAGGTGCCGGGGAAGATGATCCTGACACAGGTGATTTTAAAGAAATGCCACTGGCAGGTTTTGGGAGCCGAAAGGGAACCTATGCAGAAGGGATTCATGATAGTCTTTTTGTGAAGGCAGTGGCCATCCGGGTAGAGGAACATTTGATGGTGCTCATTGGTTCCGATATGTTGACTGTTCCCCCAAATATCAGTGAAGCCGTGACCAGGCTTGTTGGCGAGAAGACGGGAATGAACCGAAGTCAGCTTTTTTTCTCCGCCACGCATACACATTCCGGTGTGGGAGCCTGGTCCGATGGATTTGTGGGCAAACAGTTTGCCGGATTGTCAAATCCGAACGTAGTAGAGTGGTTGGTCCGGCAATTTAGCAAAGCCATTGAGAGTGCTGTTGAAGATTTGCAGCCCGGACAGGTCGGATCGGGTAGTTTTGAAGCGCCCGGTTTGATTTCGAACCGGCTCATTGGTGAGAAAGGAGAAAAAAACTCCGAATTTATCTTTGTGGTGGCAAATCAGAATTCAGGCAGAAAAGCCTTGCTGGGTTCATTTGATGCACATGCAACCACCCTGGGTGGATGGAATATGCAGATCAGTGCAGATTACCCGGGTTACTGGCAGCGAAAGCTGGAAAGTGAAGGTGTTGATATGGCGGTGTTTTTTGCCGGAAGTGTAGGCAGTCATAGCCCGCGCAGCAAGGGAGAGAAATTTGAAAAGTCAAGGTATATTGGCGAAGCCCTGGCAGACAGTGTGCTTAAGTATATGGTTCATACAGAACTTAAGGAGCGCATTGAATTGTCTTATTTGACCCTGGGAATGAATCTGCCGGAATTCCATATACGGGTATCTGATGGCATTAGATTAAACCCGGTCCTCGGTGAAAAATTATTTCCGCCCATAGGTGATGTTTATATCCAGGCAGCAAGGATCGGTGATCTGATCTGGGTATCTACTCCCGGTGATTTTAGTGGTGAAATGGCCATTGGGTATAAGAATGCCATGCACAAAGAGGGGTACAGGGCTCTTGTGTCCAGTTTTAATGGCGCTTATGCAGGCTATATCATTCCGGGAAAATATTACCATCTGGATGAATATGAATCCAGGCTGATGTCCTGGTTTGGCCCCAATATGGGCCCTTATACCAATGAAATGATCCGGAGAATAATGCAAAAGCTTGTTTCACTTGATCAGCAAGGATGAGATGAATTCAAAGATAAAATGGGGAATATTAAGCACTGCTTCCATAGGAACCGAACATGTTATTCCTGCGATGATCAGTGGGAAATACTGTGATGTTCAGGCGATAGCCTCCAGAAGTTTAGTATTGGCTGAAGAGGTAGCCGGACGATTTGACATACCCAGGGCCTATGGTTCATATGAAGAATTACTTCTGGACCCCGAGATTGAAGCGGTCTACAATCCCCTCCCCAATCACCTGCATGTTCCCTGGTCAATCAAAGCACTGCAGGCAGGGAAGCATGTCCTGGTAGAAAAGCCGGTTGGTTTAACCAGTGAGGAAGCCCGGAAGTTATTGAATGAGTCATTGAAGTATCCAAGGTTGAAGGTAATGGAGGCATTTATGTACAGGCACCATCCCCAGTGGGTAAAGGCAAAAGAGGTGGTGGAAAGCGGAATGATAGGCAGGTTGAGAACCATACAATCTTCTTTTTCTTTTTTTGAGGATAATCCGGAAAGTATTGTGAATAAAAAAGAGTATGGTGGCGGAAGCTTAATGGATATTGGCTGTTATCCAATTTCACTATCCCGTTTTCTGTTCAATGCAGAACCAGTAAAAGTCCATGCCAGCATAGAAATTCATCCTGAATTCAAAACCGATACACTGGCAACTGCAATACTGGAATTTGAACACGGCACTTCTTCCTTTTTCTCATCCACCCTGATGCCAGATAACCAGCAGGTTGAAATTTTTGGTACCAACGGAAGGATTGAATTTGAAATCCCCTTCAACCCCATTGCAGATCAACCGTCAAAGATATGGCTCTACCATGATGATCAGAAAGAGGAAATCGTATTCGATGGATGCGATCAATATACCATTCAGGGCGATCTGTTTTCACTTGCCATACTCAATGACAGCCAGGTACCCACCCCGTTACAGGATGCGGTGGATAATATGATCGTGATAGAACGACTGATGAATAGTGATCAGCGGAGTTCGTAAATTTACAATTCAGTAATAAAAATATTTCTCCAGCTAACCTTTATTCCTCCCCCGCTATGAATCTGCAGAGCGATACAACCTGTTGCCAACCCTATTTTCTCATCCGATAATTCCACCATTTTTTCACCATTAAGCCAGGTGGTAACATGCTCCCCTACGACCTGGATTTTCAACTTATTCCACGCTCCTTCTTTCAGAATATTCTCTTTTTCATCCGGGATCTGAATCAACCAACCCCTTCCATAAGATTCGTAAATACCGCCGGTATCGTGTCCTTTTGGAGCTACCTCAACCTGCCAGCCGGCAATTTTGGTCCCTTCAATTGTTGAACGAAAAAAGACACCACTGTTTCCATCAGCTTCCTGTAAAAATTCCAACTCCAGCAATAGATCTTTATATATTTTTTCAGTTCCCAGGTAACCGTACTCTTTATCGGGTCCACTTTCACAAACCAGGTTTCCATCATCATTAACATACCATTTTTCGGTTCCATAAATAATCCAGCCATCCAGGTTTTCTTCATTGAAAATCTTGGTTTTTTCCTGTGCATACATTTGTATTACACCCAGTAACACAAATAACAGTACAATACCTTTTTTCATAATTGAGCATTTTGGTTTATAAATCTTATTGGTGAATGTTTTAACGATCTCCCTCCATGATCCATTGTTCATTTATCCTTGCATATTTGATCGTTTCGTTGGGTTGGCCATTCATATCTCTCCTGTGGTAGCTGTAGATAACATGAATTATACTTCCCCTGCCTTCGATAATAGAAGGGTAGGAGCTTTGTGTGGCAATTGAAAGGTCCCTGTTATCAAATTCCAGGTGTCGTGTATAGCTCCAGGTCTGACCTTCATCCATGGATAAGGAAACCGCTAAACTGTGCCTGCCCTCCTCAGTATCGTTGTATGCCAGGACCCAATGCCCGTTTTTCAGGGTTACAACATCAGCCCCCGAACCTTCATTGGGTAACTCAGAATCCCGGACCATGTTCCATGTGGCTCCCCGGTCTTTGGATTCGCTGATCATCAGGCGTTTGGGTGGTGGCCCATTGTCGCGCATATAAGCCACCAGTGTACCCTCCTTCTTAATGGCAATGGAAGGTTGTATATTTCCCGGGGCTACCAGGGGCTCTGAGAATTGCCAGTGTGCACCGTCATCATCAGTCAAAGCCATAAGTGAGAAGCTGAATCCATCGGAATAGAGGGGCAGTATCATTCGTCCATCATCCAAAAAAACAGCCTTATTTTTCGTTTGCCAGCCCATGCGCCTGAAAAAGGGATAACCAAGTTCTCCATCCACCCTTTCACCGGTTTCGCTGGTATAATGTCCTTTTCTCATCATATCCTCACCCCGGGCCTTGCCCATCAAATCTGATTTCCACCATTCCCATAACGTCTGGAGTTGCTCATTTTCACCCAGGGAATCCATGAGATATTGGCCATATGCATCCACCTGGCGTTCCACCGATTTTACAAATTTATCTTCAGGATGCATTCCCCGTTCAGTTTTATCCCCGGGTTTGACAAACAAAACCTGCTGCCAGTTCCATTCCGGCGGACCGGACTGTTGCATGTAGTTGTTGCTGGTCCGGTAGGTGGGAAGGGAGGTCGACCACTGGTTGGCAATGACGGTGTACCAGACAAGCCAGAGCTGCTGCTTTTTATCCAGAAACAAGACAGGATTGATATCGGGGAAGTCCGGAACATCGGCCATCACAAAAGGCTGACTCCAGGAATCATTTCCCCGGGTCAGGCGTGCACCCATGATCCGTACATCGTCTGCCCACCGTTCACCCGAACCCTGAAACCAGGCAGCAAGCAGATCACCATTGGGGTTTTCCACAATGGTAGATCCATGGGCATGATCCTTTGTAAGCGGAAACAGTTCTTTTTGTACAAATCCCAACTCAACATTTTCAGAACATGCACTTATTGAAAAAACAAGTATGATGACCGGTACCTTGAAGAGTAATTTTACCATGGTATGGATTCTGATTAAACCATTGTAAATATGAGAATTTTGTCTATGTTAAATTAACAATTAGTAAACGAAAAAGAGGTATTTTTAATCCTGATGAATTTTTTTGAAAATGAGAAAGACCGCTAAAAGCTTTCAAACAGGGATATTTTCTACAACCATCATCGTTGTGTTTATCCTGATTCTTTGCAGTTGTTCAAATAATAATTTTCTTATCCGGAACGGGAAAAGTGAAATACGCATTTTCGTTTCGGCCCGGGCCGACCGGGTTGAGACCTATGCCGCCTTTGAATTGCAGAAGTACCTGCAGGAGATCAGTGGTTGCAAACTGCCTGTTACGCATGTGGATGATCCGGATGCAAAGATGATCTATGTGGGTTTTGACGGGGTGCCGGAATCGGTTCTCTCTGACCTTAATAGTTCTGAATTTGGGAAAGAGGAATATATTATTCGAACAACGGGAGAGGATATCCTGATTGCGGGAGGTAAACCACGTGGCACCCTGTACGGAGTGGTTGGATTCCTTTCAGATCATCTGGGCTGTCGCTGGTACACCCGGGAAGTAGTGAAAGTACCTCAAAAAAAAACCATTGTAATTCATGGGATTGAGGAGAGACAAAAACCGGCTTTCGAATACAGGGAAGCGTGGTATAAAGAAGCATATGATACGCAGTGGGCGGTTCACAATCGTTTGAATCCCAGTATTGTACCAATTCCGGATTCTCTGGGGGGCAGCTATATCTGCTATCCCTTTGTGCATACTTTTTATCAGCTTGTCCCGCCTGAAACCTACTTCTCAGCGCATCCTGAGTATTTTTCCATGATAAAGGGTGTCAGAAAGGAACATGAAGCCCAGTTGTGCCTTACCAATCCGGAAGTTGTAGAGATTGCTGTCAACACTGTTTTTCAATGGATTGAACAGCACCCGGAAGCCAATGTGTTTTCCATCGATCAGAACGATGGTTACGGATATTGCGAGTGCAGTTCATGCAAAGCACTTGATGAAGCTGAGGGCAGCCATTCTGCCACTGTAATTAATTTTGTCAATCAGATTGCAGACACTGTGGCAAAAGTATTTCCGGAAATCAAATTGCAAACACTTGCCTATGTGTACTCTGAAGTACCTCCTGAAACCATCCGTCCGGCAGGTAATGTTACCATCCGTATGTGTCATTACGATTATTGTTCTGCACACCCACTAACAGGCTGTGAAAGCCACAACCTATTTATCGAACGGCTGGAGGCCTGGCATAAAATTACAAACCGCATCACCATCTGGGATTATTTTACAAATTATTCCCGTTATCTGATGCCATATCCCAATTTTGAGAGGATGAAGAATGATGTCCGGTATTATGCAGACTTTGGCTGTACAGGCCTTTTTGCACAGGGAAGCAATGTGCCTGAAAATGGTGGTGGAGAGTTTTCCGGGTTGCGTGCCTGGGTGTTTGCACAGTTAATGTGGGATCCCTGGCAGGACGGGCAAGCTTTGATAGATGAGTTCGTAGGTAACGTCTATGGCAGTGCCGCGCCCTATATCAGTCAGTATATCAGGTTACTCCACGATAAAGTTAAACCGGACAATGTTTATTTCAGTATTTACGCCGAACCAACCGACGGGGGGTTTTTGACCCCGGAACTGGTGAAAGAAGCTGAAGAATTATTTATTCAGGCAGAGGCAGAAGCGGCAGACGACCCTGCTTTACTGAAGCGGGTAGAGCTTGCACATTTGCCTGTTATATATACACGGTTATATTTTTATTCTACAGGAGGCCTGGCTTTTCTGAGTGAAGAGGAGATGCCGGATGTTCTGCAAAAATTCGAGCGGATCATTGCCGAACATAAGATCACCCGGATGGCCGAGCGGGAGGATATTGGTAACATCCGGAATTTTATTGAACGTGTTAAAACGGCAAATACGTTTGTAACGGACTGGTGGCTCATAGGGCCATTTGATAACACCAATGAAAATGGATTGCAGATCATTTACCCGCCTGAGCAGGAATTTGATAGTTCAAAAGCATATCCCGGGAGTGGTGGACGGTCGGTGAAATGGGAGCATGTTGGAAATGAGATTTCCGGTTATATCGATTTTACCGGAATGTATCATCCCTCTGATCAGGGCGTGGCATACGCGGCAAGAACGATTCATATGGAACAGGATACGGTTGTTCAAATTGGTGTTGGCAGCAATGATGGCGTACGCATGTGGATCAATCGCAAACTTGTACTTGATCATCATATTGGCCGTAAGGCGGAACCAAACCAGGAAATCGTTACTGTACATTTTAGAGAAGGAGAAAATTCTGTTTTATTAAAAATTGACCAGCTTGGCGGAGGCTGGGGATTTTATTTTTCCATATTATGAAGAGAAAATCAGTAATTCCACTCTTTTTACTGCTTGCAACACAATTATTTGCGCAAAAATCCATGGATCATCTGAAGGAACAATTTCAGGATCCACCCCTGGATTGCTGGCCTCATACAAGATGGTGGTGGCCTGGAAATGCAGTAAGCAAAGAGGAGATCACCTGGGAACTGGAACAAATGCGCCAGCAGGGAATTCGTGGTGTGGAACAAATCACAATGGCGCCATTTTATGAGAAAGGCAACATTCCCTATTTATCGGATGATTTTTTTGATATGGTAAAGCATACCGTTAAGGAGGCAAAACGGCTGGGAATGGAAGTGTCATTTAATTTTGGCGGGCCATTCTGGATATTTGGTGGCTCATGGGTGGCTGAAGAAGACAGGTCTAAAGACATGATCCCAACATTCGTTGATCTTCGGGGTCCACAACTTTTTCAGGGAAAATTACCCAACGAACTTATACAAACCAACCGGTCCTGGGAATTGTATGAACCTGTTTTATCAGGTGAAGAAAAACTGGTTGCTGTAGTGGCTGGAAAGCTTGTAAATAATAGCATTGATGAGAGCACACTGGTAGTTCTTACCAGTAAAGAAAAAAAGGGAAATCTGGAATGGGAAGTCCCGCATGGGGAGTGGCGCCTGATGGCTTTCTGGCTGGCGACAAATGAGGCATACAATGCGGTGGATCATTTTAACAAGGCATCAATGATGCGTTATTGCAGCTATATCGGCGAAAGGTTCAAAAAATCGATCGGCAATGAATTCGGGAAAACTGTGGATTCCTTTTTTGGTGATAGTTTTGAATTACCATACCTGGCAAGTGGCATCAAATGGTCGACCGGACTTGTTGAGGAATTTGAAAAGCGGAAAGGCTATGATATTATACCATATTTGCCCGCCATATGGTGGCAGCTTGGAGAAATCTCACCCCGGATTCGTTACGATGTAAATGATTTTCTGAATGAAATTGGAAGGGAAACTTTTTTTGAGACCTTTTTAGGTTGGTGCGAAGAAAACGGGGTAAAAGGCCGTATCCAGCCTTATGGATTTGAAACGGATATTCTGCAGGCTTCCGGTATGACCCATATTCCTGAAATGGAGATAACACCCGGCGAAAAGGACCAGCATCCCTGGTTTGATACACGCATCGGACCAAAAAAATATGTGGCCTCCGGAGCTCATATTTATGGACGGGATATTATATCCGCTGAAGCCTTTACCTTTTTACATTGGGAGAGGTATCGCGCTACACTTGAAGAGGTGAAAATAGCTGCTGATGGGTTTTTGCGCTCAGGGGCCACCAAATTCTATAATCATGGTTATAGTTTTTTGCCTGAACGTGATCTGGCACCATCACGCCGGATGCCCTGGGCACCACAAATCAATCCCAGTAATGTGTGGTGGAAGTATTACCCGAAACTGACTGAATATATTGCGCGTTCCTCCTTTCTGTTGCGGCAGGGAAGTTTTGCTCCTGACGTCGCCATATACTCTCCCCTGGCAAACCAATGGTCAAAGAATGCCCTGGATGCCCGCAGATGGACACGCAGTTTCGATTGGGGTGAACTGGGGAATCTTCTGATATCCAATGGATATGATTTTGACCTTCTGAACGATGATGCATTGCAGAACCTGGCCAGTTTTGAAAGGGGATTGATCAGGATCAGGGATATGGAGTATAAGATCCTGCTGATACCAAATATAGAATACATGCCCCTGAAAACAATGCAAGCAATTGAGAATTATGTGAGAGGTGGAGGAGTAGTTATGGCACTCGACCGGCTTCCGGAGTATTCGACGGGCATGATAGATTCTGAATCCAGGGATAAAGAAATGCAAAAGATCATCAGGCTCATGTTCCAGGATCTGGGTGGTAAAGATACGAGGGCCGTAAATTTCGGCGAAGGCCGGGTACATCTCCTTCATAAAGTGATACACAGGGAAATATGGTGGGATCAATACAGTGCATCTTTAGATCCGTTCATTAAGATCATTAAAGAATATATCCAGCCTGATTTTAGAATTGATTTCGCCCATGAAGGAATTCGGAAAAACAATGGTTTGACCTTTATGCATCGCAAGTTAAGAGATGCGGATATTTATTTTGTATCGAATATTCAGAATAGATCAAGTAATATCCCGGTTACATTCAGGGTTAAGAACCGTACTGTCTGGAAATGGGATCCATATACAGGGGAAACTTCACAATTGTTTCATTATAAAGAAGATGAAACTGGCATAAAAGTGCCCTTGGAATTTAATCCATGGGAATCAACCATACTGATCTTTGAAAAGGGAGATGATGTGATCCATGTGGCAGAAACAGATCTTCCTGAGATCCTTGCTGTTTCAGAAAGAAGCATTTGGGCATTGGCAACAGAAAATGGAATGTTTCATACAAAGGTCATGAAGAACAGTGTCGTGTCCGATAAATCAATCAGGGTTTACGATGTGCCATCCCCTTTGCAGATTGCCGGTACCTGGAATCTTACGTTGGAGAGCGAGCATTTTGACAGGGTTGAAAAAAAACTATTCATGTTAGGGTCATGGACTGAGGATCCTGGTATCCGATATTTCAGTGGTACAGGCAGGTATGAAATAACATTTGAAATACCCGGCAATTACATCCGGGAAAATATCTCCTTATACCTGGATCCTGGCAGGGTGGGAAATATTGGCGATGTAAGGATAAACGGAAGAGAAGCCGGTATTGTCTGGATGACCGGGCAGACCCTCGAAATAACAGGATTGGTTCATGCAGGAGAAAACACCCTGGAACTTTATGTGACGAACACAAGCATTAATCGTGTTTCGGCATTTAAAGAACCCTTGCCGGTTCCCCCGGATCTGCATCAGAAATATGGAAAAAGAAAAAGTGGAGAATCAACAGGATTGCCCCGTGAATTTGGCTTTGAGCCACTGCCTGCATCTGGTTTAATGGGGCCTGTAAGAATTATTCCCGGGAAAAAAGTAGTAATTAGTCTGAACTAATCAGTAATGCAGTTGAATCCATGAAAATTCCAGAATACAGACGGATGAACTTAGTCAAACAATTTTTGATACTGATGGGTATCCTGCTCATTCCAGGATGCCAGTTCTATTCAACAGGAAAAAAGGCGGTAGATTACGTTGATCCTTTTCTTGGTACCTCCAGTTGCAGATGGATGCTTTTTCCCGGGCCCACCATGCCATTTGGAATGGTGAAACTCAGTCCGGATAATACAGACCAGTGGACCATGGATGCCGGGTATGAATATGGTATTCATAGTATTTCTGGATTTGGCCATGTGCATTCCTGGATGATGGGCAGCTTTCTCTGTATGCCCACAACCGGGAACATTCAAATTGTACCAGGTACAAAGGATAATCCTGACGCCGGATACCGTTCAAGGTTTAGTCATAACAATGAAAAAGCATCACCGGGTTATTATTCTGTCATTCTTGACGATTATGGCATCAAGGCTGAATTAACGGCTACCACAAGGGGTGGATTCCAACGCTATACATTTCCAAAAACAGATGCTGCACATGTTCTTTTTGACCTGCAGGTACCCGAAGAGGGACAACCGGAAATCATCAATGCATCTGTTAAAAAAATCTCCAATACTGAAATCGCAGGCACGATTTACCGGATTGCCGGATGGAATGAATACAAACTTCATTTTGTGGCCCGTTTTAACAGGCCATTTGAAACAATGGATGGATGGACGGGTGATGTCTTCAGACGTGACATTGAAGAAATTTCGGTAAATGAAAATATGGATATTGGGGCTATTGTAAACTTTTCAATCAAAAAGGATCGGGAGGTTCTCATGAAAACGGGGATTTCATATGTAAGTGTTGATCAGGCCCGGTTAAATATGGAAAGAGAAATGGACCAATTTGGGTGGGAGTTTGATGCGGTTCACGAAAATGCCAGAGATACATGGAATAATCTATTGGGGAAAATCAAAGTTGAAGGGGGTTCTGAGACTGATATGCTGAAGTTTTATACAAATCTGTACCGTTCGTACAGCGCCCGTACTATTTTTAGCGATGTGGATGGAAAATATGTGGATATGTGTGAGAATGTGCAACAGGTGGATGATCCGGACTCTCCCGTATATGGTTGTGATGCATTCTGGAATACATTCTGGAACCTGAATCAGCTCTGGTCACTTGTAAATCCTGACATCGCTGAGAAATGGGTTCATTCCCTGCTGGAAATTTATGACCGGGGTGGCTGGTTGTCAAAGGGGCCGGGTGGTATAGAGTATTCGAGCATTATGGTGGCATCGCATGAAATTCCACTTATTGTCAATGCCTGGCAAAAAGGATTAAGGAATTTTGACGGGGAAAAGGCTTTCCAGGCCATGAAGGAGATACAAATAACACCTCCCAAGGCCCATGAATGCGGTGGATATGTGGGTAACAGGAATCTCCTCTCCTATATGCAAAAGGGATTTGTTCCTGCCGGTGAAGGTCCTGTTTCCAATACGCTGGAATATGCCTATGACGACTGGTGTGTAGCACAAATGGC
>SDBV01011353.1_pt1 | contig 11560 bp, 6 predicted proteins | sample 2277081 | NCBI WGS metagenome assembly SDBV01 (sample SAMN10402039, study PRJNA504765) | marine sediment metagenome | isolation source: marine sediment core GS10_PC15, 223 cmbsf | place: Arctic Ocean: Southern Knipovich Ridge | collected 2010
TCAAAGAAATTCCTTTTTCAAAAACTTCTTTCCTGATAAAATTAAAGTCATAAGGCTTTTTCATACAATATTCCTTATTTCCTTATACCCTATACCTTATTTCCCTATACCTGAATAGTTACAAAAATATTATTATTATCATTCAACAATCTCATAACCGGGTTTTTTACCTAATTTTTTAAGTAGTTCGTTTATTTCTTTTTTCATTCTATTTTTTATTGTACAATCTGATATCGGGATTTCTCACCCTGTTTTTTTAAAAGAGCATTTATTTCTTTAGAGTGGTGCCGGTTGTTTCCAGCCTACACTCACTGTCAGGTGGAAACACCTGACAGCACTAAACGACTTGGAAAGTCGTTGTACAGTTATTCAACAATCTCATAACCGGGTTTTTTACCCGATTTTTTAAGTAGTTCGTTTATTTCTTTTTTTAATTCTATCATTTTCATTTCTCTTCCAACAGCCAATTTATTGAATGTTTTTAGTTCTTCTTCCATTATTTTACGTTCGGTTATGTTTTGCCCTTGTGCTATGGTTGCTAAAATAGTTTTGTTGTCATTGTCATAAATATTTGCCGAGTTCCAGAGTACTATTTTTACATAACCATTTTTGCATAAAATTGGAATTTCAACCGATTCCCAGAATTCACCATTTAATGTATGCTTAATATTAATCATAGATTCGTCTTTGCTTGCTTCCGGAAAAAGCATACTCAACTCTTTGTTAATTACTTTATCTGCTTTATAGCCCGTTATATGTTCAAAGGCATGGTTAAACCTGGTTATTCTGAATTCCGGGTCCCAAACAATGATAAGAGCATGAGCATAGTTAATCAGATTCTCCAGAAAATCAGATGTTCGCTTGAGTTCCTTCTCCGCTTTCTTTCTTTCGTAGATGTCGCGCGCTATGCCCAGTACCAGGGTTTTTCTCTGGATTTTCACGGGGAATGTGCTTATTTCAACTTCCGAAAAGGTTCCGTCTTTTCGCTTAAGAGTGAATTCGTCGGGTCCGGTTCCTTTGAAAAGTGCATTTTTTGCCAGGTTGGCTGCTGCCTTTGGTATCTGATTAACAGGCAGGATATTCAGTTTCATAAAATTTTTTCCTGTGAGCTCTTCTTTTTTGTAGCCGGTAAGTTCTTCCGCTGCTTTGTTGCCGTCCACAAAATTCCCGAGTAGATCGTGTAAGTATATCCCGTCGGGTGCGTTTTCAAAGAGTATTTTGAGCCGTCTTTCGGAATCGGCTAATTGCCGTACTGCTCTTCTATGGATTATATGGTTTGAGACTATGCCCGCTAATTCGTCCACCATGTGTTTTGTTTCAGTGGTCAGTTCGGGTTTTTGCCCGCTGCTTTTACAGATATCAAACGTGAATACCCCCTCCGGTTTTCCATCTACCTTGAATGACCTGACCCATGCATATTCCAGGTCAAGCGTCTTTTGAAGCTGCAGGATTAGCGGTTTTACTATAGGATGGAATTTCTTGTTTATTTTTGAAAGGATGGTTTCGGCGCGTACTTCTACAAAGTCATCCAATATAAAGTGTGATACGACATAAACAGGCAGTTTCGTCCCAAGGGAGGGCTTTACACCTTTGTTGCACCATTCGACTATGCAATATGCGACACTCTTATATGGGTTCTTACCCTTAAATATGTTGTAACAGGCTCTGCTTACTCCGAGAAGCGGTCCGATTATATCGAGCAGTTTCTGTATCAGAGAATTCTCGTCAAGGGATTTATCCGCTGCCAGTTTCCATATCTCTGCCCTTATCCCGGCGTATCCGGCATGCCTTTTGAGTTCATCCTCTGCTTTCTTTCGTTCGGTGATGTCTTTAGTAAAAACGGAGAGACCTTGCATAGACGGATAAGCACTGATTTCAAAGACAAATTTTTTATCTCCAATCTGGTATTCATTAATAAAGGTCCGGGACTTGTGTGTTTTTAAAACCTCTTGATAAACTTTTTCTGCACTTCTTGTCTGCTCGTTATCCGGGAAAATCTCAAAAATAGATTTTCCGATAGTATTTTTAGCAGAAATACCCGTAAGTTTTTCAGACGCTTTGTTCCAGTATATATATCTTAAATCTTTGTCCATTGCAAAGAAGATATCACCAATGCTGTCAACAAGCTCTTTAAATTTTTCCTCACTCTCTTGCAGTGTAACATTAGCCTCCTCAAGAGCTAACCTCTTTTTTTCTAATTTTGAAACAAGACGCTCGCTGTACATATTAAATATTTCTTTTTCATCTTCTTCCAAAAAAGGTTTTTTCCTCTTTATCTTTTTCTCCTTTATGTCTCTTATCAAATCCTTTATGATTTTTATAAGCTCAGCCGATTTAACGGGCTTCCGAATAAACTTGTCGACTCCCAGCTTTAGTGAAAGCTCCTCATCTTTTTTTTCTGTAAATGTAGCAGTGTAAAAAACAAAAGGGATATTCTTAAGCTTGTTGTCCTTCTTCACGTTTCTACAAAGCTGAAATCCATCCATTACCGGCATTAAAATATCTGATATAATTAAATCAAAGTCTTCTTTATCAAGCTTTTCAAGGGCTTCTGCTCCATTTGAAGCTTTTATGACCTCATAATCTATACCATTTAATATAGTCTCCAATAGATACAGTCCATCTTTATTATCGTCCACAATAAGAGTTTTCATTTTTTCTTCTTTATTAGATTAACCCGAAAATTCATTCCAGATAAAAATTTTCTTGGTTTTGATTATCAAAACTTATTCCACGCACTCGGGATAAATAATACAGGTTAAAACAATTTATACGTTAAATTGTTAAATTAGTTACGTTGGCTCACTATGTTTTAGAAATCTTTGAAAAACTCAAATTATGAGAAAATATCTTGCCACACCTGTGTGCCGAAGCACTTCGGTGCGCAGGCACAAAAACACCAAATCGCAAAATTTCACAAAAATATATTAGTGGGATTTACATTGTCTGACGAAGCTTTAGCATAGTCAGAGTGTTTTTGTGATTTAGTGGCATAAAATTAAGCTTTACAATAGGTTTTTCAAAGCTCCTTTTTAATTTACCTTTTTGTTCACCCTATTAAATTAGATTTTGGTAGCTGACCATAATCTTTTTTAAAATTTCTAAGAAGCTCTTTTTCTACATATTTGTAGTTGTCAGTCAGGTAATACCTCACAAATATATAATATTTACCTAAAAATTTTATTAAATACTTATTGGTTACTTTTTTACTGTAATAATAACTTATTCTTTTACGGAGGTTTTTGGACGAACCAATATAAATAACTTTACTTTTATAATTTTTGTAATCAATATTTTCAGTGATGCTTAATTCATATATTCCTGATTCATCAGGAATTCTTTTTAAATATTTTTTTGTTATTATAATATGCTCGCTAAAATTTATATCTTTTTCATAATTAATAATCCTTTCTTTATAGTTTGGGATATTAAGCAATTTTCTGCAATTACATATTGTCCGTATTGATAAATTGATTCCTTTATCAGTTAAAATGTTCTGAATATCCTTATCTTTCAATTTTGAGTATTCAGGACTATTGTTAATTATTTCTTTAATTAAATATGAGTTTTTTTTTTTTGGAAATGAACAAACTATGAAGAGCAATAAGTTTATTTTGAGGATTTATAACTTGTAAATTTTGAATTAACCTTGAAAGCCGGCTTTTATCAAGATATTGAATAGGATATAATAATAAAAACTGTTTAAAAGACAACGGTTTCAGGTCGGTTTTTTTTCCTGAAAACCAGTAATCTTTTTGGAAATTAAGAAGCCCTTTTAAAATATGCTTTGAAAATTTATTCCTGGTATTAATCCATTTTAATGAACATACAAGCTTGTCGGGCAGGTCCGCCTGCCAAGTTTTTTCTTTCCCGGTGTTGTAATATCTGTCGGGCAGGCAGGTTAATTTATCATACACTCCTGTCAGGTGAAAACACCTGACAGGTGCAGAATAAATGGTTTCCAAACATTGAGCATAAATTTCAAAATTCAAATTTTTATTTTTAATAAATATTTTAGCATAATAAAGTTTTTTGTTGTTCACGAAGGGATGCTTGTCCGTAGCAAATGCTACGGAGGTCCTGTCAGGTGAAAACACCTGACAGGTGCAGGATTTAAAAAAACCGGCAACTCTTTCTGTTGTTTTGTCAATATAGTTAAGATATTTTATTAAGGGCATTTCCAATACTTTGGAAAGGATTATTTTTGCAATTTTTTTGTTATTCATAAATTGCAAAAATAAAATTTTATACAAACATTAATACCTAAAATTAGCAAGTCTCAATAAGAATTTCTCGCAAAATTTATCTCGCAAAGACGCAAAGAACGCAAAGAAAAATAAGAGTAATCAATAGTATATAAACTTTGCGACCTTCTTGCCCCGTTAGATATTTAGTATTTTATAGGGGAAAAGGTGTTTAAAATTTATTATCTTTAAAATATAGATTACTTTTATTATATAGATTATCTCACGGGGTAAACCTTTGCGTGAGACATTGACGCAAAGAATTAATATTATAATTTTATTTTTTTGCCATGGATTAAAAAACAAATTGACAGTTGACAATAGGCAGTTGACAAAAAAAACAAATTGCCTACTGCCAATTGCCTACTTGTAGCTAATTTAGCAGTATTTATATCCCCTTAAAATCAGTGTTAATCAGTGGCTTTAAAATTTCAGCTTTAACGACTTGGAAAGTCGTTGTACAGTTATTGATTTATAATTTTACTTTTTTTTTTAATATATACTGGGCTATCTTGCTTATAGAGTGTTTTATGCTCTCTTCCGCAGCCAAACAGCAGGTTCAAACCAAAGCGAAAATTGATATTTCTGCTGCTATAAGGAAGTATTATTAATTTTGAATTATTTTCATTTTCTTCACCAAGTAAATCTTCACTTCGCTGCATTCCTAATATGTTATCGCTAAAGATATAAAACTGAATAGGTCCTCCTTTGAGTATTAATCCTAAGCCAAGATTTTTGAAGTTGTTATTAATAATTGAATAGCTAATACAGCCACTTAGCCATTTATAAAAATTTGAATTAGCTGATATTGTTAAAGACGAATGCATACTTTTTTGATAGATTTCTGTTCTTGCTAACAAACCAAAATAAACTTTATCATTTAGTATGTATGTTCCTCCGAGGCATATTTTAGTTGGTAAGAAGCTATTATATTCCTTTGCCTGGCGATTAATTTCAAATATACGAATAAGTGAATCGCCAAGTCCTTCCATTTGTTCTTCAAAAACAGAATCACCGTATTCTACAAGTGGTTCTGCATCAAAGCCCTGGTATAAAAATTCTCCATTTCCAACAAAATTGCTTACATTAACTTTCCAGTGTATATAACCAAAGTCTGTAATACTGGCAAAAAAAGTTATTTTATCATTAAACTGATAAATTGCACCGATATCTATGCCCAGACCAAAATTTTTTCTATTTAATAAGTAATCTTTGGCATCAATTTCTTTATCTTCTGTTTTAACAACCATAGTGGTGCCGACAATAGTATCATCTTCATAAATCATAGTGTCGCCTTCATACAAAAAACAAAATTCATTAAATTCAACAAAAGGTTGAGAAATATATAGGTCCATATCAGTTTTAACGAGTAAATTGAAATAATCAGGGTCGGTAAATAAGCTTAAATCGTTTTTCTTTGTTGTAATATTTAATTTTCCATAAAGAAGCTTTACTCTTGCCCCAATGGTTAGCTTATCGTTAAATATTTTAGAAGCACCAAGTGCATATTCGCGGTAATGAGAGAAATCAAGCCGTAATCCAAAATCAGCAGTTTCATTTATATAAGCACCGTTTCCTTGCCAGGGCATCGCTATTAAATCTTTAGGAAAACCGAATTTAAAGTCGGCTTTTTCAGTAATATTAAATGTAAAATAATAATCTTTGAATTTTGAATGAAAAATATCCTGAAGTCTAAACCCTAAAGATAATAAGTTCAAATGCATTTCGGCAGTAATATAATTCATAGGGCGTAATTTGTCTGTTAAATTATTAAAATCAAGTATAAGAGAATCGCTTTGTAAACCTGTACCTTTATGAATAAATTGGTTATAAGCAAAACCATTATTGCCATAGTTAAAATAAACAGGCGGAAGTATTTGTCCGGCAACAGGTATAGCTAATCCGCTTAAGTATAAATTGCACTCGCCCTGAACAGCAGGATTAAGCAAGTTTGACTGGGGAAGCTTATGCATAAAAAAAAGCGTATTGTTTTGCTGTGCCCTGGCAATACTAAAAATATTGATAATAAGTATTAAAATTAATGTTATTTGTTTCATTGTTATATTGTTAAATGGCTATATTGTTATATTGCTATATTGTTAAATTGTTATTTTATTGTTAATTATTGTTTTGTAAAATTAATTCTTTAATGGTTATATTGTTAAATTGTTATATTATCGTTAATTCTTGGTTTGTAAAATTAATTCTTAAATGGTTATATTGTTATATTGTTATATTGTTATATTGTTATATTGTTTGAAATTTATTGATATACATTGATATTTTATTGTATCGGACTTCCAATGTTTCTTGTCTCTGGGTTCTTGGCTCTAGGCTCAAGATTACAGCGCTCAGTACCCAGCACCCAGTATCCAACATCTAATATCCAATATCTACAAATATCCTGAATATCTATGAATTTCTATTGAATATCCATTGTATATCCCCGCCTGCCAAAGCTCCCCTGCTCTTGAAAAGTAGGAAATCGGCGGGCAGGCATCAATATCCCTAATAATCAGACGTATTAATATCATACTCAATTTGCAAACCCACATGAATATCAATTTTATAACTTTCATAAAATTTGACATCAAGAGGATTTAGCTGATCGTGGTCTGTTGTGCTAACAGAGCCCCGGAATAAAATATGTTTTACATCCATCAGGACATCAACATTTTCTTTTGTAAACATAACATCAGTTACTTTATGAGTTGGAGTATCAACTTTTTTGTCGCCGTTTGTATCTCTGCCGGCGGCAATAATTTGTTCAGGTCCAGAGGTATAGAGATAATAAACAGGTTGATATAGAGAATCGGTAAGAATAACCTGAACCTCAGCTTTAACCGGGAACCCGTTGTCAATATTAATTCTGAAAAGCGCCCATTGAAAATCTTCTTTAAGATCTTCAACAGTTAAAGAATCTTCTTCACTTGCACCGGTATATACTTCATCTACAAAGTCAAAATCTGCTGTATCCTGCAAGAGAAAGTAAGAGGCGTATCCCCAACAAGGTAATTCAATTTCTAAATCAATATTAAATCGAGAAGTATCTAATACGAAGTTTTGTTGTGTTTCCCCAAAAGGATTAGCTTCAGCGTTTACTTTAAATGATATATAATTTGGTAAGGATTCAAAAACAACTTCTCTAATATTGCAAGAGTTAGTATCAAGTATTATACTATCTGGAATTGTTTGTCCTACCTGATAAAGAGACAATTTAGGATAATTTATTAATTTTGGATTAGCAACTGAAGGGATTCCACTTCCTGTAATAGGATGCGGATTACCCAGAGTGTCGATGCCGTATAGGCTATCAAGCCAGAATTGAACAGGTAAGCCGCAAGAGTTCTGTATTCGTATATTGATTTTAGGGTCTTTAAAGTAAGCATCTCCACTTAATGCATTGTCGTATATCTCAAGGTGGATTCTATTAGATGGAATATCAAAAGAAGGTTGTCCAACATATCCGTATAATATAGAGAATTCAATATCAGTAAAAGATACATTAATTGAAACATTTTCACCGGGAATAACAGGATTACCTTCATCAACAAGAGTTAGTTCATATCTAATAAACACTTTATTAGTATCGGTTCCAAAATTAGAAAGATCAAGTGAATATCCATTTAAATCATTATAGTTAAACTCTGTATAAGGATAAGGATAAGGGTTAATATATATTGTCTTACTATAGGGGGATCCGTTCTTTTTCATTTCAGGAAATGTAATAACAAGAGTTCCTGTGTGAAGAAAAGACGAACTAACACTAATTTTCAAATTAGCACTTTTAAAGACCATACTATCCAGAAGCTCACCGGCGAGGACAGCAAAACCATCAATATTTTCTTTTATCATATAAGGGTTTGTGCTAATTCCTCCGGCATTATTTACATCAATATCAGTGAAAGTTTCAGAATAGTTTTGGTCAGAAATATTAATAATATCATTAGCATATAATGAAAAAACCCGCTTACTATACACTATACTAAGAAATCCTGTTACCGGGTCGGAAATGATAAGCTCTTCGGAGTCGTAATCCTGCAAAAAGTCCCACAAATCCAATGATGCATAAGCAATTGGAACAGCAAAGTTCGGATTATATTGCACATGGGGAGATAATTTGTCAAAGTCAAAGCTGTCTTTTATGCAAGAATGTAAGAAAATTATTATTGCAAAGAAAATGGCTCCAGCAATTGGGATTAGATTTTTTTTGTTTGTTTTCATAATTAATTTATTTAGTTATTCGATTTGGTAATTATACAAAAAATTATCTTCACCGCCAACAATTAAATTAAACTTATCACTTGCTTTATTAAGATGACCTATACTAAACAATGTTTTGCCGTTGAGCGGGAAGCCTTCATATAAAGTTCCATCGCTATTGAATAAAAATATTTCATTAGTAGGTTGAGAGCTAATACCGATTTTTATTTCATTATTAGGAAAAAGGTAACACACCGGTTTCAGGTTAATATTTTCTTCAAAAATAGAAGAAAAAATTGATATTTTATCCTGATTAATTACTTCAATCATTTTTTTATCAACAAAAATAAAATCTTTAAATTTATCACCATCAATATCTTTATATTCAAAGAAATGATTGGGTGAGTAATTTTTGATTTTTAAACTTTTAACTCTGCCATCAAAGTAAATATAATAAACCATGCCGTAAGTATCGGTTGTTACAAGGCGTGCTTCAGATTTGGTGGTTTTATTTTCAAGAGTAAATATATTATTAGATGATTTAGAAAAATCCGAAGCAATCTTAAACCTGATATTGCCTCTGCGGTCAAGCATGTAAGTTTTTAAGGTATCGGAAAAAACGATATAATCTGCACCATCTAATCTAAAATGCTGGACAGGGGAATATACGAAGTTCCCGGTTTGAGCAAATTCCCAGCCTTTCACTATATTGCCCTCTTTTGTATAAGTATATACTTTTTTGTCCTTACAGGCAACAAAAATTCTGTAATCTTTGTTGTTTTCATAATCAAACACTGTTATTGGGTTAGTAGCGGGTGATTTTAATTTTACAGGATAACGTTCAACATAATTACCAATCCGGTCAATCAGGTGCATATAGTTTGTTGTGCTAAAAAGTAACTGTAATTTGTTATTATTATAAAAATCAATCTGATAAATATCACTTATAATTTGTTCAGGCAATTGCATTTTCCAGAGAATTCTTCCGGCACTATTTATTAAATAAATTGTATTTTTTAAATCCTGAATAAAAATTTCTTTTTCATTTGTATTATGATTAATAACAAAGCGTGGCTTAAAATTTATTGCAGTATCTAAATGACTTTCCCATACTGTACGAGGTTCTTCTTTGAAGATGGGGTTATATTTTATAAAAACATTATTGTAAATCATCTTTTTATCGGAAATAAACTGAATTGCAAATGCCTGAAACTTACGTAGAATATTGATGTTATTTTCTTTCCTGATATCCCGGGATAATTCATCATTTAAGTATGAAGCTAACAGAGCAGTTGAGCGGGCTAAATTCGTATAAAAATAAAAATTTGATTTTGAAGAAAGATAATCAGAAAATTGATTGTAATGCAAATCATTACTAAGTGTTTTATGCAAAATATTATAATGAATAAATTTTGATAATGATTTTACAGAGTTCCCAAAAATTACATAATTATCAATAAAAGTAAAATATTCGGTTTCAGCTTTTGAGAACAGGGTTCCAAATAATTTTCCAGCAATATATTGAACAGGCATCTGGTAAACAGGGTATGATGTTTCTTCATCAATTTTATATTTACTGATATATGATGATAGTTCTTTGTTATGTTTTTTAGCAAAACTTTTAAGAATTTTCAGTAATTCTTTTTCTGCCTGAGCTTTACTTTTTATACGAAGTATAACATAAGTATTTTGATTAATGTCTAAGCTGTTAATATCAGTAAAAGCTATTGCAATTTCTTTTTCTACTATAGAGTATAAAATTTCTTCAATGTCAATATCATATTCGTTTTTAATCCTGTTAATTTCTTTATTGTATATATAAATTTCACCCGATTGTTCTAAATATTGCTTATAATCTTTTTTAAACAAAGAAAAATCACTAATTCCAAGAGCAATAAAGGTAGAAGTATTAGCAGGTAAAACAGATTCAAGATTAATTCGTTGAGGTGTTTGATTTAGAAAAATATTCAAATAATTATTTACAGAATCATTGGTGTATGTAAAACCATTAAGCAATAGAGCATCATTCTTAATATTAACATCTAATTCTGCCCAGTTAGCAAAATTTGTAAATGAACGAATAAAGCTTTTGTATTTATTGTTCAAAAAGATTGAAATAAGTTTAGGAAAAATCTTGTAATTAATATAAATATTTGCTTCAACATTTTTTCCTGCTGTATTCAGCACTTTTTTAAAACCATAGTCAGTGAGCACTGAATTTTGTGTATTTAATTGCCGGATAGCATCTTCAACCAGTATTGAAGAAAAGCTTAAAATAAAAACACCTTTTGAAAAAGCATACGAAAAACTTTTAATGTTTTGTTCTTTTGTGAGCCGTACATCATATACTTTAACATTATTATAAGTTCTTTGAGAAATATTTGTGCCTTTGTATTGAGATAATAAATCATTTAAAAAGCTTTTAGCATATTTTTTTTCAGAAACATTTGATAAGCTAAGAAGGTATAGAAATTCAAACCTGTTTTTTCCTGTCAGATGAGTAGAAATGATAACTGAATTATCACCACCGCCTGAGATTAAATCTTTTACTTTTTTATTATGTTCAAACAAAGAATCTAAAAATAAAATATGATGGTTGATTTTTTGAAATGTTTGTATGTTGGTCAGTTCATTCCATATTTTATTATTCTTTTGTATCTTATTTAATAATTTGTGAAAATTGTTAGTTTCAATAATTATTGCTGCATTTATAGGTACAGCATTTATAGTATTAGCAGCGAGTTGCCGGGATTGTCTTTTTATAAAAAAATAACCTGCAACGATTAATGCTAAGGCAACAACTATTATTGTTATTACTACTACTTTTTTTACCATAAAAAAACGAATATTAATGCCACAAAATTACACAAAAAATAAAATTAAAAAATTAAAAAGTAAAAATTAAAAAAAAGCCACTGATTAACACGGATTAACACGGATAAAAAAACTTGTAACTATTCAGGTATAGGGAAAAAAGGTATAAGGTATAGGGTATAGGGTATAGGGTATAAGGAATTAAGAAATATTGTATGAAAAAGCCAAAGGAATATATCAATGATAAAAAAGAGGAATATAAAATGGAAGATATTCTTGTGAAATATAATGCTCAAAAA
>SDBV01011354.1_pt1 | contig 11557 bp, 8 predicted proteins | sample 2277081 | NCBI WGS metagenome assembly SDBV01 (sample SAMN10402039, study PRJNA504765) | marine sediment metagenome | isolation source: marine sediment core GS10_PC15, 223 cmbsf | place: Arctic Ocean: Southern Knipovich Ridge | collected 2010
ATAGTCCCAAACCCCTATTCTACCCAGTGCCTTTACCGCCTCCAATCTTGCCCGATAATCCTCATCATCCAGATAGGATGCCAGAATCGAAGCGCTATCAAGGTAAGACATCTCTCCCAGGGCTTTAATGCAACGCATCTTAATCTGGCGGTCATCTGAAACCTGCAGAAGTTCCAGTAGCATGGATCCAGCTTCCAGGTGCTGCCAATATCCCAGAAGGTCTATTATCAGGTATTTCCACTCTCGTGTAACGCTCTCCTTGTCCAGAAGCAGCCCCAACTCCGCGCAGGCTCCGCTGCCAAACTCCAGCAATACCCCCGCCGCTTGACCGGGCCTCAGGTCTTTTCTCCTGGTCAGAACTAGCAGTGTTTCCTTCAGATGGCGTTTTTCTCCTATTTTGGCCAAAGCGGTGGCCGAGGCAAACGAAACCAGAGAATCCTTGTCTTCCACCCCTTTACCTAGCGCTACAACAGCCTCTCTATCTCGCATCAGTCCCAGGAAGAAGGCAGCGTAGACCCTTTGCCATCTCTTTTTTGAACCCAGTCTCTTCAGGTTGTAGTGAAACAAGCCCATTTCCTTCAACAAATGAACCAGACTTTGAAAATCCGCCCCTTTCAGGGTCTCCAGATATTTTTCCATGAATTCTGAAAAGAGGCTAAAGTCTTTTGTCCTAATCTCTTTGGCGATCTTCTCACTGTTCACCTCACCGGAAAGATACTCGAAAATAAAGTTTTCCCATATTTCAAACTGTCTTTTCTTTGACCTCTGGCGAGATTTAAAGGCTATTTTCAATAAGATGACATATAAAAACAAGCCAAAAGTTATCAGGAGAAGTATAATGATGAGGCTAATGACGACCGGAACATAGAGAGGCTCAGAACTTACGAAAGAGGCCAATGCCAACTGACCTTTTGAGGTAAGAGTCCTTTCTATCAGTATAGGAAGCATTTATGTTCATCCCCCATCTTGGACTAAACCAACGTTTCAGGATAATAAAAAAGGTGGTGCTTTCAACATTCATCACTTCTTGGCGGCTTTCCACTAGAAAGGCCTCACTGCCACTGGCATAGCCGAAGGTATAAAGATAGCTCTTTTCCCGAGAAAAATTTAGCTTGAGCAAACGGCTGTCCGAAGTTATCCCGTCATAATCCTGGCTATGGAAAAGTTGATAAGAAAAGTATATTCTGCCGGTCAGATACCGCTCCAAGCCTATAGCATAGACCTGAACTACCCCCTCATCAAGTATCAAATAGTCAAGACCTGCTAAGAATGAAGTGCCACCCCCAGCCTTCAATACCAGGTCAACATCATAACGTTGCGAGGGAGAAAAAGCAGGCTCAGGAGTAAAAGTAAAACCAAAATAAGCATTGAGAGAAGAAGTTACATCGCTATAAAAACCGAGACCAACATTTCTATCGGTCTGGCCAAACCTATTCAGCCAATTGGCCGACAAAACCAGAGTGAACTTCTGCTCAGGTCTATAGGAAATGGTCAGATAGCTACTTTCCCAATCATCCCCGGCCTCAAGGTTCTCATAAAGATATCCCGTGTCTATGGTGAATAGGCATAGGTCGGCCGCTAGCTCAGGCCCAGCCTTATATTCCTTGTCCAATTTGACTATCTTCTGATAGTATTCCCTGGCTGATTTGAAGTCACCTTTTGTATAATAGACATCAAAGATCTTCCTGATAATCTCCTGATTCTCAGGGTTCTCCTCTTCAACCTTCCTCAATAAGCCCAATGCCTGCTGATACTTGCTGGTCCAAAGGCAGATATTAGCCAGTCCCAAATAGGCATCCAAATAGTCAGGAACCGCCTCTATTACCTTAGTGTACAAATCTTCCGCCATATAATACTCTCCTGCCCAGCCTAGTACCTGAGCCTTTCCCAGGAGAGCATCGTAGTCCCTTGAATTCTTGCCTAGAAGCATATCATAGTATTGAATAGATTTGTCATATTCCTTGTTCCAGCTGTAGACCTGAGCAAGTTCTCTTGTCGCCTGATAGTTCTCCGGGTCTTCCTTGAGTATTTGTTGATAGGATTCAATAGCCTCTGCATATTCTCCTCTGCTTTTGAGACTCCTGGCCTGCTCAAACAAAGACTGGATTGAATCGTTAGCTCTCGTACCATGGGAGAAAGAAAGTAGAACGATTAGTATCCAGATTAAAGATAGGGAAAGAGTCCCTGCAGTTCTATATATCATTGCTTTGTTTTCTTGCCTCGCTAGAAAGTAGCTTCTGTTTCTCTCTCAGATGGATACTCTTTCCCTAGTGAGCTTTGCCCAGTATTCTTTTGACCCTGGCTAGAAGTTCTGCTGGGTGAAAGGGCTTGGTGATATAATCCTCTGCTCCCATATCAATTCCCTTTACTACATCCTTTTCCTGGGCCCTGGCGGTAAGCATAATCACCGGAACACTCTTTAAGTTTTCATCTTCTTTTAGTCGTCTTAAGACTTCATATCCGCCCATTACCGGCATCATAATATCTAAGAGGATTAAGTCTGGCTTATCCATCTTTATTGCCTTGAGAGCTTCTTCACCATTCTCTTTGGAGATTACACTATAGCCTTCCTTCTTTAGCTTAAACTCGATTAATCTGGCTATTTGAGGCTCGTCTTCGGCCAAGACTATCTTTCTCGTCATTGTCCTGCCCCTTCATTTTCTTTAAATAGGGGAAGGATAACCTCAAACTTTGATCCTGCCCCTAACTTACTTTCTACCTTTATGTCCCCATTATGCCTTTCTATGGTGGCTTTGGCGATGGAAAGCCCCAGACCGGTGCCCGTTGTCTTTCTCACATAACTATCTTCGGCCCTAAAGAATCTGCTGAAGACTATTTTCATATCCTCTGGACTCATACCTAGTCCGGTGTCTTCTACCGCTACTGAGGCAAACTCTCCCTTGATGCTAGCGATGATTTTCACTTTACCCTCTTTGGTATATTTTATGGCGTTGGAAAGAAGATTAGAGAAGACCTGGGAGAGACGGTCAGAATCTCCTAATACATTTATGGGAGATGTCTTAACATCCCTTTCTAACTTGAGACCCTTGCCTTCGGCCATTACTTTGAAGGTATTGAAGCAATTATCCACAATTGGACCAAGGTCTGTCTTTTCCATCTTCATAGTCATTCTTCCCGATTCTATCTTCTCTACATCCAGAACATCGTTTATCAGAGCCTCCAACCTTCGGGTATTCTGGGAAATTATCTCTAAGAATTCCCTTTGCTCTCTGCTGATCTCTCCTACGTCTCCATCCAGGATCAGTTCAGCGTAACCCTGGATAGAGGTGAGGGGAGTTCTCAGCTCATGCGAGGCAAGAGCAACAAAATCGTCTTTCATTTGCTCAATTCTTTTACGTTCCGTAATATCCACCACGGAAGCTACCATACAAATGGCTTTACCGACCGTATTCTCAACTATATTCACCATAAGCTGTACATCAAGGCTCGAGCCATCTTCTCTTTTGGCCACTAACTCACCCGTCCAACCTTTGCCGCTCCGCACTGCCTGCATTATCTCTAGAGACTGCTCTCTTGTTCCCCAGAATTCAGCAATCGGTCTTCCCATGACTTCTTCTTGCTGGCTACGTTTCCACATGCTGAGAAAAGAACGGTTCACATAGGTTAGTCTTCCCTCAAGGTCAGCCAGAGCAATAGCATTGATGGAAGACTCAATAGCTTCACTTTTGATTCTAAGCTCTCTTTCTACCTCTTTTCTCTCAATAATTCTCCCCAAGCGCTCACTAAGGGCATTGATCAGGTGTCTTTCCTCCTTGAGGAAAGGTCCTTCGTCGCTTTCTGGTTTTTCTTTTAGATAAACTACCTCTATAAGACCAGTTTTCTTTCCGTGCACCACAATATCAGAGGTCAATTTCCAGTGAGTCTCTTTGAAGTTTTTGCTCTTAAATGTCTGAGCTCCCAGGAGGATTCGGGCACAAGTAATCTCCGGATACTGCCAGCCAGGAGGAATGAGATTAAGCGCACCTTCAAGTATCTCCTCCAAGGTGATGTGCTGCTTTTCAACCAGAGCAGATAGGCCATAGAGACAACCCAGTTCCTTGACCCGCTCGCCAAGACTGTGACTTTCCTTTTCTAGTACCCTTTCCATTTTCCTACGATCAGTGACGTCTCGCGTGCTGACCGTGATGCCAACGATCTTACCGGACTCCCTTACTGCTCCAACACGTGCCTCAAAATGCAGTGTCTCACCCTCGCTTGTCTGGTAGTCAGTTTCATATTGGCCCGAATTACCTGTCTTCAGCACGCGCTGATGGCATTCCTTCACCATGGACTTGTATTTATCCGGGATATAGTCGTAGACACAGGAGCCGATTACCTCGTTTCTCTTCAGACCCGCTATAGTGCGGTTGATGAATTGAATACTACCATCAAGGTCTACTAGCATAACAATGTCGGGAGAGTTCTCAGCCATTGATCTCCACTTGGCCTCAGATTCTTGCAGTACTTTCTCCATTTTCTTGCGTTCGCTGATGTCTTTAGCAATATGCACTCCGGCAACTACTTCCCCTTTTTCGTCAAAAATAGGTGAAGCAGTGACCAGAAGGGTTGTTCCCAGATTAGGATCTTCCACTTCGGTAGTATGTGTTTTTCCGTCCTTAAAAACATCGACCATGGGGCAGCTTAGCCAGGGAAGGTCCGTCTTGTGCAACACTTCATAGCATCTCTTGCCCAATAAATCTTCCGGTCTTGTCTTCAAGGCCTTGCACAACGCCTTATTGACACTGATGAACCTGAAGTCTCTATCTTGAACCGAGACAAAATCCTCAATTGCGTTGGTGATCCTATCCCATTCCTCCGCTCTTAGTCTAAGCGCATCCTCCAGCTCATTGTGCTTAGTCAGATATTTAAGAAAAAGTCTGTCTACTGTTATGGCAACCACGACAGCTGCCAGCGTGGCAATGATACTGAATATCAGAATGATCCTGATGTTGCTATCATGCTGATTGGCAACCTTCGCCTCGGCGGTGACAAGTTCTTCCTGATGTTCTACTATGATTCCGTCCAATAGTCCTTTCAGGGACCAAAACACCGGCTCAAAATCTGTGTCCATCTTCTCAGACAACTGGGAGTATTCCGCTCCCTTATCCTTCAGGCTGACAATCTCAGTGCTGGTAAGGACTAATCCTTCTGATAGACTGGCCAGCTCCTCGGAATCCTTCCTGGCTTGCGAACCGACAACATTTTCGTGAGCCAGATGGCGTGCCGCGAACTGCCCCACCCAATGATACAACTCCTCCAGTTGTTCCCTGAATACTTCTCTTCCATCCGAGGAATCGCCCAGCAGGATGTAGGCCAGAGTAACTTCTCTGACCTCGTTGAGCTGAGTGTTCATTTCGCCCATCTCAATAATCATGGGATAGACATGACCATCAAGGTGCACAAAAGAGTCCCGCAAGGTCATGTTGCCCAGCAGTGCATAGATGGAAATCGCCCAGAAAAGAGCTATTATCACCAAGAATCCAATGCGCAGTTTGTTCATCATGCTATTGCTTCCTTTTGTCAGGTCAGTTAGAGACGATTTCATACTATAAGAACGGCTTGGAAAGTCAATTTTGGACTACGGTCAAATACAGCCGATTGGAGGAGCACGCAAAGCTAAGAAAGGAAGCGAAAGTAGAGATCAGGAACGAAAAATATTGACAACTCTTTGCCTAAGCCCCTCACCAGAAAAAAGAATCTTAGCCGATTTTGTCAAAATGCCAATTTCCTCAAGAGCTTCCGGTAAATTACAAGTATGCTCCAGCCTCTTTTGGCCGCGCAGCTTTGCTTGATAGCACAAATAAACATACATGTCCCCTATGGTAGCTTTGGGGAAATACTGCCTGAGCTTGAGCTTCTTTATCTTATCTGTTACCGGGCGGTAGAATGAGCTAAACCAGTCTCGGGCTGCTTGTTTAATTGATATTTTCTCCTTAGTTCTTGCCTCAATTCGTTTCTTGTGGTTTCTTATTTGAAACAGTAACCTATCATAATCTTCTTTGCGCAGAAGATTGATCCCTCCCAGTCCTGTCTCATCCTCGAAGTCGATTCTTTTTTGAATAAGAAGCCTTCTTGAGTCATCACCCAGAGGAAGATATTCGATAATATGAGCATCAATAAACTTCTGGCCCTGCCCTTTTGCAGCAATTGTACGATGATGACCGTCCAACACATAGTATTCATCATCAATTTTATGAAGCTCCACTGCAGGAAGAGGCTTACCTTCTTGCATGGCTTCTTCTATACTTTTCACTCTAGATTTAATGTCAGGCTTTCTATCTATACCCTTGATAGAGAAATTCCTACTGAAATCTAAAGGTCTACCTACGCTCCCCACAATATTATCTAACTTGATAGTCTGTATGCCTCTATCAACTGAATCAAGGTACCTTCGGGCCCGAGATTCCGCATAAAAGGACTTTAGAGAGTCCTGTCTTAACCTGAAGACAGTATTCCACCATCCCTCTTTCCTGGTTATCTTCTTTCTTATCCTGGGCCGTATCTGGAAAACATGCTTTCCCTGAACATTCACCACCTCGGTTCCCTGAACCTGGGTTATCTTTTCTTCACTGTAGCCATAGCTCTTATGAACATGACCATGGATCAAGTAGCGGGGTTTATATTTCTCAATTAACTTGAGAAAAGAGCGAAATCCCGTGTGGCAGAGGTCTTTCCCATCATGAATCCCTTTGGGAGGAGCGTGCGTGAGAACGATATCCACTCCGCCTTTTCTCCAAATCTGGAATTTCGCCTTCCATACCTTCCAGCGCATCTGCCAATCACTATGTTCGACTCCTCTTCCCCCGTACCACATGGAACCTCCCAGTCCAAGTATTCTAATGCCTTTATGATTGACCACTTTCCCATCTATATCCACGCAGCCCAAGGGTGGTTCCACGTCATAGATTATGTCATGGTTACCTCTCACATAATAACAGCATTTATTCAGCATATCCACTAAAAAGGAGAGATACTCCGGTCGTAAGTCCCCGGCTGAAAGAATCAAATCAATATCAGAGTATCTTCTTTTGTCGAAGTACTCGTACAAGGTGGGTTCAATTTTGTCAGAAACAGCCAGTATCCTAATTTTCTTTGCTCCTTTAGGAATTTGATACTAATAATACTTGAAACGGACCTTTTATCGATATTGACGGCTCTGTCCCCTGTGACCGTCACTATCCCAACACCGTATCCAACACCATCATAATGATGAAACCAGCGATGAGGCCGAAGGTGGCGGCGCGCTCGTGGCCCTTGCCATGGCTCTCAGGGATGAGTTCATCACATACTACAAATAGCATGGCTCCACCGGCAAAGGCAAGACCGAGAGGAAGAAGAGGCCGTGCCAGGGAGAAAAGAGATACTCCCAAAAGACCACCAATAGGCTCCACCAGACCGGTAAGGGTAGCATACAAGAGAGCCTTTTTCCGGCTATACTTTTCCCTTACCAATGGCAGGGCCACAGCCAGACCTTCCGGAATATTCTGAAGTCCGATGCCGATAGCAAGAGCCGCTCCAGCCCCATATCTCCCCCAGCAAAACTTACTCCTACTGCCAGGCCCTCAGGGAAATTGTGAATAGTTATGGCGAAAATTAGGAGCCAGGTATGGCTCAATTTTGAGGAAGGACCTTCCGGACCAGATATGAAATGAAAATGAGGGACAAAGCGATCAGTCAGATGGAGAAATAATCCCCCCATAATTGTGCCCAGGACAACTATCCAGATGCCGCCCAGCTCAATTGCTGGGATAAGAAGACCAAAAGCTGTTGCCGCCAGCATCACCCCAGCAGCGAATCCCAGCATAACATCGAAAGCTCTTTCTGAAACCTGCTTGGTAAACAAAACGGGTAAAGCTCCGGCCCCAGTGGCAAGACCGGCTGCCAGACTAGCCAAGAAACCTATCACTATCAGTTCTTTACCCGGGAGCATCAATACCTCCGTTGGGTTTAGGCTCCCATCTCTTCCAGCTCAATCCTTTTCCCTTGAGAACTCCGACATATTCAAATTTGTCATTGCGCACGAAGTGAAGTAATCTCGGTTGGATTGCTCGGGACAAACTGCGCAATCTCATCCTTCATCAGAGATTACCATGTCGTCCTGAAGACTTTCAGCACTCCTCGCAATGACAGAAACAGACCTATTCCACTGAGCATTTACAGGGATTATCTATTAACTCAGAGCAACTTTATCCAGGTATTGTGGAACTGAAACATTCCAATTATGGTTCTTTCGAACTAGTCCGGCAAACAATTCGGCTGCCTTTTGCTCACCATGCACAACGAATAACTTTTTCGGTTGAGCGCGAAATCCGGAAAGCCATTTCAATAGCTCACTCTGGTCAGCATGAGCTGAGAAGCCGTCAATTCGCCTAATACTGGCTTTAACCCGACGTATCTGACCAAGAATTCTCACCCTTTCTGCACCCTCGACTATCTGACGTCCCAGTGTTCCTTGTGCCTGGTAACCTATGAAAAGGATAGTGCTCTCGGGACGAGAAATGTTGCTGGCCAGATGGTACTTTATTCTTCCTCCGGTACACATTCCCGAACCAGCAATAATAATACAGGAACCCTTTATACGGTTTATAGCTTTGGATTCAGAAGCTCTTCGCGTTGGAACAAGTGATGGAAAATGTAGAGGAGACTCATTGTTATCTATAAGCTCAAGCATCTCCTTATCAAAATATTCCCGGTGATGTTTGAATACCTCGGTGACATTAATTGCCATGGGACTATCTACGAAGGTTAAGAGGTGTGGGATGCGATCTTCATGTAAAAGTTCACTCAAAAAATACATAAGTTCCTGAGTTCTTTCTATGGCAAAACTGGGAATAATCACATTGCCCCCCTTTTCCACCGTAGAGTTAATAATCTCACAGAGCTTACCTTTAATATCAGAAGAACCCTCGTGCAGTCTATCGCCATAGGTTGATTCCGACAGGATATAATCTGCCTCTTTAATCAGACTGGGGTCACGGATTATTGGTTTGTTCCAGCGTCCCACATCACCAGAGAACAGGATTGTCCTCTGCTTTCCATTGGACACAACTCTTACTTTAAGCATTGAAGAGCCAAGAATGTGTCCAGCGTCGTGAAAAGTCACACCAATTGCCTTGTTTATGGTGACTGGCTCTTCATAGCCCACCGACTGAAAGAGAGAAAAGACTTTTTCCGCATCTCTTCTACCATAAAGGGCCCGCTCCGGATAACCACCCTTTCTTCTCTCCCGCTTATGTCTTTTCTGCTTGAAACGAGCGTCCTCTTCTTGAATGCGTGCAGAATCTGAAAGAACGATTTTGACTATCTCTTCAGTAGGTCGAGTACATATTATTTTACCAGCAAACCCCTCTCTAGCCAGCTTGGGCAGAAGTCCACAATGGTCAAGATGAGCGTGAGTCAAAAGAACAGCATCTATCCCCTTGGGATCAACGGGAAAAGGGTTCCAATTACGGGAAGTGAACTCTCTTTCCTGATAAAGACCACAATCCACCAATATCTTGCTGTTGTCAACCTCAAGTAAATAGCTTGAACCAGTCACATTTTGAGCCGCTCCCAAAAACTGCAGTTGAATATTCATTGTTCATAGACTCCGTTTTTAGTCAAATGCTATCTTATTCAGCCGGCTCTGTCAATTCACGCATCCGGAGAACTCTGGTTATGTTATTAATCGGGAGGAAATAGATAAATGTTTAAAATACGTTTCTCATCCCCGTATCCACAAGCATCAGGACAGGGCCTCCAGCAAAGGCATGATCTGGGAAGGATTCATTTTTTGCCTGAATAGGGGACCTTTCTTGAGACCAGCCAGCTGATCCTCGAAAGTTGCTCTTTGCTCTCGGTAGAAAATACCAACAGGTATTTTGTCTCCCCACTCTTCAGCTTTTTCAAAAGCAGCCAGTCTGTTGGTGGGGTCATATTCTTCAGCTAGTTTATAGATTCTCTTTTTGTACCAGCCATAGGTATTCTTCTTATTAAAGGTTACACAGGGCTGTAAAATATCGATGAGAGAAAATCCTTTGTGCTGGATGGCCTCCTTTATAAGCCAGGAGAGATGATCTATATCGCCAGAGAAGCTTCTACTTACGAAGCTAGCATGCAGGGAAATGGCCAGAGAAAGAGCGTTAAAAGAAGATGAAATCACTCCTTGTGGTTGAACCTTGCTGATAAACCCGGGGCTACTGGTAGGAGAGGCTTGCCCCTTGGTTAGCCCATAGACCCGGTTATTATGAACCAGCAAGGTTATATCTATGTTCCGACGAATGGTATGAAGAAAATGATTGCCCCCTTCTCCGTAATTGTCTCCATCTCCTCCTACACCGATGACCACTAACTCCTGGTTAGCTATCTTAGCCCCGCTGGCCACCGGAAGGATTCTTCCATGAAGACCGTTGAAGGTATTGCATTTCATATAATGAGGTAGCTTAGAAGCCTGACCAATTCCCGAGACGATTAATACTTGATGAGGCTCTAGCTTAAGATCTACCAGAGCTTTCTTTAGCGCTTGAAGAATGCCGAAATCACCACAGCCTGGACACCAGGCAGTAACCTGGCCCTGATAATCATCTATAGTGACCATCTCTTACCCCCTTTCTTTAATTTCCGAACGATATATTGAGGGCTAAAGGGACGTCCGTCGAACTTAAGAATCTTTGCTGTTACCTCTTTGCCGGTCTCAGCTCGAATAATATGAGCCAGCTGTCCGGTGGCATTATTCTCTACACAGAAGCTCTTTTTTGCTTTACTGAGGACAGAACTTACGAACTGAGCAGGAAAAGGCCATATCTCCTGAAAATGCATCAAACTAACATTCATTCCCTGGTTGATCAAAACATCCAACGCTTCTCTCAAAGCTCCATAGGTCGACCCCCAGCCAATAAGAACTATTTCAGTATTCTCATAGGGATAAACCTTGGGAGGCTCAATCTCGCTGGCCAGACCTTCCGCCTTTCGAAGACGCTTTTGAACCATCTTCTCACCCATCTCTAAATCCTCGGTAAGATGGCCTTCCTCATCGTGCTCGTCACTATCGGTGACTACAATTTTGCCTTCCTGGGAGGGAAGAGCCCGGGGGGAAATGCCGGATTGAGTAAATTGATGACGCCTATAATCTTTGATTTTAGCCAATTCCGCGTCAGAAATGATTCCTCGCTCAATCTTCACTTTCTTGAGATCAAATTTCTTACAGGTGAGGTAGGAGTCAGCCAGATGCTGATCGCTCATGATGATTACCGGCACCTGATATTTCTCTGCCACATTAAAAGCCTTAACTACAGACCAAAAGGCATCTTCTGCAGTAGCCGGAGCGAAAATAGCCCGGGGAAACTCGCCTTGAGAAGCATGTAGTACAAACTCCAGGTCCGCCTGAGCGGTTCGGGTAGGAAGCCCGGTACTGGGACCAGAGCGTTGAGCCTCTATGATAACCAGGGGAGTCTCGGTCATGCCGGCTAGACCCAGGGCCTCCACCATCAGAGAGAATCCTCCTCCCGAGGTAGCCACCATGGCCCTCACCCCGGCAAAGGATGCTCCAATAGCCATATTGATGGCGGCAATCTCGTCC
>SDBV01011355.1_pt1 | contig 11556 bp, 8 predicted proteins | sample 2277081 | NCBI WGS metagenome assembly SDBV01 (sample SAMN10402039, study PRJNA504765) | marine sediment metagenome | isolation source: marine sediment core GS10_PC15, 223 cmbsf | place: Arctic Ocean: Southern Knipovich Ridge | collected 2010
CGGGCGACATCCAGGCCGGCAAAACCAACTGTGCGCTCTTTTTTCCAGGCAACCCCGGAGACGAGGAGGAGTCGTGGGAAAGATTGTACGAGGAGGGGCTGGCCCGGTTTTTCGCCGGCACGTATGCGGGCGCCTATGACAACAGCCTGATCGAGGAGTTCGATCGGAATCTCCCCGAGCTCCCGCCGTGGAAAGGATAACTGAAGGCTATATGTTCAAGAAGGCGGCGTTGAAACAAAACTGACGGATTGAGATCCACAGTTAATACTAAACGATGTTGTCGACAATCTGGGCCGGCGTGACAAGGTGCTGGCGCTGCCGCCCGACTACACGCGCTTCCACTCGCGGGCCGGGATATTGACACGTTTTGCCTGGCAGTATTACGGGGACAGGTTGACCGACGTGCTGCCCGCCATCGGCACCCACTTTGCCATGACCGAAACCGAGATCGGGAAGATGTTCGGCGATATGCCCCAGAGTCTGTTCCGCGTGCACGACTGGCGGGAGGGAGTCATCACACTGGGAGAGGTGCCCGCCGACTACGTCAAAGACGTATCGGAAGGTCTCGTGGACTACAGCTGGCCGGCACAGGTAGACAAGCTGCTGGTCGAGGGCGGTTTCGACCTGATACTCTCGATCGGTCAGGTAGTGCCTCACGAAGTCATCGGTATGGCGAACTACAACAAAAACGTGTTCATCGGCACCGGCGGCAGAGACGGCATCAACAAGAGCCATTTCCTGGGGGCCGCCTACGGGATGGAGCGCATAATGGGCCGCGCCGACACACCGGTCAGGAAGGTGCTGAATTACGCTTCCGAGCATTTTGCCCGCGATATGCCCATTGTGTATGTACAAACGGTCGTGGGCCTGGACGAGGACGGACGGCTGGCGACCCGCGGCCTCTTCGTAGGCGACGACGTGGAGTGTTTTCACCTCGCATCGGAGCTCTCGCTGGCCGTTAACTTTCAGATGCTCGACGCCCCGCTCGAGAAAATCGTAGTGTATCTGGACCCGGAGGAGTTCAGGAGCACGTGGCTGGGAAACAAGAGCGTCTATCGCACCCGCATGGCCATAGCCGATCAGGGCGAGCTGGTAGTTTTGGCCCCTGGGCTGCGCGAGTTCGGCGAGGACCCCGGCATAGACGGGCTCATCCGCAAATACGGATACGTGGGTACGGAGCGTGTACTGGAGCTGGTAAAGAACAACGAGGACCTCCAGCAGAACCTGAGCGCCGCCGCGCATCTGATACACGGTTCCTCGGAAGAACGTTTTTCCATTACGTACTGCCCTGGCTTTTTGACACGAAAAGAAATAGAGAGCGTCAACTTTCGATACGCCGTTTTGGCTGACGTTCAGAAGCGCTACGATCCTTCGAAGCTCAAAAACGGCTTCAACACGCTGCCGGACGGTGAAGAGATCTTCTACATATCGAACCCGGCTCTGGGCCTCTGGGCCTACAGAGAGCGTTTCCACGACTAGCACGCAAGGAGACCTGAAGAGATGGAACAGAAAAAAGCGGATATTGGGCTGATCGGGCTGGCCGTGATGGGCCAGAATTTGATCCTGAATATGAACGACAAAGGTTACAGTGTAGCGGCCTACAATCGCACCGTTTCCAAGGTGGACGATTTTCTGGGCAGCGCCGCCAAAGGGCGCGACACCATTTTGGGCGCCCACTCTGTCGAAGAGCTCGTGGGCATGCTCAAGAAGCCCCGCAAGGTCATGCTCATGGTCAAGGCCGGCGAGGCGGTGGACGCCTTTATAGACATGCTCATACCCCATCTGGAAAAGGGAGACCTGATCATAGACGGCGGCAACTCTCACTACCCGGACACCATGCGCCGCACGAAAAAACTAGAGGATAAAGGGCTGCTCTACATAGGCACTGGCGTTTCAGGGGGCGAGGAAGGCGCCCGTTACGGACCTTCCATGATGCCCGGCGGAAGTCCGGCGGCCTGGCCCCTGGTCAAAGACATCTTCCAGGCCACGGCCGCCAAGACTGACGACGGCGACCCCTGCTGCGACTGGGTGGGAGAGAACGGCGCCGGTCACTACGTCAAGATGGTCCACAACGGAATCGAATACGGCGACATGCAGCTCATCTGCGAGGCCTATCAGCTCATGAAGATGCTGTTAGGCTACAACGCCGACGATATGCACCAGGTGTTTACCGATTGGATGAAGGGCGAGCTCGACAGTTATCTGATCGAGATAACGCGGGATATACTGGCTTTCAAAGACGAGGACGGCTCGCCTCTGGTCGAGAGCATTCTCGACACCGCCGGGCAGAAAGGCACCGGCAAGTGGACGGCCATAAGCTCCCTGGATATGGGCACTCCGGTGACGCTGATCGGCGAAGCCGTCTACGCCCGCTGCCTGTCCGCGCTGAAGGAGGACCGCGTCGAAGCCTCCAAGATCCTCAAAGGGCCCGCGCCCGCTTTCAGCGGTGACAAGAAGGCCTTTACGGAAGACATCAGGCAGGCCCTCCTGGCTTCCAAGCTCGTCTCTTATGCCCAGGGCTTCATGCTGCTGCGCGAGGCGGCCAAAGAATACGGCTGGAACCTGAACTACCAGGGAATCGCGCTCATGTGGCGGGGCGGATGCATTATCCGCAGCGTATTCCTCGGCAAGATTAAGCAAGCCTTCGACAAGAATCCCGAGCTGCACAACCTGCTTCTGGACGATTATTTCCGCGATGTCATCCACTCCTGTCAGGATGCCTGGCGCCGGGTCGTGTCCCATGCCTTCCTGACGGGAATACCGGTTCCGGCCTTTTCCACCGCTCTGGCATTCTTCGACGGCTACAGAAGCGAGCGCCTACCGGCCAATCTCTTGCAGGCCCAGAGGGATTACTTCGGCGCCCACACCTATGAGCGCATCGACAAACCGCGCGGGCAGTTCTTCCATACCAACTGGACCGGCACGGGCGGGGACGTGTCGGCCTCGACGTACAACGTCTGACCCGTCAAGGAAACAGAATGAACCTAGTGCTTTTGCCGATGCTCGCACTGCTCGGTCTGGCCGCCGGGTGGACCACCAAGTGGCTCAATGCCAGGCTCAAACTGAGCATCTCCGAAAAGATTGCCCGTCGCAGGGCCCAGGAAACGAGCAGGGAAGCCCATTCGCTCTCGGAAAAAATTCTGCGGGAAGGTCACAGCCAGATGGACCAGGAGCGGGAGCTGTTTATGGAAGAGGAGCAGCAGCAGCGGAGAGAAAGCGACAGGCGCCAGGGGCAGACACAACAGAAGCAGCAAACCATAAACAACCGGGAAAACGTCTTCAACAGGTTCCGGCAGAACGTCGCGGCCCGCGAGCGCGGAATACAGGAGCACGAGAACAGCAACGAGGCGCTCAAGCAGGAGGCTCGGCTGGGGGTGCAAAAAAGATCGGGCACCACCACCCACGCTATCAAGCAGCAGCTGATCGACGCCATGGTCATCGAGGAGAAGCGGGACGCGCAGCACGTGATCCGCCGGATGGAAGAGGAAGCGGAACGGAAAGCCGATCTGAAGGCACGGCAGATACTGGTTTCGACAATGGAAAGCCTTCCCCTGCCGCATATCATCGAACACAGCTCCACCAACCTCGAAGCGCCCAATCGGGAGATGATAGAGCGCCTCATTAGTCGCGAAGGTCGTTACATCCGCATACTGGAGTCGCTGCTGGGTGTCGAGCTGTATGTGGCAGACACTCCGGAAGAATTCAACCTTTCGAGCCCCGATCCCATCAAGCGTGAAACAGCGAAGGCCACACTGGACCGGCTTTTCCGCGAAAACCGCCTCAATCCGGCCCGGATCGAGGAGACCGTACAGCGTGTAACGAACGAGATAAACGAGACGATACGCAAAGAGGCACGCCGCCTCTTAAACGAGCTGGGCATTCGCAACTTCCGCAAAGAGGCCACGATCGCCCTGGGCCGGCTGCTCTACCGCTACAGCTACGGTCAGAACCAGTTCTATCACGCCAAGGAGGTTGCGCTCCTGTCCTCCATGCTGGCCAGGGAGCTGGGTGCCGACCCGCAGATCGCCAAAAGGGCGGGATTGCTGCACGACATAGGCAAGGGCTTCGCCCTCGCCGAGAAAGCCCACGGTGAGCTGGGAGCCGAGCTGGCGGAGCAGTGGGGAGAGGACGTCAGGGTAATCAACGCCATCGCCTCCCACCACGACGACACCGAGCAGGAATACGTCGAAGCTGTCATCGTGCAGATAGCCGATGCCATATCAGGGGCCCGCCCGGGAGCGAGAAGGGAAACCATTTCCAACTATCTGGAGCGCGTCGAGCAGCTCGAAACCCTGGCGGAAGAATTCGATGGCGTCGACAAGGCCTTTGCCATCTACGCCGGCCGGGAGCTCAGAATCGTGGCCAACAGTGACAGAGTGAACGATGAAAAAGCCGGGCATCTGGCCTTCGACATTGCGAGAAAAATCGAGGAAAACCTCACCTACCCCGGTAGGATCAAGATAACCGTCATCCGTGAGATGAAGGTGTCCAGTTACACGCATTGAGAACCCACGTGCGGCGGGTTTGGAAGATTGAATGAAAGACAAGATACGGGTCGGAGTTCTATTTGGCGGACGGTCAGCCGAGCACGAAGTGTCGCTCCAGTCGGCCAAAAACATCATCGAGGCTCTCGACAAAGACAAGTACGATGTAGTCCTGATCGGCATCGACAAGCAGGGAAGCTGGCACCTGAACCAATCGTCCCGGTTCCTGCTCAACGCGGACAATCCGTCCCTCATCAGGCTGGTGGACGCTCAAGAGCGGGTCGTGCTGCTGCCTGGCGAGCACGGGTCTCAGCTGCTGAGCCTGGCCGACCGCGGTAAGCGCGGTCTCCTGGACGTGGTTTTTCCCGTTCTGCACGGACCTTACGGAGAGGACGGCACCATTCAGGGCCTCCTGAAGCTGGCGGACATACCATTTGTCGGCGCCGGGGTAGGCGGTTCAGTCGTCGGTATGGACAAGGACATCCAGAAAAGGCTCCTGAGAGACGCCGATATCCCGGTACCGGAATTCAAGGTCCTGCACAAGCACGATCAGGGGGGCGTAGATTTCGACACGATAATCGGCGAACTGGGCACCCCGCTGTTCGTCAAGCCGGCGAACCTGGGTTCCTCGGTCGGCATAAGCAAAGCGGGCAACGCGCACGAATACTACCGCGCCCTGGGCGCCGCATTCGCTTACGACACGAAGGTCCTGGTGGAGCAGGCCATTGCGGGTCAGGAGATCGAGTGCTCCGTTTTGGGAAACGAAAACCCGATTGCCTCGCTTCCGGGGCGTGTCATTCCGCAGGCTGAGTTCTACTCCTACAGGGCTAAATACATCGACGAAAACGGCGCTATCCTGCAAATACCGGCAGACCTGGACAGTGAGACGATTTCGCGCGTGCAGGAGCTAGCCGTGCGAGCTTTCAGAGTTCTGTGCTGCGAAGGAATGGCCAGGGTAGATTTCTTCCTCACAGACTCCGGAGAGCTGCTGGTCAACGAGATCAACACGATACCGGGATTCACCCGCATCAGCATGTATCCCAAGCTGTGGGAAGTCTCGGGCATCCCGTATTCCGAGCTGCTGGACCGGTTGATTCGCCTGGCCCTGCAGCGGTTCGATCGCGACCACAATCTCAAAACCTCCGTGCAGTTAGAGGAGTAAACCGTGAAAATCGTTATCGCCCCGGATTCTTTCAAGGGCAGCAACACCTCGATCGTCGTGGCCGATCTAATCGAGAAAGGCATAAGGCGGGTGTTCGCTGAAGCCGAAATCGTGAAGATTCCCATCGCTGACGGCGGGGAAGGCACCGTGGAAGCGGCCGTGCTGGGCGGAGAGGGTGATTACCGAGACATTACGGTGACCGACCCGTTGGGCGGCAGAGTCAAGGCTCGATACGGGGTACTGAAGGGTAATCGGGCCGTGATCGAGATGGCGGCGGCCTCGGGCCTGCCCCTGGTACCGGACGAAAAACGCAACCCACTGCTCACGACGACCTTCGGCACCGGAGAGCTTATCAAGTCGGCTCTCGACGAGGGCTGCCGTGAGTTTTTGATAGGCATCGGCGGCAGCGCCACATCGGACGCCGGAATGGGCATGGCCCAGGCTCTGGGGTACTCATTCAAAGATTCGGGGGGGCGCGAACTCGGGTTCGGCGGCGGCGAGCTCACGAAAATCGCGGAGATCGACGCAACCGGGGCCGATGCGCGATTGAAAGACTGCCGCATCGCCGTAGCCTGCGATGTTACCAACCCGCTGTACGGCGAAACGGGAGCCGCCCATATTTATGGGCCGCAGAAGGGCGCCACTCCGGAAATGGTGGCCCAGCTCGATCGGGGGTTGCGCCACTTCGCTGACATCGTGCAGAACCAGATGGAAAAGGACATCAGTCAGGTCCCCGGTTCCGGCGCGGCCGGCGGCCTGGGGGCCGGATTGATGATATTCTGCGGGGCTGAGCTCAAGTCGGGCATCCACGCCATTCTGGATATCGTGGAGTTCGAAAAACACCTGGGCACGGCTGACCTCGTTATCACCGGCGAGGGCAAGATAGACGGCCAGTCGACGTACGGCAAAGTTCCCGTGGGCGTCGCCCAACGCGTAAAGAGCTTCGACTTGCCCGTGCTGGCCATTGTGGGAGACATAGGCGACGACGCCGCCAAGGTTTACCAGTACGGCATACACGGCATCATGAGCACTGTGAACCGCGCTATGTCTCTCGAGGAAGCCATGGCCGGCGCCGCGGCCTGCCTGGTGGACGCGGCCGAGAGAGTCATGCGCATAATCCGCATCGGGCAGTCTCTGAGCTGAAGCGCTCGGGCCGGACCCCCACAGACGATCGTATGAGCGAGCAGGCACTCACACCCGGCGAAAACACGCATTTAGAGCTTCCCTGGGGGGAGCTCGACCAACAGCCTGCGACCGGTGAGGGTCTGCACCCGCGCGCCACCCTTTCTCTGAAAACGGCGGGAGATTTTTCCCTCGGCAACCTTCGACACCGAGAGGACTATCTCGAGCGCCTCGGTGTAGACCGCGGCCGCGTGCATTTTCTGAACCAGGTCCATTCCCGCAATGTGCACGCCGTTGGGCCGGGCGAGGCCGGACCTTTTGTTATAGGCCTGGCCGATCTGCCGAACGCCGACGGCCTGGTTACCCGCGACAGGAATGCGGTACTCTGCATTACCATCGCCGACTGCCTGCCCGTTTTTTTATGCGATGTCAGGTCCGGCGCTTTTGGCCTGCTGCATTCGGGGTGGAAGGGTACCGGAATCGTGATCGAAGCCCTGCGGATAATGAGACGCGATTACGACTGCCGTGGCGAGGACATGCAGGCCTTGTTGGGCCCATGCATCGGCCCCTGCTGCTACAGGGTGCCCGAAGACCGGCACAGGCTGTTCGCCGAACGGTATGGGCCCGCCGCCGCCCTTCAGCGAGAAGACGGCTTCTACATTGACCTGCAGGAGGCCAACAGAGCATTGCTCGCTGCCCGGGGCATACAGCGAGTTTCCGTGGTTAGCGAGTGTACCTCCTGTTCGCCGCGGCTGTCCTCTTACCGGAGAGACGGACAGCGGGCCTACGGTCTGATGCTGGCCGTAGCAGGTTACTACTAATTGATTGGCGGCTGGTCGTCGCATCGAAGGCACATCCTCAGGAGAATTGCATGCACGATATCCAACAAGAGTGGCGCGACCTGGTGTCCGACGCTCTCACCTCTCTCGACAAGGCCTGCGGTGGCATCGATGCCACGCACGAAACCCCTCCCAGCTCCGAGCTCGGCGACCTGGCCTTCCCCATGTATCCCTTCGCGAAAGTGCTGCGCAAAGCGCCCAAGGCCATTGCAGAAGACGTCGCGCGTCTCCTGGCAGAAGACTCCCGCGAGCTACCGGGCCAGGTTTCCTCGGCCGGCCCGTACGTAAACGTGCACTACGACAGAGCACCGTTCTCCGAGGGCGTGCTGGCCGAAGTCGAAAAGAAGGGCCGTGAGTATGGAACGACGACCCACCTGGCCGGCCAGAAAACGATGTGCGAGTTCTCCTGCCCCAACACCAACAAACCCCTGCACGTGGGGCATCTTCGCAACGATTGTCTGGGAGAGAGCGTCAGCCGCATTCTCAAAGCCTGCGGCGCGGTCGTGCACAAAGTCAACCTCATCAACGACCGGGGAATACACATCTGCAAATCCATGCTGGCCTACCAGCGGTTCGGCGAGGGCAGAACTCCTGAAAGCGAGGGCATCAAATCGGATCACCTGGTGGGCGATTATTACGTGCGGTACGACGAGTGGGCCAAATCGGATGACAGCGTCGAAGAAGCGGCCCGCGAGATGCTCCGTGCCTGGGAAAAGGGCGACCCGGAGACGACGGCGCTCTGGGAGCGAATGAACCGGTGGGTGCTGGACGGCATCGAAGCCACCTACGCCCGCACGGGCGTTTCTTTCGACAGGGTTTACTACGAAAGCAACACCTATCTCCTGGGAAAAGAAATCGTGGCCAAAGGTTTGAAGGACGGGGTTTTCTTCGAGAAGGAAGACGGGTCGGTGTGGATCGACCTGTCCGACGAGGGCCTGGACGAAAAGGCGCTGCTCAGGAGCGACGGAACGTCGATCTACGTGACCCAGGACCTGGGGACCGTGGTTCAGCGCTATGAGCAGTGGCCCTTCGACCGGCTCATCTACGTCGTGGGCTCGGAGCAACGCTACCATTTCAACGTGCTCTTCCTGATCCTGAAGCGCCTCGGCTACCCGTGGGCGGGGGGCCTCTATCACCGTTCCTACGGCATGGTCGGCCTGCCGGAGGGCAAGATGAAGTCGCGGGAAGGCACCGTGGTAGACGCCGACGAATTGCTCGAAGAGCTCACCGCCCTGGCGGCTTCAGAGATCAAGGATAAAGGGCGGGAGCACGAAGTCGGCGACATCGAGGCCACGGCAGAACGGATCGCCATAGGCGCCCTCAACTATTATTTGCTCAAAGTAACCACCAACAAGGACATTACCTTCAACCCGCGGGAGTCCATATCATTCAACGGCGACACCGGCCCGTATCTCCAGTATTCCGGCGCGCGGATCTCGAGCGTGCTCAGAAAACACGCCGAGGGGGGGCACGCAAGAGGGACCGGGTCGTTCAAGGCCGAATTGATGTCGGTCGCGGAGGAGTGGGAGCTCATTAAACTCATCGCCTGCTTCCACGATCGCCTCGCGCAGAGCGCCGACAACCTGGACCCTTCGATCCTGGCGGGCTACCTCCACGACCTGGCCAAGTACTTCAACAAGTACTACCACGACAACCCGATCCTCCACAACGAAGACCCGAACCTGGTCGAAACCCGCATACGGTTGATTTCCGCCGTGAAGGCGGTTCTGCAGAACGGCCTCGCTCTGCTGGGCATACCGTTCCTGGAAAAGATGTGAGCCCGGCCGTCGCCTTTCTGGCGCGGACCATAGCGCGAATCGGCGAAACCTGTTAGAGTTTTCGGCATCAGCAGGAGAGAAACACTGTGAATGAATACAAAGGTTTGCAGCGTGGGATCACCCCGAATTGGGAAGGATTGCTGGACAATATCCTCCGCAAGGGAACACCGGACCGTATCTACAACATGGAGCTGTTCCAGGACCCCCAGATACGCGACGCCATCGCCGATCGCTACGGACTGGCGGACGGTCTTTCCCGGGATGATGCCCACTACGAGGAAAAGAAGTACATCGCCGTACAGCGTTTCAGCGGTTTCGACTTCACTCGGGTCGGGCTGGCGGTCCTGGACATGGCATTTCGCCGGGACACGGTGGACGACACCGCGGCTCTGAAGAAGCATAGCGGCCGCAACTACATGGACGAGCATGTCGGACCCATCACCGACTGGGAGAGCTTCGAAAAGTACCCGTGGCCGGACCCGACCACCGCCGACGCCACGCGCGACCTGGAGTGGTACCAGGAGAACCTGCCGGATGACATGTGCATGGTGAGCGGGACGATGAGCCACTTCTGCGAATTTTTGACCTGGCTGATGGGCTACGAGAGCCTCTGCTACGCCCTGTACGACAATCGGGATCTGGTAAAGGCTATCTCGCGGAGGATACTGGAATTTCACACCCAGGGAATGAAGGTCTACCTGCAGTTCGACAGGATCAAATTCATCTTCGCCAGCGACGACATGGGCTTCAAGGGCGGGTTGCTCTTTTCGGCCGATGACATGCGCGAGCTCGTGTTGGACGGGCACCGGCAGATGGCCGCGATGGCCCACGCCGCGGGCATACCTTACTTGCTACACGCCTGCGGTAATCTCAATGAGATCTACGACGACCTGATCCACACGGTGAAAATCGACGCCAAACACAGCTTCGAGGATACGATCGAGGATGTGCGCCAATTGAAAAACACGATCGGCAAAGAAATCGCTTTGCTGGGCGGCATAGACGTGGATTTTCTCTGCCGGGAAAGCGCGACCGCCATAAGAGAACGTGTCAGGAAAACCCTCGACACCTGCCACCCCGGAGGAGGCTACTGTCTAGGCACGGGCAACAGCGTGGCCAACTACATCCCCCTCGACAACTACCTGGCCATGCTCGACGAGGGCCGTCTCTACGGTTGATGGGTGCGGCCGCTCAGGGCCGGTCGCCGGTGCGCCGCAGGGCTGCGAAAGACGGACGGATGCGTTAATCCGGGTTCGGCAAATCTATGATCTGCCCGTCCCGCGTGAGAAAGGTGTCGGCAAACAGCTCCCTGGCTTCGGAAAGTAAGCTCTGCAGTTCCTTATTCGTGTATCGCGGGCTGTAGTGGATTAAGCCCAGGCGCCTGACCCGTGCTTCCCGGGCTATGCGCGCCGCCTGCCGTGCAGTCAGATGCTTCTTCTCTGCAGCAGCGTCGGCCAGGTCCTCGGCAAACATGCCCTCGCATATGAGCAGGTCCGAGTCCCTGACGTGCTCGGCCAGACCGGGAACAGGAACCGTGTCGGTGACGAAACTTAGCTTTCGGCCCCGGCGCGCTTCCCCCATTACCTCCGAAGGCTGCACGGTCCTACCGTTTTCCGAGCTCACCGGCTCTCCCGCCTGGAGGCGGGACCACAACGGCCCGCGCGGAACTCCCAGGCTCGACGCTTTCTCAGGATAGAATACGCCGGGCCGCATGTCTTCTTCCACAGCATAGCCCATGCACATCTTCGAATGGCCCAGGAGAAAACAGCGGATGCTGAACCCCTGCCCCCGATATACCTGGCCCGACTGTGTCACCTCGACGATTTCGATCTCGTAGTTTATATACATTTCCAGGATTCTGCGGTTGGCCTGGATGTATTCGGCTGTCTTGGGAGGACCGATGACAACCAGCGGCTCCGTCCTCTCGACCTGCGACGACAGCATCAGGATCCCGGGCAGCCCGGTCACATGATCGGCGTGGGTGTGGGAGAGCAGGATGACCGATATCTTCTTCCACCGAAGATTGAGCTTGCGCAAGGCGACCTGGGTGGCCTCGCCGCAGTCGAAGAGAATAAGATCTCCCTCGCGCCTGACCAGGACCGACGTGAGAAAACGATGAGGCAACGGCATCATTCCGCCGGTTCCGAGTATGAAGACTTCCAGGCTCAAAG
>SDBV01011356.1_pt1 | contig 11554 bp, 9 predicted proteins | sample 2277081 | NCBI WGS metagenome assembly SDBV01 (sample SAMN10402039, study PRJNA504765) | marine sediment metagenome | isolation source: marine sediment core GS10_PC15, 223 cmbsf | place: Arctic Ocean: Southern Knipovich Ridge | collected 2010
GTAAAGGTGCCAACAAAGCCGGTTGGTATTATCCCATCCAGTAGATCTACTTTGCTCTCAACCGTTTGCAAACAACCATCAATCACCTCAAGTAAACTGCAGGCGGTATTAAGTTTGAGATCAAAGTTTAAGACATCTAAGATTGAGTTGATACTCATCACCTCTCCGGTCAGAACCTCTAGTTGGCTTGCTACAGTTGCCGCATGATCTAATTCTGTCGACGTCAGATCAGTAATATTAATCTGAACTGCACTTAGTTGATTGTTAAGTAGTTCTATTTTGCTGCAAACGGTTTGCTTTAAGCCGTCAAGTGCAGTAAAGGTTCCAGTAGAATCTAATAATTCAAGATTCAGCTGAATCAGATTGAGGCTATCTTCAATAGCACATGCCTTGCTCAGATCAAGATTAAAATTAAATTCAGTAACATCAATCTGTGTTGATAACAGTTCAGCTTTGCTTGCCACGATACACATTTTTGAAAGAATCGCATCAAGAACCGTAAAGGTGCCGCTGAGATCGGTGGTGATGGTAAGATTGCACACTTTGCTCACGATAGTATTGGTAATATCAACATTGTCAGCAGCATTTTCCCAATCACGTTTGCCCGGAGAAGTGGGTAGACCAACGGGATATAATAACTGAAATGATATGATGAGCATACTTATTACAACTAATCTATGCTTCATACTAACTAGGCCCTTTTAATTTATTTCACGTAATTATCTTAGAAAACTTAAGCATGAAAATCAAGGTCATTCATTGCAGCAAATTTAAATTCGTAGTATGACTACACTGTGCAATTAAATATCACAAATCATGTAAGTATTAAAGGATAGTTTATGAAAGCATATATTGCATTAGGATTGATGGTCATGCAAGCACAAGCAATATCGACCTTAACACAATCACCATTGCCAGATATTGATAAACAGAATATGTTCAACGCCATCTATACCTTCCCTGAGCAGTTTGAGCAGGCTCTGCATATTGGCAAGCGCATCTCATTGCATCACAATTATGATCAGATAGAACACATTCTTTTTGTCGGCATGGGCGGTTCTGGTATGGCGGGTGACATTACTCGAGCATTAGTGGCAGCTCGTTGTTCAAAACCTATTATGGTTCATAAAAACTATCAACTACCAGCATGGGCAAGTCAACAGACACTGGTCGTATGTATCAGTTACTCTGGCAATACTGAAGAAACCCTATCATGTTTCGATCAAGCACATGAACGCAAGGTCCCTATCATCGGCATATGCACTGGCGGTACGCTGCTTGAAAAACTACTTACCCTTGATTATGATCATATTGTTATTCCGGGTGGCCTACAACCACGCGCAGCACTTGGCTATTTGACGGTACCACTTGTTTACCTTATGCATAAGCTTGGCTATATTGAGAATACGCTCATTACAGAATTGGAAAAAATACCAGCTCATTTAAAACATTATCGACAAATTTTTTCTATCCAAGATAAGAAAAACCCGGCGCACCTTTATGCCGCTAATCTCAAACAGTGTATGCCAGTTATTTTTGGAGAAGCTGATACCACCGCCTGCATTGCACAACGCTGGCGTGCACAGTTGGCTGAAAACAGCAAGATGGTCTCACGCGTGCATACCTTTCCGGAACTTGATCATAATGAAGTAGTTGGTTGGAAAAACAACCCACACATACTCAAAAGCTCTGCTGTTATTTGGCTCACCGATCCTTCAATGCATGAACGTAATCGCAAACGGGTTGGTATCACCAAACAACTGTTGGAAGGTTATCCAGTTACTCAACTACAATTTGAAGGTAGCGGTGCACACTGGTGCCAACGTCTTTTTTATCTGATTAATTTTGGTGACTGGATCAGCTACTGGTGCGCTATTGCACACATGACCGATCCAACTCCCATTGAAACTATTGACATCCTCAAGCAAAAAATGAGATCTGTGTAGTTGATTTTTATTACACACCTTTTTACTCTAAGGAGACATTATGAACAAACGTCTGTTGCTTTCACTCTGTTTTATGCACCTCATAATCTACGCTGGTGAAGATCTGCATTATTATAATCAGATACGCTCTCATAAACCTCGCTTTTTCACAGAGATATACTACCAGACCGTCAAACCAATAGTAAGTGATATCAAAAAGCTGCTATTTGACCTACCAAGCTCACTTATGCATGAATGGTTGCTAAGCCATCCCTATGATCAAACTGAGGCTACCGTTCGTTTTACTGATGAAGATGCACTATGTGAAGCCGAAAATCAGTTTACCACTAAACGGCTCACTCACGTTAAACATGGATGCGAACAACTGCTTAACATAGATATACCTCACGAACGTGTGCCACGTATTGCTGTATGTTGCAGCGGCGGCGGCTATCGAGCCATGTTCCTTAGCCTTGGTTTTTTTAAAGGGCTTCAAGATATCGGCTTACTTGACTGCACAACCTACATGTCTGGACTTTCGGGATCTACATGGGCGATGGCACCATGGGTTGCCTCTAAACAGCCATTGAACGACTTCATAGACAGCTTGCCAAATAAGGTATGCCACGGTCTAAAACCGATATATGACCTTTCATCATTGGATAGCATTGCAAAAAAACTTGTTGCAAAAGCTCTTAACGGACAATTTCTTTCATCGGTCGATCTATATGGAGATATATTAGCAAATAGTTTGCTCACCGACTTTGGAACAGACCGCCTACGAACAAACTTAAGCGAATCTCATGCACATATTGTTGATGGTAGCTTCCCCATGCCTATTTATACCGCCGTTACACCAAATGCCGATCCTTATGAATGGTTTGAGTTTACCCCATTTGAAGTTGGTAGTAGCTATTTAAAAGCGTATATCCCAACTTGGGCATACGGAAGAAAATTTAAATATGGGCACTCTATTAACTTTGCAGCAGAACAATCACTCGGCTATATGATGGGCGTCTATGGTTCAGCTTATGCGGTAAACTTAGAAGAGATAGTGCATCACACCCAAAAATCATTACAAGCTTTTGCCAATCATTTCCCTTCTGCTATTCAGAACGTAATGCACAAAATGGTGGTTGATTTGATCGATTCACCACTTGATGATGTACGGCTTGCACCATCATCATTACCAAACTATGTATACAAAACAGCAACGCGTCCACTCAACACAGATAAAACAATTACTTTAATTGATGCTGGCATTGATTGTAACTTACCATTTGCACCACTACTGCGGGAAGAACGAAAAGTTGATATTATTTTGACTTGCGATGCATCGGGAAAAGTCGAGGGAGCTCCAAGCCTGCGATGTGCACAAGAATATATGCAAGCTAGAGGATTGGCATTTCCACCAATTGATTTTGAAGCTGCAGATAAGCAAGTTATGAGCGTTTTTAAAGATGACAGCAATCCAAACTGTCCTATCGTTGTTTATTTTCCACGTATTAAAAATGAAGCTTACTCTCAAACCTTTGATCCTGATGCATGCAAAGCGAGTGGCTATTGCAACACGCTCAACTTCACTTATTCGCAAGAACAACTGAATGAGCTCATGGGGCTTGCTGAGTTTGGTGTTAAGCAGCATGCTGATGCTCTTGTTGCTTTGGTTCAAGAGGTGGTGAATCGATAATAATACCAACATGCTGTTGGATTGCTTTTTTTGCTTTTAATATTTTTTTAAAATTTTTCAATTTCTTTTACGCCCTCGCCGGGCAGGCCCCAAGGGATTCTTGTCAACCCCTTGGGGATCCGGACACAAAGGGAAGGGGTTCCCTTTGAACCCTTCAATCGTTTGTAATGCTGTCAACTCGCCTAACGGCTCGAGCCATGCCAGACAAACGAACTATGAAAATACAATACTTGTGCTTTGCACAAAATTTAAAAATGGGATCCGGCCTGTCAGTTCGAAGCTTGCCGAGTCGGAAGACCCGGATAAGCGTAGACTGATAGCTCGTCCCTGACCCAAAGCTCTTATCTGCGCAGCAGATCAAAGAGCGAAGACTGATTAAAGAGCGTGTGGCCAATCTACGCTTATCCGGGCGTTCAAGCTCGGCAAGCTTCGCCGGGCAGGTCAGTATTACGAGCGGGAGAGCAGTCCAGCAGCATGCTGGTGTCTTTTTGATCGTTATGGTTTCTTGTCCTGCGAAGCTTGCCAAGTCGGAAGACCTGGACAAGCGTAGCATGGATGGACAAGCAAAATACTTAATGAAAGCTAAATTGATTTAAGAAAAAAAAGAAATAAGTAAAAAGGAATGACCCCTATAAACTAGACCACTACATTTAGAAAGATGTAGTATGAAGATTGTTAACTTTTTTAATGGTCAAACAACTCCTTGATAACAACAAAAAAAATAGTACAATATATATTACAATCACGGTATAAAATAAACAAAATCCAATAACAGGAAGACTTTTTATGAATAAGCCACTTTTTACAATTTTAGCAAGCTCTATCTTATTAACCACACAAGCAGTAGACTTCGTAGTCATTAAATCTAAATTCAATAAAGATCTCATTACATCCATAGTTGAAAAAATGAAAAAATTGCCGCAATCGGGAATAGAGCTCAATTTTAATAACGAGGGCGAAATAGAAAGAATCAAATTTCTTACTGAAAACAAATTAATAGTGCTTGAGATAGAGCAAAAAATAAACAAAGTTCATCTATTAATACAGGATCTTTTCAATACTGGATACATTACCAAAATTTCCGATCATACCACCAAAGTCCAACAATATAAAGTCTCTATAGGGTCATTTGAAGAGTCATTTGAAAAGTCATTTGAAAAAGTGCTTGAAAATATAAAAAAGCGCGAAATACCAACGGAGCTTGATTTTGATGATAAGTTTGAAATAAAAACAATCACACTTTTTGATGGAAACGAAAAAGTAGAGCTGCACATGAGTAATTCACCATAACTTCTTAATAAGTAAGTAAAAATGACCAATATGTCAGGATTCAAAAGGGAGTGACACAACCCCTTTTGCCAACTCTCCCTGCTCTCTATACGCATAGGCTTGCGCAAGTGAAGTAATAAACACAGTAAATGGCAACACATTCAATACTGAGTTGATAATACTTAATCCAAACAAAGCCCAACGCGCATCTTTAGATAACCGTTCAGCCTCTCTGAATGATTCAATTACACCAAGCTTTTTATCAACAAGTGCATACTGGTAAAAATAAAAACGACAAAAAAAATAGATACCAGGAATAATAAAACATACTGTGCCAAGAGCTACAAGAAACACAAATAAGAAATTAGCTGCCCAACCACGCAGCAATAAGTTGCCTTGGCTAAACAAAGTTCTCATAGAACTTTTGCCCGTATCATGCAGCTCAAGCTGTATCTTGGTAAAGCCAAGGTCAAAAAAGGCACCCAGAAAACTTAACCCCAATACAAGTAAAAAACTACAAAAGAAAGCAATAGTAGAGTTCACCGAAACTACCTCTAAAGCAATAGAGTTCACCAAAACTACCTCTTGACTCAAATGAGTAAAATAACCACAAGAATAAAAAATTACAAAAAGTACAGCCAACATTATTGGGCCAGCAATAAATGCAACTGCTACAAAAAATAGAATATGCTCAATAAAGGTTCTAAACCCCCACCCAATTGCAGCTCCAATACCAAAACGTTTTGTTTCCATGATTACCCCTTTCACCTTGATTGTTCTAATAACCTAACAACTTCATCATCCTCAGTTTGTGCAAACTGTTCATAAAAATATCCAACTGCAGGAAAAAACTCCGGCTCTTGCAGAATAATAATCTCATCAACCGCATCTTGTATGCTGTCACGAAACCGTATCGGTGCAACGGGCAATGCAAGTATGATGCGCTCAGCCCCTTTGGCGCAAGCCGACTTAATAGCTGCACGCATGGTCGCACCAGTGGCCACACCATCATCCACTATAATGGCCGTCTTGCCATGAAGATCAAGAGGAGGCCTATCTTTACGAAATAATGCAATACGCCGTTGCGCTTCCTTGATTTGTGCATCAACGATATGATCAAGATCTTGTGGTTTCAAGCCAAGCCGTATCATAATATCATTATTAAAAAGCACTGAAGCATCTTCTGTCACCGCACCAACAGCTAGCTCTGGTTGCCCAGGTGCGCCAAGTTTGCGCGGTACAATCACATCAAGCGGCAGATCTAGCGCTTTGGTAACTTCATATGCAGTGACCACACCTCCACGCGGCAGACCAATCACTATAGCATGAGGATCGCGCGCATAACTTTGTAATGCGCGTGCAAGCAACTGACCTGCAGAATGACGATCTTTAAATCGGTTCATACAATTGCCCCCTGAGCGTATCCTTTAACATTGCATACAACAAGACCTAGCGCTACTCTATTTTTCATACTATGCTCTTTTTAATAAATTCTCTCATTTTATTATAGAGTAAAGCCACAATAAAGAGCTATAGTTATAAGGAAAAAGTATGAAGCAAGCAGAAACCTACCTGCTATCTATATTACGAAATAAAGATACCGATCGATCGACCTTCAGGCGCACCGCACGTACATTGAGCGAACTGCTCGCTATGCGTGCTTTGGAACAGGTTGCCATGAAGGAGGTTCACATTGAGACCACACTGGCCAAAACAACTGGCCTCACCCTTCAAGATCGTATTGTTATCATCCCCATATTGCGCGCCGGAATCACCATGGTTGAACCATTCTTAACCTACTTTCCTGATGCCTTAATAGGTGTGGTTGGTTTACAAAGAGACGAACAGACTGCCAAAGCAGATTGGTATTATGAAAAAGTTCCACCATTAAGATCGAATGATCAGATCATTATAGTTGACCCTATGATTGCAACCGGCGGCACCGGTTATGAAACATTAACTATGCTCGCAAGCAAAGGTACCAATTTAGATAAAGCGCTTTACGTGAGTATGGTCAGTGCACCAGAAGGAATAGCGATTATCAATAAACATTTTCCAAAAATAACCGTTATCACCGCATCGCACGACACTCACTTAAACGATAAGAAGTTTATTGTGCCGGGCTTGGGCGATTACGGAGATCGCTATTTTGGTACAGAATGAAAGGTACGTAAATTAGCAGAAGAAAGATACGGATTTATTTGAGGGTTTTGCAATTCAGGAATGGTTGAACAACAGGCTGCTGCAGGATCTCCTGATGCCGATAGCATACCAAGCCAATATTCGTTTCCAGGATAGGCATTACCATCCCATGCATACATGGCAACTAAAAGCTTAGATTCATCATCAAGCTTATCGGCAGGATTCCTTTTTGAAAAATGTACCTTTATACTATTTTGACCATACTTTACGATTTTACCATTTGAAAGCATCTCCGACTTTACGCCAGATGGGAAATGGCTAAAATCAATATCCGCAACCTCAGAAAGGTTCAGTTCCTTAATGCTCTCCCCAAAAACTTCAAGTATATATCCTGCTTGCAGCTTTGAATCTAAAGCCCAATAACCCAAACCTAGGCCAACTACGTGGCAATATGCCTTCTTTTTCATGTCTAAAGCCCGTTGCTGTGCTTCACACAAAAAAGCATCCATAACCATTTTTATACGTTTCTTATACACTAGAGTATCCAGGTATATGCCGTTCTTGAGAGCAACAAATCTGCCAGACATATCTCCTTTTGCTTGTTCAAAAGTTGGAAAATGCTTTAGCCCATAAAATGTAGCCCATAGATTTAACAACTGCGTTTTTGGACTGTCCTGCTTAGCATCTGGACCATAGCCTCCTTTAGCCTGATTTTGCTCCCGTGTTATAATCATGTGTTGCCATTCCATAACATTTGGCTTTTCAAACCTGGGTCCCACAAGCCCAATATAAATACCTTGATCTTGATAAGTACCATCAAAAGACTTAACCCCACAATTGTCCCTATGACCATTATTGATAAAATATGTAGGGGTAGAAACACCTAATAAAGCTGAAATTTGCATTTCATCATATGAAAGATAATCTTCAAGTATCAATGGTTCTTGTTCGCCATTCGTGCCAATTCGCTCAAACGTTCCCTGACCACTTTGTCCTTCTCGCAACAAAGTTATGTCGTTAGGCGTATAAAATACCAAAGGCCGTTTAATCAATAAGCGATCAATAAAGGCATTTACATCCATACATGCATATAATACCTTTTCAATATCGGTACCACATATTCTTTTGCACCTTATAAAATTATTGATCAAGCTCTCAGTCTCTCCCATTATAATGGGATGTGTATTTTTTGCCTGCCAAACAATGTTTGCTTGCTTTTCCAGGTCTCCTTTTGCAATCACTTCAATTAAATTATCTTGAGTTGGAAAAGTAAAAAGGTAGCTGTCTCTTATAAACTCCTGAGATTTTTTCACAAGACCCTCAAATTCACCATTATTCACGAAAGGCTCGCCTTCTCCTTTGCTCTTTTCTTTTCTCTCTTTTTTATACTGCCAACATTCCCAAGCAACTAATCCCACTGCACCAACAACAATAGCGGGATAATGCTTCCCTTTTTCAAATAGCCAATTAAAACATGCAGCTCCTTGCCTATAGACCGCATTCCCATCCCAACCAATGTACTGCATGGACTGCGTAGTCTGCATAGTTAAAGTTAAAAATAAAACTGTTAAGATTTTCAAAAGAATTGGACGTCGATTAAACATGTATATTACCTCCATTATAGTAACAACTTTAGTTACTCTTGCTCAAAGCATTTCTCTTCTATTCTTCTATTATTAAATATTAAAGCAACTTTAAATTATGTCAACCCTTGCGCTTGAATTTCAAATTGAAATGTTTCCAGCCGAGCTACTACTGGCCTTTTTCAACGTCAGCTTTTTATCAAGCCACTTGCAACTACTCCCCTAAAAACATTGTCAGTTTACCTTGTCAAACAAAAGTTGAAATTAATGTACACACATACTCTTTACCAACCTCCAATGGCATGCGAGCACATAACCGAACTGTTTCTTGCTTAATACCATACGTTGATGAAAGATGCCCTCTTGTTTTGTGCAAGTTCAAAGACGTCTCCAATCTAAACCACGCCTCACCATTATAACATCCAAGCCAATGAGATCCCTCTTTTTTCATCACAATATCAGGTGCAAATGTAAAGTTAAAAAATGAGAATAAATCTTCATTAACAGACGAAGATTTATGCCAAACTTCCGTTAACTTTAGCGCATTACCATCAATTGTTATATCACGATCATATATGAGTCCAAATCGCTCATATAATTTATGACGAGTCATTAAATTATAATAATTTGCGCAATCTAGATCAAGCACATGTTCTGGTATATTCAATGCAAACAATCGCTCATCAAACGGCACCGGTTCATGGCTGGCAACGCTCATCACATTATGCACGCAAGCAGACCGAAACCGATTGCGCCATACACTCGATGCGGTATATACATAACTTCCTGGATCTACCAATACTGGAACACCCTTAATTGCTAAAGTAACACTCCCCGCATCATTATGATGATGCCCTGAAGGTTGACGATTGGTGTAGGCATGATGGCGCAAACTGAGATGCCAGGTATCATTTCTAAAAATAGAAAGACCAAACTGCTCAAAATGCTTGATCTGCCTATTTTGGTTTGTGTTGTATGAAGATAAAAGGTTTCTTGGTAAACCAGGCCACAACACTTTACCTGCATCATGATCACCAATGGTAATCATATCGGTTTCATTAATGCTACACCATTTAATAAACTCAAACATACGCGCCAATTTCTGATGAAATGACTGTGGCAACGTGATATTCATGGTTGAACACAACAGCTCTACATGATACAACAGTTCCGTAACTAATAGATGATAGCGAGTTGAACCTTCATAACTGGTTCCTTCTGCAAATATCTGTTTATCAGATTCACGTATAATCTCTTGTATGCACCAGTCAGTTTTTTTCTTAACGTCATCAAGAGATTGAAAAAAATAACACAAATAGAGATAGCCAACTAAATCAGAAAGATAATGGTTCGAAGTTCGCCCATCATACCATTCCCAATTATGCTCAAGATAAGCCATATGATCATAAAGCAGCCCTACGTACCTCTGCCAAAATGCATCGGGTATATCAGCTTGTTTAAAACCATCAAAAGCAACAACTAAACTTATGGAACGGAGTGCAACCTCCATGGGGCATAGCCAATTAATGCCAAGAAGGTAACGATTATGCGTTAACCAGTGCTCAACATGATGTATAAAGGTATTAATGTATGTGTTATTTCGTTCACGTTTATAAGCTTGTGCAAGTAATGGCAGATGCTGCAGGCGGGAAAGCTCCCATGGTACCTTAATATCTTTATTAATATCTTCGCTCTGTCCTGCTTCAATTTTTATATCAGCATAAAATAATGATGCATCAAATGCATAATCAGAACCACCCTGTTGCTTTAACCGAATATCAATATGCCACATTATATCATCAAGGTGATACCAATCGGAACCAAGTGCTCGAAACTGATTATTCGCATACCTATTGCTTAATGCAACTAATTTGTCATCACCTAGTGATGCATATAGGTCATCAATATATGGCAACATTTGCTTGCGAAGCAGCTCTAAAGAAAGATCATATTTCTTACTCAGTGCACTCCATGGCTGCTGATTATGATGAGCTTTATGATCAATCGCTTTGACCCGCATGCGTGTAATAAATCGATCACGCTTCATGCGATGCTTAACAATTAATCCAGTCTGTTTAACACCAAGAGTGTTGCAACTAAATAGAATACGCCTTAACTTTTGTAGTACCATGCTATACTCCTTGAGGTTGCAATGCAAGATAGCACAATATAAAGAGAAGACCAGTTTTATGCTAGGCTTCTCTTTATAAGTTTCACGGCAAACAGATCAAGCAGTAATATTATTCCAACTGGAGACTGCATCAAATGATATAACTTGACTAAACGGAGGCATACCTGGCACCAACGGAAAACCACCAACACAATAGTTTCCAAAGCTAAAACCTCCCCCATTTCTCAGAGCCACATTACCTACATAGGTAAATGTAGATGGAAATGCAGCAGTGTCATCATTAAATCCGCATACCGTATTATCAATAGCTATATTGTTTTTCAATACACCAGTTGTTGACATGCCAGTTCTAAAACCGGTTGTATTATTTTTTGCTATACAGTTCTCAACACAAACATTTCTAGTAGAGGGACCATCAATAACAAATCCTGCTGTCATTGAATCCATTGGATCACCATTTGAACATGCAAAACAACGAGTACATACTATCTCAGGCGCATTTAGAAAAAATCCGGTATTATTACCAGAAGCAGTCACATTAATAAGCCGATGGCATGGTGTCATACTATCAACAGCTACACCCGATGAACCAAGACCCATCTGATTATCACACCGACAATCTTCGATTATTGATCTTGTGCAGCCCGACAAAAGAATGCCAGTAGAGACATTATTACTTGCAACGCAACGACGTATTTCTATCTCAGAACAACTAGTCATAAGCAGTCCAGTTGCTGTTGCATTATTAAAAACTGAATCCTCTATGATAATGTTATCACATGTAGCAATGGTAACATTAGTGAAAGCATCAAAC
>SDBV01011357.1_pt1 | contig 11554 bp, 2 predicted proteins | sample 2277081 | NCBI WGS metagenome assembly SDBV01 (sample SAMN10402039, study PRJNA504765) | marine sediment metagenome | isolation source: marine sediment core GS10_PC15, 223 cmbsf | place: Arctic Ocean: Southern Knipovich Ridge | collected 2010
TCATTGTGGTGCAGCTCATAACAATTACGGCACTTTCTTATGTCGCCAAGGCCACCTTCAACAAGCGTTAAAACAATTCCACCTCGCAGCAAATTCAAAAAAAGATTCGAATTCTAAATTAGCTGATCATAATGCCAAAGTATGCGAAAAAGTCGTCCGCACCTTTTGGTTACGATGATCGAGAATAGCATTTGACAGTGTACGGCTCATCAATGACTCCTGTAATAAGATTCGTCGTAAAAACCATATTAAACATCAGGATGTATGAGCATGCACTGCTTTTCTTGACTCAAGAAAACGGAGAACAGCCATGTCACTAACACTCGAAATAATTGAAGAACATAATGCTCGATCTCATTTCGGGCTAGAGAGGAGGAACCACAATTCCCATGCTCTCGTTAAATGAGCCACTGATCAAAAAGAGTTTCTTATAAATCAATTGGCTAGGTTAGGATAAATGGTTAAAATTTGAGTTTAAGATTTTGTTAAGAAAAAAACGTTATCATTACAACGTATACTAAATGGTCTAAAGCCAGAAACACGTAAGATATTAATATAGACAGCTGCAAACTTAAGTTTATTAAACGACGAACTAACCATGAAACGTAAAGACCATAAACCCATCGGCGTTAATAATGCACCCCCTGAAGAAGCCAAAACGCCAGAAATTAATTCTAAACTTAAGTTTGAAGAAAATCCTATTCCAACAGCTTCATATGACTTCTCCTTATTAGACGAAGCCTTAATTCACATTTTTAATTACTTAACTCCTCAGGAACTAGCTGAAGTCGGAGCGCCACATCATTGGAGAGAGCTAGCATTAAATAATAGCTTATGGAGAAGGCTATGCGAGAAACACTTCCCTTGCCACCCTAAGGAAAACAACGTTTCCTATTACGAACACTTTTCTAACGAATATCAGTTGCAGTATTTGTCTCGCTATATTATCGAGCATATAGATGAGCCCTTTGAAGATAATTCCGCCCAAGAACCATTAAAAAAAATATTTGAAAATGACGATTATTGGAAAATATTGTTAACGAGACACTCCAAAAATCTTGGCTTTAAAGTCAATATTGAAGAAGATACTTCCTGTAAAGTTCAGTATAACAATGCGATAATAAGGAGATTTAAAAACATTCCAATATATTATGCGGTCCTAACTGGCCATCCTCAGCTCCTTATTGAACAATTAAAATCACAAACATCAGAAAAAATAGCAGCTGCGCTAAATCCTTCACTAAACAAACTAATATTTGGTAAACCCTGGCACTGGTTTACTCCACTTACTCTTGCGGCTTCTTGTGACTATCAGATTATCGTTAATTTACTAATTAGTGCAGGAGCAAATATTAATCTGCAAAGCAAGCATGAAAAGACGCCACTCTATGTCGCCTCTGAAGAAGGACGTGAAGCAATTGTTAAATTATTAGTTAGAAATAATGCAGATGTCAATTATCTTAATGGTTTAAATAAAACAACAGCACTTTACATCGCTTCTGAAAAAGGGCATGAAGCAATAGCTGAATTATTAATTAGGAATAATGCAGATGTCAATCATATTAATCGTATCGATCGAACAGCACTTTACATCGCTTCTGAAAAAGGACATGAAGCAATTGTTAAATTATTAGTTAGGAATAATGCATCTGTCAATCATATTAATCGGTTCGGTCATGCACCACTATACATTGCTTCTGAAAAAGGTCATCTAAAAATTGTTGAATTTCTGATTAAGCATAAAGCAGACATCAACCAGTTAACCATGGGTAGCACAGCACTCTACGTCGCCTCTGAAAAAGGTCAGCTAGAAATTGTAGATCTACTACTTCGAAAAGGAATTGACACCAATTTAGCAGGTAAAGGTGCCCAAACGCCATTATATATTGCCTCTGAAAAAGGATATCTAAAAATTGTTAAATTGCTTATTCAGGGAGGAGCAGATGTTAATCTGGTAGATCAATTTGATAAATCACCACTCCACGTTGCTTCTGAAAAAGGACATGTATCAGTCGTTGAGTATCTAATTAGTAAAGGAGGAAACGTCAATAAGATAAACAAAATGGATACGACACCACTTTACGAAGCACTTAAAAACAAACATGAGGGTGTTGCTAGCTTACTGACTTCCAATGGGGCAGACGTTAATCTGAGGAAAAAAGATGGCTCAACTTTACTTCACATCAGCCGTCTTATGAGGAGGGGTAATGCGGCTATCATTGATCAGTTAATTCAGAGAGGAGCAAATATTGATCTAGTAAATGACAAAGGTCGCTCAGCATTATTCGTTGCTTCTCAGGATGGCAATATCGATGCTGTACATTCCTTAATTCAGGGAGGAGCAGATGTTAACCTATCGGACAAACTTGGTTTAACACCACTGCATGCTGCTTGTCAAAGAGGACTTGTGGAAGTCGCTGAGCTCTTACTAACCGAAGGCGGAGCACGCATTGATGAGAGAGCTAAGGATGGCTCTACACCCCTTCATCTAGCTTCTCATCAAGGGCACCCAAAGACCGTTGAATTGTTAATTGATAAAAAAGCAAATCTCGAAGCAATGGATAACCGTCATTATACACCCCTTCATCTAGCTTCTGCTGTGGGAGGAGGTCGCCTCTATATGGTTCCTAGAAATGATAAGAAGGAGGAATATTTGGAGGTCGTTACATTCCTAATTGAGGCAGGAGCAAATGTCGATGCCGTGGACAAATATGGCACTACACCTATTAAGAATGCTTCTTATGTCGGAGATTTGGATATCGTCAAGTTACTGATTAATAAAACCGTGAATGTCAACCCAATGACAGGTTCGGATTTTACACCACTTGGCATCGCTTCTCATCTCAGTCATCTAGAAATTGTTAAGGTGCTAATTGCGGCAGGAGCAAACCCCAATGCTAGGGGTAGAAAGGATTCTACGCCACTCCATGAAACTGAAGATTCAGTAATTATTAGGTTATTAGTTAAAGCAGGTGCAGATGTCAATGCTGTGGATGCAGATGGATACACACCACTTCACGGCAAGGTGCGTTATGCTACCTACGACGCTAATTTAATGACGGTTGCATTGTTAATAATTCTTGGTGGGGATGTAAATTTGCCCTCAAATAAAGGTAAAACACCTCTCGACGAGGTCACACGCCCTTTGGACTATAATCCAAAAATCGCGAACTTACTACGCACTGTAGGGGGACGTGCTACAGATTTTACAGCAAAATTTCATTCTTTGTTTGACTTTAACAATGGCAAAACACCGCTCTACTTAGCTGCAGAAAGAGGCGAACTAGAGGTCGTTGAATGGCTACTTGAGGTAGGGGCAGATCCGAATGAAAAAATAAACTCCGGGAGTACACCTCTATCTGTCGCGATTCGAAAAAAATATAAAGACATTGTCGCATTGCTTAAAGAAGCAAGTAAACGTATTGAATCTACTGAAGCCAACTCCAGAAAGAATGATGACTTAATACCAGACGCGCAAGAGGAACAAGATGTAGAAATCGACTCTTTACCACCTCTAGAAGATGATGAGGAAAATGAAACCGATCAATCCCGCGAACAAATGATTCACCAGATAAACTCGATGAGATCCTGCTCAACCATATTGAAAAAAAATATCTTCGCCTTAAGAACGGCTCAATCGACAACAGACATCCACCGACAATTACAGTGTTTCTCTCGACTCATCGAAACCTTGGAGTTACAAGAAGCTTGGGCAAAGGCGGCTGGTTATTGCCAGTGGGCGTTACACATCATCGAAGCGTCTACCGAAATAGACTCACTTCGTCAATGGCATACCCATTTTCGAAAAAAATTAACCGATCATGCTGCTTCTATTCCCCATCATGACATTTATCGCTATGCGTTGACCGCACGACTGGAAGTCCTATTTTCTGGCGAACGTGATGTCTTAGCAGAAGCATTAGCCAAGATTGAAGCGCATAGTTCTGCCTTAGCACAAATGCGAGACGAACTAGCGCAACCCCAGCGAAACACCTCTCTTTTAGAACGATTATCAATGGAAGATGTTGCCCTTGCTCAAAAATACCATAAAACACTGATAACACAATTAGATAACAACTTGGGAACCTTACGTCGACTCACTGTCCGAATTCACCCCTTTGCCCGTTTATTTTTCTCAGAAACCCAGACAATATTACAAGACAACCCCAGAGAGCAACTTCAATGGGTCAGCAAACGGGTGAATACCTTACTCGGGGACATCCAAGCGGGTCAACAGGCAAATCAGTATTTACGCAACGCTGTGAACCATCCCGTCAATCCACAATGCTCTGAACTGGCCTACCAACAAATCAGTGAACTGTTATCGTTTACAACGATTCAGCGACATTGTGAAGGTCTTGAATTTCTTTTCGCGCAAATCAACTTCTATTATCAAAAAGCTCTCGCAGCCTTTACACAAGCCAATCCACAAGAACGTGAGCGCCTTTTAACCCTAAAAGCGCAATTTTACAGTGAGCAATTGGGGCATTATGAAGTGGACATGTCATTAGCGCTTAAATTATTGGATCTCGAAGAGGGGGATGTGTCCTACAATGTTGGTGGTCAGAGCATCCATACAGTCACTTCAATAGAGGGTAACTTTTTTAAAAAGCCAGGAAAAGAGCCTATTCAATCAGCAGATGAATATAAGCCCTATCTTTTCTATCAATTGTTGTCCCCTAACGATCCTTCGATTTTGGGACCCAGCAGCCCCCTTATTGCTGCTCCTACTAGTGTGTTTAAATTACGCGGGGTAGTATCATCTGACTCAAAAATTACAGAAAGTATTTTACAAGCAAGCTATGGTCTACCAGGCGTGTTATTAAAAACATTACTGGGGATCGTCAGTGGTGCCACCTGGTTAAAAATGTCACTCAACGAAGCAGCATTGTTCGAATGGTTGCCGCGATTGGTGCACCCAAACACGTTGTATTTCTATCTTGCCCAATCGTTTGAAGTCTCTCAAACTGCTCTTGACGATTATGCTCTGGATCATTTAATTGAGCGCTTTATCTCTTTACAAAAAGCCATGCCTCCCGAATCACGTCTCCTTGAGTTTCGAGCGTTGGAGGAAATGGATAATGCTTCAAAGAAAGAGCTATCTCCTATGATGGGGAGTTCAATTATTGATGCCATGGCGGTTTATGTGTTATGCGAACAGTATCCGACGTTAATGACCGGAGAAAGTCTTTATGAACTATTAAAACGATTGTCCGCTCTACGCCAGCTTCAAAAATTATTTCCTGGTGATTTATCAGAACAATGGTCTAAGAATATCATACGAGAGGCGCCTGCTTTATTAGACAAAATTGATTTACGTAGTTTTCAAGCCATGGGCTTAGTGAGTATCAGCAGTGTTCCAAAAGATGCTAAATCAGACAATATTTTTGTTCGAGTAAGCTACGATTTAGCTCAAAATAAAGATTCACCCTTATCATCAACACAGGCTATCAACATATCACCTACCCACCACAACAAAATTCCACAAGAGTTGTTTTTTGAGGGTATCGATAATGATGTATCCATTGGAGCTAGCATCACACAAAATAAAACTGGTGAGAAACATTTTTGTGAAACCAAATGTGTCCTCTATCTGTTTGAACAGATGAAGAAGCCACTACATAAAGATGTGAGCGCGCATTTTTTATCTCGTTCACCCGAGGCATGGCTTCTGATTTGGTTACAAGGTCTCATGAAAGAAGATGCGACCTATCAAGCCTTAATTCAGTTAGGTGTTGTGAAAAAGACGCCTGAAAATACAAGGCGCAGACATCAAAGTTCTTTGATTGAGAATTGCGGCATACCCATGCTGTTAGAGATTAAAGACGCCTGGGAGTTGTATAAACGAGTGGAGAGGTTGCATGTTTTTCTACAATCCCACCCTGTTGCATCACTACAAGAATTATTAAAAATAGTCGAGCCGGAAGTCTCCATGTTTTATCAGCAGTTGGTTGAGACACATCACACAAGAAAAAATACGCACCCTGATCAAAAGAAAATTCCAGCCGTCAACGCCATCGGATGTTTATGGCATGGAGGTAGCCTACCACCCACCATTGAGGCCTTGCTTAAACTAGATCAATTAGAGCACCCCGGCTCTTCAGAAAAACATCGTTTGGCAGCTAACCTGAAGAAAAACCGCTATCCTCGTCGTGATAATCGAGAAAATACCCAACACATCAGTGAGGCCAAGCGCCTCTTTCTGAGGCGATTACAACAGCGTCTCATTCATAGCATTAAAACAGACGATAGTGATCTAGCGAATCGAATACTAGCGGCATTAAGTGACTATGCCTTTAAACCCCAAGAAGAGTTTGAAGAAGCAGTAATGGCCTATGACAAACTGCCTACTGATACAAAGAGTGTGGCTACGCTGGTTCCAGTGGACATTGCTCATCGATTGAAGTCTGCCACAACGGTGTTGCTATACCATGGTCTGTTGCAGAACAGCAGTGTCGATGAACTTTTTGCTCATTATCGACGGTGCCCAATGCTACTGAGGGAACATTTTCTTTCTACATTAGAACACTTGGCACCACGCTATGGGCAAGCACTGCCAGACCGACAAACTGTTCAGCGCGTATTTGCACCTCTGTATCGATACCCCTATCGATTTGATGGTGATCGCCCTTTATTAAATCATCTAAAGAATGTGTGGGAAACACACGTCAATCAATTGCTTGGTGTAAAAACGCCTGTAAAGCTACCATCGAGCGAGTTGTCTGATCAAATTGTGTTAACCCTAAACATTGGAGAGAAAATTCGGCAGCATGTCTTACACTCCGAGGTGAAAACCTATTTAATAGAAGAAGGTTACTTTAATGAAAAGGAGCGTTGTTTTCAGAAACGAGAAAACCTACCCGGTAGGCATATTGTAATCCCTATCGATCTTGATATAGACGGGCAGCCCATCCGGTTACATATAAAATTATTTCCTGAGGTGCCCATTGTGGACTATGCCAATCAGCAATTAGCGGCATTATTACTGGGTCACTCGTTGCCTTATAACAGCTTGGGGCGAATCGATCTTGATTTAGATCGTCATGGCCGTGGTGAAAACCCTATTCCCGTTTTAATCTCACAAACAATTCCCGCCGATCAAGAAAAAGAGACATTAGATCCACAACATGCCAGTGAGAACGCTATTCTATCCATTCTCTTTAATCTTGGAGATGGAAATGAGAGTAATTACGTATCCCATCAAGGAAAAAGAACGAAGATCGATACTGGGCGAAGTCATATGGACAGTTTCGTTGTTGATGAAAAACAGGGGTATCTAAAGCCACGGGTAATGGATCTCTTATTTTGCAGCGATGAAATCATGGAGCAACCTATTGATCCCATCGTGCGCCAAGCGTTGTTGGAAATTGATCATTATCAATTACTTCATTATTGGTTGGATAGCTTACAAAAATATTGTGTGGCTATGGCTGACTTATTTGATGAAGGAGATCGAGAGAAATTATTACCTGTGTCGGATAATCGCAGGGGTGGCTTGAATCAGTTCTTCCAACGACTTTGGAAAACAGACGCTGCGTTATTAGACAAAACCTTCCTAGAGTTGCCTTTTTCAAACCAAGTGATTGATGCACTGTATCACAAAATTAGCACCCTCCAAGAGGCATTACGCAGAGAACCCACCCTGACCCATCAGCAGCTCTTTGCGTTAGTGGAACCGTATTTAGCAGATTTCTATGACAAGGTACGAAAACGTTATAAACGCGAATCCCCACAAGCACGTTTTTATCAAACCTTTTATCGAGAATACAATCTACCCGCTCCCAAAGCATCCTCCCAAACACAATCAGAACCACAAGCTACTCCAAGCATCAAGGCAACTCAGTCCTTGTATGAAAGCATCCGACAACCGTTGAACAAACGAATTAGAGACCCCGTAAAAATTCATGCATTACCTAAACGGTTAGAGAAAATTCATGATCGAGAATATATTTCAATATTAGTGACTGCATTGATGCAAGGCGACAAAGATGCGATTGAAGAATTTATTGAGTGTTGTTCGTTTGACCAAGAAGCCATACTAGCACGGTTAGATTTTGCGAAAATAGAAGAAAATATAGGCGATAAAAAAAAGGCAGAGTATTTTCAAGCACAATTTTTAGAGGCCTTGGTCGATGCAAAAAAATGCAGCACCCCATTTAAGACATTAACTCTAAAAAACGCTGCCAAATTAACCGATATTCAACTCAAGAAACTAACCGATCGATCTCCCTTATTGCGAAAAATTGACATCAGTGGTTGTACAGCCATTTCAGAAAATGGCTTTATTACACTTTTCAAACACAAAGCACTTGAGAAAATACGAGCGAATGATTTAACACAATTAAAGCACATTAATATTAAAGAAGCTTACTATCAACAAACGTATCAAACATTAGCGGGTGTGGCGTATTTAGAAATGCAACGATGCACGGATTTAGAATCCATCAAAAGTGTTAATGTGACACTAAAAAAAGTAAATTTGACAGGTTGTGAAAATCTATCTGATATTAACGATTTTCAGGCCCCGCTGCTGAGAAAAATTCGTTTAACAGGGTGTGCTAAATTAGCAGTTAAGGATCTGATTGAACACTATCCTGATGTGATCATAAAAAAAATAAAGCAATGTAACAAAACACTATTAGTGCGGCTGTCTCAAAGAGCTTCTACGTTAGATTTGACGGATATACGGCTCGGAAAAACTGAGCTGACGTTCTTAGGGCACTATTTCCGCACCCAACAGGCGCTTAAAGCAGTTATTTTTGATGGAAAAATGAATAAAAAAATTCCTTTTCTTGCTCTCATTAACACACTAAAAATGAGTAGTACCGCAACCAAAATACAATTTTCTAATTGGCATAACGGTATGATGAAGCGTGAGGCCGAGGCGCTGTTAGAGTGGCTTAAACAGAACCCTCAGGTGACGGAAGTTTCAGGCTTGAATGGCGAAAGAATAAATGGTGGCATTCAACGGATATTACGCCAACGCGACAGTAAACGAGTCGCTGCTTTACCTGCAATAAAACCGACGACTCAAAGCAATCAACAAGCCCCACAAAACGAACAAACGCAACCGAATACCGATGAGAGTAGCAAAAATGAAGTCTCGTCGCATTTCTTGTTTCCTTTACAGAAAAAAACAAATCAAAAACCCTATATAAAATTGGGAGACGTGCATATTTCGAATCTCTTAGAACCACTGGATGTAAAAAACCTGAAAAAATATCTGTTGACGATCGAACAATATCCGCATGAAGTTCGGAAAAATACGTGGGCAAAAACAGGCGGTATTATCAAAACCTTGCAACTGTTATTAAAAAACCCTTGGCACCCATTGGCCCATGTGGTTGATCCTGAGTTAAGCTCCGTTCATTCCCCTTTGTGCAAAGCAACGGCTCAAGTAGCCGCAGAGAATTATGCGATCGAATTGTTTGGGTATAAAAATTCGGAAGGCCACTATATCAATAATGGCATTATCTCGGATATTGCTAAGTGGACTTTACCGATTGTGATGCCGATGAACGTCGCGCCTACTCAGGCTCAATCGTCGCATGATGTGAGCGCAGAAGGTGGGCTACATTGGGTTGTTGCAGTGTTATTTCCCTGTGGATATCAGCCAGAAAACCGCCCAGCGTATCAGCATCCACAGATGTATCTTATTGATTCGCTCACGACGCCACTTTATAGCAAACCCACATCGTTGATCACTATTTTAAAATCTGGTAAGCAGCTTGTTCAACGAGATGAGCAAATTATTAGCATCCCTAATACATTACCTGATTTAAAAGTAGATTATTGTCAGCTGCCTGAACAAGATGAGGGTTACGATTGTGGTTGGTGGATGATGTACAATGCCTTAATGGTGGTACTAACGGGCGATACAAGTTTTCTGATAAAGAAATTTCAGCTTCCGAGTCGAACAGTCGCTTATCAATTACGCAGCGTTTTTCCACACTTAGATGAAGCGCGAACTCTTGGGAACAGCACTTTAGATCTCCAACGATCAAAAATCTCAAACGCGGTTGCGAGGCCGCTAGACCACTCTGCGAGAATTCCCGATAGCAATATGCATCCCATTGCAGAGTCACTTAACCACTTAGCAGAAACAATAGTGGATTTATTGATTGAAAACAAAGTTCAGGATAATGCTATACGGCCTTTGTTATACAGTCAAGTTCGCGATGTTTTAGATTTATACAAAAACAACAGTGAGTTTACTCATGCATTAAATAATGAGGCCAATGCAGCATTAGCGCAGGAGGTTATTCAAACGGTCCTTAACTTAAAAAAAGAAGAGGCAGAGTTAAAAGATTCCTTTTTATCCGAGATAATAAAACAAGTCATCAATACTTTTATACAACAATTACTTGCTAATGTTCAAGGGTGTAAAAAAGAGCATGCACAGCATAGAGAGAAATTTTCACTAATCTACAAAACAGACACAGTTCCAGTTATGTTCTACAAGACAATGAAGGAGTTACCATCAAAACCTGTTACCTTCGCACTAGGCGACAAGAGTGTTGACTGGGGACATAGAACATCAAATGACTTTCCAAAAAGCACAAATAGTTCATGATAGATACAGAGGGTTATTTCACTGTTTAGTGACATCTAAAAGTTTTAATGCCATTAACTTTCAAAACTTATATAATGAATGCGAAGAAATACGCGATCAATTGTTAATTCAAGATCCAAGTGTTTTATCTACTTTTACCGGAGGTGCAAAAGAAATCTACGAAAAACACGTTAACGATGAGCAAAAAAAAACTGAAGACATGGTAACTAACGCAAAATTTATTGGATTGCACGCTCATTCGCTAATTGAGGAAATTCATCGACTCGAAAGTAAATGCAATTTTATCTGGAATTATGACCTTAATAAAATAAGCACTACTGATATGAAGGAAATAATATCCTCTATTTCTGATAGAGGCCGATTAAACCTATTGTTGAGAGAAATGAGAAGCAGTTTAAATAGTTTTTTTGATCCCTCTGCTCAAGCGACGCCAAATATTCCCAGCCAAAAATTAGAAGATGTGACCCAACAAAGTAACGGTAAGAATCCGACCCCTACTTTTCCCTAAGTTTGTATGCGTTAATAAAGTTCAACTCAATTGGCCAATGATATCTAGCCCGTTGGGCTTACTCATAACTCGGAAGTTGAACACTCGATCTAAAAGAAATGGATGCCAAACGTCAATGAAGATAGCATGGAGCAAAGTTATATAAACCCATTTTTAATTGAGCTTGCCTTGCTTGCTAGGTATAATTTTAATTTAAACATGTTAAATAAAATTCTAAATTATGGTGTTTCTAAGATAGGAAAACGCCATTAACCAAGCACCACACTGGTCAAAACCTTGGTCGGCCATGGGTTACTTTTTCGAAACAATGGGAGACATACAACAAGCTGATTATTATTTTCGTCATGCCATAAAAATAGCACCTCATTGTGGTGCAGCTCATAACAATTACGGCACTTTCTTATGTCGCCAAGGCCACCTTCAACAAGCGTTAAAACAATTCCACCTCGCAGCAAATTCAAAAAAAGATTCGA
>SDBV01011358.1_pt1 | contig 11554 bp, 18 predicted proteins | sample 2277081 | NCBI WGS metagenome assembly SDBV01 (sample SAMN10402039, study PRJNA504765) | marine sediment metagenome | isolation source: marine sediment core GS10_PC15, 223 cmbsf | place: Arctic Ocean: Southern Knipovich Ridge | collected 2010
GACAGTGTACCTTCCACCTATCTGTCCTGGTTGTGAACAAAGCTCCGCAGCGGCAACTAATCATTAAGAGGTTGACTTGTGGTGTCCACTTAGATTCGCATATATACACTACTCCTTCTTACCTACATACGTATACTGCTTCTCATTATTGAGTGAATCATGACTGATGTGAACTACCTTCATCTGTTCCAAGACCTCCTCAATGATCCTCAGAGTATATGAGTCAACATCTCGGTAGAATGCCCCCATAAGCTCAGAACGCGGTACCTTCTTATGCTGCTTGATATACAAGAGAACCTTCTCAGTAACGTCTGAGTAGCGGGCCTGTCCAAGGCCACCAAATACATCAGACATATTTCGCTCTGCCGCCTCCAGTAGCTTCCTAGATCTATGAAAATCATCAGCTGTTATAAGCATCGTGTCGCCGCGACAGGCACTCATGACCATGCTTAGCTTCCTAATATGAGTTGCTCGCCTCTCGGAATATCCAGCAAATCGTGGATCCTTGACTGGCATATTACCTTTAGCCATGCCCTCCTCCTGTTCTATATACCAGTCTATATAGGTCTCCTTACCAATCTTGTCAAAGTGCATTACACCCTGAAGATTACCAATCTTCTCGAGGTCGTTCTTTAGGGCAGCCCACAACTTGGCCTCTGGTTCTGGTGGATCGGGGGCATACTTTTTCTTGTTAGCCTCTACTATGAATATACATCGACTAGTAAATCCTCCCCCTAAGGCCTCTTGTGGTAGCATACTTTGAATCCAGTCAGGTGCCGTAGCTCCAAGTAAGTTAAAACAAACACCCTGGATACGATCAGTACCACTACCCTTTGTCTCATATGTCCATACCTTATTAGAGTCATACCAGTCAGTCAGATCGGCTAGGAAGCCTAGGTTCTGCTGTCCAAGGAATACACTGAGTTCAGGGCTAATAGTCGTAACTGAACAATGGAAGAGAGTGTTCTTAGTCTCAGGATCTATCATTGTTCCGATAGCACCTTTCATAAATCTAATCAAGGCCTCCCTTGTTATACTCTCACTACTAATCTGAACAGTCGATAGTTCTCCAAGGAGGTCTCTCCCAATCCCCATAGCCACTCCTTTGCGACACCTCCCACTAGGCCCAACAAGAATGATGTACATATTAGGATAGATGGTCTCATGTCCCCATCTAAGCCATACCTTCCGCTGTAGGGCACCAGCAGCTAGGCTAATCCCAGTCCAGGTATGATAAGAGGTAGGGGGCTCTGTTTCTTCTGTGTACTTTAAGTACGCACCTAGCCAGTCTGGGAGCGTTCGCTCACTCATGCTGCGCTCCTTATTTTACTGAAGATTGAATCTGTGATATGTATCGAGATTTCTTCTCATAGCTGCTCGATTTCTATACAGAGCTGAGCTAAGAATGAGGTCTAGTTGGGGTTTATGCCCAGTAGTAAACCAGTATATAGTGTACCTAGCGGAGCTATTGGTCTTTATGTACCAGCGCTCTAACTCGCTCATGCTGCGTCCCCTATTTAGTTAACTGGTTATAGGTAGTTTCTATCTTTAGTGCGGTGAGTTCCTCAAGCGTATCAAACTCTACAACCTCCATTGAACCCCAATCTAGACCAATCTTCATATCAGTTCTAATGTGGAACTTCCTGCCGTGATACTCCATCTCAGGGTCTAGGTGATCTTTGACTCGATGAACTGCAGCAGCTATATTCATAAAGTTCCTAGTAGGTACCTGTAAGAGGATAGAGTCATGGTCTTGGGCAAGAATCTCTACGCTCTCCATACAAGGGTGCCTATCCTCGTATGTCTTGATTATTCCCCGGTTTAGGAGATCACTGACAGTCGACTGTGGTATAAATGAGTAGGCTGACTTGAATAACTGTTCACTCCATCCCTCAAGGAATCGCTGCTTACGCCCGAAGAAGTTATATAGAACGCGCTCCTTCCCAAGCTGTTCTTGTGTATACTGATGCCAGTGCTTAACTCCGGGATATACGACAGTCTTATAATCGCGACATATGATCTTAGCCTCCCCATCCGACATCTCATTCATTAGGGCAAAGGTCTTGTAGCCCTCATCATAGTTCAAACCATGATTAGCTTTCTTGCCGCACTGACGAATAGACATTGATCTTGGGACAAAGCGGGCCTGATCAAATATTAGTTTCTCCTCTGGTAAGAATGCCCCGCCCTCTCTGATAGCTGTAATTTCTCGAGCATCAGATAGATGACCAATTAAATTATTATCCTTGATAATTAGTTTATCTGGAATACCTGTCATTAGATGACCAGTATATGAATGAGGGTCTAGTCCCTCCTCACATACCTTAATCATATTGGCATCACCGCTCAGATAAGCTACAACTACCCATTCAGCTTGTGCTTTATCAAGCTCAACGAACATACAGCCCTCATCTGCGACAAGAAACTTCTTAAAGGGAGCAGGGAGATTCTGCATATTTGTCCCGTTCCCAAAGACATTCTTAGAACTTGACAGCCTACCAAACTTAGTTCCTCGTGGATTATAGGAACATCGCATTCTTTGATCAGTGTCGAAACTAATATCGAGATAAGTTCCTTTGAGTTTCCTGAGTGCTCTAACTTCTTGGACGAGCCTAGCTTCAGGTAGTCCAGGACGGGTAGCTGTACCCTTGGCAAGTCTTTGCATCGCTTTGTCATCTGTAGTCACCTTTGATACATACTCACCATTAGTTTGTCTGGCCGACTTAGTATATGGTGGGATGTTCTTTTCAATATAGAAATAGTTCTGACAATCCTTTGGGCTGTTAGGGTTCAGCTCTCTGCCACATCTCTTTGTAAGCTCGACCATCTTCTCAGTGATCTGGGTCTCAGCCAGACCTCGGGCTTCCCCTAACTTAATGTGGTCAGCCTTGATACCTCGTACCATCATATAGATTAGAGGCTCGAGCAACCGAATAGTGAAGTCATATATCTCTTGGTATCCATCATTAGCTATATCCTGCTTGAGAATCTTATAGCTTAGATAGGTAGCTATTCCATCGTTGGCGTTGTACTCACGGAACTTTCTATGACTCTTAGGAGCACGCCAATCCTTACCGTCATCTTTATAGTATGGCATATCAGTATACATACTAGTAATAAAGTCGAGGCCCTTTGGGAAGTCTGGATACATGAGGGACTGCATAATCATAGTATCATCGTATGGCTTAGCAGTTATGATTCCATTCCTCATAGCAAGGAAGGTCATATCAAAGCCACCATTTTGGAATATCTTAACCACATCTGTTCGAGCGAGGAGCTTCTCTAGCTCTTGATATAAGAACATCTCCTGCCGAAGATTCCAGTTATTCTCCCCCTCCTTATTCTCCGCCGCGTTAAAGAATGGAATTGAAACACTTAAGTCGTTCTCCTGGCAGAAACTAATACATGCCAGCTCGTGATTGACCACCTCGATATCAACTGAGAAATCTCCGCGTTCGCTGAAGTACTTGAACCAAGCAATAGCTTCTTGAAAAGTCATATCGACTACTAGTCTTGGCGGTGTTGGGAACTCCCGAATATGAGAGTGCCGCTTAGCCTTCTTGAGGTCGGCGACGATATAGTAACGGTACAGATATTGTCCTCTAAGGGCTGCTGCTGGATGAATTGCTGGAATAATCTTAGTGCCGATGCCGGACTCAGGGAGGGCATGGAGGACAGACCCCCGATACTTAGTGATACCGCCCTGCCCTGTAAGAGCCAGCATTGGACTATTACCCAAGGTAACAATAACATTTGCTTCGGTATCTCGTAGTTCATCCCAGAGCTCACGTGCTGCCGCCTTTCCCTTCTCTGTCAGTCCAGACTTACTAACCCAAGGATCTATGTTATTCTTAGGTGGCCGGGTCTTGACTAGGTTAGTTAAATAGACATCGCTTCGTGTGAGGCCAGCACTGTGTAAGCACTGATCTAGAACAGTCCCAGCCCTCCCTACAAATGGACGACCAACTTTATCTTCCTCAGCACCTGGAGCTTCGCCAACAATAGCGATCTTAGCGTCTTTGGGGCCTTCGCCCGCGACGATGCGCTCAAGTGGTACTTGCATGAAAGTCATTTAGTTCTCCAAAGATGATAGGAAGTGTGCAGTAGTTATAGCTACTACAGATACCTCTCTACTAATGATTTGCACTGTAGCTTCTATTTCATCTAGGTAACCCTCGACAAGATTATTCGTATACCTATATCTATAGAAGAATAATTTCTTCAGGTTAATATACATACCATCTCGACAAGCTTCTATTTCTAATGATTTCATATCTAAACTCCTCTTAGTTCTGCTTTCTCTTTCAATAGGTCTCCTCGATACCACTGCAGAAATATACTTCTGTCACTGATCACATCTACCCAAGGTAGAAGTGTCCAAGGAAGCTCGTTCTCTACAAAGTATGTATACTCAATAGCTATACCCTTGCTTTTTCTCCATCCGTCTAATGGTAGTATGATAAGTTGAGAGCATCTACTCATCATGCCCTCATCGAAGTCGTACCAGAACTTGGGAGACTTCTTATGAAGATTAGCTATCCTTTTACATCTATGCCCCTTCGCATAAGTATGAATTGGGTGACTCATAGCTATTGGGCTATAGATTGGAAAGCCATCATTGATTAGATGAGCAGCAGCTAGGCAGACGTGCTTGAACCTCCGCTTCTCTACTCGCTCCTCGGGATGGTTGTATGGACTAGCTAGGTATATCACCTTTTTCCCCTTCATTATTAGTCTCCTCAACCTTTTGATCCGCGTCGTGCGCCACTGTCAGGAGGAACCTATCCTTAAGCTTCTCATCCAAATCCCAGCCAAATCCGTTCATACTTTGGCGATACAAAGCCCTCAGCGTGACTCCACTACCTAGGAATGGAACCATTCCAATAGCTCCAGGGTATGCGAATGTCTGTATGATTTCCTCCATAAGCTCAATAGGTCTCTGAGTTGGATGGTACTTCTTACTTGGGGATACTGTAGGATAGACAAATACATTGGGCCTACCTTGATTTCGAATAACAGCATCGCCCTTTCGGCAAATAAAGAATGGTTCATAGGTCCGCGCAAGGTAAAGATTTGGTTGCATAGTCTGCCCAGTTCCCTTAAACCATATACCTGGAATGTCATCAACACTCCAACCCGCCGACTCAAGGGCTGACTTGACTTGAGTGTGCCAGGTGGGGCCAAACCAGAATACCATCCAACAGTTCGGAGCTGCCACTCTGAAAGTCTCGAATGCTAGCTTAATAATGAAGTCTTCGTATTCTATCTCCTCGATCTCGGTATATTCATTCAGGTCAGCATTAGCCCCAGTGGTACGTTTCTTAGACTGCTCTAGATCAATACCATAGGGAGGATCTACCTCAATAAAGCTAACAGCGGTAGTGTCAAGGGCGGCCATACCATCAAAGCAATCGCCAATCTTATAGTGACTATCAGCAAACCTAACTGCATCACTGATAGTTCCAACCCCCTCCTCGTGTCGCTTTCTTAGCTCCTTGACTATGAGAGTCTCCTCCATCTTCTTCACAGCCTTAATTAAATCGTCCTCTGTCTTACATACTGCCAGATCGGGCAGTGCCTCTAGGACGTCTGCTACATGAATCTTTCGATTGACTAGACCAACACTTGAGTTTAACAAATCGCCCGTCTTGCCCTGAGTCCAGTCGTCTCCATGCTTCTCTCTCTGAAGGGCATCTATCCGTTTGTATATCTTTGCCTCCTCTTGCCAAGTTAGATCTTTCCTGTGAATATTCTCGAATAGTTCAATCTCGAGGGCATCCACTTTTCCACTAACTTGTTTAACTATGCAGGAGATGGAATCCCACCCAATATTCTTTACGGCTGTAAATCTTCTCCCGCCTGCTAACAGGTTGTAGTTTTGGTCAACGGCTATTGGTTGAATAAGTCCGGTAGCGCGTATGGATGCAATCAGCTGTTGCATATCTCCTAGATCCTCTCGAGAACGATTCCCCATAGTGATCTTCTCAATAGGTACTTGTTCCAGCTCAAACTCAGCCATCTTTAGCCTCCTCAGTATACTCAAGTTCGGGAAGCTCTCTTATCCAGTTCTTCGAGTCTCCATTGATAGATATTTCATCCTTTGGAATTACCCCTTGCATAAAACCTATTCGCTTCCCATCAAAGAACTCAATTCCTCCCATATCCATCTCTTGCCCATCCTCAAGTATAATTCTTTTCGCCTCCGTTTCTACTAATACCTCACCATCTTTCCAATCTGATAAGAATAGACCAAAGCCATACTGATCTAGACAGTCCGTACCATTTGGGAACATAAGTTGTATTGCATTACCACTATCTATTGATATGATATGAAGTTTAGTCTCCATCTTTAGCCTCCTTAAGTAGTTGCCTAACTTCCTCTTCCGACATGCCGGTGAGCAGCTTCCTAAGGCTAGAAGTGTTCTTCTTCTTCGTCGCTGCCTTCTTTACTGGTTGTGCTCGATACTTGTTTGTGCGAATATCCCTTACCCGAGCCTCTAGTTGCTCCGTTGACATTGCCCCTATCTTCGTCACTACATCTTCTAACTTCTTCGTCATAGTCCTTACCTCGTAAAACGAAACGTGCGTAGTCATCTTTATCCTTAGCCCACTCCCGATCAATTTGGGCAAGAAGTTCTGCAGCGAAAGCTAAGTCCTCAGGAGATAATATAGTACCAGGGTCTGAATACAATAGTTTTCTTAAATTCTCGGCCTTCTCCCATGTCACGTAGAAGACTGGCATCACTCGCGCCTTTTGACGTTCAAATTTTGAACGCTTCCTGTGAAACTATACTTCTTATCTAGCACATCACCAATGACACTGCGGCCATTCTTCTCTATGTCGTCGACTAGAATCTCCAGCATAGTTCTGACAATAGTGGATTTGAGACCCCGAGGAATAAGCTCAGTCAGCTTAGCATCCAGTGCACGATCTATCTCAACATTGAGTCTGGCTACATCAGCCATAGCTTTACTCCTTGTTTATTCTCGACAAAAAGGAAGGGGCACTACAGATCGGCGTAGGCGACCATCGTCGGCGAAACTCCAGTGCATAACCTCTCCGAACAAGGGTGTAGTGCCCCTAATACTACTTACAAGTCTGCTTATCGTAGTAGACGTTTGTCGTGCCATCTACCAGGGCGAGACTCGTAGTACAATCAAGATGCGGGCCAGGACTCGTAATGAGTACCCAGCTAAACACCATACCAGCTATGAAACTTCCCATAACATATCTCCTTAGTCTAGGATTAAAAGGACTGGGAACTACGTCCCAGCGTTAGATCTTCTTGTAAGTGATATTGTTCTGGGGGCCATACTCCTCATCAACCTCAACAGCGACAAACATGCGAGCAGTTGCCCCGGCAATATCTTCCACGTTAAAGCCATTACCTTCAAATGGCACATTGAACCTCTCGAGAAACTTCTTAAGGCTCAGCAGTTTATTGTTCACCTTGTCCGCATCATCTGACTCGTGTGGCAAGGCAATAAAGTGCATTATATTCTTAGCCTCGGGATGCTCCACAAAGCCAATAGAACACCTAACGCTGTCCTTTCCAGAGTTGTCGTTGTGATAAGGTTCGACGTCTGTTACTACCAGGTCGTATGAACCCTCTGGTAGGGCTTGCTTTTCTACTGCCTCTTCAATTGCTACGTTAATAAAACTCATCTTGTTTTCTCCGGTTTAAGGTTAAGTTACTTGTCTACTGCTCTGACTGCGGGCGTAGGCTTCCCCGCTTTGTCCTTTTCATATTCGTACTGTTCTTCGACTAGTCGTCTTAGTGTTCCTCTTACTACATCGACTGCTGTCTGTATCTCAGACTCTCTATACTCGTCCACTACATCAGCGCAGTCTACTATTACCCTCTCTATATTACACGCGATTCCTTCCAAGCAGAAGCAGTTTCCGTTATGCTTATCGGCTATGATCTGAGCTTCTGAGCGCTCACTCTTTCTACGCTTAGTCATGATAATTACACCCCGCAACTAATAGTATCATCCCCACCCACAGTTATCTGCCGCATTGGCTCTGCAGTGATAACTCCCATAGCTCGCAGAAGCTCCTTATCTTCCTTAGATATTTGGCATAGGAGTCCCCACCTAAGTTTTACTACAGTATCCCCATCCTTTATCTTATGCTCATATACCTTATATACATGAGTTGAGTCCATCTCCTTACCACCCAACTCGAGGAACTTATCATAGAACTCCTTTGGTATCTCGGTAGATATAAAGTTGTATGAAATCTCTGGATGCGTCGGAGTCTTCTTTCCAGATGTATACTTCCCATATCGGTATGACAAGGAAATTCCGGAAAAGGATGGCCACGGAATACGATAGCCTAGTATAGTACGAGCATCTGTTCGCCCAGACATAACTATCTGGTCTATACCGGCATCTATATTTATATCCTCTAGAGTACGTAGATAAAACACAGCGCGCTCAGTCATTAGTTTTACTTCTGCTTCGTAGTCTTTCATCCTAATAATCCTCCTAGGCCTTGGCCCTCAAGTGGGCGAGTGAAATCAAGAGTCACTTCCTCAAAAGGATTGAGGCCCTTGATAGTTGTTCGGATAGTCATACTCTTTCTATCCTTTTGTGTCTGAATTTGATAGTGCGTGCTGCCGTCTTTAGGGTCGGCTTGAGCTTCACAATGAAAGATTTCCGAGAAGAGAAGAGGGAGTTTTTGCCTAAGCTTCCCAGTGAGAACTGGCTGGCGATAGATTTGGTGGGTAAGATCGTCTTTGATCAGCTCCTCGTGCCCGGTAAAGTAAACACCACACCCCATACTAGTTGCAGTTCGGACTACGTTCCTAATGACTAGCATCTGTGGGCCATAGTCATCTTGTTGGGGCCATTGTCCACCTCGGCCATTGATAGCTAAGATACCATCCATAACCATATCACTAAACGTAGTCAATGAGTCGAACATAAGCCACTTGTAGTCGTTGAAGAATCCGCTCGCCATCTTCTTCTCAAAGTCTTCTTCCCACGCTCTGTATACTTCAGCTCCAGTCACCTTCTGCTGAGGCGTAGTGTCTCCCTTTTCTCGCTTCAAGGACGTGAGGGCCATACTTAGATTATCTGGCATAAACTCCTCATACTCTATATCGTGTCCTTGTAGGGACAGAATAGCGTTCGAGTCAAATAGATAGGCAAATTTCTTTCCCTTCATACTAAGGAACTGTGTCGATTTACCTGTGCCAGTATCGCCAAGCATCAGGATTTTATTGTGTGCACTTTCGCGTGCATCTAGGGCGTTAGGCATTATCTATGATCTCCTGTAAAGTGCGTTTGTGTGCAAGTGAAGTATCGAGCCGTCTGACCACTGCTAGAATCTGCTTCTGAACTGGGGAGTCAAATCTCAAGAGAAATTTCTTCGTCGGCTCCTTATAGTCAGAGTGACAACCATTAGGTCCCTCGACCCAGATCGCCCCTCGTTTTTTGATAGTAAGATACGTCTGTGCAAAGTGGAGTAGAAGTACACCATTCATGTTATTCTCCTGAGCAGCCGCCCATTATATCACACATCCCCGCGCATGTCAAGTCACTGATACGTTTCATTCCCCATCTCAACATAGGCTATAACCTCCTCCACTGTATGAAATACTAGTTCAGCATCCTCCCGCTCTGGGATCATCATCTTGGTTGGATCATCTATAGGGCCAAAGGAGAATATCTTCGTTATCAACTCCCAGTCCTTATGTGTTATATAGTCCTCTATGGATGCTCTGCTCTTACAATCATAGCATAGAAGAAAGCTTAGACTAAAAACTAAGTCTCCCCCCTCCATGCCATTCGGCGGTTTGACCTTTATATGAGGTACCCACTCAGCCTCCCCCCCGCAACCCTTAGTTAGGCACTGTCGATTTACCTCAGTCACTCTCCTCCTCCATCGCGTTTCGTACTATCTCTATAATCAGCTCCTCTAGGGTAGGTATCGAAGGCGCAGACTCTTCTCCTATCTTAGCCTCCGAGATATAGATACCCAATAACTCCAGACAAGGACGACATACATCCATCTCTCTTTCGGGCGGCACTACTATAACCTTTTGTACAAGATAGCCATACGGGTCGACTCCAACTCTTAGTTTCCAGAACTGTGTTGAATTATCCTGCTCGACTCCGCATTTATCGCACTTATATATAGTTGTCTTACTCACTTCTCCTCCTCAAGACCCAGCTCTCCTAGCTTCAAGATATCAAAGGGTTCCCACTTCTCAACTATAAAACCATCAGGACATTCATGCTGCTCAGGATTAGCCATACTCTTACATAGGTTCCTATACGTACACCCACCGAAGTTGTTGCACGAGCCGGTCTGCTTTGGAAACATCTTCATAACTGATGTCTCTTTGGAAGCCTGTGGTAAGCTCTCGTAGTGATCTAGCTCCTTCTGGATTAGTCCTATCCACCAGTTAGTCTCCCACAGCCAAGCATCCAGTTGAGTAATCATCCTGTCGATAGGAATGAACTTGAAGCCATCGTGAATAGTCTTATGAACTAGAGCTCCGTCGATCATAACACTCTTCATCTCGTCTCCATAGAGCATATGACCAGCATGTAGGTAGCCGTCGATTTGGGAGTTAGGACTCCACGAGTCCATCCAGTCAGCCCTGAAAGGGCCACCCTTCTTATATGCACTAGTAGTCTTGTGCTCCCCTATGTGGATTCTCCCCCAGGCGCGAAAGACTTTATCGAGGCGCCCAACATAGCCTATGTCTGGCTTGCCTGCACTAAGCGGAACAACAAATGGCTTCTCGATAGCTATGACCTCATTCGAGGCAATGAACTCTCGTCGCTGCTTGATGTAGTTCTCAAACATCTCAGCTGCAGTTCCAGGAGTTCTGTTCTTAAACTTCTGGTCATGCTCAATTCCCCACTCGTCCCAGCTCGGAAATCCCTCATCAGTCCAGCACTTGAGAAACGCGGCCATAGCCATATCTCGCATCTCACGATCAGATGCAGGGGTATTGGCAAGCTTCCAAACCACATCCATTCCCTCGTGCCAGCTCAAACCAAAGACAAGGGCTGGGCTCGTACCTGCACTCCTCCAGTGTCGAACGTGTCGAAGATAGAACTTTCGCGGGCACTCTTTGTAGGTGCTTATTCTAGTGTTATCAAAATATCTCATGCTCATATCTACTCCTTCCCCAGTTCGACTGGGAGTTCATCTATTAAAAGTATTCGAGCCATTCGTACTGCCTTCTCAATGGTGTACCCTTGATGCCCACCTTCTGCCATTGTCAGATATTTTAGACAGTCTCTATAGTCTCTGACTATTTTATGTAGTTTATGATACCGAATGACTAGCTGTTGAGAACTAATACCGATCCTTAGATCATCAAGCTCATCAACAAGGCAAGACTCGCAGTACGAACTCTCAGAGAATTCCTCGTTATGTTTAGCGCACCTTGTCATGTACTTCTTCCTCGTGTGTGGAGAGGGCTTGTTGTATCCAGATAATATTGTCTTGTCTATCATTTGATTCCGCAATTATTATCTGACACCTTGTCTCTGCTTCTAATATCAAGGCACGAAGCTTGGTTACTTCGAC
>SDBV01011359.1_pt1 | contig 11553 bp, 8 predicted proteins | sample 2277081 | NCBI WGS metagenome assembly SDBV01 (sample SAMN10402039, study PRJNA504765) | marine sediment metagenome | isolation source: marine sediment core GS10_PC15, 223 cmbsf | place: Arctic Ocean: Southern Knipovich Ridge | collected 2010
CACCACGCTGAAGTTTATGCCACAGGTCTACTCCGCTCTGACCGTCTATTAACTCACCGCCAGCCTCCACCTGATACTCAGCTACCTTAGTAGCAGCATAGTAGTCTCTGAAATTGTCATGAAACACCTTATCCTGAAGCCATTGCGCAGAATCACTCACTCCAGGAACATTTGACGCTCGGAGTAGTTCAAGACCAGACCTAAGAAATGGAGGCAAAGCTCCACCGAGTTCTGGGGGTCTACCTGATAGTATGGGAGACATAACTACAGGTAACATGATATGCGAACCAGGAAACCAACCATATCGCTGAGTAAAGTCAAGCACCTCACCCATAAAGCCAAGGTTCTCATAGTACGACTTGAAGTCGTGTCTAGCAAGACCAAATGTAGTTCCAAATGCAGTACCAACAAACGGGTTTATCTGAAGATCAGTACTAGGAATAGGAGAGTAGCCATACTCATTATACTGCTCATACTTTCCCCAAGCTGCTAGTACACCAGGCTTACGAAGCATAGTGCGAGGTAGCCAGAACCAACGATACATATGGTAGGTCCAGAAGGGATATATTTCCTTACCCAGATGGTCTATCAAGTCCTGATTAGTATAGTCGGCAAAGACCTTGTAGTATTCCTTCTGGGCAGAGTCTAATGCTTCTTGGCGAAGGGTGTTCCAGTCGTCCAAGGCTACCATGCCCTTAGGAGGTGCGGAAGGAATAGACGGAACTTTATAGCCACCTTTGCCCATTTGAGTAATCATATCCTGTGTTACTACAACACCTTCACCAAGTTCCTTTGGCGGAACATGCTGCCCTCTTTTTAGCCAGTTACCCTTATTGGCTAATCGTGCTATTGGGTCAGCTATATCTATATCCCATTTGCCAGTAGTTCTCATAGGTATTATAGATATTTTTCCACTGCCAAACTTACTATTAAACTCCCAATCCATCTCAGAAGCCCATCTTATAGCGTCGTCTAAGTTCTCAGTGGCAAAGATTTCGCCACTACCATACCTCTCCTTTGAAGCTGCCTTTACCCAGTTAGAAGTCTGAAGTGGAAGAACACCTTCTTGTTTAATTTTACTTACTTTATCTGTAAAGGTAACATGATATATAACACCTTCCTCACCAAGTTGGGGAGCTATTCTGTCAACCTCTATAGACTTACCCACAGGTTTGGGTCTCCAGAACACGTTATCCATCCCCTTAGCTACATTATCTACCCACCTAGCTATTGCCTTTTCCTCATTAGGACTCAACACTGGACTCATCCTCAGGGCTATCAACTCTTGCTTAGCACCTTCTGCCTGCATAAGTATCTTCTGCACCTCAATATCCATTTCTGGATTGAAGTGGAGACCCCTGAGTAGTTCATCGTAGGCGGTAGAAATCTTCTCCTCAGTGAAGCCCCTGAAGGCCTTTGGGTCTGCGTCTGCTGATTGCTTTACTAGTTGGATAAACTGATGCCTGTCGTGCATAGTGAGAGACTCTAGTATGCCAGTAGACAGTGCATCTACGTTAGCACCCATAACTCTAGCGAGGTCATCTGAGGACAGTGCCCTACCTTCTGCGTTAACTGGGAGAACCTTGGCCTTAGGTAGTTTGTAGTATAGCCTTGCGTACTCCTTCCTCTCCAAATAATCGCCAGCACCAAAGACCGCATTGGCCTTTCTATAGTCTTCCCATATCTCCCGTCTATACTCCCTAAGAGCAGTATGTTCCTCGGCAGTACGGAAGCCTTTAGGCAAGGCCCAAAAGTCGTCCAGCAACTGTCCATCCTGCCTAAGAGTGGCCTCCCTAAGGGAGTCTCTTGCACTATGCCTCTCAAGCAGAATCTCAAGAGCATCCTGCTGAGCAGGCTTTAGCAGGTTCTTATGGGTAAGTATTTTGTTCCTTACAATCTCCAAGTTAATCCCAATAGCCTCTGCGCTACTTAGCATCTCAGCCCTGTTAGTCCTCCATAACTTCCCTAACTTCCCAAACTGGCTTGCCCTCACCAACTCATCAGCAGTCTCCCACACTCCAGACATCAGTGTATGAGGATATGCACCTGCGGTATCTACCATCAGTTCATAGTGCTGAAACAGGTCCATCAAGTCACCAGCAGTCTTCACCTCAGTCTGAGATATTCTCTCAGACAAATACCTGAAGATGTCAGGGAGAGCAGATAGCCTAGCACGCAGGTCAGATATAGACTGGTCAGAAATAGCTTTAGCAAATTTGTCTATGTTCTTAGTAGAGCCTAGAACCTTACCGCCAGCTATTAACTCCTCGCCTAGAGTCTTAGCCTGCGGAGACAACATATTCATTCGCCTAAGAATCTTTAACTGCTCCGCCTCAGTAAGAGCACTGTTAGACAAGGATTGCTTTAACCGAATCACCTCGGCCTTAACACCAGTAGCTACCCTATTAAACATCTCCTGTTTGAGTTCGTGCTCAGTAAGATTCAGTGAGCTTTTAGGAATAGATGGCGGTTTACCTATAATCTTCTTAATAGCAGCATTGACATCTACACCTGCTAACAGGAACGCCCTCTCAGCTAGGTAGTTAGACATCTTCCTCATCACAAAGTTGGCTCTGTAAGCAGTACCCCAGGCATCGCTAAAATCAAGCCACTTCCTGCCAGACCACTCAGTCCAATCCTTCCCAGCTATCCACTTAGGAACCTTCAGTCCTCCGATAGTCTCAGGAATCTTGCCTGGAAGGAAACTAACAGCGCCTCTCCTACCTGGCAGTCCACCTAACATACCCATAACATCAGAGGCACCCCAGGCTCTGAGTGCAGGGTCAACTCCCTGCAGGCCCTGTACCATCATAAGGAAGGACTCCATCTTGGCTCTTCGAGGTACTACACCATCCAGTGCACTGACGAATATACCCTCAATCGCATTTCCTAGGAAGTACGATACATTACCTAGATAGGACTCAGCCATTGGCCTAACCAAGAACCTATCAAGAGCCGTGCGCCACGCTAACCTATCAAACTTATCGACATTCCGTACTAGAGAGGCAATTACACCAGACATCAACTTGCCCTCACCATATGAGTGTCTGATAGTGGAGGTTATAATCTTCCTCTGAGAGGTTATGAGATAGTCAATCATCTTTGGCGCAGGAGATATTAGTGCCCTCTCACCTATTGCTATAGCCTTATCAGCCCTAACAGCATACTTGCTGACATACCTCGACAACAACTTCGCCACTCCTAGGAGTGCCTCAGGACTGTCATCTACAGCAAGAGCAATAGCCATCCTCTTGGCGTTCTCTGTTAGGCTACCAAACTTGGCAGCAGTATCCTTAAGAACATCATTGACAATCTGCATAACCTCAAGAGACACCTCATCAGAAGCCAACTTACCGCCAACCGCTCTGCTAAACACCAGTATCTCATCAGTCCCCATAGGAGGAACATCTGCAAGGAACTTGCCTAAAGATACATACACATTGGACTCACCAGAAGGATTCTTGGCGAACGCTTGTTGTGCCCTTCTTATGGTCTTGGCCAGGTCACCAGATTCAAGTTTATCAATGGGCTTCTTTGACAGTTGTGACGCGGCAGCTAGTAGATTATCACTAAACCTGTTCAACTCTGCCTTAGTAGCTTGAGGAATAGAGTGCAGCCCAAACTGATTTGCTATATTTATCCTAGCAGCCTTTGCAGCATCAAAGGGAAGGTCAAGGGCAGTCCACATACCCTTATTCAAGGTAAGCACTCTTGCACCAAAGGACTTCAGGCCAACCTTCATAGCTATCTTGCCAGGAACACTTAGTAATAGCCCAGGAGTATAGGTAATAGGGTCTGTAGGTATCTCAATAGCGAGTTTAACATACCAAGGAGCATCCCAGTCCTTGTACGCTTCCTTTATAGCATCAAATGGACTCATCCCTTGTGCTAAGAGAGTATCAAACTTATCTTCCATGTCCTGAGTGCCGTGCATTATCCTCTGAGCCATAAGAACCGTGAATCCTGCAGTCCTGTACGACACATTCTCAAAGTAAGGTGCCAATATGTCAGCAGCTACCTGGAAGGGCTGAGACGCAATGAACTTCATCTGCTCTCCAATACTCATCTCAGGCATCTCCCAGGCTCTAGTACCTGCTATCACATCCTCTATCATCTTCTGCCTCTCCATAGCAGCCTGGCTGTACAACTTAGTAGCCTCATACAAGTCCATAGCCTCTAGTGCAGATTCCTCAGGGATTTCTGACCTCGCAGCTACTCGCAGAACATCCTCCATAGTCCAACCTTCAGGAACCTCGGCAGAAGAAGGAGTAAAGGACTTGAGTAGTTCATCAATAGTCAGATGATGCACACCTCGCATCTCCAGCTTAGCTTCAGGGTTCCTAAGGAACTCAACCACCGTCTTTTCTTCCTCAGGAGTAATTCCTAATACCTCGGCCATCTCAGATATGTCAGAAGTGTCCATAGGAGGTTCAGCGCCAGGCGCAAACCGTTCAGCAGAGAAACTCAATATGCTATCTCTTGCTACCTGAATGTCTTCTGGTGATAGGTTAATAGACAGGCCAGTATGCTCTACATAGTCCTCCAAGGAGTCTATGATACCTGCCTTAGTCAGTGCTGGAGCCTGGGTATAGAAGTCGGCGAACCAGTTTGCCCTGGCCAACGACCTGACTATAAGGTTGTAGTTTGCCCTCTCCTCATCAGGCTGACCAACACCCTGCTGCACAAAGAACTCCCGCATAAACTTAGTTGCAGGAGACTCATGCTCCTGCTGGCGACGCCGCTGCGCCTCAGCCAGTGGAGTCTTGGCCAGAAACTGTTCGGCTATAGGTGGAGGAGCACCAAGACCAGACGTCGAACCAAACTTAGTCCAGTCAAACTTTGCCCAAAATGGAACTGCATCCCTAGCAGCACCTGACTGAGCAATAGTGAGAGACTTCTGTAATCGTGCGCTAGCTAACTCCTCTGCTTGGAGGAGAGTATCAAGTGTACCTTTCCACATTTCCAAATTAGCAAAAGTACCCGCTCGGCCTACACCGGGCTGTACTGGAGGTAGTAGTGGAGGAGCTAACAGAGCCTTCTCTTTTTCCTTACCATTAGGCATAACTTACTCCTACTATAATGGAGGTGTAGCTCGCTGAGGCAGCGCAGGAACAGCACTTGGCTCAGAAGGAGGTTGCCCACCCCCAAGTGCACCTTGTCCTGCTCCCATAGTGGCCAGGGCCGCTTCTGCCGCAAGTTCATACAGTTTGGCAGATTCGCTATCCCCAATCTTCTCTAAATATATAGCCTGTTTGCGATAGTACTGTACCAGTGCTATTACTGCATTAGTAGGATGCTGCTCGGCCATGTCAGACCTAACCTGTGCCTTCTCCTGCATAGGATTTCTAACCTCAGGAAACAGCTTCTTCATCACATAGCTGAAACTCAGCCTGAAGTCAGGATTCAGCATCCGAGCCACAGTAGCCCTCTGCACTAGGTCACCAGGTATCTCTATCTCATAATCTGCCACTACCCTCACATCGTCTGGTAGTTTGGAAGGATACTTCCATCCATAAGGCCGAACCCCACGTTCCTTTATGTCCTCTAACCAATCATTGTCCTCATCCTCATTGAGGTTAATGATAGCCTCGTGGAAAGGTCTCATTACCTGATTGGCAGAAGCGGCTATCTGGCTCATAACTGCAGCAGTCATTTGGCCAGTAACACTTCCAAACATTGCCCAACTAGTTCCACCTCTCTGCATCATAGCCTCTAGGTCAAGTTGGGAACTACGCAACTCCAGTGGCATGGGAGGAGGAGAGAGAAACTCAACTGAATCGTCCACTCCACCTCTGAATATAGCACCTCTGCGGAAGACATCCTCAGGACGAACAATAGCCTTGCCACTCCGACTCCTCTCGAACACCCTAGGCTGTGCAGTATCGCGTAGTAGCTGGAGACTGAAAGACCACCACTTGTTCCAGGTGCGATAGATATTCTCATTAGTAGCTAAGACAGACTGACCAATCTCTTCCTTCCAGCGTTCACTATAGGTAACTGCACCTGCATTGTAGGAGGTAGTACTAAGCTGAGTACCTTCAGATATGGCTCCTGTGTCAGGCAAACCACCAACTGGAGCTACGTAGATAGGCATCTTCTTAAACCTAGTGCGGCCAAACTTCACCAGCTTACTATCCACAACTACCGCATTCATTATCATCTTGTTGAACGGAAACTCAGGTGCCACTTCTACCCACCAGTAGTCACGAACAATTATCTTGCCAGTATACCTGTCATGTTTCCAGTTATTACGCCTTGCCATACCTTCAGCACTGCTATGACTCAAGGTAAATATGTGCGCCACTTCTGCCAGTCCCAACTCCATATCCCACATAGGAAATACTTCTGCTGGATTCCAGATGTCAACAAAGGCACGGTTGCCATCGTCTGTAATCATAGAGAACTCAGCATACCAGCCAGTGGCTATTAGGAATCCTATCCGAGTACGGTTAAGGCTCTGCCTCGGATTAGTACGCCTGAATTGAGTAGCCACATCCTTCCGAGCTTTGGATAGGAAATCACTTACACTAGCTACATCATTTGCTATTTCCAAGTCTGCCAGGTTGAAGTCCTCTATCCTGTGCGGAACTTCCGCGTCTAACATGTGGAGTATCAAGTTATACATAGACCTCGGGTCATTGCCAACAAAGCTCTCCATCTTGTCTGTCTTCAACTCGTCTACCATCTGCACAAGCCTATACCAGACCTTCATCTTGCGGTTTCTAGGACTCCAAAAGTCTCTTAGTGTATTACATCTAGCAATTATTGCAGTTGCATTAGGTTCCATAGTTATGCTCCCGTTCAGGCCATTGTAAGCTGTTTATAGCCACCTGAAATATCCAAACCATAGTATTGCCTTGGCTCGGGCCTGAAAACGCCGTACGGCCATCGTGGTGCGCGTCAGCATAGCTCAGTACAACCCATTCAACCATCATTGCCCCCACGAATCACTCCAGCCTGCACTTCCAATGTAACCTATCTCAACTGGTACTGCAGTTCTACATACAATAGCAATAGCGCCACAGTCATGGTGGTCATCTGCACCTACCACAGTTATGCCACTTCTTATCGAGGCGTCCCGTTTGATGTTCTTACACTGAGACCAAAATCTCTGGTCATGGCATTCTATGTATTCAAGATTGCGGTTAACCTCTGTTATCATATAAGGTTTAGTAGCTACATTAGTCTGCCAACCGATTGCTCTCCTTGACCTGCCATCCCTAGGGTCTTCACGGTAGTATAAGCTAGGCCACTCACGGAGATGGCTTACTATGTCTAGATTATCCTCAGGTGCTATTACTGCTCCGTTGTAGTACTTGGCACCTTCCATACAGAATATGGCCATTTCCCACTCATCGTAGTAGCCAGCTATAGTGGCGCAGTGGCGGAAGACTGGAGGAACCTCTATATCACCTTTGACATAGCCTTCCTTGAATACCCAAACATGACCTACTGATTCAGACGTCTTACCTTTACCGGGGTCTATACTAAGTAGGTACTTCTCACCTTCCTCCACATCATACCATACTTCCATATCTGCGCTAGTACCATTCTTAGGATTAACCAAGTTCCTATGAATAGACGGAGGATAGCAGTTTCTAATCTTCTCATTTATAATATCTGTGTTGTAGGCATCATTACCTGATGTTAGAAAACAGGACTCATCATCCTCAGGAAACTCCTGACTGAAGAGGAGTATGTATTCTCCAGTTCTACTCATAGAGGCCATTTCAAGTTTCTTGAATCTCCTCCAGCGGAGTTTATCCATAGACTCAATGTCAGTGAAGTTGAATACAGTTACCATAAGCCTCAGTAAGGATAATTCATCATCTTGCAGATTCGGTAGTGGATGAACGTCATCTCCATTAAGGCAGAACTCATCATCCTTACTCATAGTATACTCAGGATGAATTATCCAGGGGTAGAAGTGAGGCTTGAATACAGACTGCGCTCTACCAGAACCAAGGTTTATCCCTTCCTTAGCCGCCCTATACATCTCACAGAAAGGATTATCCTCACCATTGGCAGTTGATAATATTCTCACCTTAGTACCAGGAATAGCAGGAACTCTGTTGATGGCAGATGCCCATACTGACTCATGAGTACCTACAGGCCAGAAAGCATACTCATCCAATAGTAGGTTGTGGATAGCTTCACCTCGGCCTATTACATAACTCCTAGCGCTGAATATGTAGAAGTCACTATTGAAGTTGGTATCCTTGTCTGTGAAGCTAAGTTGCTCTGCCGCCTTATGGTCAAGTAACGGAATAGTAGGAATTCTGCGTAGTAGAGACTGATGAAATTTCTTGGCCTTCAGCAACAGCCTTTTTGCGCTGAACTCATCATAGGACACAATGACTGATACAGTGCCATTGATAGTAACATTGTCTATCAGGAAGTCACCACCCCATAAGGAGGTGGCTCCTACTGAAGCAGGCTTAACATAGATGTCCCTCCAACCTGAGGTTGCAATCATGTCTGCCTGGATAGGATTCAGTTTGAATGGCACTAGCTGTCTCTGCTTGTTCTCAATCTCTAGTAGCGTCTCTAGTGTGAGGCGTCTGTCAGAGAACAGAGCAGCCATAGCTTGTTCTTTAGTTACTGTGTTAGTCGCCACTCCAGTCCTTTCCATTACTACTTTTAAGATAGGATGTCAACTCTGTGATAGCCTGAGTATTCTTCTCCCTAGTGTCCTGGTCTCGCTCAATTATCTTATTTAGCCTATCCTCCATGAACACTCTGTCTTGCCGCTGAGTTTCCTCACTGCTCTTCCTGTCCTTTCTATACATATGAAAGATGATATAGGCAAGAATCGCCACAGGACCTCCTCTTACCAACCCTTCCGCAAGTGCTAATATGAGAGTGCTTTCAATCATACCTATCTCCTCCCAATTCTTGCTGCTCTTTCGATAGGATGAAGTAGCTTCCTCAATGGTCTAATGCGGCCTATACTTCTAGGCTCCTTAGTACGAAATCTGGAAAGATGCGCACGGCGGATATTCCTTCGGGAGGCATTGGTCTGTGCCCTAGAGGGTCTTCTAGCCAAGTTACCTCCTAATTGTTGCTATTTACTAACTGTTAATGTTTCAGTCCTACTTAACTGAGCCTGAACTAGGTCGGGATGGTCTGCCATAAACTGTGCAAAGTTGAATCCACCACTAGCACCAGATACGACTGCTTCTATGATGGACAGTTGTTGAGGACTATAGTTGGCCCGCATCTTTAACAGATACTGCTGGTCATAAGGAGTCATTCCAAGAGTATTACCTGCATCATCTTTGGCCATACCTAGGCTCTTCTGGAGTACTCGGTAATCCTTCTCCATTACTAGGCGGAAGTTGCGGTAAAAATCAATCTCAGTGTACTCTTTGGCAAGTTCCCTACGAATCTCGGGAATGCGGTTCTCGATGTCTAGGAACTTAGGGTCACGTCTGCACTTGGATAACCAGGAGTGGCCAAAGTGTACCATATGAGTAGCTTCTCTAGGAGACAACCCACAGGCACGGAAGCCTAAGTACCTTGCCTTTGCATCATCGTAAGGCCAAGGAAGTAATGACCCTGCTATGGCTACTTCAGGGGACATTGGTTCAAGTCTCTCGCCTCGGGGAGGCTTTGTTACTTCAGGTACTTTGGCTTCTAGCTCTTCCACATACCCTCCTGAGTACAGTATATCATGTGTGGGATATGCTTGTCAAGAGCAATCTATAGCTTGTTGCTAATAAGCGATTATATATTATCCCCAGGCTGACTGGTATTGACACCTATGTTAACTATGTGTTATAATGATAATGAGGGATGTGTAGGAGAGATGCCTAGTATATATAACAGACCTTGTAAGGCAATGAAGGATAAGTGCAAATGGTAAACAAACAAGGATAAGAGACAGGAGGCGCAAGTACCATAGACATTTGGATAAGTCGCTGTAATAAGACAGTCGACTGTGCTTACTGCAAACAGGCAATAACTGTCGGAGAGCCTGCTGTATTCGGCAAGTTGTGGCGCAAGTTTACGCAGGAAGGAGGTGAAGCAAGACGATGGGCAAAGAACTTCAGATGGCACGCCAAGAGGAAGTCAGATGGCCTATGCTGTTGGCTAGTATCGGGACTAGACGAGTTGAGTCGGAGACCTTACATAGAACGTCGGGGGAAGAAGAAGCTGGTCATATCGAAGGAGAAGCGGGACAAGCGCCTGCATTTACTCCGAAAAAGGGCAAGGGCAGTGGCAAGGCTAAAGGAACTTATGTTAGCTTCAACAGAACAGGCAGACGTGGACGAGATGATAAGAATAGGCGCCAAGCTAGAGGACCTGAAGGTAGAGATAGAACCAGTGGGCGGAGTGCCCAACTCTTGGGAATAATATGGCCAGACGCTCATTGTGCTGATTCACCTACTGGAGGCCACCATATGCTTGAGGTGGCAAACATAGATAAAGGGCTTATGTTTAGGTGCAAGTACTGCCTTATACATAAGTGGCATTTTACTGACAGCTACGTGATGTCTGCTCCAATGGTAACTCTTGGTAAGGATAAAGGGTACTGTAAGATACTTGATGGGCATAGGAAGGCAAGGGCGGTAGTGGCTGAGTTGCAGGATGCTATGAGGTTGAAAGATAAGATGGACAGGGCGAAGTTCATAATGTTGTTAGACTTTATACTGGAGGGAAAGTAATGAAGAAGAAGACCTTTTATGAGATTACAGGCGTAACCGAATCTGCGTACTTACTTAACCACAGCAAGGAACTTTTAGATTCAATCGAACCTAGCCTAATTAGTAAAATGGAAATCAACGAATCTCCTACAGAGCTAAGTATCAGAATCAACTACTCAAGAATAGTTCCTGTAATTATTAAGGAGGGAAAGTAATGGCAAGGTATGAAGAACACACATGTGAGGGCTTGGAGGAACATAGTAAACTCCTTGTGGAGGTTACTGGAAATCAGCGTGATATGCAAAGAGTTTACAAGAGTCATGAAGTTTGGAGATTCGGTATTGAAGGTCAGCGAGACCAATGGCTTATAGAGTACTGTCCCTATTGCGGTACAGAACTAAAGGTAGAGCAGATGGCCAAGCAGGAAGAGATAGAAAAAGGAATAGCTACGTTAACAGGCGATTATGTGTCTCAGATATTAAAGGAAGAGTGGATTACAGTAGAACTCACCAAGCTGATTCTTAAATATCTTCACCCCCTCGTAGCTATCAAGGTTGCTAAGCCATTGCCCCCACTTATCAGTAAGGATATTTATGATAAGGATGAGATAGATATAGCTATAAAGCAGGCAGCACTGATGATTGAGTCTGGCTACACAGCAACCGAGCCACTAATCATAGTTCCTTAATAAGTCCGTTTTCACAGATTGAAATTCTCCGCTGTGTAATAGAGAGAACATTCACTCAGTAAACATGCCTACCCGTAGTCCCCCCATCAAGAAGATCATGGGGGGTAGCACATATGTGCTACTTTGGCAGCTGGAAAGCTCCCGCCAACTATCACAGAAAACATAGCATAGGTGAGAATGAGCGAGCATAGGTGAGCATGGGGGAGGTCAGCAGCCACC
>SDBV01011360.1_pt1 | contig 11553 bp, 15 predicted proteins | sample 2277081 | NCBI WGS metagenome assembly SDBV01 (sample SAMN10402039, study PRJNA504765) | marine sediment metagenome | isolation source: marine sediment core GS10_PC15, 223 cmbsf | place: Arctic Ocean: Southern Knipovich Ridge | collected 2010
TCTTCTCCTGCTTTTGCCTCTGATTCTAAGCTAGCTGTAACAGTTGCTGTGTTTTCTGGTTCTACAGTACATCCGCCTTCTACTCTTACATAGAATGAATTTTCACTGTTAGATTCCCTATACGTATCAGTACTTTCTCTGTAATTATATTCTACAGTCATAGCTATTCTATGTAGCTTTTCCTCTGCATCCTGAGGAACGCTAAATTCAAATAGTAAATCTTGAGAATCTCCATTGTCCAATTCAAATTTTTCTGAATAAGAGTCTATTCCAAAGGCACTATTAAAAATATTTACCCTCATCTCTTCGTCATTTCCCAAATCAAAATTATATAATTTAAATTCAAGCGTGTTGGTTGTTCCGCAGAAAATAACTTCGTCATAGGTCAATTCATCTATTCCAATTTCATCCTCTAATATAACATTAATCTCCTGATTATAACCACTGTCTCCATCGTCAAAATCAATCTTACTGATACATTGAACATTTTCGTCTCCTTTTTCATAGACCTTTACATAAAACCTGTAGTCTTTACTGTCACTTATATCTGCAGGGAGTTTGAATTCAAATGTTAACTTCTCTGAATCATCCTCAGATATTCTGACAGAATCGTAGAGCTCTTTATCTTCGCCATCATTTAAAGAGATGAATCTATCTTTGCTTACATCATATACTCCCATCTTTACAGTAACTCTTTTAGTTTCTGTTCCTGAGTTTTCTACTTCTGTTATTATTTTTATATTTTTCAGAGGTTCCCATTCCCATGGTTCCCCCTCAGATCTATCTTCAACAGAGATTACTTCTATTTCTGAACCAATCTCCCCATACTTACAATAAACTTCTTCAAAATAAAGAGGAATTGTAATAGTTTGATTATCTGCAGAATTTGTAGCACTTATAGCTGTTATACTAATAGGTGTGGCACTCTGATACCTCCCAAGATTAAAACCATCATCTATATCTGTAATCGCCACACTAAAATCAACATTGGGTACATTTAGGGAATTTCCTACAATACTTATTGCTAAGGTGACACTATTCCCATCTAAATCACTGATTACTGTTGGGAAAGATGTTGAAGTAATATTAATATTGGCTATTGTTGTATTGCTAATTGTGAATGTGGTAGCATTGTCAGATAGTGTAAGAAGTATTGAACTAGGTGGTTGACCTGTTAAAACCAAAGCAGCGCTAGCCAAACCCATAAACATCACCAATGTCAATATGCTCATTGCAAACAAACTGAATATCTTTGTTTTCATTTGTAGTCATTCGAGAGTTACTTCTGTTTATAAAGATTTCTATTCTAGAAGATATAAATAAAAACTAGCTGCTTTTGATAAAACTAGCTTATTATATCGATGTTCCAAACATTTATATAACCTTTTATATTTATTTTACCAACGGTAAAAGAGATGACACTCAAATCAAAAGAAAACTACATTGGTGCTTGGGCTTTTTTAATAGGCGTTGTTTTAGCAGTGATCATTGGTCTTTCAACAACCTTGTTTTCAATCCCAGCTCTAACAGCATATAGTGCTCAGATCTATGCGATATTAGTTATCTTGGGTATTATTGTAGGATTCTTAAATGTAACTGGAAAAGATTCTCATACTTTTTTAATAGCAGGTGCAATATTAGTTATTGTGAGTAAGTTTGGTATGGAAAGTGTTACAGGATCTTTAATAGGCATTGGGATTGGTGATGCTGTTGCTTCTACCTTTGCAGCACTATTAGCTCTTTTTGTTCCTGCAACAATAATAGTTGCATTAAAAACAGTTTTCTCAATAGCTAATGTATAAAATAAAAGACACCTACGGTTTCTTTTAGAAACTTCCCTTTTAGAGAATAAACAACTAAACCAAGGTTTCTTTTAGAAACTTCCCTTTTAACTCATGCTCATTGAATACACTAAAGGTTTCTTTTAGAAACTTCCCTTTTAGAAGAGAATAAACAACTAAACCAAGGTTTTCTTTTAGAAACTTCCCTTTTAGAAGAGAATAAACAACTAAACCAAGGTTTTCTTTTAGAAACTTCCCTTTCTCACAAATCTAAATTTTCAGAATCATTATCTTTTTCTGATTAAGCCATCTCTAGTTAATTTTTTTGTTGGCTCTCCTTGAATGAAAACCCCACGACATTCATCTGCCAGAATTCCTTTAGTAAATTCTATATGAAATTTATCTTGTTTGAAAAGAAGTGGAAGATTATCTCTAAAAAACATGGCACCACTTTTATCTAGGTCAATCCCAGAAACAACTCTCTTAAACTTATTAAGAATTATGGCACCAAAGCACATTGGACAAGGTTCATAGGTAGTATATAAAGTAGCTTTTCCCTTATTATCACGCAAAATATCCTGAACCTGTTTTATTGCAATCATTTCAGCATGGGCTATTTTATCTTTTTTAGTATAAACCCTGTTATGGGCACGAGCAATAATTTTTCCATCAAGTTCAATTACACAGCCTATTGGCCAATTGCCTTCTTTCAAAGCAATTTCTGCTTCTTTTAACGCTTCTTTCATAAAGCTTTCATCATTCATAATATCAAGATTTATTAGAAAAGTTATAAATCTTTCTTTAATATAACCCTATAATAATAGGAGAATGGGATTTATCTAATCAAATCGGCCTTTTTCTTCTTTTGGCTTTTTAACTTCTTTGTGGATTTTTGCAAAAGAAGGTGTTACAATCACCAGGTTTTCTCCAAAACCAGCAATATTTCCTTCAAGAGCATCTGTGGTTTTCTTTATCTTAGAAATAGCTCTCTTTAGCTCAATTGAATCTTTTTGTCTTAAGGTCTTTATATCAATTACCGCAATTGTATATCCCTCTCTAAGTGCATTAAGAATATCATTAACTTCCTCATAGTTTTTTAATGCAAAAAGTCTTACAAGAACTTTTTGTTCGTTCTCTTCTCTGCCCAGATCAATCTCAATATAATCTTCACCATCCATTTCTTTTCCAATCGGATTTGAAAGGGCTCTTCTTATTCTATCTAAAACCATGGTAAATTTAACCCCGAGAGATTTATAAATATTTCGTAAGTTTTTGTATATATTTTATTTCTTCTCTTGTCTTGTTGTTTCTTTTCCAGAATTCTCTAATTGTTTAAGTAAAGCAGCTTCTTGTTTTTCAAGTGCTTTTGTTCTTGATTCAATTATCTTTTCTTTATCTGTTAATTCTTTTTTTATTTTTGATTTTTCCTTTTTAAGCATCAATTGTCCCACTATCTTAAAAACATCCTCTCCTGATTTTTCTATTTCTTTCAAAGCTGCTTGAGTCTCTGCTAATTCCATCTGAAAAGCTTGTTTCTGAAGGATCAGGTTGTGCAAATTTTGCTCTAAGAACTGTGCTTCTTGTAGGTTTTTATCTACTTTTTCCATTTTAGACAGCTTTTACCTTTTTCACTTTGGTTCTTGGCTTGTAAAAAATCTTTCCTCCACAATAAGGACAAACAAACCTTTTATCCAAGCTAGCACTTGTAATCTTTTTTCCACATTTAAAACATTTATACGATGGCATGGTAAGACACTGTAAGAGCACCCAGGTTCCCTTAACAATCAACCCCCCTAAATTTATCCAATATTTTTACCATTTTATTTATTTTATTTTGATCTAAAACTTTTTTAAAGTTCTATTTTGTCTAATCTTTTTTGAAAAGATTATTCTTGACCGTCAACTTCCCTTTTAATTCTTTTGCTTTCATTTTTTTGTGGCGGGATTCTAAAAACCCGTAGGGGTTTTTATTCTAAATAATATGTTCCTGAAGCAAATTTTTTATCACATTTAGAGCATTTCCATATTCCTTTTGAAAGTCTTTTGACTCCTTTTTTCTTGCAAAAAGGGCATGTTTGTTTTACTCTTTGTTTTTGTTCTACTTTTACTAATTTGGCTCTTACTTTTTTTCCATATCTAGCTCCAAATCTTCCTGCTGATTTTGATTTTTTCAATTTTGTTGGCATTGTAAGACACCTATGGTTTCTTGACACTCAACTTCCCTTCAAAAGTTGATAGTATGGGGCTGCCCGGATTTGAACCGGGGTCGTCAGGTCCCAAACCTGAAAGGCTACCAGGCTACCCCACAGCCCCTTATTAAAAAAGAGCGGGAGTAATTTATAAAGCTATTTCTTTTCTTCTTGCTCTTCTTGCTCTTCTTTCTTCTCTTCTTCTGGTTTTGCTTCTCCTTCCTCTTCTGGTTTTTCAGCTCCTTCTTCTGCTTTCTTTTCTTCTTCAGCTTCTTTCTCAGCCTGTTCTTGTTTGATTAATTCCTCTTGCTTCTTATGCACATCTGAAAAATATCCTTCTAACTTTGCTTTTTTTTCAGAAGAGGTTTCTGTCTTTTCTTCTTTTATCTCTTGATCATATTTTCCCTCATCTATTTTAATCTCAATTTCTTTTGCAGGCTTGCTTTCTACCAAAATTCCTAAACTAACACAGGTTCCTACAACTGTTTTCACAGCTGCTTTTAGGTCTTTGCTTAAGAGATTTTGAAGTTTTGTTTTTGCAACAGAAATTATTTGTTCTATAGAAGCATTTGCAACCTGTACTTTTGCTTGTTCCCCAGATCCTTTTTCAATTCCAAGCTCTTTTTTTAATAGTTCTGAAACAGGCGGTGAAAAGACAGATATCTCAAATTCTTTTGTGCCTGTATCAATATCTAATTCTACAGGAACTTTTAATCCTTTGAAATCTTTTGTAGATTCATTTACTTTTTGAATTATCTGACCAACATTTAATCCCAATGGGCCTAACTTTTGACTTAAAGCTGGCCCAGGTTTCATATCCCCACCTTCTACTAAAAGTTTAACTTGCATTCTACAAAACCTCCTGCGGGTTTTCTAGGAGTTTCCAGCAACCAACATTTAATTTATTCATTTTCTTCTTCCTCCTCATATTCTTCTCTTCTTATAACTTTCACATTATCCATTTTAATTGTAACAGGCAAAGGCACAACAGCCCCTAGTAAACTAACTACAACTTCTTCTTTCTGCTTATCTATTCTTAATACTTTTGCTTTTTCTTTCTTAAATGGCTCTGAGATTATTTCCACAATATCTCCATTTTTTATAGAGATAGATGTTGCAGAGGGCTCTACCATGTTTTTAATTTCTTCATATCCAATTGTTTTTCCTATTATTCCTTTTACATAAGGAAGATTGAAAACCGCTTCTTCCGCAGAATCTCTTTCTTCTGCCTCTAACAAAATATAACCTCGAAGACCATGTGGACGTGATACAGAGAAGATGTTTAGATCTTTTTTCTCAGCCCTATCTGCTATCATGTCAACAGCTCTTTCTTCTTTATTTGTCGTTACTTTTATTATGAAAATCATTTAAAAGACACCCACTGTTTCTTTTAGAAACTTCCCTTTATTTACTTTTTTTACCATTTTATTTATTTTACTTTGATCTAAAACTTTTTTAAAGTTTTATTTTGTTCCAACTACCTCTTAATATCTAAGGAGTAGGTATAATTAATTAAAGATTTGGGTTTATAAACCTTTTCCGGATAATAATGATTCTACAAATTCTTCTTCTATCTTTGACATGTTTTGTGTGGCTTTAATACCTAGACGTAAAACCCCTTCTTTAAATTCAAATGAATTAAACCTGTAAATTATTATGCCCTCTGCATGATATCTCCTTGTAACAATTATGTGTTTATTTTTCATCTTCCTATCTTCTCGCATCCCTAGATAAACTCCTTTTCTAACAGCCATGTGGGGCATCACATCATAAATTTCCCCACAAACAAGTCTTTCTGTCATAAAACAAACTTTGAGAAGTAATTAATAAAGATTGTTGTGGTTAAATAAAAGCTTTTACAATTATTGAAATTAAGAATCCAAGGATTCCAAGGACTACTATTCCTATTGCAGATATTTTTGCTACTGTTTCAAATTCCTTTCTAGATGGTTTTTTCAATACTTGCCATACTCTTTTGCATTTAAGTGCAAAGGACTTTGTCTTGGACATCATGTCTTTCATAATCTAGATAGAAATATAGAGTTTTTAAGGTTTATTCAAAAAGGATTTTGTCTAATCTTTATTTGATTTAATCTTCTCCTTTCTGGTTTGATCTAAAACTTTTCAAAAGTTTTATTTGTCTAATCTTTTCCTAAAAGATTATTATTCAAAGAACTCGATACCTAACTCTTCTTCAATTTCTCTATGGCGAATGTTTTCCATTGTTTCGCCATGTCCTAGAATTTGTGCGCTTTTGACACCTGTGACTATTAGTAAAACACGCAAGGATTTTTCCATGTCTGCAGAAATTTGTGCTCCCCAGATTAACCTTGCATCTGGATTTAATTTATCTCCAATTGTTTCTATTATTGTTTTACATTCATCTAGACTCATATCAGGTCCTCCAATTATATTTACAAGTGCGCCTGTTGCATTTGAAATGTCTACATCAAGAAGTGGATTTTGAACAGCTTTATCCACAGCTTCTATCGCTCTTTGTGCACTGTCTGATTCTCCCATACCTATTAAAGAAACACCTCCGTCAGCCATCACAGCTTTGACATCTGCAAAGTCTAAATTAACAAGACCAGAAGTTGTTACTAGTTCTGTTGTTCCTTTTACAGCATTTGTCAAGATTTCGTCTGCGATTTTAAAGGCAGTATGCAAAGGTAATTCTGGTGCTAATTCTAACAATTTGTCATTTGGTATAACAATCAAGGTATCTACAACAGCGTCCAATCTTTCTAATCCATCCATTGCATTTTCAATTCTTTTTCTTCCTTCTATTGTAAAAGGAAGGGTTACAACACCTATTGTAAGGGCTCCTTGTTTTTTGGCAAGAGATGCTATTACAGGTGCTGCCCCTGTTCCTGTCCCACCACCAAGACCACATGTGATAAATACCATATCACTTCCAGCAAGCTTTTTCTTTATCTCAGAAGTTGACTCTTTCGCAGCTTCTTCACCGATTTTGGGGTTGCTTCCTGCTCCTAGACCTTGGGTTAATTCTCTTCCTATGAGTATTTTTTGATCTGCATTTGCGTATAGTAAATCTTGGGCATCTGTGTTTGCAGCTATGAGTTCCCCCCCTCTGATTCCAATTTCCCTCATTCTGCTCAAGGAATTTCCACCAGCACCACCAACACCAACTACTTTTATTTTGGCAGATTGTTTTTTCAGAAGCTCTTCTAATTCACGGTCAATCTCTGTTAAATCAGAATGCACCCCACTACTTTGATAGACCTCTTCCATATTGGAAAGAATTAATCCCTATTTATAAGCATTATTGTGATTTTTTGTGTGTTTTCCCCTCTATAGGTTTTACCTCTAACTTTAACCCAAACACTTCTTTGAACTTCTCTGCAAACATTTCTACAAATTTTGCCATCTCGCTTTCAACTTCAAAAATTAATTTCTTGTCTTTTACTTCAAATTTGAACTCTTTCCTAAATAAAAAATTACTAAAAGCGTTTATTTTTTCAGTTAAATCTTCTACTTTTCTTTTAATTTTTACTTTATATATTACATCTTTTCCTGCGATAGGATTGTTAAAATCAACCATTACTCTTCCTCCAGATACTGTGAGAACTTTCCCTATTCTTCCATCAAAATTGAAAGCAAATCCAGGAATAGGGTTTAATTTATGCTCTTTGAAAATCTTGGGAGGGATCATTTGAACAAGGGCCGAATCTCTATTTCCAAATGCTTTTTCAGGCGAAAGTTCTATTTTGTACTCTCCTATTTTTTTACCTATTAAAAAATCATCAACACTTTTCAAAAACATGTCCTCCCCTAGAGAAAAAATAAATGGTTTTGCTTCTGATTCGGGGTTTATTTTTTTCAGATCTTCTTTTATATTTGAATCAAATATTTCCCCTTCTTTTGTTTTTGCGGTGAATTCTATCTCAATAAAATCTTTTCTCTTAAATCCCATGATATTTCCTTAGTAAAAATGTTTATAAATCTATTTTTTTTGAATACTTTATGGTTTTAAAAATAATTAATGCTACAGAAGCAAGAATAGGCACCAACATTCTACTCGACGGAGAACCTTATGTTATAAAAAAGATAGATATAAGCAAGACAGGCAAACACGGCCATTCCAAGTGTAGAATAGAAGCTGTTGGGATTATGAAGAGTCAAAAAAAGGTTTTCGTGGTTCCTGGCCATGAAAGATTTGATATTCCGCTTGTTGATAAGAGAAAGGGGCAGGTACTCTCAATAGGAGATAATGTTAGTGTAATGGATCTAGAAACCTTTGAAACAATTGATGTTGCATGTTCTGCAGGGGTGAAATCAGAACTTTCTGAAAATTGTAATGTAGAATATTGGGATGTTGAAGGTAAAAAAATAATTAAGAGGAAACTATAAAATGTATAATAAATTAAATAGGAGGTTGATTGTTAAGGGAACCTAGGTGCCCTTACAGTGTCTTATCATGGCAAAAATAATAGAAGCATCCAACAGATTGTATAAAAATATGTTTGTTTGTAAACGCTGTCAGATAAAAATAAGATCAGAGCCTCAAAAGATTCTCAAAGGAAAAGTTAAATGCAGGAAATGTGGGAAAAAAGCATTTCGTCCTTTGAAAAAGAAATAAAGAGGTATAACAAATGTCTTTTATTGTGTATGATTTAACATTTTTGGTGATCTTCCTAATTTTTATTTCCTTCTTTTTATATCGTGGAAAGAAGAATATTAGGAAAGAGGGTTGGCTTTTGCTATATAAAACAAGTTGGGGAATAAAATTAATAAATTATGTTGGTAAAAAATATAAGAAAACCCTTAAAGTTTTAAGTTATGTTTCTATTTTCTTGGGCTATATCTTAATGGTCACTATGCTATATTTGTTTGGAAAAATAATATGGGTCTATATGTTTTCAAGAGATGTTGTACGGGCTATAAAAGTCCCTCCTATAATGCCCTTAATTCCTTATTTACCACAAGCATTTAAGTTGGATTTTTTGCCACCGTTTTATTTTACATATTGGATATTAATAATAGCGATAATTGCAGTTACCCATGAATTTGCACATGGTATTTTTGCCGCACGTGAGAAAGTTAAAATAAAAAATACTGGTTTTGGATTTTTTCCTTTTTTCTTGCCTGTTTTTCTAGCAGCATTTGTTGAACTAGATGAAAAACAAATGTCTAAAAAGAAGAATTTTTCACAAATGGCTGTTCTTTCAGCAGGTACTTTTGCAAATGTTTTAACAGCAATATTTTTCTTTATTGTTTTATTTTTCTTTTTTTCCTTGGCTTTTGTCCCCACAGGAGTTACTTTTGATGCTTATGCCTCCTCTACTGTTGCAATTTCTACAATAACAGCTATTAATGGTGTGGCTTTTGCAAGTCCTACTTATGAAAACTTTGTAAACTTGTTAAACCTAAATGAAACCATAAATGAAATAGAAGTAGATGAGAAAAAATATGTTGGTGTTGAAGGATTTTTTAAAGATAGCGAAGAATATGTTCGATTATATAACTCTGCTCCTGCAATAAATAGTGATCTTGAAAGTGTCATATTCAAAATAAATGGTGTTAGTGTATATGATATAGATGGCCTATCAAATGAAATCTCAAAATATTCTGCTGGCGAAACAATTACCTTAAACGTACTTGCAGAAGATGGGGAAGATTATAATAAAGATATAATTCTTGGAGCACATCCTGATGGAGAAGGACGTGCTTGGCTAGGGATTGGATTTTATAATAGAGAAAGCTCAGGAGTCATGGGGAGAATTATTGGTTGGTTTTCTTCTTTCAAAAATCCAAATACATATTATCAACCTAAATTTGATGGGATAAGTATTTTTACATATCAGTTCTTGTGGTGGATAATCTTAATCAGTATAAGTGTTGCTCTTATTAATATGCTTCCTGTAGGTATTTTTGATGGGGGGAGATTCTTTTATCTAACAATTTTATCTTTAACAAAAAGTAAAAAGACAGCTGAGAAAGCATTTAAATTTATGACCCAGTTAATATTGTTCTTGGTTTTATTCCTAATGATCCTTTGGGTCTTTAAGATTTTCTAATTAAAGATCAATAACCCCTTCTTTGGTCAATGCTGCAAACCTAATACCTACTGGCAAATTAATTAGTGCAGAAATCATTGCCATATGTTCTTTTCCATCGCCAGAAGCAATACTTAAAGCCACTTCTGTTCCATTAAACTTGCCCTTGAGTTTTTTGGAGAGATCGTCCCTCAAATCTTTTAGTTTTTGCCCTAGATCTACTTTAATAAATTCAAATTTCGTTTCATGAGTGAATTTCTTTGCAAAATCATCTCCAATAAGAATTATTTTCTCCCATTCTCCATATTTCATTAAACCAGAGACTTGTGCCCATGAGCCTTTTCCAGAAGATAAAAGAGCTATTAATTCCATTCTTTGAAAAGAAATGATTGATTTATAAGAATTGTTGTGCTGTAAAGGAAATCTTTATAAACACATTTCCTCTCTCAAAAATACCGCAGAACTACATCGTTGACACATATCTTCTAGGGTGTTGGCGCATAATGTAGGAGGTTAAAACTTTAGAAAAGTTTTATATCAAAGGAAACCAGATAAAAATGGACTTAGAGAAAGATTTGCAAAAAGCTTTAGTTGAATTACGAAAAGAGAAAGAAAGGAAATTTGATCAAACTCTCGACTTAATTATTAATCTGCAAAAATTTGATGTTCGAAAACATTCCTTAAATATATTTTTAAATCTTCCACATAAAGTCCGAGATAAAAAGGTTGCCGCATTTTTAGAATCAAAAAACGATAATGTTGACACAATAACAGAATCTGAATTCAAAAAATATTCTGATAAAAAAGAGTTGAAAAAATTAGTTAAAAAATATGATTTCTTTTTAGCTCAAGCAAAACTAATGCCAAGGGTTGCTACAACTTTTGGAAAAGTTCTAGGACCTGCAGGAAAAATGCCTTCCCCTCAATTGGGATTATTAATGAACGTGAATGATAAAGAAATAAATGATTTAAAAAATAAAGTAAACAACACCCTTAAAATAAAAATAAAAGAAGCCAGCATTAAACTTGCTATTGGAAAACAAAGTATGAAAGACGAGAATCTTATGGAAAACATAACCACAGCGTATAATTCTATCTTAAAAGTACTTCCAAAACAAAAAGAGAGCATAAAAAATATCGAGATAAAATTCACTATGACTAAACCACAGAAAATAAAAATACGATGACAACCGAAAGAATAAAAGAAATTCCTGAAAGTAAAAAAAAGATTGTTGCAGAGTTAATAGACCTTATAAAAAATAAAAATACAATTATGATTACGTCTATAAAAAATATTCCAGCTTCTCAATTTCAGGAAATTGGGAAAAAATTAAGGGGAAAAGCTATTGTAAAAGTCCCTAAAAAAAATCTTATCTTTCGTGCTTTGGACGCAGGGGATAATGAAGAAGTTAAAAAATTAAAAGACCAAATAAAAGATAGTGTTGCCATTTTATTTTCAGAAATGGATTCTTTTGAACTTGCAGCAGAACTTCTTGCAAATACAAGTCCTGCAAAAGCAAAAGCAGGGCAAGAAGCTCCTGAAGACATAAAAGTTGAAGCAGGACC
>SDBV01011361.1_pt1 | contig 11552 bp, 10 predicted proteins | sample 2277081 | NCBI WGS metagenome assembly SDBV01 (sample SAMN10402039, study PRJNA504765) | marine sediment metagenome | isolation source: marine sediment core GS10_PC15, 223 cmbsf | place: Arctic Ocean: Southern Knipovich Ridge | collected 2010
GCCTTCCGGACAGCTGATGCATGGCCCGCGCCACGAGCTCCTTGCCGGTTCCGCTTTCTCCCCGGATCATGACGGGCAGGCCGGTTGCGCCGTAGCGCAGTATCAGCGCCTTGAGGCGGGAGAAATCCTTGTGCACCGGAACATGGCGACCACTGCAGATGATCTGATTAAGGTGATCGAGCCCTACCGTAGCGATGACCGGCTTTGGTGCATACTTATATCCAAGGTCTAATCCACATCTTGCCCGCCCATGCGCTCACCATGTGAATCGCTGACTTGCCTGTCTTGGTTTCGAAAGACCGCCTGTGGGTCTTGCCGTCAACAGGAATCACCTCGCCTTTAGTAATCGTTCGGATTGACTTAATCCAGCTCAAGAAGCAGTTTTTGAATTGGGCAGGATTAAGCGCTGCCAAAACTCGGCTAAAGGTATCATGGGAAGCAGTTTTGCAGACTGCTCAACAAATGGCCTCCTGCGCTTCTCTTCTGGAATTGGTGTAGAAACCACACCATGAATGGTAATAGGGTCCTTAAATGACGATACGCTCTTTGTGGTTTTCCTGGAGTGGCTTTTCAGAACAGATAGCATCGCCCAAAGAGAAAGAAATCCTGCTCCAAGTAATCCACGAATAACGGCGGCACAACGGTGTCTTGAGTTTATGGCAGGTGCTTGTATCTTCGCAAGCTTTCAGCCAGAATACTACCGCAGGCTCGGCACGGCTCTCGAGCTCAGCATAAAACAACCTATTAAGGAGCGGGCGGTGTCAAATCCCGAGCACCCCTTGATCGTTATAGGCCACAAGAATCCGGACACAGACTCGATCTGTTCCGCAATCGCCTATGCCCATTTCAAAAGCAATATCCAGCACATACCCGCGATCCCGTATCGGGCCGGCAACCTCAATCCGCAGACCTCTTTTGTGCTTTCCCGTTTCGACATGCCGAGTCCGGAACTGCTGACGGATGTGTATCCCAAGATCGCCGACATCATGATCAAGGCCAAAGACCTAATCTGCCTGAGCGAAGATGATACTCTCGGCAAGGCCCAGGAAACGATTATCAATAACCGCTTTTCCTTCTTGCCGGTTGTTGGAGCAGACGGCCGGTGCGCGGGTAAAATAACAGCCTTGCGCATTGCAGGCATGCTCCGGGATATCGCGCACTTCTTTCACGGGCGAGATCTTTCCTTCGACTTCGACAGATTTATCAACTCGGTGGATGGCCGCATGCCGGCGGAGAACACGTTATCGGGCAGTTTTGCAGGAAAGCTCTTTGTAAGCGCTTTGACGGATAACAGTGCGCCAGTCGATCCCGGATCTACCGCTTTGCTCGCCTGCCGGGACGGGGAAGAGGTTCGCGCTGCTATTCGAAAGAAGGCAGAGCTGGTCGTACTGTGCGGCGGCAACGACTGCAGCAGGGAAACCATCGATTCAGCCAACAAGAGCGGGACATGTCTCGTCATCTCAACCCTGGATATCCTGGCTACCGCCATGTGCATCGTAATGGAGATGCCTTTGGCGGATTTCATCGACAGGCAGCACACGACCTTCTATTACTACGATCGCGTGCGCGATGTGCAAAAAGAAATGGGCAGGCACAATGAGGGCGGCTTCATTGTTCTAGACGACGCCGGCATCATCCAAGGAATTATAACGAGAGTCAGCTTCCTCGACCGGAACAGGTTCCAGATCGTGATGGTAGACCATAACGAATTCTCGCAAGGGGTAGCCGGTATCGAAGAGGCCGAAATCGCAGAGATAATCGATCACCACCGGCTCGGGAACAGGCACTCCGATGTCCCGATTACGTTCATCAACAAAGTCGTGGGCTCTACATCTACTATCGTAGCCGATCTCTATCAGAGCCACGGCAGCACGCCTCCGCCGAAGATCGCGGCCATGATGCTCTCTGCCGTTCTTTCGGATACGGTAATGCTGAAATCTCCTACTGCCACCCGACTGGACAGAGATATTGCAAAATGGCTTGCCGCGCATGCCGGCCTGGACATCGAGAGCTTCGGTACCGAAATATTTTCTGCGGGAAGTGCCGTGGAAGGATTGGATCCCGGTCAGATCATCGAACAGGACATGAAAATTTACGTCGAGGGAGATTGGAAATTCAGCATAAGCCAGATCGAGATTGTGGGCTTCAATGTATTCTACGGCATGAAGGGCCCTGTTATGGAAAAGCTTGCCGGCTTCATGACCCGGGAGGGGTGCCGGTTTTCATGCCTGATGGTCACCGACATAACCAAAGAATCAAGTCTTCTGCTGTTCTCCGGCGAGAAGAAGGTCGCCGCGGCAATAACCTATCCGCAAGTCGAGAATAATATTTTCGAAATGCGCGCAGTGCTCTCCCGAAAGAAGCAGGTGGTTCCTTATCTGCTCGACCTGTTGCGCCGGTTGTGAACCGCGCAAGAAGCGATCTAGTAAGGGCCAGTGAGGGGTGAAAAGCTCCTCAGGCAAGCCTATCACAATGCAGAGATCGAGCTGTTCTGGCATCTCTGATTTCCAATTGGTTTTTTCTGTGGGAAGGATCCCGTTCGCGGCGAGCAAGTTCTGATAGTGTTGTCTGATGGCAATTATTCCAAAATCAAACCCATGGTAGTCGATACACAATATGGGCTCGCTTTGGAAGTCAAATGGGATTGGTTGATTGGACCAGAGGGCGACCAAATGCCGTCCAAAGAGCTCCAACAGCTTGCTATGATATAACAGCAATTCGTCTGACGCATATCCTCCTAGAGCGTTCTAAGGTCGTGGTTAAGAGGCTGGCAAAGAAGCGCAGTGGATTTGCCGGTCCTTCTTCAACCGCTGGTTCGGCGACGATTATTTAGTTACCGTTGCTTTGAAAAACGTATAACAAAAAACCCCATCTTCTTCTGTTGTTCTGTACAACGCCTTAATTCCCTCATCAAAGGTTTTCCCGTCAATTAAACCAGCTTCGATAGAGGATTCACGTACTCCATCAATCATTGCTGTGAATGTGTTCTTTGTGAAGCCTTCCACTAGCCGAGGTTTACTTGAATCAACATAAACCATTCGTGGAGATACGTAGATAGAGCTGAAACCTACTGCCTTTAAAAGGGGATATAGCTCTCTGCCTATATTTGCATTGCAGCCGGCTCTTTTTTGCAGTTCGACTTGGCATTGAATCGCTTTGTGCGCCGCTTCACTGTCAGGGTGGAAATAAGTCGATCCATGGTCTCCTTCGATAACAGTCATTGTACCGCCAACTTTGAGAAGCTTCTCTAAGCAATTTAGCGCCCCAACTGGTTGTGTCAAATGTTCAAGAACAAAACAAACAAAAATGTGGTCGAATGATTCAGGCTTGAATGGCAGTTTAAAGATGTCTCCCTGCTGGAAGCTTACATTTGTTATTCCTGCTCCTTCTGTTTTTTTCTTGGCTTCTGCAACTGAACTTTCGGATATATCTATTGAGGTGATATGTGCATGAGGACTATTACGGGCCAAAGTTATGGTTTGTGCACCTACACCGCATCCAGCTTCCAGGACCTGGCTCCCCGCCGGATAAGATGTATCGGAGTGCAGTAATTCAACAAGAGTTGAAGCTTGGTCCTGCAAGCGTATATTTTCTCTTTGATTATACCCATGCACATAATTCTTATTCATTGATCTCACCTTTCATTCTACCCAACGTCGCGGCTCATCCGCGTGGCCTGTCCGCGTCCGCTGCAGTGTCTGATACTCACTAAGGCCTCCCTCAGCGAAGTGCGGTATTATTGCCGCTAGTCGCATTGTATCTTGGGGCGTTGGTCTGGCAATTCGACCTGCACGCAAGATCGATGTAGTCCAAAGGTTTGCTATGTGTCAGAGCCACTTGCCCGGGCTGCGTCGATGAGCCGAGACATGCTGCCGGCGCCTTGGCATAACGCTCGGCCTCCTTCCGTCGGTCCGCGGGGGCATATCGCTGCACCCGAGAACGGTCACGTCTTGAGCGCCCTGCGCGGCACGCACGAGTTCGTTCAGATTCCGGTTCAGGTCGCAGTGACAGAACTCAAGCTCGTCGATTAGCGCCATCTCTATTCCTCCCCATTCCGAACCGCCCTGTTGCGCGGCAGCAGCGAGTTCTCGGTTAGTAGTCTGATAGAAGTTGATTCTTGGAGACTCAATGTTGTAAACTTCGGCACTCGTGTTCCAGAGTGTATCTGACATAGAGTATTTCACGTGGGTTGTGTCGTCCAACGGTGCGGATCAGGCGCGGCTGCAAGCCGTCGCCTGCATCCGGCTTGTTATCCGTCCTGTGTGTCACATTTCGTTTGGCCATTCATCCATTCCCGTACGCTGATGCCTTTCGTCTGGGCCGTCTCTACCAGTTCTCTGTGACGGTGCCCCCAGTCATAGAGACTCGCGGGTCGTTCAAGAACCAGCGTGTACCACAAGCAGGCGGCAAGCCATTCCTTAACGGGAGTCTTGTCGCCCAGATATGCATAGACTCTGAGAATCTCACTCTTGGGATCAAAGCCCAAGTCAATATGCCCCAGGTCAAGTAGTAACCATTGCATAGGAACGTCCTGCAGCCAACGGTCCAGTCCCAAAGCATAGCCGAACAGCAGACGACCTAGTCGTTTCGCCTCAACGCCAGCCTCGCGACTCGCTATCTGGAGTGAGAACCGACCGATGCCGTGAATCCAACTCTCGATCCATCGGAACGTGCTGTGATGACAGTCCGACAGCCCATGTAGCCCGTGGGCCATGGCGCAGCAAACATTATAGATCTCACGCTTCCGAGGATCATCGATGGTCTTCAGGTTCTCGCGGAACTCGCGCTTGTAGTTGGCGTAGATTTTCGGCAGGCCGGCAATTCTCGAGATCTTGTCATCTATTGCTGCTCCGTGGCCGCCGGGTTCAAAGCAGTTCTTGTCGACGGCCTCACGATCGTCTGTCCGCTTGGTGAGAAATTCAAATGGCAGCAGAAGTCTGTCAAACATGAGTCTCTGCAGATCAGTGAGCTTCTCGACGGGGTCCAGCCATTCGTAGGTCCGTCTGATGAATCCCTCCGCCAAGGGATGCGCGCGGATTAGATCCTCTTGCCGGCCACCATCAAAATAGGTCCGTAAAACCTGTTCAATGGTCTGCATACATTGCGTTTGACCCGGTTGAGTGGTTCGCGTGCCCATGCTCAGCCAACATCCTGGATGGAATGCGGGTTGATGGAGTTCGTTTGTTCCGATGGCGTTAAGTATTTCATCGATTGTCACGGGCACGCCGCTATCGCAGCACTGTAAGCTGGCAATGTGAGCGCGTATCCGGCGGGTTGGCTCGTGCAGGTCTCCGAGGCGCTCCTGCAGCGTGTTGATATGACGGATTTCATCGTTCCAGTCTTGCTCTCTTGGATGCGAAAAACCCCAGCAGGAATAAGTGATACAGACATTTCCCTCCTCGTCCTGGCTGTACGCCAGGTGAGGATCCGTCTGCGCTGTTTTCGGCAATACCTTCTCACCGGTGTAAACGGATTCGAATCCCAGGCGTGTACACTCATAGGGAGCGAATTCATTCCTCTTGCGTATGCTCATCCCAAGAAGCCTTTCCTCTTACTCAGATAACGCCCAATTGAGTGGCTGGCGATCTTTGCCAATAGAACCATGCCCTTTCTATTCAATTATCAGTTTCCTTATCACACAAACTGAACCCACTAAGACCAAGTCTGTTCCAATTGCTTGTTCAAGCAAGCCGCTTCGCGACCGCCGCTCCCGGCCACCTTCAATGACAGTATCAAAATTGAAAGGCCTCATCCATGGCTGGATAGAGCGGATTTTTCTCTATCAGGTTACCCCATTGTTTCTCAACTTTATTTTCCAGGAGGAACATCCATGGACCATTGTAAATCTAATTGGCACAAGGAGACCGTGCGCAAACATCAGTAGGTTTTTGAAAGCAGGTAATCATTCGCAACGGTTAAATATAGAGAGCCCTGAAAGCCTTCTGAAGATTCAGTCTAAGTAACTTTCTGTGATAGATGGCACGTCTAGTTACCTCGGAAAATCTGCTGTAGATAATCCTCGCCTAACGGACTTATAATGCCTTCATCATATAACACACGATGTCAGAGAAGAAAGCTTCGTGGGACGAGTAAAAAAAAACGTACGACGCCGACCCTGAGTTCCAGGCTCTTCTGAAAGAGCAGATCGAGAAGGCGCACTTCGTTCCAGGTTCTCTGGAGCGATTCTTGTACGAAGTTGTCTAATAGGGCTGCATCCGCCTCATTCTGAGCCACAGGATAGGCTCACCACATAACACTCATAAATCTCGCACCAGGATGCAATTTGGGGGCTTTCTCGAGCTAGGCGACACTTGGACAACGCGAGCGGTTTGAGGTAGAATAGCAATAGCGTCGATTTACGAACGGTTCTGCCTGTTTTTTGAGCACCAGTTTCAGCACGCATTTTCTAATATCTTAACGAACCGGAGGTGTTTCAGATGATTATTCGGGTAATCACATATCACGCTCTGCCTGGCAAGGATGCCGAAGCCTGGATTCAAGGCATCGCTTCAGAGCTCCGTGGAGTGGCGGGTATGCGCCGCGTGGAATTTGTCCGCTCCCAAAGCGATCCGTCCCAATGGGGGGCTATGATGTGCTTTAGCACCAAGGAGGACTTGCAGAATTATAAGGGCACTGGGCCCTACAAGAGCCTCGTGCAGAGCCTGCGTGAGACTTGGTTGGATGAGTCGAAGCCTGTGAACGACCAGGTTCTTGAAATCCTTGACATCTAGATTCGCTTGAATCAACGTCCTCGTATTCGCTGACAGAGTCTACGGCTGGAAATCCCGACAAATCAAAGCAGCGGTCGACTCAGATTAGCAAAAGATGGCAGCAGAAGCTCGGAAACTACTCTTCGCACCAGCGGCTGGACAGCCAAGTTGTGCACCCACGTTCTTGGTTCGGGTGCTGCCAGCATGCGGAAACCGACGGATGCTGCAAGGTGAGCCGAGAAAGGATTGAAACTGCATCCTGATGCGCAGGCATTCTCAATAGCAGACCCGGGGATTTTCCCTCTGATAACGCGGGCAGCGGAGCTTGAAATCCCATCCTGATCCATTCACATCCAGGCTTGTGGGGGATGCCAGGCCATTTCTACAGCGATCTGCCGGAGCACTTTGACACTCTCAAGAAGAAGGTGCCGGAAGCCACGTTGATCGTCGGTCACATGGGCGGCGTCGGTTTCATGGACCTGCTGACCATTGCTAAGCAACCAGGGATTTATGTAGAGACCTCTCATACGCTGATGATGATAGCGGATCTATTTGGCATTGAGTTTGCAGTCAGATTCATTCGCAGGCTTGGCATCGATAACGTCCTCTACGGTTCGGATTGGTTCGGACCACCTGATTTTATGAGCAACCGGTTCAGCCTCATTGGGAAGATGGATCTCACGGCAGCAGAGAGAGGCAAACTCCTCGGGGGTCACATCAAGGGGCTTCTGGAACCTCAGTCGTAAGAATCAAGAGCAGGCAGGATCTTACAACTTACAAGGTAACTCTGTTCTCCGACCAGCGGGCCGATCTCTCGCTGGGAGTTTGGCGGCCTCCACGACCTCCGCGTCCGTGGCGTCCAAGCGGCCCTAACGGATATTTTCCATCACCGTTGCGCTGAACAGGAAGGTATCTTGCAGGACAATGCCCAACTGCCTCCTGACCGAGCCCTGCTGCACCTCACGGATGTCGTGGCCGTCTATACTGATCTGGCCTCGAGAGATATCATAGAAGCGACTGAGTAGATTGGCTACCGTGGTTTTTCCGGCTCATAGCCGAAGCTTACGTTCTCAAAACGCACAGCACTTTGTACGACCGGCAAGGGTGGCGCGTCCGCAGCGTCCTGTACCCCCAGTTGTACATCCAACACCGTAAAGATGCGCTCCGCACCGGCTATGGCGGATTGTAGCTGATTATATAGCATGGCGATCATGCGCATGGGGCGGAAGAACGTGCGGATGTAGACGATGAAGGTGGCGAGGACACCAACACGTACGCTTCCGCGCAGTGCCAGCCAACCACCCAGGAGGGCGGTCGCGGCGATGGTCAGGGTAGCCATGGTAGTGAACATGGGACCCAAGGCGGCGGTGATGATGTCCGTCGTGGTTCCCGCCTTGCGGTAGGTGCGGTTTTCGGTCACAAATTTTTCATAGGTGGCGGTCTCCTGGGCGAAGGCTTTTACCACCTGGATACCGATGATATTCTCCTCCATGACGGCGTTTAGCGTGCCGAGGTTACGCTGCACGCTACGGAAGGCCTTGGGGCTGTGCTTGGTCACGAGTGCCGTGATCCACAACATGATGGGCATGATAGTGAGGGTACCAAGAGCCAGTTGCCAGTTGAGCAGGAACATCGTCACCATGATTCCACCCAGGGTCAAGATATTGGTCGTGAACTGGATCAATCCATTGGAGAGGGTCTGACTGATGACGTCTGTGTCATTACTTACGCGGCTCATGAGATCGCCGACTTTGTGGTGGTCGTGATACGCCATGGAGAGGGTTTGAATGTGGTTAAACAACTTCTCGCGCAATTCAGCGACGAATTTCTGCCCGATGGTAACCATGATGAAGCCCTGCACCATCTGGATCAAACCACGACCGAGGTACACGGCCAGCATCAGAGCCGCATTAACGGCAAGGCTGATCGTGTGGCGCAGGGCGATGTAGGTATCTATGGCTCTGCCCAAGAGAATTGAGCCGGTCAACGCAAGGAGTGTGCCACCGATCGCTAAAATGCAAACACCGAGTAAGGGGCGCCGGTGGGGACCAAGAAAAGCCAGGACGCGCTTGATTGTCTTGCCGATGTTCTGGGCGGCTTCACCGGTCAACGCAACGCGGCTGTGACGGAGTTGCGTGGCAGGTCTATTCTTGTCTCTAGACATGAGGAATCTCCCCGAACTGTGACTGGTATATCTCCCGGTACTGCGTGCTATTCTCCATGAGTTCCCGGTGCGTACCCTCGGAGACGATCTTCCCAGCCTCCAGAATGATGATCTTGTCCCCATCCAACACGCTGTTGATGCGCTGAGCGATGTGAATGGTTGTTGTGCGTTTTTCGCGTTCAGCCAAGGCATCCTGGATCTTGAATTCCGTCTCAACGTCGACCGAGCTGGTGCTGTCGTCCAGGATTAAAATCGAGGGGTTGATGAGTAGCGCCCTGGCAATGGCTGTTCGCTGTTTTTGCCCTCCCGAGAGATTGGCGCCACGGGCCTCGACCACCGCGTCATAATCGCCGGGCATCTTCATGATGAACTCGTGGGCTTGTGCCACCTTGGCCGCATCAATCACATCTTCCAGCGGTGCGTCCGGCCGGCCGTAGGCGATGTTCTGGCGCACCGTTCCACTGAACAGAACGGGTTGCTGCATGACCAGCGATATGCTTGAACGCAACACCTCCGGCCTCCACTCGCGGACATCCACACCGTCCACCTGGATGGAGCCGCCGGTCACATCGTAGAAACGCGGCAGCAGATGAACAAAGCTGCTCTTACCCGCACCCGTGGCGCCCAGCAGGGCGATCTGCTGTCCGGCCCTCGCTTCGAAGCGGACACCATCCAGGATATTCGTATCCTCACCGTCATCGCCGGGATAACGGAAGCATAAGTCCTCGATGACCAGGTCACCGTGCAGCTCCCCGGGAGCATGAGGCGACTCAGTGAGCTCCATACCGGGTTCCAGATCGAAAACTTCCATAATTCGGGCGGCCGAGGCTTCCGCGCGTGAGACCATGGCGACCATGTTGCCGAGCAGCATGAGGGGTGTCATACCGATCATGAAAAAATTGGTAAAGGCAATCAACTCGCCAAGGGTCAAGCGTCCGCCTATTACGTCCCATCCGCCAATCAAGACTACGGCCACGATACCGGCATTTGTCAGTACGGTCAGGAGTGGCATGACCAGTGCCGTTATCCGGCCGACTCGGATGTGTTGCAGCATGTAATCCTCGCTGCGCTCACCAAAGCGGCCGATCTCGAATCTCTCTCGTACGAAGGCTTTGACCACCCGGATACCCGCTAGATTCTCCTGTAGCACGGTATTTAGGGTTGAGAGCTTCTCCTGAACCACGGCGGACAGAGGCTGCACTTTGCGGGTGAATCTCGTGATAGCGCATGCGGCCAAAGCCAAGCAGGCCACCATGACGAGGGCGAGTCGCCAGTCGAGGATGAGGACCATGATCAGACTGCCCACGATCATCAGCACCGCCCGCAGCATGAGCGACAAGCCATTCGAAGAGAACATACGTACGAGATTGACGTCGCCGGAGATACGCGTCATCAAACCGCCGGTCTGCATCCGGTCCAGTTTGCCGAAGGAGAGGGACTGGATGTGGCGGAAGAGATCGTTTCGTATATCGAAGGCCATGCCCTGAGAAAGTATGGCCCGGCACAAACCCTGTCCCAGTGTAGCTGTGCCGCCGACCGCCGCGGCTGCGAGCATGACCGCCGAACCACGAAAGATGTTCCTCATTTCGCCATCGCGGATACCCTTGTCCACCACGTATTGCAGCATGCGGGGAACGAGGAGTTCCATGGCTACGGGCAGGACGACTGTGAGGATACCGAAGATGACTGCAAACCGGTAAGGTCGCATGTATGCCATGATACGTCTGAGAGATTTCATTTTCCTTCGTTAACCTCCATAAGATCCATGATTTCACCGAATACTGCATCAATACGTTCTAGACGTTCCCGTTCCAGGCAGAGTAGTCGGCGCCGGAACAGGGGGAACCCACCCATCGGCGCCTGCACCGACACGTCGCGGCCCCTGGCAGTGAGGCGCACGACCACCACCCTGTTATCCGTCTCCGAACGGGTCCGGGTGACGAAACCCGTCTCCTCCAACTGGGCGATGAGCTTTGACGCCGTGCTCGGTCATCTGCCGTTCGTAGCTGCGCAGATGGTGATGGATCGCAAGAAATCTGTTAAAGGCCCCGTGGGCCAAATCCATGGTATCCATAAAAAATCTTTCTCGATGTCGAAAATTTCGATATCGAAATGATAGTAGGAAAAGGGTGTTTTTTTGTCCAGAACAGGATGGCTGAATCGTCCTGCTCGTGTCATAGACACGAAAGCGCGGCCTTGCCTGGAAAAAAAGGCTATCATCAATGCGCTGCATCGACGGGAAGGTAACCAGACCAAGGCCGCCGAAGAGCTGGGTATTGCGGTATTTCCCGGAACACCTTGCTCAACAAGATCAAGGAGCACGGTACATGGCTATAGAGCCTACGCATAAACTCATCAGGATGCCTGATATGCCATATATTGTAGTGTCACGAGTACATGCCCACAACATGTTGTGGTACTGTAGTTCATAAAGTGAGTTATGCGAAAATTATTTTGTAAAATAATCCCGAAATACGGCTCGCAACCAGCTAAATAGCTTGTGTTTAAGCGATTTTTATAAGAATTTGAGGCGAGTTTACAAAATTGAAGCTTTCCCGATAGCGCTGAGATAAATTCCCCCCTCTTTGCTGAAATAAGCTCCCCCTTTCACTCGCATGATTTTGCGCAGACAGCTTGATGAGAAGACTGAATCTGATTGGTAGCAGATGCTTTTCGAT
>SDBV01011362.1_pt1 | contig 11551 bp, 12 predicted proteins | sample 2277081 | NCBI WGS metagenome assembly SDBV01 (sample SAMN10402039, study PRJNA504765) | marine sediment metagenome | isolation source: marine sediment core GS10_PC15, 223 cmbsf | place: Arctic Ocean: Southern Knipovich Ridge | collected 2010
GGAATAGAGTATGGATTATCACAACTAAAAGAGAAGTCTTAGGTTTTTTGGTGTATTAAACTAATTTTTCAAATCACTGTGAGGGAACCAACATTAGGACAATAATGGATTGAATCTCAACAGTTCCAATAGTAACTGAGGTTAACTGTTTAATAATTATCAAAAAAAGATCAGGCATATCTAAATATGTTTTAAAAAATTTACCATCATGTCTGAAGATGATGGTGATATCATAATACGAATAGGTTCAGAAGGAATCAATGTATCAGAAGAAAACAAAACTAAGGCTTTTGAAGAAAAACTAGCATTTGCTAATTTTCAAGAGCAGATCAATTTAGAATTTAAAGGATCTTACACTTGGGAGGAAAATAAGTACAAAATAGTGAGAGCTGTATTAGCATTAAGTAATCAACAACATGGTGGAGAAATATTCATTGGTATTAAAGAAGAAAATAACAAAGGTGTACCAGTTGGATTAACGCCAGAAGTGGAAAATACATACAAACATGATAATATCAATGTTGTCATAAATGAATATGCAGAACCAGCTGTGACAGTAAGATTAGAACAAGTAACTTCTAATGATAAAAGATTTTTAATTATAAAAGTTCCAGAATATGATTACCTACCAATAATTTGTAAAAAAAATTATCAAGATCCTAAAAATGGTAAACAATTACTACAAGAAGGCACCATTTATCATAGAAAAAAAGGAGATAATCGTTCCTATAATCATTGGACAATTTCTGAAATGCGAGAATTCATAAATCTAGCCACCAACAAAAAACAATCTAGAAGAGAAAAGAATCAAGAAATTATCCGCAAACAAACTAAGCTAGAAAGTAATCAAGAAATTATCAGCAAACAAGAATTAAGCGATGTTTTAGATAAAGAGGCTGAAAGTTTTGAGTGAGGAAATCATCCCGAAAATCCATGAACGAGGTTATTATGAATTTAGATTAAAACCAAAATTAGAAGTTTCTGAACTCTCATTTCAACAGCTAGAAGAGTTAGTTAGAAAAAACCAAGTACGACACCGTGGATTATACTACCCACATATTGCTGACCATAGTTATGGAAAATTTTCTAGAATTGATAATTATTTGGAATCCTATCATCATTGGGGAGAACACTTAGACATTTGGAGATTTTACAAAAGTGGGCAGTTCAAAGAATTGTTATGTATGCGAGAAGACAGATGGGATGATCATCCGCCCTTATTTGTTAAATGGAATGAGTCAATGCAAAAATCCCGTCCAGAACCAAAATTTCTTGAACCGATAATGACAGTATTATCATTAACAGAGTTTTTTTTGTTTGCATATAGATTGTCAGTTGAAGATAAATTGTCAAAGGATTGGGAAATCACTATACAACTGCATGATTGTAAAGATAGAATTTTACAAGTACGTATTGACAATCGTGTACCATTTGATCGTAATTATGTATCAAATACAGATATCATAAAAATAAAGAAAATTGAAACTACAGCTGAACAACTGTCAAAAAATCATGATGATTATGCTATAACAGCAGCTCTGCAAATCTTTGATTATTTTGGTTGGAATAATCCATCAATTCCAACAATTCTGAAGCAGGAACAAAAAGAATTCTACAAATGGAAATTTTAACAGATTAAAAATTATCATAAAGTTTATTGATGAAAACTTTCACCTTCCAATCATGTGTGCTGATTTCATGGATCATAGAAGTTCCATAAAACATGAAATAGATGGGTGGAATAATCCGGAGGCGTTAGGCCCAATTGGTGATTTGATAGACAGGCTTGAAATTTCTAATGAACAGAAAAATAAATTGGGCATATTAGCTACCAATGCACAAAATCTTAGAACAAGTTATGTTAACGTTCTAAAACGATTATTAGAATATGTTAAGGACGAATAAGAAAATTAATTACATGTAATTAATTAATTCATAATACTATCCACATATAATGGAAGACATTAGGAAAGTAAACTATAAACCGCATGATCCAAAGTCAGACTGGGTATATAGGGGATATTACACTTCAGTGATTCCAATTTTAAAACAACCTGGAAAATCTTTTGATGATATCTATGGAACTGCATTTCTAATAAAACACTATGAAACAATTTACGTGGTGACTGCAAAACATGTAGTTGACATTGATAATCCAACATTATTGTTTGCTGGAACTAAAAAATCAAACATATTTCTTGAAACTGAGTATTTCAACAAAATTGGGATTGACTGGATTTGTCATAAAAGCGAAGATTTAGCTATACTTCCTTTAAAAATTCCAGAATTGATTGGAAGAATAATAAACACAAAGATTAGTCCAAACAAGACATCAGTAAATATTCAACCAAATCAAATTGTCAAGCATTTGGGATATCCGGATAAAATGACAGGTTATTGGACAGATACAAACAAGCAAAACACCATACCGTCAGGGATATCTGGAAGAATCATCAAAGTGTTTCAAAATAAAATAATAATCGATACGGTTGCCCACAAAGGAGATAGTGGAGGTCCACTTTTCCTCAAAATAGCAAATATGGCAAAACTGATAGGCGTAATTTTAAAAACAAAAATTCTAAAAAATGATGTAACAAACGAACATGAAATGTATCTTGGTGAAACAACAGCAATATCTATGTCATCAGTTTATTCGATGTTACTAAAAAAATGATTCCTAATGGTGTTGGAGAACTGAACCAATTGTTTAGTTCTCTGTGAGGGTGTGGAACTCAACAGATTTGAACTTCTCCACAACGAATTTACTGATAGAGAGTAAAATTATTAAAGATACTCATAATCATTCAAGAAAAATTCTTGGCTTTGAAGAAATAAATGAGATTTAAGCAGTACTAATAATCAAAGGTGCGATTTTAGCAATAATCTCAATCCATGGTTTGACATTATCTATTAATTTTAATGCTTTAGATGTTCGTGTTTGTCTGTTTGGTTCATTTTTAATTTCTATAAAATAACTATCAGAAGTTTTATCGAGAGTGGTATTTGATAATTCTTCTAGTCCTTGTTCAACTATGGTTTCAATTTCATCTATCCCATAAGCGGAGATTTTTGTATGTGTAATTGGTTTTCTTCCCACATAACGTGATGCATCAATGAGACCCTTTCTCTGAAGATAGTTAAACTCTTGAATAATTTCTGAAGAATCAGGATCGCCTAAATTAGTCTCTTTGACAATATCATCAGCATTAATGGTTCTGGTTTCTCCTTCAAAATATTTTTGATATAACCAACCCAAAATTTTCATTCGTCTTTGATAGTGTAAATTTCTCAATTCTGATTCAGATTGTTCTACGATATCAATTCCATATTCTTCAATCCTCATCCATTTAGGATAAGAATAACCACTAGTCCATTCTCCATGTATGAATCCTTTTTCGTCCAAATAATTTACCTCTGGATAATATTTAGAAGGATCATCGGAGGGAAAAGTTTCTTTTAAAAGTTCATTTGTATCTAATGACCTTCCTAATGATTCATCATAATACTTTTGATATAATGTCTTTAGAATTTTATTTCTAGTTTCATCATGACTCATTTTAATTTATCTTCTAATGCTAATGTTAATTCTTCAATACTTTTTTTGAGAATGTTTCGTTGTTCATCAAGTTCCTTGTAAGAATATTTTGCACCTAAACCTTCTACTAGTTTCGGAATTATTTTTAAAATTTCATTATAAATTTCAGGAACGTCTTTTTCCCAAATGTCATATGTTACAGCATATCTTTCTCCATACTTCCTTACTCCATCCTTTTGAAGAATCTGATAAAGTTCTTCACCATTAACAATATTTTCATTAAAAATTACATCTTGGCAGTTAAACAACCAACTTTCTGAATCATGGTTTGCTCCACCAAAGGTAAAGCGTTCATGTTCACTTATTAGAAAAAATTTTTCAAATATTGGATCCAATAAATATGCAAGATCTATTTTGTTTTGCTGGAACTGATTTCCAAAATCTATCCACATGTCATGCCATTTAGCAAGTTCTTTAGAAAAATTTTCAAACAATTCCCTCATATCTCGTTCAGTTTTTAATTTCAAATAATGTTCAAGTCTTTCCCACGGATTAGGAGGAATTTCTGCTATGAATTCCCGCCTTTCAAAAACATTTTTCATTTGATTATAACAAGGGCGATAAACATTATCTAGTAATTCTTCTTTTTCTTTATCAGTTAATTTTTTGCGCTTTCCATTTTTTATTACATCTTTAATTATATTTCCAAGGGATTTTTCAAAATTTTTACGTGAAAATTTTTCTATATCTCTGCCTTCAATTAAAACACCTTTAGCTTCTTGTTCTTCTGCCATTATTCTTACGGGAACTTTAACACCTAATGCATAACCAATTTCCTGATGAACAGATGGTGCAATATGAGAATTTTTCGTTATAATTGCAATAAGATAATCTGATGACCCTATATCGTTTTTGATTTTTTCACCAAATACTAAATCATATTCTTTTTTACGTTCTGCAAGATATCCATAGATATTATGTTGATTTAGAGAATTTTGTAATGTTGCTGCTAGTTTTTGATCAGATTCAACAAATTTATGGCTGATAAATACTTTAATTTTTCCAGTATGTTCTTCATGAATTACATCAAATTCTAATGGTTTCTCATACGATTGTTCAGTGATTTCAATTTTTTTCGACTGTGCCTCCTTGAATTGTATAAGCTCATTAATTAAACTACGTAATTCTTTTGACGCAAATTTTAGAATTGCATAATTAGTGTATTTATAGATGTCAGCATTAGGATTATCTCCAACGTCTTCACCAAATGAGTCTGTAGCTTTGGCATCTACTTCTCTAAATTTTATCTCAAAATCTTGAGCTCTACTTTTCCCATCTCTAAAGGCGGATATGATTGTGGTCTTAATTTGTTCACAAAGATTGTAAACGGGAGGATAATCATCAGGAATACCATTTTCCAAATATTCATTGATTTTGTCAACGTGTCTTTCAAATTTTTTTATCGAAGCCGAATGATCATAATCTTTTTTCTTCTCAGAATTTTTTATCTTGTCTTCAGTTTTGATATTTTTCTTTGCATCTACAATTACATCTCTCATTCTTTCCAATTCTTTCTTACCTTCATCTGTTATCATGATTCTCCAACTAGAGGTTTGAGGTTCACTAATAGTTGCCCACTTGTTGTTAACCAAATAATCGGCGTATCTGAAAGCTTCTTCTTCTGTTATTCCAAGTTCGATAGAAATTGTGGATTTATTTACAAAAAATCCGGGATCTTTTTGGTATCTTTGTCCCAGTAAATCAAGTAATTTTGCTTTGAGTTGGACATTATCAGACATAGCCAATTTTTGATAATCTCCTATATAGCATAATTTATTCCAAAGTAATTACAATCACTAAATCGATAATAAAATGTCTTCAGAAAGAGAAGAAATTCGTTGGCAATTTCAAATGTTATTGGATCTTTCACAACAGGGTTTAGGTTCATTACAAAATCATAGAGATCGTCTACTATCTGAATTCCAGTTTAATGATAGAAAAATCAGCGAATTTCGAAATTTTATCGCAGGAATACTGGGATTTGTGGCTACTCTAATGGTAAGCCTCATCGCAATTGGATATTTGAATGATCCAAACATTCCATATATTGAATATTCTATTAGTATTGCGATAATTGGTTTTATCATTTATTTTTCGATAAACTGGTTCGTTCTATATAAAAGAGCAATTCTTCATCAAAAACTTGATACCAAATTTGCAGAAGTTCTTTCAAACCATCAGCAAATACGAACTTTAATTTCTAGTCTTGGGGCAAATATTGCAATACCGCTGGAAAAGATTGCACCATTAAGAATTTTTGTAGTTACTCTCAACGATGCTATGTTGTATGATCTATACAATTATTCTAGCAAAATTTTAGGAACAAAAAAACCAGATCAAGAACCTTATCGAATCTCATATTCTAACGCAAAATCAATGGAAGAGGAACTTGAAAAATATAATTTTCCTATTGGAAAAGAAATCAATAAAAAATTTATAGAAGATTTTGAGAAAAATGAAAAATCAAGTAATTACTATACTACCTGAAAAGGCAACCACTCGTTTATGAATGAATTTTTGACGGGTTGAAAAAATACAAAATTAGGATTTGTTGTAAATACATCAAAAAGAATATTCTAAGTTAGAAATTTTTTCACATTCGTCCTCTGGAAATTTCGCTGTAAGAAAATTGTTTATTTCAAAAACTAATTCTTTGAATTTTTCATTTACTTCAGAGACTTTTACAGAATGTTCTTTTACCATCATATCAGGTTCCCCTATACCAATACTCAAGTCTTGGGAGTCTATCATTGAATTATAACAAATTGCAACCAAATTTGACATTTTTTGTTCTAAATTCGGATTGATTTCTCCTGCATATTCATAGATTTTAAGCACGCATAATTGATTTAATCTATTTTTACCATCCATCAAACCAATTAATGGCGAAAAAGTAATCTTGCGTTCCTTATAATATAGTAACGAATTGTTATACCAAACCAGTTTGTATATCAAAGAAAGTAATTTAACTAACTTGAAGTCTCGTACTGATTTTAAATCAGTTTGAGAATTTTCATAAGCAAATTTTTGATATAATTGTAAAATTGGTTGTTTTTCAATATCAAACATTGTATAATTTTCTACACGTTCAAATCTCCTTATCAGAAGGTTGGGATCAGTTACTGTATTTCGTGGATAGACATCACCTTGTATTTTCTCTAGTACTTCTTTTGCATTTTCCAAATTTTCCACAGTAGAATTCAAGTGATCTTTTGTTTCGTTAATTTCTTTTTGAGAATCAAATATCTCGTGTTTAGTATCTTCAATTTCGTTTTTAGTATCTTCAATTTCGTTTTTAGATTTGTCAATATCAGTGATATTTTGGTTGATGGCATTAGTCATATTTGTAATAGATTTTTTCATGTTTCCTATATCAAATGAAAATTTTCGTAACACTCTTACGTCTAAAATAAATCCTGCAGCAAATATAGGAATTGACCATGTGATAAAGTAATTAAATTCAACGTTAGCAAAACCTAGGCCAAAAAGAATACCTCCAATAACAAATAAGATGTTTCCAAAAACTAATTCATATGTTTCATTTTTTGCCCGTCCTACCATATGATACCATAATGAAGTGTAGTTATCTAATAGATTACTGTTAATGCCATAACCTAGAGTTTAAAGATCAAAAGTGGTTAGTATTATGATGGTAGATTCGTTATGGGGCTTAAACAAATTTTGTTAATCCCTTTGAGGGTTTGAAACTCAACAGATTCGAACCATTTTACTGTCATCCACAACATCACCTCATTTTTTCTTCTTTATCTCTGGATAACTATCGATTGCAACAATTGCTTCATTGCTAATTTTGGTAAACTCCCGAGACATTTTGTATTTTATAATCTTCTTCAGATCATCACAACTTTTCAATTTCTGAATTTTCTCCCATTCCTTATTTGTATATTCTACAAATGGTTTTTTTGGAATATCCATAGTGAATTTTTGTGATTTCATGCTAGTTTCTGTGATTGTAATTAGGAATTTTGCAATTGACTTCTTTATTTTTTCATTAAACCTTCGGTCAAAGTATGTCCAATCTTTTCCTTTTTCATCCCAGTTCAGGTAAAAACAATCTTGTTTTATCGAATTGAGTTTGGGAAATATTTTTTGCAATAGCATATTCTCGCTCTTTGAAGTTTGAAGATTAGCATAGCCCGTGAATCCAAATTTTTGGGTAACCATATTTAGAAAATCAGATTGCCCTTGGCTAAGTCGTTCAAGTCTATTTTGTCGCCCATCGACGATGCTGGATAATTTGGTTTTATGTGCATATCTTCCAAAACTCATTTTAGCCCACTCTGCTTGCGTAAGGCCCTTGTCCTCTTTTGCTTTCAAACGAAAATCATTTGCCTTGGAAACTTCTTCATATGCAAGAATAGCAATAGATACTGATGAGGAGTATCTTCCATTTTTCATTAATAGTTCAGCATCTTTTAACATACGATTAACAACTATGTGACATTTCTTGAAACCTTCTCTCACCATTTCTGGAGAAATATAATCGTCTGTCATTCCCATATTCTTTATTATTCCTTCAGATAGCATAATTACTATCTTATGAACACAAAGATTCTAACTAACACTCAATACAGAAAAGTTGCTTTTGGGTCTTTACTTATTGTGGCAGGTGGTTTAGTATGGGGCACGCTTGATCTAACGGCTCCACCTTACAGTCAAATTAATTTCTATATTGGAATGATAGCAATAATTGGAGGAATACTTTCTGCCGTATCTATAGCTGTAGATTTTCAGTCTCAACTCAATGAAATAAAGGAAAATCAAAAGTTGAGAACAAAATTGCAAAAAGATGCAAGGCGAAGTGAGGAAATCACTAAAAATAGCAAATTAATAGAGGAAAATGTGCCTAATGTGAAAAAGATCGATTTGTTGTTACTTGTAATACCTGTATTGGTAATTGTTATTTTTTTCTTAGTGATTTCTCCAACTTATGAGTTTGAAGATCCTACTATTGTAAAAAATGTGTCAGGAATTTATAAAAATCCAATTCATCTTACTTTTCATTGGACTGTTGAAGATCAAATTCAAGTAGGTAAACTAATGACTTTACAAATCATAGCTGAAGATTTACCATATAATAAAAATATGAAATTGAAAGAAATTGAATTGTTTTTCAACGAAACATACATTAATTATTGGATTGATGATGAAGATCAAAGACAAAAACTTTATTCCACATCAAATATCTTTTTATTGAAACCAAATTGGAACAAAAATATATTTAGTTCTGAAAAAATAAACTTCAGATTTATTGTACCTGTTGATATTCCCATGATATTTTGCGATTATAATTTAAACACAACGTGTGTTCAAATAGAAAATATCATTCATCCAGCTCCATATGATTTAGCAAATAGAATTGATACCAATAGAATGATAATGGCTCTTACCATAGTGGTAGCGGGTATAGGATTAGTAAATGTGTGGGCAAGACTTCGTAGATAACATGTTTTTAGTTAAACATGCGGGTCTTAGCAGATTCAAACTGTTGGGCTTTACCTAATTATGCAAAGCCCTTTGGTGGATACGAACCACAATATGATTTATCTACAAAGAGAGTTTCAAAGAACATTCTATAACCCGGTGCGGAACCTAATGGATTTTAACTTGAGAGTTCTAAACCAAAACTCTAAGGCCCTGCATGAGAACTAAACTCGGACAATATTGTAATGAATCTTAACAGTTCCGAGTACCGGAAACTCCCCTTAACAGATAGAAAGGAGTAAAAATTGACTACTTAAACAATGATAATGAGGAATCTACTCGCGCTTCGCAATTATTGAATCAACTATCAATTTTAGAAATATAATCAAGAATTCGAAATGGCTTCATAGTCATCTGAGTAAATACCGGCATGGTTAATCCGTAAAATCTAAGCAATATTGGTCCAGATTCTACTGCGTCTAATTTACTATTTTCATCTGGCAATGCATTCCACCCGCCATTCTCACCAACATTTAAAATCAATCCTTTTTTTAAAACACACACAACATCTAATCTCTTTTCAGGTGGTCTGTTATTATCTGAAACATCCTTCTCAATTTTTTCTTTTAATGTTTTTAAGTTCATAGAATCTAATGCAAAAACATAATATTGCATTGGCCAATAATCCCATTTTTTTCCATACAATGTATTAGTATACTTAATAGCCCCATCACTTGAAAAATATGCTTTTTTTTCTAAGCTTCTCACACTTTCCATATTTTTAATAATTTTTTGTAATTCATCTTCTGAACCAATTTTTTTCTTTACTTCAATTACTGCGTATACACACTCAACAGGAATTATTTGAGTATCTTTATTTTTAAAAAATATTGGCGTTTTTAGTGAATCAAAGATTATGACGTCTATTTGTTTAGAAACTCGTCCATTACTATCAACAATTATTCCAGAACTTACATCAAGACTCCTTGGCAATCTTGTTTTTAAAAAATTCATGAAAATTTCTTCTATCGCACTACCTTTTGTTGGATTGTGTGGGATTACATTAGCTTGTCCTATTGCCCCTAACATTTCTTGTTCTACATTCTTGAAAATTTCAATTAATTCTGAATACCCCTCACTCATATCACCATATCATATCATACTCTGGCTTATGCTTTTTCCAAATAGCATAACAGTTGCTTACTGCTTGTTTATAGAACGGATTAATCTCAAGGATACGCCATCCCTCTGGGTCTAGATACATTTCAACCTCAGTTTCAGGAGGTGGTGTCCATCCAAACAATCCATAATGAAAAACATAATGACTTCTAGTTCGAATCTTAGCAGATTTGAACTCGGACAATATTGTATTGTATCTTGGTAGATTCGATTGGTGGATTCGAGTTAATCTTTATTTTTTCCTCTATACAATTTCAAACCCATAATCCCAATAATTATACTAATGAGGATGTAGTTTATTGGAGGTTGTAAAATTTCAGTAGCCAACCCTACCTGAGGAATAAATTCGCAGCATTTCTAATAATTTCATTTAGTAATTTACTACCAAATTTTCATTTAGCAATAAACAGTTTAAGAGAAAAAATCAGTAGAACTCTTTATGACTGCCTAATTTGAAACTAAATGAAAATGAAAACAAAATTTGCAATAATTGGTGGCATAATTCTAGTAGCCATAATATTTACAGGAATTTCATCATCTCCTGTATTTCTATGGGATTTTAACAACAACCCAATCAACGAATCAAAATATCAATACAAATTCTGGCAAGAGGATTTAGAATTTGAAAACAACAAGTGGTTTAATCGAGTTTTATTTTCATACAGCCATGATTTTGGAAGAACTTTCTCAGAACCAGTAGATATGAGCATGACAAGAGAGCATACTCATGAACCAAAAATGATTGTGATGGGTGATGACGTAATTCTTGTATGGCGCGATGAAGTGCCAATGGATAATGTGGAAAACATCTCTTTTGCAAAAAGCACTGACTTTGGAAAAACATTTGAGAAAAAAAGAATCTTCTATGGGGCAAGACCTGACATCAAGCACTATGATGATATTCTTTATCTAGCGTGGGCAGGTCCTGGCTTGAGACAGATTTGGTATTCAGATAGTAGTGACAAAGGTGAAACATTCTCTGATCCTATTTTGCTCTTTGAAATAGACTGGGAGCTAAGCCCTTATGAAGACAGACCTACACCAGAACTTAAGGTATACAGCGATAGTGTGACAGTTTCATGGAAGATGCAAAACTATGAAGATGGAGGAAGCACTTGGATTGTTTGGAACGCAATTGATCAAGGAAAAGACAGAAACTTTGAGATTACTAGTTTTATCTCACAAGAGTAAAAAAAAGAAAATGAAAAGTAGATTCATCGCAGTGATAATAATTGGAATAATAATTTCTGCTGGTGCGGGATATCTTTATGCATTTTCACCAAATCAAAAACCTATTGATATTAGAGAGCAAGGTATGTATGACTTACACAA